>FRDC01002910.1_pt1 | contig 50445 bp, 54 predicted proteins | sample 1106171 | NCBI WGS metagenome assembly FRDC01 (sample SAMEA3930566, study PRJEB13176) | freshwater metagenome | biome: Drinking water system; feature: drinking water; material: water | place: Singapore | collected 2014-12-20 | reverse complement strand
TATTTTTGAGTAACTATTCGATTTCGATCGGGTCCAAATAACGGCCACACACCTTTCTTCTTGTTCCTCTATTTGTTCAAAGTTTTCTTGAAGCCAATTAACAAATTTCCCCGGGCCACAATATTCCTTTGCAAGAGTCTTTTCGAAAAATCTCATAACCGTGTTAAAACAATTGATTCTCGGACTCAAAATGAGAGTTTGCACTATTTCTATTTAAACGATGGCCCTCAAAAATGCAAAAGCGAGATTTGCTCTCGCAAAACTCGCTTATTGGATCTCCTTGTCCGTGCCAACTAGGAGACTAAGTATGAAAGAAAACCATTCTTCATATAAACGGCGACTATTTGAGCTTTCTAAAGGGCTTCTAATTATTCTTTGGTTAATCCTTAGGATTATTAGAGAACTGAAGAAGTTTTAAGACACCGAACGTAGCTCCAACGTGTTCAGTACTATGGTTGGGACTTAAGTCAGCAGACAACTGGTCACATGGATGCGGTTTTGCGGGAGCCTAGCAAACTTGTGGATGAGTGTGTTCCAATAAGCGGCAATTAAAAAACCAGGTTAATTTGGGCTATTTTTTTACAGCTTGGGTTAAACCCTAAAATTGACATTCGCAGATATCCTTAACTATATTGCCAACAATGTATACCACTATTTTCTTGGCACTCTTTTTACTTTGCCTGGCTTTGTTTTTATGGACTTTAAAACGCTACTACATTCTTCTGACAGAAAATATTCGATTAAAGGCTGAAAGCTCGGCTGTTTTACAGGGGCAAGAAATCCTGCAAAACAAGTTTCAATCACTTGCGACCAACGCGCTTGATGACAACGCCAAAAGATTTTTGGAGCTCGCCAAAACAACACTTGAAAAAGAATCTCTTCAAGCCAACCATAAATTTCAAGATTTGGTAAAGCCCATTGAAACGGTACTAAATACCTATCAAAAAAACATCGACGAACTAGAAAAAGAACGACAAAAATCTTATTTTAAAGTCGAGTCTGAACTGCAGAAAGTTGCCGTATCAAACCAACAGCTCACACAGTCTACTCTCGCACTTAAAGACGCATTGAAACGTCCTCACGTGCGAGGCCGCTGGGGAGAGATGCAATTAAAAAACTGTATCGAACTTGCCGGTATGTCGGAATTCGCAGACATTACATTTCAGGACGCACAAACCGATGATGAAGGTGGTAGACTCATTCCCGACATGACCGTGAAAATGCCTGGCGGACGCGTTGTTCTTGTTGATGCCAAAACACCAATTGACGCTTTCCTCGCCTACCTTGACTCACCTTCTGATGAGCAAAAGAGGATTGAACTCACTCGTCATGGTAAGCACATTCGCGAACATATAAACAAACTTTCTCTTAAAGAATATGGACAACGCTTCGACAATACTGCGGACATGACAGTGATGTTTCTACCCAACGAATCTTTTCTTTATGCTGCACTCGAATCTCAGTCAGATCTTGTCGAATATGCATTGACAAAAAAAATATTGGTGGCGACACCGCCAACCCTTATCGGTTTACTAAAAGTAATTCGCTTCGGTTGGAATGAAGAAAAGCTTGCTGAAAATGCGCGAGCGATTTCTGAAGTCGGGAGTGAACTTCACAAAAGAATCGCCACATTTGTCGAAGGTTTTTCCAAAATGGGAGATAGTATTCGTCGAGCTAATGATGAATATGAGATGGGTTTGAAGCGGCTTAACAGCCAGGTTCTCACACAAGCGAGAAAGCTTGAGACCTTAGGCGCTAAAAGCACAAAAGAACTTTTAAGCCTTGAAGAGTCCCTTTAGTTTTTGGCATTCCAACAATAGCCGAAACTACTTCCCGTATCGTCATCTATTCTATAATAAATAAAAGGTCCCGCACGACGAAACAAAGCACTCCAGCCAAATGCTGTTTTCCGGAACTTGCCTAAAATGGGCTCCGCAACAGAACCCGTCGACATGTTTGTAAAAATCGTCCCATGAAAAAATTAACCGGAATATTCTTCACCTGAGTCGTGTGTAAGTGTTCAAAATTGTTATTCTTTCAGTGCCGATTGGGGGCACCGTACCAGCGTTTGTTGACACTTTCTCTTGGGCCCTATGACAAAAATCGATTCAATTAAGTCGTAAGCGAAATAAACGACTGGCACGGACATTGATGTATTTCCTAGTGGGTAGAGGTCTTAACTTGGAAGCAGAGTCTAGCAAAATTATATTTTTAGTGAAACTATTTCATTACGTAGCCGTGATTGGATTGGTTTTGTCTCTCGCCTACCCTGTATTTGCAGCACCTAATGTGAACTCCGAAGTCCAGTCATTTAAAAATTGGAAAACGCAAAAGGTAAAGGAAGCTGAGGCCATTGTTAGGCGGGCTAAACTCACTCCCCACAAAGAAAATCATGAAGAAGAGCTTTATCGAGCCTTACTGAGCCTAGAGATGAGTAAAGACCTGACTGTAAACGACTATTTCGTAATTTATCTAAGTAATCATAGAGCTGGCAGAAAGGCATTCCAAACTGCTGTCAAAAAGCTGAGTGATGCGGAACTTGCTAACCTTCTTTGGACCTTAAAACCCCACCCAGATATCATCGAAAACGCACCTGCCAAATCCCCTATAAAAAGCCCAAACACATCCAATTAACGCATCGTTACAAATTGAAAATTTAGGCGATGACTTGACAACTTTTTTAGCCCATTCATATTAGCAACAAAGTTTTGTTACTTAGGTATTTTTATTACCAAAATCAATAGATCATTAGGAGGTCTAAATATGGCAAGCGTAAATGTTCGCCCTTTGCACGACCGCATTTTAGTGCGTCGTACAACTGAAGAAGATAAAACTGCAGGCGGAATCATTATTCCTGATACTGCAAAAGAAAAACCCCAAAAAGGCAAAGTTGTTGCCACAGGTAAAGGCCGTGTCACTGAGGATGGAAAAACTCTTCCTCTTGAAGTGAGATCAGGCGATACCGTTCTTTTCAGCAAATACTCTGGAACAGAATTGAAACTTGATGGCGTTGAGTATTTGATGATTAGCGAAAATGACGTTCTTGGAATTATTAATTAATAAATTTTTTTATTTAACTGAGAGGAAGAAAAATGAGTAAAGAATTACGTTTTAGCGAAGAGGCTCGCGGACTCATTCTAAAGGGTGTAAACGCTTTAGCAAATGCCGTGAAAGTAACTCTTGGACCCAAAGGTCGTAATGTTGTTATCGAAAAATCTTTCGGTGCTCCATTAATCACAAAAGACGGTGTGACTGTTGCTAAAGAAATCGAACTTGAAAACAAATTCGAAAATATGGGCGCACAAATGGTTAAGGAAGTTGCTAGCAAAACAAACGAAGATGCTGGTGACGGAACAACAACCGCGACAGTACTTGCACAAGCAATTTTCCGTGAAGGTTCTAAAATCGTCACTGCAGGCCACAACCCCATGTCTGTTAAACGCGGTATAGATAAAGCCGTTAAAACTGTGGTTGAAGAACTTAGCAAAATGCAAAAAGCTGTAAAAGGCAAAAAAGAGATCGCTCAAGTTGGAACAATTTCTGCCAACAACGACACTGAAATCGGCGATATGATTGCAGAAGCAATGGATAAAGTCGGTCGCGAAGGTGTTATTACTGTTGAAGAAAGCAAAACTGCACTAACTGAACTTGCAGTTGTTGAAGGTATGCAATTTGACCGTGGCTACACTTCTCCTTACTTCATTACCAACTCCGAAAGAATGGAAGCTGTCCTTGAGAACGCAAAAATTCTTATCTGCGACAAAAAGATTTCTAGTATGAAAGATATGCTTGGAATTCTAGAGTCAGTTGCTAAAGCGGGAACTCCTCTTTTAATTATCGCTGAGGATGTTGACGGTGAAGCGCTTGCAACTCTTGTTGTTAATAAGCTTCGCGGCACACTTCATGTTTGCGCAGTTAAAGCTCCTGGCTTCGGTGATCGCCGCAAAGCCATGCTAGAAGACATTGCGACTCTTACTGGCGGAACGGTTGTTTCTGAAGAAATGGGACGCAAACTTGAGCAAGCCACTCTTCATGACCTTGGCGATGCAAAACGCGTTGTTATTGACAAAGACAACACAACAATTATCGATGGCGGCGGTAAAAAGTCTGAAATCGAAGCACGTGTTGGTCAAATCCGTAACGAAATCGACAACACCACTTCTGATTACGATAAAGAAAAACTTAAAGAGCGCTTAGCAAAACTTGCTGGCGGTGTTGCCGTAATTCATGTCGGTGCTCCTTCAGAAGTTGAGATGAAAGAGAAAAAAGCTCGCGTTGAAGATGCATTGAATGCAACTCGCGCGGCGGTTGAAGAAGGTATCGTCACTGGTGGCGGAACTGCACTTCTTCGCGCTTCTCAAAAAATCGATCTTAAAAAATACACTGACGAAGAAAAATGGGGCGCAAGCATTATTAAACGTGCCTGTGAAGAGCCCATTCGTCAAATCGCTGGCAACGCCGGACTTGATGGCGCTATCGTTATCGACCGCGTGTTAAACAGCGACGATTCTTCGTATGGATTCAATGCGCACACCGAAGAATATACTGACCTTATGAAAGCTGGAGTTATTGATCCAGTAAAAGTGGTTCGTTGTGCTCTTGAGAATGCATCTTCTGTTTCTTCGTTGATGCTAACAACTGAAACAATGATCGCTGAAGCTCCTAAAAAAGAGGAAGCTGGTGGCGGTGGACACCCAGGCGCCGGAATGGGCGGAATGGGTGGCGGAATGGGAATGATGTAATTCCGTACTCAAAGTAATTTCAAAAAAAGGACCGCTTGACGGTCCTTTTTTTTTGGCTAAGCTAAACTTCATATGGAAGCATTAAAAAGAAATCTTGGCCTGTTGGTATTAAGGGTGGGCTTTGGCGGCACAATGTGTTTTGTCCACGGCTTTCAAAAAGTCATAAACTTTCAATCAATGTCTGGATCCTTTCCTGATCCCCTTGGGATAGGAAGTGTCTTTTCTTTAGGGTTATGTATTTTAGCGGAGTTCTTCTGCGCAGGTTTAATCGCCGTTGGATTTTACACTCGTTGGGCAACTTATCCGCTGATCATAACTATGTCGGTAGCGGCCTTCATGATTCACAAAAATGATCCCTTTCAAAAGAAAGAGCTCGCTTTGATATACTTGATGGGCTTTATCGCAATAAATCTCTTGGGCTCAGGAAAATATTCGCTCGGCAAAAAAGACAGGACAAATTAGAACTGATACCTAAACCCTAAATTATAGAAATTATTTTTGAAGCTCACATCAGAAATGCCCGTCGCTCCGGCGGCGTCGAACTGCGTGTGATAGAGAGCGACATTTACGGTGGCATCAATATAAAGATGGCTCGTCACCATCTTAGAAACGAAGAAATTATATTCGTTAATTGTGTTATGATCTGCAGTTCCCATGGATACCGGCCGCTGAGAAATTATTGGATTAAAGAAAATATTTAAATCAGCACCTGCATACCACACCCGATCTTTGGTGACTGGGAAAGAGCCTTTAATCCCTACAAGAATTCCCGAATAGGTTATCGAAGAGAATCCCCTAGGAGAGGTATCGTCAACCACGAAGTTATAGTTGGCCATTCCTCCACGCAATTCAATTTTGGAACTAAAAAAATCTTCTTCTAACAAAACATTGTAACCAAAAATTAGAGCGTAATTTTGTAAAGACACCGAAAGTTTTGATGGCGAAGAACTTCCGTCAGGATTACTCGCACTGAAAACACTTTGCTTAATCTCCGCTCTGGTAATCCACTCATTGTTCAGCCAAAGCTCTCCCATGATTCCAATTCCCGCAAACATATTCGTGCTTAGCTCAATACCCCCCGCTGGAGTTGTCTGGTTGTCTTTTGCGGAAAAAGTACCAATGCCCACGTTAAATCCCACTTGCCCATATTGAGGAGGTTGGCGTGGGGCCCAAGCCTCAGCATTATTACCAAACGCAATAAGCGCGTCAGGCCGTTCCTCTAAGAGTTCCTGTTCGCTCGCATCACCCCCTAGAGCATCGACATTAGAGTAAGAAACATTTTTCAAGGTTCCAATTTTTGCGTTCTTTTCAATAACACCTTTCTCTTTCTCAGAAACAATCCCTCCGAAAGAAAGCGTGTCATCAACTTTATAAATTTTTATCTTTCCAATAATTTCTTTTTCAGCACTAATTAAAAAATTGAATTTAGGATGACGTGAAACTTTAATGACTTGAATAACCGTCAACACCTGATCTTTTTTTATTCCGTCGTTTTTTCCAAGATTCAAAGTCACTTTAAGGTCTTTTCGACTGAGCACCCTTCCCTCATAGGGAATTTTTGAAAAGACTTTTCCCAATAAGGTTCCTGCCTGCTCAATAACGGCATTGCTTTCAAAACGTGTGAACTCTTTAACCGACTCTTGAACCATAAGTTTGCCGTCTTTGCTGTTAAACAAACTGATGGCCAAACTAATGCCTTTAGGCCCCTTCGTCACACGGCAAGTGAGATAGGCGTCGACACCGAGATCCACCCCCAGGCGTTTAGCGTTGTCGGGATCACTTTCTAACTCTCGCTCAGTTGGCACATTACCAACCAAATTATTTTCGATAAATCCCCAACGATGGTCGGCAATTAAAAGTTCTTTTAACTTTTTCTCAACCGGGGCGGAATAAATTCCATTCATGTTGTCTATGACCGGCAATAAAGTAACATGCGTAATTGTAAGTAACGAATCAATCTCGCTACGATACTGCACTTGGTTTGCCACGACCTGCGCCCAGCCAACAGGTCCGACAAACGAAAAGAAAAAAAGCAGAAGAAATTTCACTTCTTTCATTGTGCACATGAGACTCGAAGAGGTCAAATTCACGTAAAGTAAAACTCTAGGAATTCCGAAAACTAACTGATGTTTTCTATATTTTTCGGCTTGGTCGTTTTGATTGCAAATTTTTCGAACGCGCAAGAAGGTTCGAATCCGACTTTGATCCTGTCAACGGGTACAACTCAATCACTTGAAGACCAAGAATCCGTTTCTCGCCGTTACACTGTAAAACCATCAACCCCCAGACCTAAGTCAAGAGAGCCTAAGGACATTAAGGAAAATAAAAAAGAAGTAAATGTTGAACCCCTTTCCCAAGTAGCGCCCGCTACAAATACTGACATTGCACAAGACGAAGAAAAGGAAGACCTGCAGAGTTCGAACCCTGGGCTAGTTGAAGTAAGGATAGCGCCAGGAATTTTCTATAGCGATTCAAAAAGTAATTACTGGTTTCGCCAGTATAGTTCGGCGAGCCCTTCGATAAGTATCAACGCTGCGATTTGGCTTTCTCATAGTTTTGGCCTTCAGTGTTCTTATCTTTCTAGCTTAGGAGCAGAAATTTCCGGATCGCCATCTAATGTTTCTCACATCCCCGTAAGTCACCAATGGTTTACATTCGGACTACAGGCTCGAGAATATAATCCGAATCAAACGAGCGCCCAGTTTGTTTACGGATTGAAGTATAGTGACTATCAATTTCAAGCCCCTCTCGATAGTCAGTTTAGGTCGCGATTAAAGACTTCAGGAGTCGGAATCTATCTGAAGATGGTTGGTGAAAAAAACCGCGGACATTCTAATATATTTGAAGTAGAAATTTACCCCCAAACTAAACACAAAGAAGTGCAAACGAGTATCACACTTAATTCGGGTGAAAAAGTTGAGACCAATTCGGTTACCCTTGGTTTTGGCCAAACTTACAGTGTCTATCAACGAAATCATTTTTTCTGGAATCTACGTGCCTCTTTTGAAAAGAATAATTTCTCGGGCTCCGCTAATGTCGCCGATCCAAAGACAAGCCAGACCCCGACCGGGGTAACCGTGACAAATCAGACTTACTTGCTTGAGTTTGGTTACCAATGGGGTCACTAACTAGACTTTATCAGGGGCCTATCCACCTACTATAATAAAATTATGTCGGTGAATATTTTAATAGTAGACGACGCCCCTTTTATTCGCGAGTTGATAGAACAAATCGTGACCAAAGAGGGTTGGACCGTGGTGGGTCAAGCTGAAAATGGAAAGCAGGCGATTTCCATGGCAACTGAGAAAAATCCTGATGTCATCGTCATGGACTTAATTATGCCAGAAATGTCTGGACTCGATGCGACTCGAGAAATTTTAAATAACAATCCCGATGCAAAAATCATCGCATGTTCCACCGTCAATGACCAAAATTTAATAATGCGGGCGCTCGACGCAGGCTGCGTCAATTATATTACCAAACCTTTTGAGCGCGAAAAAATCGTAAAGGTCATTAAGTCTACGTTTGATCGATTAAAAAAATAAGCAAGAAGGAGCTGGAGAACCATGAGAGATTTATTTTTTGTAATGCGCATGCTGATAATTACATTTACGTTGATTCTCACTATGCAGATTCAAATAAATAACAAAACTATCGAAGAGAGGTCACTCGCCTGGATTAGGACGTCTCCTTATATCGAAGAACTACAGAAAATCGCTGACGCAGGAGTTGTCGGCGCCAGAAAGCTCTGGGGCAATATTACAAGTAAATTTAGCGATGGTGTTTTTAAAGGGTTTAAAAGTGAAGACCGCCCCGGCAACCGGCTAAAAGCAAGCTGGGAACGAAGCAAATCATTTATCGAAGAAAAATCGCGCGAAGCTAAGGAGAAAGTGCAAAAGCTTCGCGAAAATCATCAAGAAGACAACTGACTATTTTGCCACTTTGCCAGTTGCTTGAGTCAAATTATTCACGACTTGAGCACTTCTGTGGGCAGGACCTTTTCTTTCTATAGTTGATTTTGCCATGTTGTCACAAGGTGGTGTACTGGCGCCATCGAGCATATTTAAATCGCCCGCCGCTTTCTTAATTGAGTTTGTGTTATAACCTCCAAACCCAGCAAAAGAAGTCGTTGATATAGTAATTGAAGCAGCAATCACAGTTAAAAAACGCTTGCACATATATTACCTCCAGAACAAAAATTGTTCCTCTGACACTAAGACAGAGCCATTCTCGTGCCAGCAACTACCTCTTGGATGTGTTGGAAAATAATATAATAATATCAAATACTTACGGATGTCTCGTGGGACTTGTTTGTCTAAGCTTTAGACGCTTGGATAACAATATACTTTTCGCCACCTACTAACGGTAGCGGCAAGGAGATCCAAAGGGATCGTTGGAAACAGCAGCGATCATCATATTAGAATTTTTTTCTAACAGCCCATGATCTCGTGGCTCAGCATTTCGTCCTGGCTTCACACCAGGCGCCTGGGCCGGACTATCTTGGCTGTTTGACGGCAAAGTTGCGGCAACCTGTTTGGCCGGATCACAATCATCTGAAGATAAACCGGCTTCTGATCTAAGATCACTTGTCGCTTCAGCCGAACCCTCTTTCTCATCAGCAAATACTTGAAAACTTACGGTCACAATCAGAGCTAAAATAAATTTAAGTGTCATGTTTTACTCCTACAGTCTTAATTGGGTTGTCGCAGGGGCCAAAATATCCATCAAGTTATTAAACGTGCTCGCTACCTGCTGAGCCACGATCGGGCCTTCTTTGCTATCAACTTTGTCGATATCTCCACTACCTTTATAGGTGACATTGATTGTGCCAACCCCATGGCTCTCAACTCGCGACGGTTTTCCAAAACGTTCTTCATAGTTAATTTTAATCCACTTCTTCGCTTGGTCCTTAATAGAAACTATTCGTCCTTTAGGGTCATAGCCAATTTTAACAAGCTGACCAAAACTATTTTTGGCCTCTACTACATTACCCTTTCCATCGTAAGAAAAGTTAGTGACGACTGATTTTTCTTTCTTTTTATCAGGATTGAAATAAGTCGTTGTAACTTCCGCAATCTTATTGAGATCGCTGTCGTATTTGAATTTACTCATGCGGTCCTTAAATATTTGTTCTTGAACCTGACCGTTGTCAAAGTACTTGTACACAACCTTTTCACCATTCTTAGTAACGGCTGTGGGACGACCAAAGACTTCGTGATAGGTCATGTCCGTCTCGTCACCATTGTTGTTTGTGAGCACTCGCGACAGATACTTTGAGCCATCACCTCGTGACTTATACCAGAACTCATAGAAACTTTTGTTAGTTACTTGGTCCTTGCAGGTTTTTACGACTTCAGAGCGGTAGTGTTCTTTTCCATCACCGTCGATTTTATAGTCATACTTTTCTATACAACCCTTACGGTTTGTAAAAGAAGTCACCCAGTCTTTATCTTTATTATAGGTGATTTTCTTACTCGTCTTATCAGGAAAGTTAATCGCTGTTAAATTGTGAAGATCATCATATGTATAAGTGTAGGAATTGCCCCACGCGTTTTTGACCTCTGACAGGTCATCACCTTTAAATTTATACTCGACAGAACTTGAATTGGGACCCACAACTTTTTTGATTTTTCCGTTGTCGTAATATGAAAAACCAAGCTTTCTACCATTATTGTCAATGATCTCCATTGGACCGCGGTTATTGTAGGATAGTTTCAAATAGTTTCCATTTTTGTCGGAGACAAGTACTAGACGCCCCTCTTTATCAAATTTTTGCGCAGTACCGTCGACCATTTTTCTCAAATAGTGATCGCCTTTAAACTCGATACCCTCAACACCTTTTCCATTCGCATAGAAAACCGTTCCCGGTTTGGTGAGGGCCAATTTCCTTCCCTCTTTGTCCATAGCCTTTTTAGGAGAATAAATCACTTCTAACCCACCACCGCACTCGGTAAGCTTTATTTCACCACTGTCCATAATTGCGATTGAAGTTTCAAAATCTGAACACCAACCGAATCCAAAAATTCCATTAAAAAGTGAGCGACTGTTGTAGGTTCTTCGCACCCGCAAATCATAACCCGAGCCCGTGGCAATTAGGTCTTGCCAGGAGTCAGCGAAATTCGCATTTTTCATATCTACGATTGCAAAAGACTTAATACTCAAAAAAGTAATAAAGAGAGTAATCCAACGTACCATTGCTAGGTCTCCTCTATACTTGTATTTTAACAATTTTTCTTATCGCTAATCCACCAACTATTTGCAAAACGAGCATTATGAATAACAAAAACAGGCCGAGTGGCGTCGTAAAAAGTGGTTTTACAAATCCTGGATCGATAAGGAACAAGACTATCATCAAGACAAACGGGACTAAAGTAATAATAATTCCTTGAGTAATACCTTGGGTGGTGAGCGCCTCGATCTTTTTTTCGACTTTTTGCCGTTCACGGATTGTAAAGGCAATTGTGTCAAACGTTTCAGCTAAATTGCCTCCTGTTTCTTTTAAAATGTTAATTGCCGTCACAAACATCTGCACATCTTGGCGAGGAATTCGCTCTCCCAACCTAACCAACGCGCTCTCTAGAGGAGTGCCTAGTCTTACCTCTGAAAGAACTGCAGTAAATTCCTGCTTTATGGGATTATTTAGATTTTCAACAACACGTTCCATGCTTTGAGTTGCCGTCAATCCCGCTTTAATTCCATTAGCCATAATCGTCATGCCATCAACCATTTGATCGACAAATTTGCCACAGCGTTTTTCCCAAAGAATGTTAACAACAATCTTAGGAATTGAAGCCCCAACCATCGACACAGTAAAGCCAAGCAGTAGTCCCACGAATAAATTTGGCCAGCAAAGTAAAAAGAAAATAAAACCTAAACCAAAACTAACTAACAGCATGATCGCGGTAACTCGGGCTTCATTGACTTCTATGAACATCGCCTCGAGTAATTTCACCACTTCGGCACGCTGACCAAGACTACGATAGTAGAGCCAAGCGATTGCCCTATCCGACCACAAATAAGTTAGAATGAAGACAAGGATCGCAAAAACGGGAATAAAAAACCAATCTTGTGCAATTAAATAACCCATCGCCTAACTTCCTGTCTTTCTATCTGGAGTATTGCCTTCAGGATTTAAGAATAAATCCTTTGGTAGTTCCACGCCTTTAGCACGCAGAGTCTCAACAAATTTTGGAATCCTACCCATCGCCTGAAACTGGCCAACAATCTTTCTATTTTTGTCAAACCCTGTCTCTTTAAAACGAAAAATCTCTGTTAGAGTTATTACATCGCCTGTCATACCTTGGACTTCTGTAATACTCGTAATTTTTCTCGAGCCATCAGACAACCTTTTGATTTGAACGATTAAATTTACCGCCCCAGCAATTTGTTCGCGTATTGCCTTCGTTGGCAGTTCCATTCCAGCCATCAAACAAAGAGTTTCTAGTCGCGCGATGGCTTCAAGTGGACTGTTACTGTGAACCGTTGTCATGCTACCGTCGTGACCAGTATTCATGGCTTGCAACATATCAAGCGCAGCACCGTCACGGCACTCTCCCACAATAATTCTGTTTGGACGCATACGAAGGGTGTTCCTCACCAGATCTCTAATCGTCACAGCGCCGTTTCCCTCTAGATTTGCAGGTCGGGTTTCTAGACGAACCACGTGATCCTGCTTCAATTGCAATTCGGCCGCGTCTTCAACAGTAATAATACGTTCATTTTTGGGAATAAAACTGGATAGCACGTTCAACAAAGTTGTTTTACCAGATCCTGTTCCACCTGAAATGATAATGTTTAACGCCTGCTCAACACAGACTTTCAGAAAATCATTCATTTGTTTGTTTGACGTTCCCCAGTTTACATAGTGGTCTGGCGTAATTGCGTCTTTAGCAAATTTACGGATTGTGAGAGCCGGCCCGTCGATAGCCAGTGGTTCAACAATTGCATTCACCCGACTGCCATCCTTCAAACGCGCATCGACATAGGGGCTACTATCGTTGATCACCCGGCCAAGAGGCGTCACGATTCTTTCGATCACATTTCGCAATTGCAAATTAGATGTAAATGTAGTGGTCGATAAAGTTAGTCTTCCACTCTTTTCTACGTAAATCTTATCGCAACCATTGACCATAATCTCGGTTACTGTCGAGTCAGAGAGTAAATCTTCAAGAGGCCCCAGGCCGAGTGCCTCATCAAGAACTTCTTTGATTAAACGCGAACGCTCCTCTCTCTGCAAACCTTGGACCTCTCTGTCTAGAGCCTCGGAAATCTTAGCCTGAGTCTTTGTTCGTAGCGCCTTTTCTTTTTCAGGATCGCCTTTGGTTTCAGAAATTTCCTTTTTTAAATCCCGCGACATTACTAATTCACCATGAATCTTCAGTTTCAATAAATTTCGCGGATCCATCGCTCGCTGCTTCGAAGTCATCGTCGTGCTCGAGCTTGTGTTACCAACCTGACTATTGACACTTGCTATCGATGTCTTGGGTCTTTGCAATTGCGCGAGTTTTTGCAACACACCGCCCGACAATCTTCTAACCACGTCATGATAAGCCATCGAGATCGGAGCATTTGGAGCTGATGGCACAAATGGTGTCTGTCGTTGAATTGAACTATTCACCGTTACATCGTCTTGCGGAATGACTCCGATTACACTTCGCCTCAAAGAATTTCCAATATTTTGTGGGGCCAACCCAGACTGACTTACCTTATTGACGATGATTTGGCACATATCTGCAGGAAATGCCATCACGCTCAGTTCTTGAATCAGACGCATAGTCTGGTTGACAGCAAGAATCTCTGGAATAGTCACAACAAGATGAACTGTGCAGAGCTCCGCAACAGCTTTTTGCAGAGGACCTAGCTCGTTTCCTAAATCAATCACAATAAAGTTAAAAAGCTTGCTGAAGTTTTCGATTTGTCGGCAAACATTTTCGGGATTTGCACTCAACGTCTCCGCAGGACTCTTCACTGCGCCAATATACATAAGCCCTGTAGGATGACGAGTCGCTAATGACGGAAGCGTTTGCGGATTTATACTTCCTGTAAAGGTACTAATCTCTCCAATTGTTTTGATGGCGCGCTGACCGATAATAATGTCTTGGTCCCCACCACTCTTAGCATCTAAATCAATAAGCAGGGTCTGCGCACGCAATTCCATCATCGTCGCAAAAGCAAGGTTAGCAGAAAAAACACTCTTTCCGACCCCACCTTTTCCGCCAAGAACTCCGAGTACAAAACAATTAGGACTAATTGGCAAAGCACACCCCTCTAAAAGACTTTTCGGAAATTTTAGAGAGGGTCTAAACTGGACTTAAGGCGAACTAAAATTAGTCGCGTAGCCTGAATTTTTGCTTAATTTGTTCTGCACCCTCAGATGCGGTACTTTGAATCTGCGGCGTCACGAAAACCACGAATTGACTTTGATTGCGGCGGAAAGATTTCGACGCATACAAAGAAATAATTGGATTCTTACTAACTTCTGCAGGCAATTTGTTGAAATCGGTACCAGTAGAGGCCTGTACCAGACCACCCACGGCAGCACTTTGCGTGCTTCGTACCACCACTACCGTTTGTATTTGGCTGTTCGAAATTAAAGGGCCCTTTGAAGAAATACCCAGTAAACTTTTAACAGAAAAATCCATTTGTAAACGCACAGAATCAGATCGGGCACCAGTGACTTTAGGTGTGATTGTCGTGATCATTCCTGCTTCTTCGAAATTCGTTGATTGAACGCCTTGCGGTCCCGCAACTAAATAAGGAATGCGAATTGTTGAGCGGATGTCGCCTTTTTGTCCATCGATAACCAGAAGACTTGAACTTTGAAGAACGCGCGCAAAACCATGTTGTTTTGCCCAATTTAGTTTCGGCAGTAAATTTGAAATAGTTCCTGTAATTGAACTCACCAAACTAGCGCCTGGAGACCTATCACCAGCGCCAAATTCAAGTTTTGCACCATCGTCCAAATCTGGCATCCACTGAAAGCGGAAACTCTTTTCGTAATCTTTTTGCAATTCCACATAATGCACAGTCATACGCACAATTTTTCCTGGCTCTGGGGCTTTACCCTCTTTAACATTAATTAAGTTAATAACCGAGAAAAGTTTTGGCTTATTACATTTTCCTAATGCCACGCAATCTTCGACAACCTCATCAGGCACATAAGTTTTTGCAATAACCTCAGCTTTTGATTTCTCCTGACCGTCCCCAGCCCAACCTTCCAAAATAAATTTTCCATTTACGGAGCGACAGTGAATCTCGGGGTTGTTGATATCCTTCTCAATATATTCCGCGATTTTCTTTTCTGCCAATGGGGAAATAGTAACTAAGTTACTCGTCTGCCCCTGATAATTTTTCAAAACAGAAACGATGCGGTTCATATCACGAGGAAGCATTACCTCCCCGTCGACAATCACTTTATTATTTATTATCTTTACGTTGATTCCCTCAATTGTTCCTAATAAATTACTGACCTCTCTAGCAACTTTACTATAATTGTTTTCGGTAACAGTAATACGAATTTCTTTGACGATCTTTCGATTGCCGTCGACGATTTGCATCGTTCCAACTCCCGCTTTTTTAGGGCGAAATTGAATTTTACCGTTAGCAGCATCCCAACCGGCACCAACGATTTTTCTAAAATCCCCTTCGAACGTTACGCCCGAGGGTAGTCCCGGATAATCTTTGTTTTCAATGCTACCCATAAGTAGGTCAATGTACTCAACTTTGTTGGTTTTATCGCTAACTTCGTCCTCGGCATAAACAAACGCCGAAAACTGAGTCGACAAGAAAACAGCCATTAAAAGTTTAGCAGTTAATATTTTCATACATCCCTCTATCCTATAAATCTATGTAAGGCCCCTTTTTTCTCGGGGGGGTTGCAGGTTGAGGTCTCACCGCCGGCGTTGGGGCAACGGGCATACTCGCTGGCTGCCTAAAATCAGATCCATATTCACTGCGGCCACTGATCACTCCCTCTAAAGTTGCAGAAGCAAGTGCTGGTCGCAGACGATCATTTGGATTTCTTACCGTTAAAAAGATACTCCCTGGAGAAGTTGAGAGAATGAGAATCAATTCTTGAGCATCTTTTGGTTCAACCTCGACCGTTACTGTACCAAACTTAGTGTCACCAGTTAACGAATCGAGATATTTGTTATCATCAGACATGACTCGCGGGATATTATTATAGACGCGAAGTCCAGTCGCCAACACCGAAACATCTTGGAGAAGAGTCTTCACTTCTCTTCGTTGAGCAGCACCTTTACCAACGTCAAGGGCGGCCACGATGTCAATTCTATCTCCAGGCTTAATTAATTTCGAAACCGCTCGCGTGTCATCGACAGGAATTGATACAGCTCTCTTTCCAGGAGAAACCTGCAATGAAATTCCTGTAAAAGGACCAGGCTTTAGCAATTTTGTATCGATGATTTGTTCACCCTTTTTAATTGGTGCTGCCGCAACCTGGCCAATTACCAGTTCAGGGTTCGGAATCGCACCAGGCTCAATGTACTCTTTGGGTTTTTTCACAATTTCTAACATTGAATCCACAATAGTTTGCATCTCTGGAATTGTTTCCTTTGCAATTACGACGCCCTCTTCTGCGCCAAATTTGCGTTGCAATTCACTCTGTTTCTCTTGTGAGTGACTATATAGTAAAAGCACCGCAAACAGCGCTGCGAAAACTGATAACCATAGGGTTCGTGTTTCATTTCTATTCATGCATTCCTCTAGTTTTTTTCATCGCCACAACCAGCATCCAAGCATATGCCATAGAACACCTTTATCCATGCAATACTTACACCTTCTCTTGTTCTCCCGGTAAATCCCTCTCCGGAAAATTCCCTATCCACATTAATGTGCACTTCAGGTTGCCGGCTTCTCTCTATTAACGAGTCATTTGAAGCCAAACCACGCGCGATACCACGCTCTGTCGCATAAATAAAAGACTGATCGTTACCTGCCGTTTCGGACTGAATTCCATGTAGGCGTGTTCCACCTTTGTAAAATTGACCCCGTGGTGCATTGTCGGCGCCTTCATCTCGAAAATATTTCAGCTGTGGACGGTGACGGAAAGTTTCAAACGCGTAGGTGCGAGAGGCGATAGAATTTAGTATTCCTGTATGAATGATTCCGAAAGCACCAATTCCATAACCAACAAAGATAACAAACACCACAAGCAGTGGAATCGTTTCAATTGTAGCCATACCTTTATCTTCTCTTAGTTTCATATTCATTTTAGCACCCGTTATCCATCATAGGCACATACGCTTTGCCATCATTTCCTGGCGCCTGATAAACACTTGATAAACTTAAAATTTGTAAGTAACGCTGAACTTCAAAATTATCACGACACTCTTGTTCAGTCGGTTCACGTGAAATATAAGAAGCAACATTTGCAGAAAAAGCTCCCGGCCGATCACTGGTAGCACCGATAATTGGGAACCTTAAGTCCATAATATTCGCAATCAACTTAATCCTTGATCCGAAATATGTGAAACCTGAAGTTGTGGATCTCGCACCTTTGGACGTGTAAATTCGGTTATAGTCACCAACAGCACCATCAGGTGTCTGTAGTTCAAACCAGCCACCCGGACGAAATAAAGGCTTAAACGCTGGTTGATCAAGTAACTCCTGATATTTTTTTATACCCAACTGAATTTGATCATTAGGAGTTAAGTGACCTGCATAATAAGAACGTGCTGATGAAAATGATATATACTGTGTGATTTCTACGATTGAGAGAGTAAATGAGATTGCGAAGAGAACGATAGAAAACCCCACCACGATCACCAATGCAAAGATAAAATCTAAAGTTAAAAAGCCCCTTTCGTTTCTCATTGGACTCTTTCTCCCTCACGACTGGAGTGTCTACTAAAAGCATGTGGATGCGATACCGCGGTCTGATCAGCACTGCCCCAGACACCGTTTTCAATCATGCCCACAATAAAACTATTCCACGGGTTGAGCGACAAGCCCTGCAATATTTGCTCTTCCTCGAATTTTTTTGAAACAAAGGTTACAATCATCATCGTCATTGCCGCTATCATCACCATTTCAATTGTCATTTGACCTGACTGGTTATTCCTCATATCCACCGGCCTTCATTAACAAGCTGGCTCATCCAGCCAAAAAACAATGGAACTGTATAGGGAATACGATGAAGTGAATTCGTATCTACAGTTTTCTTTGAAACCATGTCCCCCACATTTTTGAAAACAAAAACTAATTTTTTATCCAACGCAGCCCTTACTAGCCCAAATATTAGCGCCCATAAAAGTGAATACATCAGAACACTAATTACATCCTGCCAGTTCGATGCTAAACCAAACGCCAACATGAGTTTCAAGTCTCCTGCGCCAACGACCTTCAAAAGAACCATCGGCATCATAACGACAAACGCAGTAACTAACGAAATGATGCCAACTCCTAGCTGAGGTAATCCGCCAAACACTAAACAAAAAATCGCCGCAAACAGCAAACTCCCAACAAAAAGTCTGTTGTGGAATTTCTTAGTCCAAATGTCGTCCACGACACCAACTAGTAGAATGAGAGTAGGAACTAAAGTGACCACTCAAAATCCTCCCGGTGGCCGACCACTGGGCTTTAACCAGGACGGCTTATTATTGCCGCCGGCTGGATCCGAAAAGCCAGTACCCGTTGAAATGTTTGCTTCGACTCGCGCCGCTAATTTCGGAGCCGAGTTCTCAAACGTGGCACCTACCCCGTTTTCCCCAAGGAAAACTTTTAACAAGATAAGAGCGTAAAGAGATAACAACAGGATTAGCTCCGTCGACATAGGTTTTTACTTTCCAAAACCACTAATGTTACCACCAAGCTCTCCGAGCTTATCCGAAAGAGCTTGTGTTATTTGCGTGCGGAAAAGCATAACGACAGCAACAACAGCAACTAACAACAAGATATACTCCGTAGCACCTTGTGCAGATTCATCTTTCCAAAGATTCACCATCAACTTTTTAAAAGATTTCATTTTTCCTCCTTTTTCTTGAGTTGATAAATAATCTCTTCACTTATCGGATACTTAAGCGTCTTCATGAGCGAAATCAGAGGGAAAATACAAAATTTTGTTAAAAGCATGTTGATTGATTTGACGCGAAATCGGCGGGGGTGACTTTACGGGAGGAAACGTGAACCCCACCATCCTAAATTATAACACTATTTCGGTATTTAGCACAAAGTCCCTTGATGCTTTTTATGATCAATATTATAAAAGGCATCTCAATCTGAGACAACTTTAGAGAGAAAACAAATGGATGCTGTCAAATCATTAGTCATTTTGGAGTTCAAAAAAATTACCGAGGGCTATAAATTTCTCTCAAATATAAAGAACAGCAATTTTGATTTTTTTGAGATCAGCCCGCAGTCTCCGGGAAAATTAGTTTGTCTTATCGGAGGAGGGGAAGCGGAAACTAATGAAATTTGGAGTGCCGTCAAAAAAGCAAAGAAGAATATACTTAATTCCTATTTTCTAAAAAATAATGTCGTGGAAATCCTGAAGTCTCTTTACGGACAACAAAAACCAAGCGCACAAGATTTTTTTGGGGTCATTCAAACAAAATCTGTTTCAGCATCTATTAAAATTTCTGATTATCTTCTGACTAACTCAAAAATATATTTACTAGAAATTGATAGCGGTCGTTCGTTGAATGGGACGAGCTTGGTCTACTTCACGGGAAATAAATCCGAACAAAAAAAAATTCAAAGAATCGCAAAAATACAAAACGCTGACATTGCGATTTTACAAAAAGGTAATCCAATTACTAGTCGTTACTTTCAGTTGGGGTGACGGTTCCATCAGGACTGCTGCCCGAAGTTGGAAGTGGTTTTAGACCTTGCGGCAAAGCGCTGGTTCCCTTACTCATACCACTCGTGTCGTCCCCTTTTTCATTTGGCTTCTCTTCCGCTGTTGGCTTAATAGTAAAGTCTTTTACTTTCGACGAGCGTACGATTGTCGTCAAATATTTACACTTCTGCACGCTTTCCTCGTACTGCTTGTACCATTGATTCACGCCCTGGCTTCGTAGAGTAGAGACCGCTGTCCGGAAGGGCTCTAGAGCTTTTGATCTATCTAAATCACACGCCTTCATAAAAGCCTTCAAAGACTGCTCATAGTTTTTCACTGCAATTCCAACAGACGCTAGACGCAGCCAAGAGCGTACAGAATCACTATCAGCCTTTGTTGCCTGCAAATAGAATTTCAAAGCACTAACAATGTCCTTTAAATCTTCACTCATCTGCCCTGCCATGTATTGCGCAAGTTCGGAATTGGGAAATTGTTTGGCAGCCGTTGTCAAAACTTTCTGATAACGCAACGGGTTTTGCTCATCACGATAAGTTAAACCCAATATCACATGCGAATCTGGGTACTTCGGATCAGAATTCACGGCTTTTTGGCAGTAACCACGCGCCTCTTTTAGAAATCCATCTGTGTAATAATACTCACATAGACGATGAAAATATAATTTTTTACCGCCAAATATCTTCAACATATCTTGAATAAGAGAGAGGTTTTCGGCGCTGTTCCCCTCGTCATCATTGACGCGTATTAATGCTTCGTAGGCGGGTTCGTATTTTTTATTAACTTGAATTGCAAGTTGATAGGTTTTTGCCGCATCAATGCGATTTCCCATAGCCAAATAGGCATCGCCGAGGTCTTTGATTCCTGTATAGTCTTTTTGATTTCGACTCAGCCACTGTTCTAAAACTCGGATCTCGTTCAAATAATTTTTTTGATTGTGATAACTCTTACTCAGCAATTGAATCCCTTGTTTATCTAGGCCATCTTGAACGGGAACCAAAATCTCAATTGCTTCGAGAAATTTCTTCTTTTGAAAATAGTAAATCCCCAACAGCTTCCTTGCCTTAAGGGCTTGATTTCCGCTGTCTGCCTCTTTTTTTAGTTTCGCAATCTGCGCAGAAGAATAGTCCTTGAACCCAACTACTTCGGACATACCTAGACATGGGTCTAAGTGAGAAACAAAAACAACAGTAAATCCTGCTATACTAAAATGAGAAATTTGTCGAAAAGACAACATATATGAATTTTATCGCTAAACACTTTTTTAAAAAAGGGTTTTCCCAAAAAGGCCAGGGGGCCGTTGAATATATTTTGCTTATGTTTGTCGTCGTAATGGTGATTTGTGGTTTCCTTTGGCAATTTAACGACGCTTTCGCAAAATGGGGACAGAATTATTTTGGGAACTACATAGCGTGTTTACTAGAATATGGTGAGCTTCCAACCCTCGGTGGAGGAACGCAAGTAGAAGGTTGCGATTCAGCATTCACACCATTTTCTATAACCGACGGTAGAAATCCTATGGGACCACAAATTGGCCAAACAAAGCCCGACGAAAGTAAGAATAATGGGGGCAATGGCGAAAACGGTGGTCAAGGGAGAACAACTTCCGACAGTTTTGGTGGTGGAAGAAATATTTTTGGAAATCGCAATAGTAATATTTCAAGAGGAAGCAACTCAGGATCCCTTCGCGGCGGACGATTCGAAGCTGCTGGAAGCGATGATAGTGAAGAAGGCGAAGATTTATTTGGTAGCAGAAGAAATACCAGGATGACAACCGAAGGGCCTCGAGAGACGGTGATCCGTCCGCGACAAATTTATTATAGCTTGGCAGGTGTCGCTGAGGAGAAAAAGAAAAAAGAAGAGAAAAAGCCGAAAACGGTACAGGAAGCCGAAAACAAAAATACGCGCCCCCCCCGGCTTACTGTTAGGGAGAGAACAATTCGACAAACGGCGGCTGTTGAAGACACAGGATTTAATGTTGGTTTCGGTGGTTTTATCAGATTTATCTTTATCTTCGGAATCATCATCGCCATCATAATTTTACTCGGAAGCCAAGCGCTGCAAATTAGCAAAGGGTGGGACTAGATGATTGTTCGACAGCTTTATCAAAAAAGTATCGACAACTTCTCTTTGCCTCCGCACACTCTTATCCTCATCAATCAGATAGACAACGGTACCGATAACTCACTTGCTTATGAAGACTTTATTTCAACTGATGAATTCTTCATCGAAACCGTTTTTAACGAAGCTTTTCCAATGGCTAATGAACCTATAAAATCATTAGCCCAGGCTGTTAGCACTCTTGGGCGAGAACGTGTCAGAAATTTTATTTTTGCACATACGATAAATAGAATTTTCGACTCCACGGCTGACCTCAACCACCAGAGCTATCAAAAAACAACTAGAAGTTTGCGCCGGGCCCTCGAAGCCGAAAACGTTGCCCGTAACACTAAATTGGAGAAACCCGAGATTGGATTCACTTGCGGTCTCATTTTTGACTTTTTCGAACAGACTATGATTAGTGACTCGAGTCTAAAAAAGGCGTTTGAAAATTTCTTCGAAAGCCAGTGGCGCCATGGGCTTAGAACCGCTATTATTGCCACCGAACTTGCCAACGCCAGCAGAGTAAAAATTACCAGTACACGTAACCTCTTTGCTGCAGGCTTACTCCATGACGTCGGTAAACTTATGCTCGCACTTGGTACCCCCGAAGGGTACCAATCGGTCCTTCTTGATTGCAAGGTCCTTCAAAAGAAGTCACCGCTCAACGATAGTTATGAAATCGATATTGAAAACGAAACTCTCAAGATCGCCCACCCTGAGCTAGGTAGTTTATTTTTGTGGCAATTCGAGCCTCTGAGAGAACTTGAAGCACTGGTTGAATACCACCACGACTTTGGGCTTCTACCTATTCGTAGTGCCGATTTGAACGTTATCGAGGTATTGGTTTCTGTCGCTGACAGGCTCGCCCATTTTCTTGAAGAGTCTGATGTTCTGGAACTCACAACAACTACCGAAATACTTCGCCCGCACGCAAAATTCTTTCGCAAAGGCCCCGCAGAGATACTCGACTTATTGATAACGCTAAGAGCAACCTTTAGCCTTCTCTAGCGGCGCTGTAATAATTTCTAGCATCCATACCGCCAGTAGCTAACGCATTATTTTGCATTACGAAAAATTAACCATTGAACAAAAATGGGCCCTTTGACATAAACGCCCCAAAGAAGACTCAGTCATAAAAGGTAGGGAACCTTCATGTCGCAGATCTATACCATCAACAAGGGCCGCGCCTTCACTCTTGAAGAAGCCCAAGAATTACTCCCTGTCGTCGTGAAAATCACCCGCTCTTATAGTGAGCAAGTCAAAGTGCTTGTGGATCGTATAGAAAGCCAACCCGACTCTCTCAAAGATACGAATTGGAAAATAGAGAAGGACATAAATACTCTGATCGAGGCCTGGAAATCAAAGATGGCCCGCCTTGGAATTACACCTCGGGGCCTATGGATAGGCGATTTTCCGACGCAAGATGGTTTTTATTGTTGGAAATTTCCTGAAGAAAAAATAAATTTCTGGCATAGTAAGGAAGACGGATTTTCGAAACGGCGTAGTATTTACCCCGTTAACGATCAAACACTGTGAGAATAGCACTCGCCCAAATTAATTCGACTCTCGGCAGTTTCGAAAGTAATGCCGAGAAAATTATTAAATACACAGCCGATGCAAAGAATCGGCGTTGTGAACTTGTTGTTTTTCCAGAGATGGCGCTTTTCGGTTACCGCACTAGTGATTTACTTGAAAGAAAGTCAGTTGTCGTGCAACAGCTCACGCAGATCGGAAAAATTCAGAAAAAAATTCCAGAGGGAATAACGTTAATATTTGGAGCCGTAACTAAGAACCCGTCTAAACGCGGTAAACCCTATTTTAATTCAGCAGTCGTTCTCAGCAAAAACTCAAAACCTAAAACTTTTAATAAACAACTCTTGCCTACATATGATGTTTTTGACGAGTACAGACATCTTGAGCACGGCGAAACAAACAAAAACATTATCAAAATAAAAAATAAAAAAATCTTAATCACAGTTTGTGAAGACATCTGGGCATGGGAAATGCCCGGCACCCGAAACCCCTACCCCGCCAATCCTCTCACAAATATCAAAGGAAAATTTGACCTTGTCGTTAATATAAGTGCCTCTCCGTTTTCTCTGAATAAAGAAAAAGACCGCTTGTTTGTAACCCGACAGACGGCAAAACAATTCAAAGCCCCCATGGTTTACGTCAATACGGTGGGCGCCCAAGATGAACTTGTTTTTGATGGTGGGAGTTTTGCTCTTGATAAGGCTGGAAACATTATTTCTCAGTGCGTGCGTTTCGCTGAAGATCTCAACGTAGCAGATTTTAGCGAAAGAGCCGGCGGTTTTAGATCACAAAAGCTTGAACAGACAGAGACGATTCGCCAAGCACTCGTGCTCGGGATAAAAGATTTTGCCAATAAAACTGGATTGTCGAGAGCTCACTTGGGACTTAGCGGTGGCATTGATTCGGCCGTGGTTGCATGCCTGGCTGTCGACGCCTTAGGCCCCAGTAAAGTTACTACTTTTGCGCTCCCCGGTCCTTACAGTGCCACTCAAAGTTTTGATCTTGCAAAAAAATTGGCGAAAGAGATCCACGTCGAGTTAAAAGAAATAGAAATAAGGAGTGCCTACGAAACCATAGTTCGGCAACTTGAAAATACGTTTGATAGTTTAGAATTTGGGACTGTTCATGAGAATATTCAGTCGAGACTTCGCGGATTATACTTGATGGCATTTACGAACTACAAAAACAGCCTTCTTCTCTCGACAAGCAACAAAGATGAATATGCAGCTGGTTACACAACACTTTACGGCGATATGTGTGGTGGACTCGCACCCATTGGGGATCTCCTTAAGGGCCAAGTCTACGATTTGGCAAACCTTTACAACAAGCAAACTGAAATCATTCCGAGAGAAATCATAGAAAGAGTTCCTACCGCAGAATTAAGGCCAAACCAAAAAGATCAAGACACTCTTCCTCCCTACGACGATCTCGATAAGGCCGTACGTAATCTCGTGCAAAAGAAACTCAATGCAAAAACAAAAAGTGAAAAGTGGCTATTGCAAGCCCTTATGAAAAGCGAATTCAAACGTTGGCAGGCACCACCTATTCTTCGAGTCACCGAACATGCGTTTGGGCGAGGAAGAAATTTCCCGATCGCACATAAGGCGTTTTTCTAAATGGAAAAAATAAAAATTATTCCGATCGAAATGGGTTCAAAACAATACGAAGATGAAATGAAACTACGCACAGAAGTTCTCCGTAAGCCGCTTGGCCTTTCTTACTCGGCCGAAGACTTAATTAAAGAAATCGACGATATTCACCTTGGTGCATTCATTAAAAATGAACTTGTCGGATGTTTGTTACTTCGCCCGCAACTCTATGGGGTTATGAAAATGCGACAAGTAGCAGTCGCCGAAAAATTTCAAGGAAAAAAAGTCGGGACAAAATTGGTAAAGTTCGCAGAAGTGTTGGCAAAAAAAATGGGGTATGCGAAATTTGAACTTCATTCTCGAGAATCCTCGATTACCTTTTACAAGGCCCTTGGTTATGAAGCTTATGGAGAAATTTTCGAGGAAGTGATGATTCCTCACCAGAAAATGTGCAAACAACTTTAGCTTCGTCATTGAGGGGAACAATCTATTCATCGATAGAAGCATAGAGAATTATAAGACCATAGAGCTCTTGCTCTTCAGCGGCCGTCGGATGCCTTCCCATCTTTTCTTTAAATGTCTCTTTGGCGCGCGCAAATGACTTAGTATAAGCTTCTCTTGTTTTGTCGCGTACCGATGTTTCGATATTGGAGGAAAGGCTCGCCAGAGAATCACGGTCGGCCTGAATCGTTTTAATCGCGAGAGAAACTTGCGTTGCTAATAATGTTAGGATTAACAAATTCCTGGCAGAATTTCTGAACGAATTGTAGGTATCACGATAGTTTTGTGTCCGCAAAACTAATCTCAACTCTGCTTCATTCGCGTCAAATCCTTCGACAATCACTTTTGCCATTAGTTTGTCTGATATGGAATTGTCTTTTACCTTTAAAAATGGCAGAGAGAATACAGCACTCATCACCTGACTATTTTGAGTCTTTAAAATGCGCACATAAAATCTTTTCCAGAACCCTGGGCTTTCATGCTCTACCTCTTTCCAGGTATTCATCAATCCCTCGCGAATAATATTTTCGCCGATACGATTCAGTACCGACTGTCGAAAGCGCTCACCTTTGGACTTGGAGAAATAACTTAGGATGGCGTGGCGCGGGCCAAACATAGCTAGCGAAAGTTCGCTTGCTAAATTCTCTATTTGTACAGGATGGACGAATTTACTGAGGTTAAATTTATCGATAACCTCAAACACTCGCTGCTGACGGTTATAACTCATTCCTATTTTAAGACGGATATTATTTATTAATGAGCCCCAAAGGCGTTGTTGCCCACTGGGCCTAGTTAAGAAATATGGCTCACTTTCATCAATGGCAGAAGTTAAAAAACCATTATTTTCGCGATTTATTTGCTCCAAAACATCTGACAGAGTTTTTGTAAAAAAAAGACTTCGGCAAGAGTCGGCAAGAGCCTGCGGACCCAGAACTAACTGCAATACCAGAATAAAAATCCCTGTAGATCTCATACTAAAGTATTTTGATAATCGAACTGACTGTTTCTCGTGCCTTAACCACAGCATTCAGAGTTCTTGAAGAGCTTCCGCTAATGGACATTAGTGAAACAAGATCAACAAGGTTTACCAGTGATGTTGCCAAGCCGCCCCTCTCCATAGTCATTTGACCTCTACCCCAGAAAGTGACGTAAACAGCGGCAACACGACTTGCCGCTATTGAAACTTGTTTAATATTGTCAGTGGAACGGAGAGATTCAAAATTATTCAATGATTGACTTAAATTTTCGACGGTATTGCCGAACTCGGTTGCCAACAGCTTTAAATCTTTTCGATCCGACTTTTTTAGGACTTCAAGTTGTTGCTTGACGGATTGCACTTGTTCATGCGCTGTGGATGTATCAACATTTGCATATAATTGATAAGACGAAATAGGGGAAACTATTCCGATAAGCGATAAGACTGTACCAAGAGCCAACGCGACAGCCTTCCCAAATCCAATCTTATCACTCGGGACTAAACCAAATGACGCTGACGAGATTACAACTATAGCGAGTACAGACGCAACGGTCGAAATATACTTGGCAACATCCCCATGCCCTTCTTCCAAACTTTTTTGAAGTCTCTCAAGATTTTGATCGAGGATTTTAAGGTTTGCCCTTATATTGTTGAGCTCTAATTTAACAACAGTACCTTCCACTTTAGCAATTTCATTCATTTGGGGACTTACACCAGCAAATGCCACAGGCTCAAAAGCCACCGCAGCAACAAGTACATAGTTTAAAATATTTTTCATTTTAGATTCCTTTTAGTTATCTAAACCCAATTAGTCAGCCTTTTAGGAGCAAATGGTACGCCAATTTTTAACGCAAACCATCTGAGTAGAGAGAGGCCTGTTGTCAACTTTATTGTCAAATTGACATTTGTAGGCTCTTACACGTTTTCGCGTCTGATTTTTCTGCGTCTGAGATAGATTCTCTTACATCAGGATTGCTTCGAACACGCAGGCCAAGAAATTTAACGTGTTTGCTTTTCTTCTATCATATCCGTAAAAAATACGGTAAATTTTACGGATATGTCGTATAAGCGAATTTTGACGCCTCCTCAAAGCACATTTTTCCTATTTGGTCCCCGAGGAACTGGTAAATCGACTTGGTTAAGGGACGTCTATAAACCTGACTTAAGGATAGACCTTCTCCGATCGCAAACCTTCCTTGAGCTTTCCAGCAGGCCCGCAATTCTGCGACAGATGGTAGAAACTCTCCCTAAAGGAGCAAAAGTTGTTATTGATGAAATTCAGAAATTACCGCTATTGCTTGATGAGATACATGCCATGATTTTTGACTTTGAGGACCGATATAAATTTGCCCTGACAGGGTCAAGCGCCAGAAGATTAAAAAAACATAAAGCTAATCTTCTCGCCGGTAGAGCCCTTCGCAGAGACTTTTTCGGTCTGACAAAGGCAGAAATGGCTGACGACTTCAATATTGAAAAAGTACTTACCTATGGAACTTTACCACAGACTCTAAATCTTAAAACACCCGAAGAGAAAAAAGACTATTTGCTGTCATACGTTGATCAATACCTAAAAGAGGAAGTTCAAGCAGAGGCCGCAGTCAGGAATTTATCAAATTATTATAAATTTTTGAAACATGCTTCGATAATGAATGGTCAGGTTTTAAACTTAAATGCCATTTCGTCAGAAACTGCGGTCAAAAGATCGACCCTCGATGGATATTTTAACATTGTCGAAGAGACCTTACTCGGAACTTTCGTGGAACCACTTCATCTACGAGCTAAAGTTAAGGAGGTATCAAATCCAAAATTTTATTTTTTTGATTGTGGGGTTGTCAGAGCTTTAAGAAATGATCTTGATGATCCTTTAAAAGACGACAAGGGCCTTTTGCTTGAGACTTTTATTTTAAACGAAATTCGAGCCTATTCTAGCTACAATCAAAAAAATATAGAAATTAATTATTGGGGTACTCCGAGCGAGAATGAAGTAGATTTTATCCTTACGAAAGGTCAGAAAAGAATAGGCATCGAGGTTAAAGCGGCCAAGACCTGGAAGGATAATTTTGGGAAATCACTTTCTCAGCTTATGGACCATAAGAAAATATCACGCGGATACGGAGTATATTTAGGTGAACATAATATAAAAAACAAAGGAGTGTCAGTTCTGACTATCAAGAGTTTTTGCGATCAACTTTTTTCAGGAGAGATGATTTAGTCCTTACAGCCCCAAAAGACTCAACTGCTTCGGACTCGGAATTATTTGTGGGAATCTAAATTCGGGACGGCCCATTAGTGCGAGAATATTTTCAACGCCAACATTCCCTCCCATTTTTTCTAGAATTTTTATAAACAACTGACCACAATAAGCGGCATCTGCTTCAGCTCGGTGAAAATGGGTTTTTTCAATAGCTAAATGATTTATCAAAGTCTCGAGTTTATAATTCAACAAACCAGGGAAAACCTTTCTTGCCACTGGCAAGGTATCGAGTACCGTTCCGCGTGGCGCTGGCGCTTCAAACAGCTTAATATCAGAAGTCAAAAACTGCGAATCAAAGGGCGAATTATGAGCCACAAGCGGTAAGTCCCCGCAAAATTCGGCAAAGTCTGGTAAAACCTTATCAATGGTCGGCTGACCAACAACCATATCGTCGGTAATCCCGTTTACACGGCTAGCACCAATGGGAATGGGGATCATCGGGTTCACTAAAGTCGAAAATCTGCCCACCGGTTGACCGTTTTCAAAAGCGACTCCACCCAATTCGACTATACGGTCTACGCCTGCAACTGTCCCCGTTGTTTCGATATCGAAAGCGACAAATTTCATCCCAAAACCTACCTATGTTTGCTATATGGAAATAGTGAGTATTACAAAAGCAAAAAACGTTGGTCACGTAAAAATTTTGCCAGAAGGAAGAGAAATTCCCATCAATAGCGAGAGCTGTTTATTAGCCCTTTTCATGAAATACAAAATAGAAATTTCGCATGTTTGCGGCGGTTTTGCTTCTTGCGGGACCTGTCGTGTGCACGTTAAAAGTGATTTAAATGACTTACCGCCCCGGGAGGGATTAGAGCTTGAAATGGCGGAAGATCGCGGATTCGTTGACTTTGAAAGGTTGTCTTGTCAGCTTACGCCCTATCCAGGATTAGAAATCATGATCCCGCAAAATAAAAAAGGATCCAATAAGTGAGTCTAGAACATTTATTAAATACTGAATCAGAAAAACGCGACAATAGCTGGGAATCAAAATTTCTCGACGCTTTTGTCAATTCAAAAGTAGAAGTTATTTCCGAAGACCCTCAGAACGGACCCGAGGGCTTTCCTTACCTTTTAGTTAAAACCTCAAGTACCGCCACAGAACCCGTTGCTAAAGTTATTGATTGGCTTAGCTCGCGCGGAATCGGACTGGTAGTAAATCCATATAACGAAAAAAAACCCGACTATGTTTTTTCTTACGGGATGATCTGGAATTTTAAGGAACGTAACCGGTTTCTTGAACCTATACACCACACGCGCTCTAATCGCATGGAAATTAAAGAAGGTGAAAAACTCTATCACGGTGATATAAACGAGAAATATTTTCCGAAATACGCGCGAAAAATTCTTAAAGAGTTTTTTATTCAGCAGGGTGTTTTAACCCCGAAAGTTCTCGCTATCTCCACGGACCAAAAACACTATGACATTTGTTTTTCGCTAAATTCTCTCGGCAATCCCGAAATAAAAGAGCACCCGGGAATCGCTGAAGCGCTTTCTTGGTTTTTTCCTTTTAATACAAGTATTGTGTTGGTCGAGGAAAAAAATCTCCCGAGTTTTTATTTGCTTTAATGGTCCTGCCACTCATCATCCGTCAAATGATCATCTGGCATTTCATCAGGAGTCGGAAGTAACTCTAAAAGGCATTCGCGCCAATAATCGGGGGCATCTTGTGAAAAATCGATACCGATTTCAAAAATACCGCGGCCAATCATTTTTGTGCGCTTTACTGTTCCACTCAGTTCTAAATTCATTTCATCGATTTGCAGCAAAATCTTTTCGCCCACAAGACAATCAATATTTAAGTTTCCTCTTAGGTTTTTAGGAACTAAGTCTCTTCGGCTTACGCGTAATTTAAAGCCCGTAGTAGATGCGTCTACTATATTTCCTGAGCGCGCGAGAACGGCTAATGGTTCCACTGAAATCAGATTCGAAAAATGAAGAGCCCCAAGCTGTTTCCGATTCGACAGTCGATTTGGTTTACTAATTCTCATACATCCACCTTTATAGTTCTTATAAAGTACTTGTCGGAAGGCCTGGACCAAAGTTTAAGTCACGTCGCGAAATTTTTGAAATATTCACGAATGTTACCATCTCAATGTGAGATTCCGTCGATTTTTTTGCAAAGTGATCGCTTCATTGACAGTCAAAATTCTTTGGTTTGGAATTATACCTAATTAAAGGAGCCAATATGACTAAACTCATTTTAAGTTTTTCGATTCTAACTCAAATTTTTCTGTCTATTTCATATGCCAATGAAAAACTCACATTTTGTGCTGGGGGTTATTGTGATGGTGATCCCATTTTTATGCTTGCGCCCCCCCAAACCGGGTACATTCGCCAGGTAAACCCGAATAATGGCAGCGTCGCCGTTCAGGTCTTCGATTCGCGCACGCGCCGTGATCGCGTTGTCGTTATGTCACTCAGAGACGCCGACTATAATATCCGAAGCCGACGAGGCTGCACACCCGGACGAACCGACCAGTATTTCTGTGTGGGAGAACAAGTATGGCTACCTACCAGTCGAAGCTACGGAGTTGTAGAGGCGGTTGGAATGTATTTTGACGACGTAATTGTTCGCCGCGATTACGATCGCTTTCCTGAACAGTTTTGGTGGGGTCCAACGCGTGGAAATATCGTGAAAATTCGTAGCCGTTAAACCCAAGCCACGGCGAGTGTATAAGTCTTCTCACGCCACACTCGCCCCTGTCCACCCTCAAACTTAAACTCTACCGAATTCGCACTTTCCTCAGACCAACTGTGAATTTTTAGATCTGAAATTACTGCAGGTGCCTTACCCAAAGAACCAAGCATCTTGTAAGCGGATTCTTTAGCACACCAAAAGAAATCGGGGGCAGGGTAACTTTCATCTGATTTGGCAATTCTGTCGGCGAGTTTTTTACTAACTCTTTCGGTAGATTCTATATCAAATCCAACGGCTTCAACACCGCATCCAATTACATACCCACCAATCTCACTAGTGTGCGAAATTGAAATCCCGACTTCGTTACACGTCGGCAAGAAATCCAAGTTAGTCACAGCCGAATCCACAACTTTATACCCGTCGGCCTTCAAATCCACGAGCAAGCACTCGCGAATTAGTTTTCTGTTATCAGAGTTATTCATTCCAAATTTTTCAGAGAGTTTGAGCTTTAATTCCATTTTCAAACCTATCTGGCCACATCACCGATTTCCCGTTAGTAATATCCATCATACGCTGTAAAGGCAGTTGAGCTCTTTCCATGACTCGAGAATCAATTTTTACTTCGGGAGAAAGAGTCTCTAAGGACATCTTAATTTTCTCTAAGGTGCTTAACTTCATGTAGGGGCATTGATTGCAGGCACAGCTGCCCTCTGCTGGAGCCTGAATTAACTCCACATCGGGACGAAATTTTCGAATTTGATGAAAGATCCCGTCTTCCGTCGCTACTATAAATTTCTTCTTAGCTCTATTTTCTCTTACTTCTTGAATGATTCTTGATGTTGAGCCCACAATATCGCTTTGTTGTAAAATCGCCTCATCACACTCGGGATGCGCCAAAACCAAAGCATCTGGATGCTGTTCTCTCAAAAGAAATAGTTTTTTAGCAGAGAATAACACATGCACTTCGCAACTTCCCGGCCAAATCTCCATCTTTCGGCCTAGTTTCTTTGTTAGGTAATTTCCCAAGTGTCGGTCAGGGCCAAACAAAATTCCTCGGTCTATCGGAATTGAATTAATAATTTTTTCGGCATTGGAGCTTGTGCAAATCACGTCGGTTATTGACTTTACCTCCACACTGCTATTTACGTACGTCACAGAAATATGATCGGGGTATCTATTTCGCCATTCCAAATATTTTTCGTATGGTGAACCGTGTACCAAACTACAGCCGGCGTTGAGATCGGGAACCAAAACGACTTTTTCGGGAGACAGCAGCTTCACGCTCTCTGCCATAAATACAACGCCTGCGATCAACGCTACATCGGCAGAAGATTTTTGGCCATACTGAGCCAACTGCAAACTATCACCAACAACGTCGGCAATATCCTGCACTTCACTATCTTCGTAGTAATGCGCAAGAACGACAGCGTTTCGCTGTTTTTTCAATTCACGAATTCTCTCTTCAACCACGTTATATATCTCCACCTTTGAGCAGAGTGATTATAGATTTTGAAACATAGTTCAATGAATCAATTACCCCTACTCCTTCAGAGGCTGTAGCTTCAAAATCAGGTGAGTTGTGTTTGTTCAAGGCAGTACGAAGTTCGGCAACCGAACACACGTTTGGTAGGTCCCGCTTATTGTATTGGATAGCCATTGGGATTTCTTTTATATCGTAGCCTTGTAAAACCAAATTTTTTTCTAAATTTGCCAAAGACTCGATATTTTCTTGCATACGTTCCCGCTGCGAATCGGCCACGAAAATAACCCCGTCGAGTCCCTTCATAATTAACTTACGGCTCGCATCATAAACAACCTGTCCCGGGACAGTATACAAATGGAATCGTGTTTTGAAGCCGCGAATTTCACCAACATGTACGGGAAGAAAGTCAAAAAATAAAGTACGCTCAACGTCTGTTGGCAGTTCATGGAGTGTCGATTTTGCCGGATCTACTGTTTTATTGTAAACCCACTGCAAATTCGTCGTTTTGCCACCAAGACTTGGCCCATAGTAGACAATCTTGCAATGAATCTCTTTTGCGTTTTGATGGACAAATGACATCTAAATCTCCACCCTATTTTCCAACGCTCGACCCAACGTTCGATGATCAATATACTCTATATCTGAGCCAATGGGAACACCATGGGCTATACGAGTTAAACGAATCCCTTTGTCTTTTAATTTTTTTGCTAAATAAAGAACCGTTGTGTCGCCCTCAAGATCGGTATCAAGTGCTAGAATAACCTCCTTCACTGGCGTGTCAGACACAAGACTTTTATCAATCTTTTCAAATAGTTCTTGGATTTTCAAATCTTGCGGTTGAATACCCTCTAAGGGTGAAATTGCGCCTTGGAGGACATGATAGCGACCACGAAAAACCCCCGAAGACTCTACCCGCATAATATCCATCGGCTCCTCAACCACGCAGAGAGACTGATTGTCTCGCCCTGGATCAGCACAGTAATGGCAAAGATGTTCCTCGGTCACACTAAAACAACCGGGACAAGTTTGAACCTTTGTTTGCACTTCATTCAGAGCACCCTTTAAGCTCTCGGGTAAATTATCAGGAGAGCGCAAAATAAAATACGCCAGTCGTTGGGCAGTTTTTTGCCCGATGCCAGGTAGGCGGCTGAGTTCATGAACTAATAAATCCAGCGACGGTACTTTTAGCATGTAATCAGAATAGCCCAGGCATTTTTAGAGCGCCAGTAACTTTTTCCATTTCTGCTGCACTTGTTTCTTTAGCTTTCTTAATAACTTCATTTACGGCGGTCAATATCAAGTCCTGAAGCATATCCTTATCGCCTGATTTAAAGACATCATCAGATACTCTCAAACTCAAAAGTTGGCTATCGCCTTTTATTTTCGCGGTGACAGCACCACCGCCAGAAGTTGCTTCGTATTCACGAGTATCGAGTTCATCTTGCAGTTTCTTGAGCTTAGTCTGCATTTGGTTGGCTTGTTTTACGAATTGTTGCATTCCACCGGGAAAACCTTTCATTATCTTTTCTCCTTAATCGATTGCACTTTGGCGTTTAAGTGTTTTTTTACAGATTGAATGAGCGGATTATTCTCTACCATCTCCTCAGTCGCTTTTTGTTCGTCGTTTTTAGTTTTCTCTTCAGTTGCCTTTAAAGACATCCCGCTGGCGTTTTCTTCTAAAACAACCTCAATTTTAAAAACCTTGCCCATAAAAGTATTTAAGTAGTTACCAACCTTTTTCAAAAAATCTGCATCTGTGATTTGGCCAAGTAAAAATTCATGTTGTTTAGGAAGTCCGATAGTAAGTTTGTCATCTTTTAAAGAAATAAAATGAGTATTCGCAAGCTTCGCGCCAAAAAGCGCATTTAGACTTTGCAAATTGCCAACAAAGGTATTCCACTTTCCGGAATCAAACGCGCCACCACCCGATCGCGCGTGAGTGGTCCTTGCCACCGGCGAAGACATGATATCAGTCCTTTGTGTGGAAGCGGCAGGGGCAGAGCCTCGATTTGCTAAAATCTCCTTTAAACTCTGAACCGTCGGTGCCTCGCACATTCGGAATAACAGCATTTCTAAAACCAATCGCGGATCTTGCGCTCGAATCAAATCATTTACACCCTTAAAAGCCATATCAAACAAGAGGTGAATATCTTCTGACGATAAATTCTTTCCTAACTCTTTCAACTCCTCAACTTCATTTTCAGGAAGATCCATTAACGCTGAAACTGCTTCCATCTTTACAACCAGGAGGTTACGGATTTGTTCAAGTAAGTCTTGCGCAAAAACCTTGGCATCAGCTCCGGACTGAATAATTTTCTCAACTAATTTTAAAATCGCTCCACGATCTCGGCTAACCAAACCCCTCAACGCATCGTTTAGTAAAGTTCTCTCTGTTAAACCCAGAACTTCTACCACTTTTTCTAAAGTAATATCACGGCTAGAATAGTTGGCGATTTGATCTAGCAAACTCTGGCTATCCCTCATAGCGCCTTCGCTATGACGAACAATCATCCATAGCGCCGGCGGATCAATTTTAATACCTTCCGCATCAGCTATTTTCTGTAAATGATCGGCAACTTGCTTCAACGAAATTCGACGAAAATCAAAACGCTGACAGCGCGACAAGATTGTCGTAGGAATTTTTTGGACTTCCGTTGTGGCCATCACAAAAATTACATGTGGTGGCGGCTCCTCAAGAGTTTTCAACAAAGCATTGAAGGCGCTCGTGGTGAGCATATGAACTTCATCAATGATGTAGACTTTCCATTTTCCTGAAGTTGGTAAAAAATGAACCGTGTCTCGCAATTCGCGAATGGCATCAACACCATTGTTACTAGCACCATCGATTTCGATAACGTCTATGCTACTCCCAACCGAGATCTCTTCACAAGTGGAACACTTATCACATGGGACGAAATCTTTAACGTTCGGACAGCGCAAACTTTTTGCTAAAATTCTAGCGGTCGAGGTTTTTCCTGTACCACGAGGGCCCGTAAACAAGAGCGCATGCGCTAAGCGATCTGATTTCATCGCATTCAACAAAATTGTTGAAATATGATCCTGGCCAATCAACGACGAAAAATTTTTGGGTCGCCATTTACGCGCAATTACTTGGTAAGACAAATTTTCTCCCCGAACTCTAAAAAAGCGCCGAGCACCCCACAGCACACAGTTGAATTGCTACCGTTGCTTCCTTTCGGACCTGGCGGGGTTTACAGCTCTCCTGTTGTATGGGACCCGGCTACGGTAAACTACCCAATTACATTGGGAGATGCAAGGCGTAAAGCCACGAGCTTACGCAGCGCTATTTGCTGGAAATATGGACCCTTTTTGTTCTGGAGATGTACTCATTACATGCAAGGGCAAATAAACCCGAATAAACTCGCTAATGGTTTGGCCCATAGTTTGCCTTAGAAGCAGTTTTCGCGCTAACTTTTTAGAGCAATAAAGCTGAATATATCGAGGCAACATGAAAAAAATAACTAAAATAGCCTTTTTTTTATCAATTGCGACCTTATTGGCATGTCACTCGTCCCCAGAAAAAGCACAACTATCTCCTAAAGTAAAAGACGAGTTACTTTGGCGCAAAAAACAAGGCAATGTGGACCATATTTATGCCTTAGTTTCAGAAAATGGCTTTTGGAATGTTAATCATTACTCAATCGAGCCTGGCCAACTTCAGGAACTAGAGTCACACAAAGCATTTTCGACCGAAGAAAATGCTGAAATGTACTTGCGGACTTTTCTGTCAAAGGAAGACATCGAAACAAAAAAGGTAGACGCTAAGGACTTATTAGCCAATAACTTCGTGACAACCGAAGTTCAGAAAGAAGTTATTTGGAAGAGCGAAAACCAATGGAGCTGGGATTGGGAAATTAAGTACCATGAGTGGTTAAAAAAGAATTTTAACAAAAATTTTTATATCGACAACAAAGTAGCTACTGATTGTGCCGACGGGGCTACGGCAATTCGATGGATTTTTTCTCGCATTCACAAATTGCCTGCCGCAAATACTCTGGCCGGCAGTGGAGTAGTTTTTACCAATGAATCTATGAAAGATGCATGGAAAGAACTGCCAACCAACGAAGACTGGCGTAAAGATAAAAGATTTATCGTCGCGCTCGACTACGTTTTGGATAATACCTATACACATACGGTCTTTAAAGATGGATATCCGATTGCAATAAATAAGGAATCCTTTCTTGCCGGCACCTATCTTCTGATGCTCCAAGGGGAAACCGGCCACACGATGATTATTAGCTACGTCAACAACGAACCGAAAAACGAAGTTCCTATTCGCGTTTTAAGTTCAACAGGAGGAAGAATTGTTCGACCTCTTTATGAGAGTCCTTTTTGGTATAGTGTCAAAAAGGGCGAATCAGCGATTCTAAAACCGCGTTGGCCAATAAAAAATGGGGAAAAATTTGAACTCGTCCCTGCTGAGAAAATGCCCCACTACTCCCTTGAACAATTTGATCCAAATTTTCCGGGACAGCTAAAGGAATTTAATCTCGCTGTATACGACCGCATCGTCCCGGGCTTTAAAGCTGAAAACTTAGTTACTGACGGTATTGACCAAATTTTCAAAAAAATTGAAGAGCGTGCAAAATATGTAAACGCCGGCTATGAATTCTGCAAAAAAAATGGCTGCCCAGACGGAACTCCGGAATGGGAAGAACACAGCACTCCCATGCGCGATCAGCAGTTGTTGGAATATTACAACAGCATAGAAAAAGTCGTTTTTCTGGTAAGTCAGATGAGCCCAAACATTATTGATTTATGGAATTCAGCGCTCTCGAAGAATATAAAACTAAACGATTATACTGTGACTCTAAAACAATTAATGTTTACTTGGCGCTACAACCTTTATGATTCAAACCCCAATGTCCCGCTAAATCAAAGGTGGGGTGTTGCAAGCTCAGAGCTCATACAGGCTTTCGTTGACCGCGTTGATCGCTTGTTAGCTAAAAGAAGCAAGGTCGTAGTCAACAACTCTTGTAAAAACCAGTGCGCTCCCGACAGCAAAGAATGGCAGGACTCAGATTCTGCAGAATTCGACAACAGCATTCAGAGGTACTACATTGGTTACATTCAGTACTGCCAGATCTCAAACGTTAACTGTGAATATTTTCGAACAGTACTCCGCGAGAAAACTCTAACGTTTGCCAATCGTACTTATAATGTTTCGACATGGTTAGAGCGGAGTATTTGGTTTAACTCCGATCCACGTACTGCAGATGATTATCGCTGGGGTAAATTACAAGAAATAGCGCTACCGATACATGGATTAGTTGATAACCAAACGATTATTTCAAAAAACGAAATCCTTATGGGCGGCAAAACTGAGCGCAGACAATTGTATGACTTGAAAAACCGTAAAACTATAGATGTGCCGGCAGGATTTGCTGTCGAAGACCTCGAAGCTACTCATGGGATTGCCCTCCTCATCGACCAGAACTCAAATAAAATTGGCGCCTTCGCACCTCGTACTCAACAGTTAATCTCGTTCAAAATTTCTGGCACACCATCAAAAGTTCGTTGGCAAAGTCCAAACTTAATAGCCGGAAAAACCTCTGCGGGATCCTATTTCGCAGCGAAATTTGAAGGTGGCAAATTCTCCCAGGTTACGGAGTTTGACGTATACGGCGATGAGCCACCCAGGCTTTTCTATTTCGCACAATTTAGACCGTATGCTGGCGGTCAAGAGCTCTATGCTCCAAAAGATATTTTCACCATCAGCCACGAAAAAAACAAATATACCATCTACGATTTTTCGGGCGACGAACTTAAGACAACAGTCATAAACCACGTCTTTCGAACAGAAAGTCCGTTTGAAACCCTTCACTTTGTAAGTCATGTGTCGAATTCCCATTACTTATTGCAAGTTCGAAGACAAGATGAAAAGTGTCCTAATCCCGATCAATATTGCGGAAATGAGAAGGTTTATTCTTATGCCGTTGATAAGGTGACTGGCAATGTCACGGCTTACAAATTTTTGGTTGGCAAATCTCTTGGGAAAAATAGATATGTTCTTGAGACTCAAACAAAAAAGCAAGCCGATCAAGAGGTGTATATCGCGACCCTTGATAGTACATTCAATATTCAAGCCCGCGATCCTAAAATTGGAACAGCCTACATCTATAACGATAACTTAAATGGCATTCAGTTATTCGAAGGATGGAACTCCAAAATTCTTAAGCTAAAAGATGATCAGACCTTCGAAGAAGTTTTTAAAGGCAGTCAAAAACTCAACCCATTTTTATTAACTGAAACAAAAGCACTGATCGGAATTGAAAACAAAGCGGGAGTCTATAATTTCGTTACGAAAAAAATGGATGTTGAAATGCCCTGGATCCGCGCTCCACAAATGTATATGACAAAAACCAGTCCTTGGTATTTTGGTGGGGATCCTACCCATGCGGGACTTTTTCGATTCGACGACGACTCTTATCTTCCTATAGCCACGGGAGCTACAGCCCATTTGGCTCTATTTCAAGGGTGTGGAGAAGGACTAAGAATCCCCCTCGGAGCGCAGTTAGACTTCAGCGAGGAATTCCATGAATTCGAAAACGGAGGCGGTTGTTACTCCGATCAAAATGAAAGTGATGGAATCGTTTTCAATTTGGTAGGTGGACGATCATATTATTTACCGCCGGGAACGCGCTTAGACTAGGATTGCGGACCTTTTTTGATCCTCAATTTGTACCCGTTACAGTCTGAGCTACGTCTGTACTAAATAACTCCTCAATAAAGCTGGCCTAAAAATTGCCTTGGATATTACCTCAAAAGGCAATCTTGGGGGAAACACATATGAGGAAATCTGTGAGTACGGGGGCCATGTTTTTATCGGTCATGGCATTATTAGCATGTCACTCAAAATTTTCTGAGCCATCACCGGAAGAAGTTAAAATGGGTGGGATGAAGCTCGATGACCGGTTCGTTCACAAAGCAAAAATGGATTCTCGAATCGAGCAGATTCAAGAAAGTACGGAAAAAATAAAGCGCCTCTTAGAAATACTTCGCCGGGCGAAAAATCAAAACCCTGAAGAAGTTTTAGGGGCCTACACACCGATTGATTTGGTCATCGATTTAAATAACGAACTAAAAAAACGTATCCCGCAAGAATATAAAGGTAAAATGCGTCGCTATGGCAAAATTGATTTACCACAGGGCCTTGTTTCGGAAGGATGCCTTTCCATAGATACGATTCTCGAGACCCAGGCTGTACCAGGCAACGAGGAACATAAAGTTGATTTGATCACTTATTATCTAAAAACTTGTACCGCAGCCGATTACCTTCCTATCGCCGAAGTTCTTTGGGAACAAAATAGCTTCAATCTGAACGTAAAAAATGAGAACCTAGAAAAACTTTTTGTCGACCTTTTTAAACACGAAGTAAGTCGCGGCTCGTGCACAGTTAATACAGGTGACAATTCCAACATTATATCAGTGACGTGCAGAAACATGGAAACTGTCTTGAATAAATATGAGCACGCCATTATTACCGATATGAGCTATTTCGAAGATCGCGAAATCGCCTTTTTAGTGAATGCCGATATTTACAACTCACAGACTAATAAAAGAAAGGCTGGCTTGAAAATTGAAGTACCAAGAGAAGGACTGCCAAGGGTTCAATTTCCAATTGAATAATTGAATGACAAACTGTTGGCAGGTTTTATTACTATTATCAGCACTCCTAATGGGGTGTCAGCCAAGAGAAAAACGCGAGGCCGACCCTATCCTCGAGGCCTATCGTTTAATTGATGAACAACGCACTGATGAGGCGATTGCCCTTTTAGAAAATGAGCTTAGAAAAAATGATTCGAACATCGAACTAAGAGTTGTTCTTGCTTCTGCTTATGCCCATAAGGGTGGAATAAAAATTCAAAAGCTTTTTCCAGTCGTCAACAGTATCGATAAAATCAACAAATCTAAGGAAAAATTAGGAGACGTTTCTAAACAAAAAAATATAAACGAAAAGACTAACACCGTCCTGCTCAACGCAGCAAATTTAATGATTCGAGCTTCTCGCTTTCTAGATGCTTATGCGGCAATTCCCGCTGCCGACAGAAAGCAAGTCGAATACATTCGACACGCAATTCTCCTGCTATCAGAAATCAGCAACACAGCACTTAAACCAGAAGACGTATTATTCCGTGCAATTCTTGAAATTGTGCTTTTAAAACACATTTTGGCTGAAAACTTCATAGGTGAACTTTCAGCCACAGACGATCCAAAAAAATGTGATCTTGATATCGCCAAAATAAATTCAAATATCGTGGTGACGGGCAAACTGCTGATTGATATTTTTAATGACATCGGCTTTGTAAAATCGACTTCGGCCACGGATATGAAACATCTCACAGAAGAAACTATCGACGTCGTCGAAAGCCTAAAATCACTTTTTAGTGCAGCCGAAGCGCTTGATGAGGTGGGAAAAACGTTTCTTAATGAATCGATCATTCAAAGTGGTTTTGGAAAGATGCTTAAATGTGGCGGCAACTAGTTCTCAGTACACTCTTAATTCAATCTGCCCAAGCAGCTAACCTCGCTTTTAGTCGTAATGCCCGAACTTTTGAAACTCAAAATTCTTCACTGGTAACAAAGGGACTCGCACACGCGTGTCTATCGTTGGTTGATATTCCCGATGGACTTTCATGTAATCCTGCCATGATACCGCTAAATTCAAAATCATCTCTTGGCTTTCAGCTGCTCTTGTCAAATGGTTATGCAGCTCTCAACCAAGTCAAAAGTTTACTCGATGGAAACATAACCCAACAACAAATAGATGCCATGTTTGCGCAAGGAAAGATAACTCAGATCGAAGCTGGTAGCGATATTATTTTTAAATCAAAATATTTAAGCGGCAAATTTACTCCCATGACGATCAAAGGATTTTCAGCCGTGAGAAATGAAGCAAACCCCGATGTTGAACTCTATTCTGTCCAAGAAAATGGGTTTACCTTTCAATCAGGAATGAAATTTACCGAGGGATTGTATGGTGGGATTCAAGCTAGATTTGCAAATAGGAAATTTATTCGGCAAAACTTCAAACTTCTTGTGCTGGGGACTCCGGCAGGACAAGCCCTACTAAAGCCAAAAGAGCAAAGCGCGGCGTATTTCGAACCTAGCCTTACTTACTTCTTCAAAGGGAGCTGGAAGCCACGACTGACGGCGATGATCGCTAATCTAGGGTCAGTTTCACAAGAATATTCTGAGCAGCTGCCTACACCCCTCGAAGGCCAAATCGGGATCGCAATTTCTCCACAGCTAGGATGGGGAAATATGGATTTCACACTCGACTATCGTAGTATGAGTTACGAGGAACCCGACGCTTGGGAACGAGTCCGCGCCGGAGTAATATACCACTTCGGATCGATGTATTTAACTGGCGGGCTGGATGCCAATGGCATTTCTGGTGGCGTTTTTTACTCTGTTGACAAATTTAATGCGGGAATAATGTATTCGACAACAAGATTTATTAATGAGGACGAGTATTATACTCAGACGGTGTATGTGCAATTGGGTTGGCAGATTTAATTTTATAAATCTCATTCTTATTTTCGCTTTGTCGTCGGTAGCAATAGCTTCCGACCAGACTTATTCTCTAAAATGGGATGAGTTCACCAAAGAAATCGATTTACAAAAAAAGCTGGATTATAAAAATGGACTTTCTTACATCATTAGTGGCGCACTCGCTCTCGGGGGCGGGATTTGGGGCGCAAATTTAGCTCAAGATGGGGCTGAGCAAGGAATTTACACCATCTTTCAAACCATCGGCATCGCCTCGATCGGTTATGGTGCTTACACCTGGAAAATCGGTGGTGAAGAGCGATCAATCTATCAAACACTGAATGACACCAAACTCACGTCCGAGCAAAAATCACAATTTTTAAAATCTTATGCGATTGTCCGCAAACAAAAAGAAAAGCAAGATCGATTGATTCGCTCAATCACTCACGGACTTATCGCCACAATCAACGTCTACAACGCGACTCAACAAGATCTGGAAAGCGTAAAGACGGGGTTGTATTTTATTGGCGCCGTCAACTTATTAGCCTGTGCTTCGTTTACATTTGAATTCTAGTGGTGTCTGCTTCTTAGACAGTGAGCCGATATTTGCCGTCACTCGCATTTTAGCTAGCTTATAGTCTCTTAGAAATTCCTCTAAACCCCAGTTTTGTGGCCTAGCCATTGCACTACTACAAGGTAGGAAAGTAGGTTTTTAACGAAACTAAAGGGTTAAGTTATGAAAAGCACTATTATTTTAGGATTACTGGGCATGTTAGTTGCCAGCCTCGTCGCATGTAACAACGGTAGAAACTCAAATCAGGCAACGCAGGTTCCACTTCCGCCAGGAGTGGGGCCGGGATCAATGCACCGAGCGGGACAATCAAAATCTATTTCAGATAATGGTGCCAGGATCGATAGCGCCGCCGATGATATCGAAATGAAAAATGATGGAACCTACAACCCCACTGATTATACCCACGTCATTAACCCCGCCGCAAAACCAAACTCAACGGGCTATACTTCCAACGACTCTTATCTGTTTGTTGACGGAGCGAATGATAAATTAATGCAAACCTTAAGAAACCACGCTGATAACCGCAAATATTCGCAAACGATTGATAATCTTAAGCTTGATCCTACTCCTCATGACAACCTTAGAGCTAAAGATTTAGATCTTGCGCGCTCAATCACTATGGCAGAAATGCGCCGATCAGAGAAAGGTCATTTTGAGTTCCGTGTTTGGACTCAGGCTGATGACGAGATCGTCTTCGAGTCACCTTATATGGAAGATTTTGAAGGAGAAAAAAAATCGCGCCACTTTCCTCTGCAAACTGAAAATTCGAAGTATGAAAACACGACGGCTCAATGCGTGGCTCGCAACGTTAGTAAAGAAAAAACGTGCGAGACTGTCGTCCTTCGCCTTGTTAAAGACACAGTCAACGAAGCTTTCATCGTGTTTCGACGTGTTCCCGCGAAAATTTTCCTAGGAGAGTACTCGTCGCGCCTACTCTCGAAATATCACAATGATAATATTATCGATAAATGGGTCGAATTCTTTCACGATGTCGTTACATATCAGTTATTAAGAAAAGGCTCCTTTAATGACGCCATTTCCGTTGCAGAATTGAGAACTTTTGCAGTTGTGAACGGAGTTTCGGCCTTTACTTTGTCAATTGATCGAAGTCAACGCGGTAAATTCATCGTTTCTGGAGACATGGTTTCGAGCTTAAAAAATTCATCCGAAAAACTAAACATTCCTCTTCAGCGCGGTATTCTTGCAGGAAATGAGGACCAACCTATTGATTATATTTCTGAAACTGTTACTGATGCGAGCATTTTGCACGCCAATGGTCGCGGTATGATGGAAATTGCCGTACAACTTGCTGGTGGAGCAAACGCGAGCAGCAACATTGGATCAGACGAGGGCGGAGTCATCTATAACAATAAGGGTTTAACTAACAGCGGTAGATATTCAGGGAACCTATTCCTACGAAATATGGAAATGCGCCTTAATTTTGCGATGCGCACAAAGAGCATGAGATTGCAGGAGAAATCTAATCGTGCGATTCGGTTTACAGTGGTGCCAGTAGTTTCAAGTGTCGGCGAGCCAGATTTTAGCTTTTCGACAAAATAAAAAATATTTTAACGACTCAACGCAAAGTTTTTGACGGGCTCTTTTTGTCTGTGTGAACATTTTTTCCATGGAAACCATGGAAACGGTAAACCCAGCAGTGAATTTGAAGCCCGCAAGAGTTTCGGCGCCAGCGACTGAACCCTTGCTAATATTAATCCCGCAGCTTTCTGCGTATCTGGATTACAGACTTTATTTGAAGGACTATTACGAGTATCGCGTGAAGACAGACAAAGGACGTCGCCCGTACTCGTACGCGGTATTTTCTGCCGCTGCCGACATTAAATCTCCCAGTTACCTAAAGCTCATCATTGAAGGTAAACGCAATCTTTCGCTGGATATGGCAGAGAAATTTGCTCGCGCCCTTCAATTCAACAAGCAAGAGACAGAAGAATTCGTGAAGCTTGTCCTCTTCTCCCAAGCTCAAGATGCTGTCGAACGCAATCGTCATTTTGTGGATTTAGTGAACATTCGTTTACTTAAGAAAATGCAAAAAGGCGAAATCGCGAAGGAGAGTTGGGAAAAACTTCCCAATTGGCTTTCGTGGATTCTTTATAGTCTAGTCGACTTAAAAGATATTAAGTATGAACCCAAAGCGCTGATTAAAATTCTTGGTCCGATTGCGACCGAAGAACAATTGGCTCAGGCGATTTCAAACTTATTCAGCACTGGCATTTTACGCCAGAATGAAGTGACTGGAGAAATTATTAAAGCCCGCGAGTTAATTTCTAACTCACAAGACGTTCCCGTGGAGCTTGTACGCAAACTTCAGATGGATTTGCTTTATTTGGGACTGGAATCCCTATTTAAAGAAAATCCCGTAGATCGCGAAGTTGGCGCCCTTACTTTGGCCTTAACGGAAGAGGAATTTAACCAAATTAAGTTTGAGATCCGTCAACTTAAGAAAAGGATTGCTAAAGATATCGTGGCAAAGCGGGTAAGTACTCGAGGAGACCGGCTTTACCAGTTTAACTTGCAGTTCTTTCCGATCAGCAAGTAGCTGAAAACTAGAGTCCTTAGCGATGAAGTGAAACCTAAAGTTCCAAAGGGGGAGGGCATCATCGCTAAGTCTCTACAACCAACGTACTGCGGGTCACCAACGTACAGCAGGCCAGTGTAGAGCAAAGCGAACGCCAGTAACAAAAATGCATCAAATCACCTATATTTGATCTGAACTGGCATTAAACCTGTTTTATACTTAGATTGGTCACTTTGAACCGCAATTAGTGGCGGTTCTAAAACAGTTTGCAATTATTTTTAGAGGGAGAACTGTTACCAATAAGACCAGATATAACAGCCGGGCTAAGGCGCGCTTTTAGTTCCTTGGGTTCTACATAAGAACTCGCAAAAAAAGCGCCATTCTCAACTGGCATTACCACCGATATGGACTCTGGAACAAACTGACTTGGCATACGCGGTTCATTACCCCATCTTCTGGGTCTAAAATATCCTTTAAGGGCGTAATGTACATCGCCGTCTTTAGCTGTAAATTTCCAACGATCTGCTTTTTCGGGACCACCGTCAATGCGTTCCGACATTTCAGGCTCAAATTGCGCTGGAGAAATTGAAAACTCCAACACCCTAGTTGAACCATCGTTATTTGCGTACGAATACTCTGAGGGGGGGGTTGTGTTAGAAAAAGGGAAGGCAACGCTAAAAGACCCTTTTTGAAATTTCACTACTACCTTGTTTTTGCTGGACGCATCCAATACTGCTATGTGAACAACACTCTCAAGTTCTCGAAACTTCGACTGCAGATGAAATCGATAGATCTTACCAGTGTCGAGAAATCGGGGCGGCTGCAGGGACAACTTATCAACGGTCATTAGCGCCTGGACAAATTGATCTTGCGCCACATCCTGGCCCAAATAACTGGTTCCCGAGGCAACAACCAGGTAGTTGGCTTGAGACGAACTGAAAAAGAAAGTTAGGGCAGCAAGAAAAACTGGCTTCATTTTCATAATCCATTCCTTTGTTATCCATCCCTTTGAGCAACTTTCGTACCGTTGTCAGCTAAAAGATTTCGAGTTAAATGACTTTACCCTGTTTAGGATTTTGACAGTAAGCCAATTTAGGTCGGAAAAGCTGATTCACTGATTCTTTTCCGACCTGTTACAAGTAAATTGGTTGAGTTGATTTAACTCCGAAAATCACTTTGGAGTGTAATTGCTGTAGAATACAGTTTCGGATTCAAAGTAATTTCCATTCACGCCCGGAGATGTGCTTTTGGTGGTCTTGTACCAAAGGCATTTGTTAGTCATTGCGCCTTCAATATACCCACCGAAATATTCGCGATCCCTACCTCTCGAAAGATTAAACGCTATGTAATTTGGACCATTCCATTGTCTGATACCCCAGTCACGAGCTCCCTTTAAAGTTAGAACCAGGTCAGTCGACTGACAATAAAACGGAACGCTGGCACCCCCTGCTTCGACGTGAAATTTGCATGGCATTTGTGAAATAATAGTGTTAGGAGCAGGGCGAGCATCGACGAATTCAACTGGAACTTCCGACCACGCCTGGCAACCGGTGGCTTTATTACAAAGCCGCTCGCGCCGTCTAAGCTGAAGTGTGGTAAAAAAAGTAGTCGATTCTCCTGGCTGAAAATAATTTAAGATTTCCTTTTCGGTGATCAAGGAGCCTTGACAAAAAACCGGCTCAAAGACTTCACCGCCAGTTGTTGGACAACTGTCTCGACTCTCCGAGTTCATAATGGCAGTCGCCACGCGATCGCCAAAACGTTCATCAACTATTCCTAGGTGGTGAGTGGATTCATGAATCAGTATGTAGACCGCTTCATGCATACCGTGAACCGAATTATGGCAGGTGGGGTACGATAAGTAAATACCCGCATTAGACTCGCGAGTTGTATAGGCACAAGTAGCTTGTTGATCTACCGTCCAATAGTGTGCAGAATTGACGACTTCATTCGCTAGTTTCGACGAATTTTGAAGCGCGAAAGTGATGGCTTCCAAATCGTTTTGACCTTCAAACGAACATTGCTTTAGTCGACGCAACTTGTGTGCAGCAACTCTTTTGGCGTCAATAAATAACTTACGAATCACATCTCCACCATTCCCGACAGAATGGTCCTCACCTGCCATCGCTGTTGCCACCAACATAATTGCAACCGATAAAACTAGTTTCTTCATATTTTCTCCCTTTTTGTTATTTCATAAAATTGCATTGATAAGCTGTAGAGACTATTTTTCTTATTTTTTTGACGAAATTTTTTTGCAAATTCTTGGCGGAAACTATTAATCATGCCTTTGGCCTCTCTGATACGATTTTTAGGAAAAGCCAAAAATAAAGTTTGAAATTCCCGCTCGTCTAAATTATCGGGTCGCAAGCTTTCAAGGGCTTTTTGGATAGCTTGCTTGTGAAATTCACGAATGGCCGCTGAGGGTTTCGGCGTTACCACGTGTTCATGCGGCGAATTGAGCCTCCATTCATCTTTTTCTTTTTTCAGATAGTTGAGAGTTTGTAAGCGTTCTATCGCTGATTTCACTGTCCATTCAGAAATATCGAGGAGACGCGCGACTTTCTCGGTGTCCAATTTAAAATTTTCTGTGTTGAAAAGTTCTAAAATCGCAAAGTGGTACCAATTCGAAATTAATTGGAATGCTTCTTCAGCGAGAAAAATATCGTTTTCTTTACTAACGTTTTTTGTCCTTTTCTTAGAGAGTTGCTTTTCTTGCTTTGGCGACAGGCCTAACTGATTTGCGAGCCTTTTTAGCAGTCGTGGAGACAAAGAGTGATGACCACTCAATACCTCACTGAGTGTGGATGCTGAAAAGCCCAAGTCGCGAGCGAAGGCCCGCAAACTGTAGCGGGGGTTTCGTTGCGTACGCTCTGACAATTCATCGCGCAGAAGATCGCGGTAGTTTTTGTATGATTGAGCCGAATTCATAGCCCCGGGTTTAGAGGAGAGAGAATTCGGGGTCAAAACTTTTCTGAACAATGTGTTCGAAGTGTTCGAGTGCACAATATTGCGGCCACACCATGCTAATTGTAATCGAAAAACGACGCTAACTCCGATCGCAGAATAGAAATTTGCCCACTTATACAAGTGAAATATTCCTTCGTGCCGTCCACATATGGCGGGCCATTAGAAACTTTAAGAAGAATCTCTAATTTGGGACTAGCGCTCCCCGACTCGAGTAATGCAATTGAAGCGCGCGTGGTGCCCACCAATTTTGTAAGCGCTACTTGCGAAATTCCCTGCCTTGACCGCAAAGCCACTAAGTTGTTCGCGATTGTTTACCGACCTGTCTCTTAAAATATCCATCCGATGACGCGACAGCTCACCATATCTATCATTTGGGCATTCGCGTATCCGATAAGGAAAAATGGTTAGAGACTATTAAAACGCACAAGATCCATGTCTTTTTCGGTGGTGGCGGGGAATATCCATTTTCGACGTCGTGGCATGTGCACGATCAGTCGGGACATGAAATCGATGTTTCGTTTACGCCACCAGAAAAACTGCAATTTCCAGCGTAGATTGATACCAGGCCCCTAATTATGTTATAGTACTTTTGATTTAGTTTGTTTAAAAATTTGGGGGTGTACTGGTTTCGACGTGGGCAGTGAATCTTGTGGAGCATGCCGGGGCGTACGAGGTCCTCGTTAAAAACGTGCAATTGTTATCTGGCAACGATCAAGTTGCTCTTGCTGCTTAATTGCGGCTTCGTCTTTCGAGTTTCGTGACTGCGGAAATTCAAAAGGCGTAACTTTAGCGGTCTCGATTGTTAGTGGCTTCTCAGCGCTAGTGATTTAAATAAACTGAGGAAAGGAATTAAGTAGTTTGTCGATAGACGCCTTAGTTCTTAAACAAGATACCGACTAAGCATGTAGCCCGCCATAAGCAGGATCTCTTGCGGACGGGAGTTCGATTCTCCCCGCCTCCACCAAATCAAAACTTGGAAGAACCCCCGTCCGGGGGCCTTCCAGTGCTTGGTTTCTTTTTTTCCCTTTAGAATCTTCCCATCCAAACAAATCTGGCTCCGCCTGCCCGTAGTATTCGATATGCACGACGTTTTGACCAAGAGTAAGCCGATGGACAAAGCCATCCATGAGTTTGCGCTGGTCAGCGGCTGGAAGTTTCTGGAACTCTCCGCGATTAAAAATTTGAAGCACTTGGAAAACAAATTCTAGATCGACCACTTGATTTTCCGCTTCGTTCTCGGCCTTAAGGGTCTTGATGCATTCTAATATTTCTGTTTTTAAAGTTTCCAATCGTTTTAGAGCTTCAAAGAGACTTTCCGAGGGAAAGTTCTTATCCAAGGTTGCAATCCGGTCTGTCAGGTTGGCTATTTTGGCTTTGGTCGCGGTCAGCTCCACATTTTTTAGGGCAATAAGCTTGTCTCGCTCTGGTGATTTATCCGCTGAGTCGCTTTGACTATCTCGGGCAATCTGGGCAGCTAGCTTCGGGTTTCGAGCTAAGTGTTTTAATCTAGCAATAACTGCTGTTTCGAGATCCTGTGCGGAAACTCTTTCCAGCGAGCAACGCTTGGTGTGCGCGTCACTAACGTTGGTAAATTTGCGGTTATGACCATAGTAGAAATGGACTTTGTTTCTGCCGGTTGCGGACTTTCCAACAAGGGCCGATCCACATTCGCCGCAGATCAGTTTGCCTGAAAGCAAATAGACATGTCTGTACTTGCGCATTGTTTTGGCGTTTTTCTCCAGGCGTTCTTGCACGGTACGAAAAACGTCAGGCTCAATGATCGCGGGCCATACTGCTTTTGAAACCCGATAGCGCTCTTGAGTGTCGAGTTCATCTTGCTGTGCCGAACGGTTGGCTTTGTTAAACTCTCGAAGTCCAATATAGGTTTTGTTAGTGAGAAGGCTGTAGAGCGACGCATGGGTAAAAAGCTTGCCCCCGTGAGAGTCTCCATTTTTGGAAATGTACTCTTTGGTCCGATACCCTTTCTCATTGAGCCAAACGCGGACTTTCTCTACAGTTCCGAGTTCTAGGAACTTTTCAAAAATGAGTTTCACAATTGGGCGTTCAGCCTCACTGATAATCAGGTGATTTCTCCGATGGGGATCTATATCGTAGCCAAGGCATCTTTGACTACCATTCGAGAGACCTCGCTCTGCACGAGCCCTGGCCCCGTATCGTATCCGCTCTCTTATGAAAAGTGTCAAGCACGAATTACACAAAA
>FRDC01000998.1_pt1 | contig 50721 bp, 48 predicted proteins | sample 1106171 | NCBI WGS metagenome assembly FRDC01 (sample SAMEA3930566, study PRJEB13176) | freshwater metagenome | biome: Drinking water system; feature: drinking water; material: water | place: Singapore | collected 2014-12-20 | reverse complement strand
GCCGTGCCACCGTTCGCGTTCGCGGTACCACCCGCACCCGCCGTCGCCGTGGCACCGCCACCCGCACCACCCGTTCCGCCCGCACCACCGGTGCTCGCGCCGCCGGCACCGCCAGTCCCGCCGCCTGCCGTGGCCGAACCGCCCGCGCCGCCATTGCCGCCCGTGTTGTTGCTGCTGCTGGCATTGCCGCCGGTGCCGCCTTCGCCACCAGTGCTGTTCGCGCTGTGATTGCCGGAACCGCCGTCCGCACTGCCGGAGGCCTTGCCGCCCTTGCCGCCGTCACCGCTCCACGCCTTGCCGCCGCCGCCGTCGTTGCTCGAACCGCCGCCCTTGCCGCGAGCATCGCCGCCGGACGCATACGCGTCACCGCCGTTGGCCTTGGCCGAACCGGCGCCGGCGTCGCCGCTCTTGTTCTTCGCGCCACCGCCGTCGCCGCCCCAGGTCTTCGCGTTGCCGCCATCCCCGTTCTTGGCACTCGCGCGGCCACCATTGCCGCCGGTCGCGCCGTCGGCGTTACCGCCGTCGCCACCGTGGCCGGCCTTCGCGCTGCCGTTGGACGCGCTGCCGTTGCTGGCGCTGCCGTTGTTCGCATCGCCGCCGGATGCTCCTACGGCGCCGTCACCGCTGGTGCCGGTACCGCCGCCCGCGCCGGTGCCGCTCGACGAAGCGCTGCCGCCGTCGCCACCGACACCGGTCCCGCCCTTGCCGCCGGCACCGCCCTTGCCGCCATTGGCGTTGTTGACGCCGGCGTTCTGGATGACGTTACCTATATTGGAGATGGTGTTGCCGCTCACGCTGCCGCTCAGCTTGCTCACCGCGGCGACGTTGAACGACTTCGAGATGTCCTTGTAGACGCCGTTCAGCGTGTTGTTGCGATAGTCGCCGTTCTCGTTGGCGCTGAAGGACTTCGTGCTGCTCGACGTCTTGTTGAGTGTCTTGTTGTCGGTCTTCGTCGAAGACTTGTTGATGGTCTTGTTGAGGACGCTCTTGTCGTTGTGAACGTCCGTCAGGTTATTGGTGTTGGTGGCCGTCGAACCCTCGTTCGCCTGCGCGCCCTTGTTGCTTTTCTGAATCGAGTCTGCCGTAGCGTTCTGCGTGATCGACCCGCCGGGCCCGGCTTCGGTACCCGCTCCGGTACTGCCCTCGTTCGTGTTGGTCGGGTTCGCCCACAAGGCACCTGGCGTCCCGAATGCCAAGGCCACTGCGGTCGCGATCAAGGTTCTGTTCATGACGGTCCCTCCGAAAGGATGAGGAAGACACGGCACCATGCCGCCCCCCTGAAACCTGCCAATCGCAACAGTTGCGCCCGGGTCCGAATTTGCAAGGAACGCGTTGAATTTCCGTCGAAACCTCTGCGACCCCCAAGGACCGATCCTGCTCGAAACACTAGATGTGTTTCACCGTTGAAACACCGCGTCGACCGGTTCGCCGGATCGCCGATGTCCGACGACCGGCATTTCAACGACTTGTGAAGGCACGAGGCTGTATCACCGGTGAAACACCGGTTCGACCGACCTGCACCATGCGAGCGGCATCGTCGATCGCGACGATGCGGTCGGCATCTACCCCGTGCGCATGCGCGGATCGAGCCACGCGTAGGTGGCATCCACCACGAGATTGATGCCGATGAAGAGCACGGCGAACATCAGCACCAGACCCTGGATCAACGGCAGATCGCGCTGCACCACCGCGCCGATTGCGAGGTTGCCGATCCCCGGATAACTGAAGATGGTCTCGATCAGCACCGTGCCGCCCACGAGGAAAGTGAACTGCACGCCGGTCAGCGTCACGGCCGGGATCAGCGCATTGCGCAATGCGACACGCCAGATGATGCGGGCGCGCGAATAGCCCTTGACCCGCGCGAGCACCACGTAGTCCTGGTTCATCGCGTCGGCGAGCGAGTTCTTCACGACCCTTGCCAGCGCCGCGGCCAGCGGCAGCGCGAGCGCCACGGCAGGCAGGAGCATGTGCCGGAGCAGTTCATCGACCACATCGAATCGGGCCGTGGCGAGAGCCTCGACCAGATAGAACTGCGTGACCGGATCGAACGCGGTACGCGGGTCGATGCGTCCCGACACCGGCAGCACGGGCCACAGCACGCCGAGCACGAGGATGAACAACAGCCCCCACAGGAAATCCGGGATCGCCAGTCCGAGGCCGGCGAAACCGTCCACCACGGTCTCCGGCCAGCGCCGACGCCAGTAGACCGCCGCAACGCCGAGCAGCAGTCCGCACGCGACCGCCACCACCATCGCGAACAGGCACAACTCGATGGTTGCGGGCAACCGCCCCAGCACCAGCTTCATCACGTTCTGCCGCAAGCTGATGGAAGTGCCGAAGTCGCCGCGCGCCACGTCGGCCAACCAGGTGCCGAACTGGATGACGATCGGTTCGTCGAGACCGTAGAGGCGGCGCAGATTCTCGACATCCGCCGTGGACGCACCGGGCGGAATCATCATCGCGATGGGGTCGCCGGGGACGACGCGCAGCAGCACGAAGACGACGACCGCCACGCCGAACAACGTGGGGATGGCCCAGAGCAGGCGTTTCAGGAGATAGGCAGGGGACACGAACCCATTCCGGTTCCGGTGGCAAATCGAGTCGCGCTGGCGACAAAGCAAGCCGGGGCACTCCTTCCCCCATCGCGGATGGGGGAAGGCTGGGATGGGGGCTGCGTCGCGAACGATTGCCCCCATCCCAACCTTCCCCCGGCAGAGCCGGGGGAAGGAGTGCCGAGTACGAGCACGCCGAACAATGTGGGCATTGCCCGGAGCAAGCGCATCAGAAGGTAAGCAGCGAACACCGACACGTTTCGGACTTGGTGAGCGATTGCGTTTGCGCTCGCGACCCTACTCGCCGAGGCACTCCTTCCCCCATCGCAGATGGGGGAAGGCTGGGATGGGGGCCGCGTCGCGAACGATTGCCCCCATCCCAACCTTCCCCCGGCCAAGCCGGGGGAAGGAGTGCCGAGTACGAGCGCGCCGAACATTGCGAGGATAGTCCGGAGCAGGCGCATCAGAAGGTAACCAGCAAACACCGACACATTCCGGTTCTGTTGAGCGATCGCGTTGCGCTGGCGACACTGCACGCCGAGGCACTCCTTCCCCCATCACAGATGGGGGAAGGCTGGGATGGGGGCTGCGATGCTAGGGATGGCCCCCATCCCAACCTTCCCCCGGCCAAGCCGGGGGAAGGAGTGCAGAGAGGTCGCGCGTCGCGCAAGGCCGCTCTCCTACCCCTTCACCACATTCTGCGGCAACACCACGCCCGCCACGTGGGGCGTGAACTTCAGTCCCTTCCGATGCACGACCGGCTGCACATACTGCAGCAGCGGCAATGCGATCCCTTCCTCCGCGAGATAACGATCCACCGCCTTGTATCCTGCGATGCGTTTCGGCTCATCCATCTCGGTCAGCAACGGCAGGACACGCGGGTCCATCTCGCCCGTACGCCACGTCGCGAACGGCCCCACCATCGTCGCGCCCGTGCTGGTGGACGGATCGCCGATCGCGTTGCCCCAGTGATAGAACGCGGCCGGCGGCAGCTCGCCGCGCAGCTGCAGCTCGAAGTGACGCGCGATCTCGACCACTTCGATGTCAGCCTCGATGCCCACCTTCCGCCACATGCCGACGATGGCTTGCACCATTTCGTAGTCCTTGGCCTTGTAGCCGCGTGTGCTCTGGATCTTCATGCGCACCGGATTCGACGTGGAGTAGCCGGACTTCGCGAGCAGCGCCTTCGCCTTCTCCGGGTCGTAGCCCACCTTGATGCTCGCATCGTAGGCCGCGTACTGCGGCGCCTGCAGGGTGTCGAGCGGCGTGCCGTAGCCGCGCAGCAGCTTGTCGATCAGCGTCTTCTTGTCGATGGCGTGCGATACGGCCAGTCGCACGTTGCGATCCAGCAGCGGCGCCTTGTTGCTGAGCAGCAGCAACCCGACGTCCGACACCGGCGTCGTCACGCCCACGAGATTCGGCTTCGCACGCAGCCGGTCGAACTCCTCGAAGGGCACTTCGAGCGTGAGATCGGACGACCCGCTCTCCACTTCCGCCACGCGCGTGGCCGGATCGGGCACGAACTTGAAGATCACCGTCTCGAACGCCGGCTTCGGTCCCCAGTACTGCGGGAACGCCTTCAGGCGGATGTAGCCGTTGCGCTCGAACTTCTCGACCCGATACGGACCGCTGCCCACGGGTCGATCATCCCAACCTTCCGGCCCCGCTTCGGTGAACGCCTTGCGCGGAAGGATGTAGGCCGTGAGGAACGCGAGCCACTTCAGCATCGCCGGCTCAGGCTCTTTCAGTTCCACCGTGACCGTGTCGCCGTCGATGCGCGCGCGACCCAGCTTCTTCCAGACGAAGTTCATCGGGTTGCCGGTCTTCGGATCGGCGGCGCGCTCCAGTGACCAGACGAGATCCTCCGGCGTGACCGGCGTTCCGTCATGCCACAGCGCACCGCGTCGCATCGTGAGAACAATGCCGCGACGATCGGCGGTCCAACCCCACTTGGTCAGGATTCCCGGCTTCAACGAGAGATCCGGGTTCTGGTCGATGTATGGATCGAAGATCGCCTTGTAGATCGACTGCACCGCCGGGTTAGACGTCTGCGCATTGCGCGTCGGATCGAGGCCAGGCAGTGCGGTGTGATAGGCGATGGTGAGCGTGCGCGATTCCTGCGCATGCGCGATCGCGCTGCCGAGCAGCGGCAACGCCGCCGCGGTCCGCAGGAACCCGCGGCGGTCGAAATGATTTTCCATGGCGTTATGCCGGTTTGACGTTCTGGGGCAGCACGAAGCCTGCTACGTGCGGCGTGAACTTGAGTCCCTTGCGATAGACCACCGGCTGGTAGTACTGCAGCAGCGGAATCACCAGGCCGTGCTCGGCGATGTACTTGTCCACCGCCTTGTAGCCGGCAATGCGCTTGGCCTCGTCCTTCTCGCCCCACAGCGGGCCGATCTGCTTGTCGACGTCCTCGGTCTTCCAGGCGCTGTGCGGGCTCGGGCCGAACATCGAGAAGCCCGTGGAGGTGGCCGGATCGCCGATGGAGTTGCCCCAGTTGTAGAACGCGGCCGGAGCGAGCTCGTGGCGCGAGCGCAGTTCGTAGTGCTTGGCGATCTCGTAGATCTCGATGTTCGCTTCCACACCCACCTTGCGCCACATGCCGACAATGGCCTGCACCATCTCGTAGTCCTTGGGCTTGAAACCGCGCGTGGTCTGGATGGTGAACTTGACCGGCTTCGCGGCCGAGTAGCCGGACTTGGCGAGGAGCGCCTTCGCGGCCTCGGGATCGTGCTTCACGGTGATGGAGCGGTCGAACGCGGCGTACTGCGGCGCCTGCAGCGTATCGATCGGCACGCCGTAGCCCAGCAGCAGCTTGTCGACGATGGCCTTCTTGTCGATGGCGTGGGCGAGGGCCAGCCGCACGTTCTCGTCCAGCATCGCGTCCTTGTTGGTGAGGAAGATCATGCCGATGTCCGACACCGGCGAGGCGTTGCCGCCCATGCCCTTGGTCTTCGTGAGGCGGTTGAACTCCTCGTACGGAATCTCGAGCGTGAGATCGGAGCCGCCGCTTTCCACTTCCGCCACGCGCGCCGTCGCGTCCGGCACGAACTTGAAGATCACCGTCTCGAACGCCGGCTTGGCTCCCCAGTACTTCGGGAAGGCCTTGAGGCGCACGTAAGCATTGCGCTCGAACTTTTCCACCATGTACGGGCCGCTGCCGACCGGCTTGTCTTCCCAGCCCTGGGCGCCCGCCGCCGTGTACGCCTTCTTCGGCAGCACGTAGCCGGTGAGGAACGCCATCCACTTGAAGAGCGTCGGCTCGAACTCCTTCACGTCGGCCGTGATCTTCTGGCCTTCCACCTTGAAGCTTCCGATCTTTCCCCAGACGAACTGGATCGGATTGCCGCTCTTCGGATCGCCGGCGCGCTCGAGCGACCACACCACGTCCTCCGGTGTCACCGGCGAACCGTCGTGCCAGAAGGCGCCGCTGCGCACTTCCATCTCCACCTTGGTGCGGTCCTTGTTCCAACCCCACTTGGTGAGCAGGCCGGGGCGGAAGGACAGGTCCGGGTTCTGATCGATGTAGGTGTCGAACACCGCCTTGTAGAGCGACTGGATGGTGGGGTTCACGGCCGACGCCCCGACGGTCGGATCCCACGACGGCAACGCCACGTTGTAGGCGATGGTGAGCGTGGTGGCATCGGCCGCGACGGCGTCCGCCCCGGCGATCAGGGACGCCGGCAGTCCGGTGGCTGCGGCGAGCGCACTGGAAGCTTTCAGGAAGTCGCGACGGGACCGGGTGGACATGGCAAATCTCCTCATTCTTATGAACATCGTGGGCAGGCGGGCCGAGCCGCGGCAATCTATGGGGTCGCCGAGAACCTTGTCAAGGAAGGCGGTTGACTTGGCCGATGGGGCCACGGTACAACGCCCCACCCTGGCCGGCGGAGCACCCGGCCGCTTCCGAACCACGACACCCAAAGGACCTTCGCGATGGCCGGCACCTGGATCGAAATCACCGCCGCAGACGGCGGCAAGTTCAAGGCATACCTCGCCGTTCCCAAGGCCGGCAAGGGCCCCGGCATCGTGCTGTGCCAGGAGATCTTCGGCATCAACGGCTTCATCCGCGAGGTGGCGGACTACTACGCCGAAGAGGGCTACACGGTGGTGGCACCAGACCTCTTCTGGCGCATCCAGCCCGGGATCGAACTCGCCTACACCGAGCAGGACTGGCAGAAGGCCTTCGAGCTTTTCCAGAAGTTCGACACCGACAAGGGGATGGCCGACATCACGGCGACGGTGAAGACCATGCGCGGCATGCCGCAGGTCGCCGGCAAGATCGGCGCGCTCGGCTTCTGTCTGGGCGGACGTCTCGCGTACCTGGCAGCGGCTCGCTCCGGCGTCGACTGTGCGGTGGGCTACTACGGCGTCACCATCGACCAGTATCTCGGCGAGGCCGGCAACATCAAGGTGCCGCTGGTGCTGCACTTCGCGGCAGACGACAAGTACGCCCCACCGGAAGCCGTGGCGAAGATCAAGACGGCGCTGGCGAGCCACGCGGGCGCGGAGATCTACGTGTACCCGGGCGTCGACCACGCGTTCGCGCGTCCGCCGTCCCCGCACTACCACAAGCCTTCGGCGCTCATGGCGCACCACCGGTCCATCGCGCTGTTCCATCGCGTCATGGGTCCGCACTACGACTACTCGACACTGTGGGACAAGCACTGCGAGTACGAATTCGGTACGCGCGACGTGAACGCCACCATGGCGACCATGGTGCCGCAGCCGTACGTGAACCACATTCCGACCTTGACCGGTGGCGTCGGTCACGACCAGTTGAAGCGCTTCTACAAGTACCACTTCATCCCGAAGACCCCGCAGGACACGAGACTGGTGCCCATCTCGCGCACCATCGGCGAGGGCATCGTGGTGGACGAAATGCTGTTCTGCTTCACCCACGACATCGAGATCGACTGGATGCTCCCGGGTGTCGCACCCACCGGCAAGTACGTGGAGATCCCCCTCGTCGCCATCGTGAAGTTCCGCGGCGACAAGCTCTACAACGAGCACATCTACTGGGACCAGGCGAGCGTGCTGGTGCAGATCGGCAAGCTCGATCCGAAGGGTTTGCCGGTGGCCGGCGTGGAGACGGCGCGCAAGCTGGTGGATGAGAAGCTGCCTTCGAATGCGCTCATGAAGAATTGGAGCGAGAGCGAGGGGAAGGCGCTGTAGGGTAGTCGGCGGCGCTGCCCCCACCCCAGCCCTCCCCCGGCAAAGCCGGGGGAGGGAGCCGTACACCCCTTCCCCCACCTTCGGTGGGGGAAGGTTGGGATGGGGGCCAGCAGCCTGATCCTCACCCGCAAACGGATGCTAGAGTCTGCCTGAGCGCCCGATAGCAGGCGCAATCACGGAGGAGATGTCATGAGTAATATGTACGGCGCACAACACCGCGCCCTGCAGGACCGTTTCGAGAGCCGCAAGCTGGCCGACCTGGTCGATCAGGTCGCCGTTCACGCCGAGATCGGCGACGAAGATCGCGCCTTCATCGAAAGCCGCGACATGTTCTATCTCGCGACGGTGGACGCACGCGGCTTTCCGTCGTGCTCCTACAAAGGCGGCGACCCCGGCTTCATCCGCGTGGTCGACAACCGCACCATCGCCTTCCCGAGCTACGACGGCAACGGCATGTTCTACTCCATGGGCAACATCGCCGGCCAGGCGAAAGTCGGCATGCTCTTCATCGATTTCGAAACGCCGCACCGGCTGCGTTTGCACGGGACGGCCACCGTATCGGGCGAGGATCCGCTTCTGATGGAATACACGGAGGCCGACCTGATCGTGCGGGTGAAGGTGGAGGAGATCTTCATCAACTGCCCGCGCTACGTGCACCGATATCGCAAGGACACGGCCTCGAAGTACGTACCGCGCCCCGCCTGCGAAACCCCGCTGGTGAGCTGGAAGCGGATCGACCTCGTGCAAGACGCGCTGACGCCACGCGACAAGGGCAAGGCGGCCAAGGCCGGGGGCCTTATCACCATCGACGAATACTTCGCGAAGGTGAAGGCGGGCGACGCATAGCCGTCCAGCCGCGCGTCAGAATCGAGGTCCGACTTCCCGACGGGCGTGCCAGAACGCAATTACTTCGAGTAACCGTCCCCTCACCCGATAGTAGACAAAGTACCCGGTGCGAACGAGGTACAGGCGCCGTACCTCGTCCGCCCGCGAGATTTCAATCCTCGTTCCAATGCTGGGTTGCTCGACTAACGCGTCAAGCGCCGCTCGAAGATCATTGCGTATTGCACCGGGAGCAGCGGGCCGGTTCGCCGCCCACCATTCAGCCGCCGTCTCGATCTGCCGCTGCGCTCGCGGCTTGATCCGTACGACGAGCGGCAAAGTCAGCCGTATCTCTGGAGCCGAGCAAAAAGCTCTTCGGCCGAGATGCCCTCATTGCGGTCGGCCTCGTCAAGAGCCTCGGCAAGTTCAGCCTCGTCAGCTGGCGATAGTGTGATGGTCGAGGCTGCTTCGCGTGCGAAGACGGCGACGGCCGTCCCTTCGGGCAACGACACGCCTTCTACGACGACTTTGCCGTCCACAACGGTGCCGAACACGACTCGCATAGGTTGATCATACTCCGAGCCAAAAGGTGCCGGTATGCAACGCCGGCACCCGCAGTTCCGCTTCAGGCAGCCGCAAAACTGGTTTCACGCGATCCGCTTCTTCAACTCCGGCGGATTGGCGGAGCGCTCGCGGAACTCGCCCTTCGACGAGGCGAATTTCACGCCGGCACGCTTGATCGCGTCGTCGTCCACCTTCTCGAGCTTCGTGTATTGCGGATGGTGGTGCTCCACGTACGGGTTGTTGCGCGCCGCGTTGTAGCAGTGCAGCACGGTCCAGCGGCGATGTTCGGAACGATTCTGGTCGGAACGGTGCAGCACGTTCGCGTGAAAGAACAGGCCGTCGCCCGGTTCCATCTCCGCGTACTCGATCGGCAACTGCTTCAGGATCTCGTCGACCCGTCGCGGGTCGGCGCCCACCTGCTCGCCCGGCAGCACGCCGTGCTCGATGCGACCGCACAGGTGTGATCCCTTCACCACCTGCAGGCAGCCGTTCTCGCGGTTGGCGCGATCGAGAGCCACCATCACGCTCGCCATGTGCGGGTAGATGATGCCGTTGTGGTACCAGTAGCCATAGTCCTGGTGCCATTCCCAGGCGCCGCCATCGCGCGGCTCCTTGGCGGTGAGCTTGGAGTGATAGTGGTAGACCTCGCCGCCCAGCACCTCTTCCATGGTGTCGACCACGCGGCGCGAGCGGGCGGCCAAGCCATAGACGCTGTCGCCGGGATGATTCCAGATGGCCATCCGCGTGGCCTTGCCCGACGCATCGCGCCGGTCGTAGATGCTCGACCGCAGAGCCTCGTCGCCTTCGATCGCGGCGCGCAGAATCGCGATCTCCTCGTCGTCGAACAACTTGCGCACCATCACGTAGCCGTCGCGGTCCCACGCCGCGCGCTGCTCCGCACTGAAGATCCCCGCCATTGCCGCACCCCTCCTTTTTTTGGACCTGCGCCGACTATTATGAACCGTCGACGGATTCCTCGGAGACGCGGGCCTTTTCCTGCTCTTCGGCCAGAAGGCTCCCGAGATTCACCTGCGCCCGGTAGTTCTCCGGGTCCAGTTCGATGGCGACCTCGTAGGCGTAGCGGGCCCGGATGATTTCTCCCGCCTGGTGCAGCACGAACCCTAGGTTGTTCCAGACCCGGCTCTTGTGCGGCGACGCGATCGCGGTCACTTCCCAAAGACCGATCTCCGTACGGTAGTCGGCATTGCGCAGGACCGTGTGGGCTCCCAGGGCAACTGCCAGCACCGCGATGGCCGCCAGGGCAGGGCCTTTCGACACCGTGCGATGCAACGCGACCACTACGATCGTCGCCGGACCGAGCAGCCCCATATAGAGCGCACGATCGTTGGCGATGTCGGTACGCGGCAGGAATGAATTGGTGGCCAGCAGATGAATGAAGAACCATAACAGCCCGAAGCCTAGCCAGGGCCGACGCCGCCACTGCCAGACGCCGATCCCGACGAGTGCCAGCAACACCGCACCTTTGCGCACGAGATCCAATGCCCACTCCGTCCGCACCGGCACTTCGGGATCGATGTTGAGCACGAGACCCAGCAGTGGCCGCGTGATCAGGTACCACTGCCCGTCGATCTGCGAGAGCAGGTTGGCGCCGAGCGAACGAGTCTCGAGGCTGTCTCCGAGCAGGCGCCAGTAGGACGGGATCAGCAGCACCGCCACTGCAAGCCCTGCCAGGACCAGCAGGTGCGGCACCACCCGGCGCAGCGCGCGCGACCAACGGAACTCCGGTCGCAGACCCTCGATCAGGAGCAGCGCCGCCGGCAGCGTCCAGGCGTTTTCCTTGCACAGGAGGGCCGCGACCAGCAGCACCGCGGACAGCAACCAGCGCGACTGCAGGTGGGCGAGGATCGCCAGGAAATAGAACGACGCCATGAGCGACCCCGAACGCCCGGATATGTAGGTGACCGACTCCGTCTGCGCGGGATGCAGCGCGAACATCACCGCGATCCAGAACGCCAGGCTGCCTGCGGCCGCGGCGCGGATGTCCATCAGCGGCAGGAGGCGCTGCATCAGCAAGTACACGAGGAACGTGTTGGCTGCGTGTATGGCAATGTTCACGAGGTGGAATCCCACGGGGTCGGGCCAGACCACCCAGTTGGCGACATACGTCGCCTTGAGCAGCGCACGGATGCCCGGCATGGTTTCCCACCACGCCGCAAAGGAGTGCACGGCCGGGTTGTGGACGATCACGTTCCAGTCGTCGAACTGGAACGCCCCGGGGAGGCCGTTCGCGTACGCAGCGACCGTGACCAGCACGATCAGCGCGATGCGAACCCGTTCAGCGTGCTCCGGCGGCGTAGGCAAAGGCGTGATTCAGCATCGCGTGCGCATCCCACCAGCGGTCGCGGCCGCCCAGCATCACCAGGAGCACGCGCACGCCGCCGCGCTCCGCCAGCGCGATGACGCACTTGCCGGCCTGCGCTGTAAAGCCGGACTTGACCCCGACCGCCCCGTCGTATCGGCCGATCAGTGCGTTGCGGTTCACCAGATGGTAGCTGCGCACCCCGTCGACGGTGGCGATGGTCGTTTCCACCCGGCGGGCGAACTCGGCGATCGCCGGGCGCGCCATGGCGGCATCCGACAATGCCGCCAGGTCGCGCGCCGTCGAGTAGTGACCCTTCGCGTCGTGGCCGCATGCATTCGCGAAACGCGTGTCCTTCAAGCCCAGCGCGTCGGCCCTGCGGTTCATGCGTTGCACGAACGCAGCCTCCGAACCGTCCCGCCATTCGGCGAGCGCGCGGCAGGCGTCGTTGGCCGAAGCGATCATCGCTGCCGCCATCAGATCCTTCACGCGGAGCTTCTCGCCACCCTTCAACCCCATGCGTGACCCGGTCTCGCTTGCTGCTTTCGGACTGACCACCACCACCTCGTCCGCTTTCGCTGTCTCGTCCACCAGCAGCGCGGTCATGAGCTTGGTGAGGCTGGCCGGTGCGACGCGGTCGCCGGCGGCGTGTTCCCAAACGGCCGTTCCGTCCACCGTCACGAGATACGCCCGAGCGACCTGGGGAAACGGGTCTGAAGGGGAAGCCGGGAAGCCGCTCACCGACTGCAGTGAAACGAAAGCCACAAGGACCCGGCCGCACCACTGCCTAATCGGTAGCCGATCAGCGCGCCGGCGCATGGTGGGGTTCACGACCGCCCGCGAGTGTGTAGGTGCGCGAACGCGCGCCGGATGGACGGCTCCGTCTCAGCGGAGCTTGCCATACGTCACCGCGGGCCGGATCTCCGACCCGGTGACGACCGCTTCGAGTGCACCCACTTCGATCAGAGTGAATCGCTTGTGCTGCCTGTCCAGGTAGAACGTCTCGGTGCTGCCGGTCTTCCGGGCCACGAACGACAGAACGACCAGCTCCTCGCTTTCGAACGCCTTGGTCGTTTCGCCCACGCTTCCGCCAGGGAATGTGACGAAGGGCCTGCGTACATCGAGGCTGGTGAACTTGAACTCCTGTCCGATCTCGCGGGTGTCCGAGCGCGTGACGACACCGACGTACTCGTCCGAAGCCAGTGCGAGCGTCGAAAAGCAGAGCAAGCCGAGAGCTCCGCTCAGGAGTGCTCCATGCGCTCCCATGAAATTCGGCATCTCAACCGTTGCCGTTCGCTGGAGAGGAAATCACGGTAGATACTTGATGTGCAACCTGTCGATGCGACCATTGAACTTGAACGGCTTGCGATCGTAGTACGCCTGCGAAACCGGGGAGTAGCTGTCGGTGCCGACATCGAAGGCGTCGTTGGCGGTGAAGGCAAGCACCGCGGTGCGCGGCACCTTGGCCCGGGCGACCTCCGTGCCGGCGACCCGCACGACCACATCGGCGGCACCGCGTGGCGCGCCGATGCGCGTTTCGATCTCGATCTTCACCTTGCCGGTGGGCAGGGTGCCGGTCGACTCGATCCGCGTGCGCTCGATCTCGAACAGGTTGTACTCGTAGAAAATCTTACCGTTCTCGACCCACAGCGCCACACCGCCGGAGAACGCACCGAGCGCGTAGAGCACGCCCTTGGAGTCCGGCTTCAACTCGGTTTCGATGGTGATGAGGTTGCTGCGCGCACCGATCTTCGGTCCGGCGAACTCCGGGACGCCCGTGACATCCTGCGTGTAGTGAAACTCGGTCGCCGGGTTCTGCGGTGCCGACTGCGGGCTCCAGATGATCGACCAGAGGCCACCGCCGATCGGGTAGACGAGATTGGCCTTCGCTTCGCGATCGAACAGCTGCTTCAGCTCGGCCAGCTTCTCGGGACGCTGCGCGGCCAGATCGGTCGCCTGCGAGAAATCCTGCTTGAGGTCGTACAGCACCCATGGATCGTTATCCGGGCTCCAGGTCGCGATGCCGGGGGGCAGGCCGGGTACCCACGGGGTGCGCGGGCCCCAGGCGGCGGCGTACCAGCCATCGGGCGAGTAGATGCCGCGGTCTGCCATCACCTCGAAGTACTGGGCCTGCTTCTGCCCCGGTGCGTCGGCGTTCGCGAAGGTGTACTTCATGCTGACGCCATCCATCGGCTGCTGAGTGACGCCGTCAACCAGCTTCGGCGCTTCGATCCCGATGACGTCGTAGAGCGTCGGTACGATGTCGTTGACGTGGTGAAACTGGGTGCGCGGCTTCTTGTCGGCCTTGATCGCCTTCGGCCACGAGATCGCCATCGGGGTCCGGGTCCCGCCGAAGTGGCTGGCAGTCAGCTTGGTGCCCTGGAACGGCGTCGAACCAGCCCAGGCCCAGCCGGCGTGGTACATGTTGTCGGTCTTGGGGCTGCCCAGCGCATCGAGCCCGCCGAGATCTTCGAGCGCTCGCAGATGGTCCTTGATCTCGGTGGCGATGCCGTTCTGCGCCAGCAGCTCGCTGATGGTTCCGCGCTGCCCTTCCGAACTCGACCCGTTGTCGCCCCAGACGTAGATCACCAGGGTGTTGTCGCGGATACCGAGCCGCTCCAGCTCATCGAGCAAGCGGCCGGCCTGCGTGTCGGCATGTTCGGTGAAGCCGGCGAACACCTCCATCAAGCGGCGCTGGAACGGCTTCTCGTCCTCGGGAATGTCGGCCCAGGCCGCCAGTGTGGCCGGACGCGCGGTCAGTCGGGTGTTGGCCGGAATCCAGCCAAGCGACTTCTGTCGCGCGAAGGTCTCTTCACGCATGACGTCCCAACCCTTGTCGAAGCGACCTTTGTACTTGTCGGCCCACTCTTTGAAGATGTGATGAGGCCCGTGCGAAGCACCGGGCGCCCAGTAGAGAAAGAACGGTTGATCGGGTGCGATGGCGTTCTGGCGGCGCATCCAGCTCACGGCCTCGCCGGCGATATCGTCGGTGAAGTGGTACTTCTCGTGCTCAGGCGTCTCGACGCGCGTCGTGTTGCGAACGATGGCCGGCTCCCACTGCGAGGACTCGCCGGCGAGGAACCCGTAGAAGTAATCGAAGCCGACCAGGCGTCCCGCCGGCCAGCGGTCATAGGGCCCCTGCGCCGTGGTCTGCTCCGCGGGCGTGTTGTGCCACTTGCCGAAGGCCGCGGTGTTGTAACCGTAGTAGCCGAGCACCTTGGCCACCGAAGCTGTAGTGGCCGGCCAGTGACCCGTGTACCCATCCCAGTTGTTGGCGAGTTCGGCAATCTGGCCGAATCCGGTGCGATGGTGGTTGCGACCGGTCAACAGCGCTGCCCGTGTCGGCGAGCACATGGCGGCGTTGTGAAACTGGTTGTAGGAGATGCCGGCATTGGCGACGCGCGACAGCGTCGGTGTATGAATCGGCCCGCCATAGGTGTCGGGAAGAGCCGGCCCGACATCGTCGAGCATGATCACGACGACGTTGGGTGCGCCCTTAGGCAGGTGGCTGACGGGCTTCGCCGCCTTGTAGCTCGATTGCGCAATGGTCGGGCCCGCCGTGCTCGGTGACGGCGCTGCGGGGAAAGGCAGGCTCTCCTGGGCTGTACCCAGGCTCGGCAGCAGTATCGAGGTCAACACAACCAAGGACGCGAGACGGTTTCTCATGGAACCCTCTTGTTGTCGACATTTTGTCGGCAGGATTATCGCAGCAGCGGGCGACGCCTCTCAACTGGGCGTGAGGCGGCACCGAGAAGTCGGGGGCCACGAAGCTGCCGCAACCCAGTTGGCAGGGATGACACACGGGCTTCGCGGTGCATGACTGCACGACCTGACCCTGCGCTTCGCTCGCGCTCACTCCGGCAGGTCCTGCATCCCGGCACCGCGCAAGTACGAAATGGCAGACGGAGTTCCTTGCTCCCGGAGACGATCCGTACCCGATCAGCCCTGCACGGCATCGTCGCGAAATACGACATTCAGGCCGTTGTCCGCCGCCCACTCGGTAAGCGCGGCCTTCACTGCTGTGTCGTGATAGGCGTACCAATCGTCCAGCGCGCGCTCGGCCATCAGCAGGCTCTTGAAGCGACCGTAGGCGCCCTTGCTCCGGAAGATCGCTCTGACATCATCGTATCGATGGGGAAGGCGCTCGTCCGCGAACCGCACCGGCAGGCGCGATCCCAGGTCGAGCTCGGCCTTGTGAGGAATCGGCGCGTAGCGCGAGGTGTCATCCAGGTCCTCGGGTAGAACTTCGTCGCCGCCCTCTGGGCCGTCCCAGTAGACCGTACCTGTTTCAAGCGACACATAGGCTTTCGTGCTCTCGTCGGGCGAGGCGCTGACCCACTCGAATCCGCCTAGTAGATCATCGTACTTCACTGTCGCCATGCCGATTCTTCCCGATTCCGAGCCAGCTGTTCGCCCCGACTACGGAAGGTAGATCTTCCTGGCAACCCACGGTGCGACCGTGACACCGACGAGTTGCTGTGTCCCGTCGAACAGGTCGGAGAACTCGTTCAGGTCGATCTCGAGATCCAGCGCTTCGACACGATCCACGCCGGACGAAACACTCCTCACGACTTCGGCGATCACGTCGGACCGGTAGATGCGATGGAACTCTGGACGCAGGGGCGAGTAGACCTTCTGCTCCGTCGTCATCCGGCTTGGCGTGCTTCGAGCGTAGCGCACCGTCAGGTTCACGCGACCCGCGTCGCCGGGACGAACTTGCCAGGCATCGGTAGCACGGCCAGCCTCCACGTTCGTGCCTCCGGCACTGGCTTCATGTCGGATATCAGCCAGCAACGTCGTTCCATACGCGCCCGGCAGGATCTTCTCGTTGCCGGTATACGAGCGGATGACCATCGACCCCGTCGCACCAGTCGCGATTTCCTTGACCGGAACAGCCACGACCACATAGCGATCGCGTCCGCCCGCGACCGGCTTTCCGTCCGGATCGAGGTTGATCAAGCGGTCGACGAAGCTCAGCAAGAGGTTGGCTTCCTTCGTCGGCCCTGCAGCGGCGGAGTTGGGCAGCCATCCGGGCGGCAGGTGCTTCCGGAGCGGGGCATCGGCAACCTTGAACGCCAAGGATAGACGGCTGTGTGCATCGGACGCGACCAATGTCTCGGCGTAGGCGCTTGGCAACACGCAAGGACCGAGAGCGCACGCTGCGACGAGGCAGCGTCGGCACCAAGCAGCTATCCAACTCGGTTGGAGCCCGTGCGGGCCGGAGAGCGGAACGCTCACCGTTACTTCCACTGCAGGTTGAGCTTCCGGTTTGAGGCCGCGCACTCCCTGAGATACAAGTTGATCAAGCTCTGATACGGTATACCGACATCCTGGGAGATGGACTTGAAGTACTCGATCGCTTCTTCGTCGAGGCGAAGCGTGATCTGCTTCTTCAGTTTGGCCGCGTAGGGGCTCTTTCTGGACTTGGAAAAATCGTACTCTTTGCGCATGCCGCACCTTCATCGGTAGAACTTCGATTCCGCGCGGGTGGCCTTTCTCGCGGAAATGATTCGAATGACGCCACTTTCGCTTCGATAGCAGTGACAAACGAGCAGCAGGCGAAGCGCACCGCTCAGGCCCAGGAGGACGAATCGATCCTCTTCCTCTGAATGATCGGGATCGTCGATCAAGCGCGCCCGCTCATCGAGGAATACCGTCTTCGCCTCCTCGAACGAAATGCCGTGCTTGCGCAGGTTCTGTGCAGCTTTACGACTGTCCCAGTCGAATCGGAGGAGCGCCACGGACTCAAGTGTAGTTACAGTGTAACTACATTACAAGCTATCGCCCTTTCGAATCCAGGCGTTCCGACCCGCGGCGCGCGAGCCCTCGCAGGCGTCGATCCATGGCCGCGAACTCGAAGTTGGAGGTTCTGCGGGGTAACCTTGAGGCTGGATGGTCGCCGCCTACTTCGACGCACGCCGAGATCGCGTCGACGGGGCTACCACCTCCTCGTCTGCGGTGAGCCCGACACTCTTCAGTATCAACCAGAAACCGATGGCGGACCCGCAACCGATGGTGATGGCGGCCACCACGAACATGACACCCTGGAACAGCACCGCGTTGCCGGACCAGTAGGCAAGCCCCAGGACCAGCAGGACGAAGAAGGCGACGAACCCCAGCACGGTCGACGTCAGCAGTACTACAACGTGGCGCTTGCGGATCGACCGGCGCTTGAAGAGCACGAGGCCCAGCGAAAGCGCCATTACCCAGCCGGCATAGGGCCCGAGAAACGAGAGGATGATTTCATTCACTTGGGATCCGGGACGTCAGCGAGCGCACGAAGGTGACTCAATTCACCCGCCTGATGGCAGCAGGATTCCAAGAATCGCTTGACGGCGACAGCCCGAGAAGCAGGCCGTTGCCAGCCGGGCGGATCGCAAATTCAGGCTTCATCGCGGCATCTCACCGCTGGGGCTGGCGGCCAGTGACTGCGAAACTTTATCCAGGAATCGGGACACTTCGTCGGGACCAATGTCAGAGAAGTGAGCCAGATACAAGAACGAGCCGTTGTGGCGGTAGATGCTGATGCCCACAGTCAATGGCCCATCCACAGCCTTGACCGTCTCGCAGACCCACCGCGCCTCTTCGATGCCTCCGCGCAACGTGGCGACTTGCTTCACGGAGGCTCCACAACCTTCAGTTCCGAAGTCCTTGGGAGGGTCCGGCAATTGCGCGTCGTCACAGTTCTCCGCCGCGGTGGGTACGCACGCTTCGACGAGAATGATTGGCGGCGCGAGCTTTCCTCGAGACGCGCTGCCCGTCGCAAAGAACTTGCCTTCGTTCGGCCCGCCGCCTTCGGAGTACCACGAATCGGGAATCTCGAGCCGCCAGTTCAGGATCTGGACCTCGCGCGAAAGGCAAGGCGGAGCCACAGCCAGGAATAGCGAAGCAACGATGGACAGTACATGGCGGTTCATGCGGCCTAGCGCCAAATCAACAGGGTGCCAACAGCTGGCGAACCTTGCTGTTGGCGCCCTCATTGAACACTTGGTTGGGCATGATGATCAATGCATCTTCAGGTACATGTAGTACGGCGCAAACGGCGGCGCAGGAAACCGTACGTGGAGGTAACCTTTCCGAAAACACAGAGATTTCGCATTCTTGATGTCAAGTACTACGTCTGTAAGTGACCAAGCCAGTTTTGTCCAGAAGCAAGACCTGCTGGGTGACGTCACGAGCTATCTGATAGCAACCATTCTTTTCATCAAGTTTGTTTCTGTTATTGAAGGCGTCCCACTTCTCTTCGTATGCGGATGCAACATCGTGGGGCTGGGCATCTGCAAGGCGGTGCGCTTCCGCGAAAGTCAGACCCGCTGCAAACGTATGGCCACACACGAGCGTCGCCACCAGTGACATTGGCAAGTGTTTTGCCACGAACAGCCGCATCATCGCACGGCCCAACGCACGAGATGAGGGGCGCGACGAAACACTTAGCAGAAAGGCCACACTGTTCCTCGTGTCGGCGCGAGCATTAGGTTGGACCCCGATCTGGAGAATATGGTCCATAGAACGCGGAACGCTCGGAACCGGGTCAGGTCTTGTAATCACTGAACAACTCGCGGATGTAGATCAATGCGGGCCTAGTGGAATGCAAGACCTGACCCCGGTCGTTCCGCGTAGATCCCGAACTTCGACACTGGGACCTTCTGCAGTTCGCGCAGTCGCCCCTCGTGGTCCAGCGCCAGTTCGATGGTATGAGGTGTTGCCATGCTGCCTAACGTTCGACATGAATGGCGGATGGAGACAGGCAGAGACCGCCAGAAGCCGTCCACTCGATGAAGGGATTAGCCGTCACGTAGTCTGTGCTGCTGGTTGTGATCGGGCAATCAGCCACCACACAAACCCGGTAGCTGATCCGAGAAGTCCGCACTGCAACACGCTGAAGACCGCGGACCTCAGCCCAGCGTTGGTGAGATGTCCATTCTCTCGAAGCGCCACACCGTTTGATATGTACCCGGCGCCCGGAGACATAGTTGACTCTTGGTAAAGACTAAAACCAGCGAAAGGCAGTGCACCAATAAGAAACGCGGCGCCGACAACGCGCCACAGAGTGAGCTGTTTTCTCCAGACAAGAAGGCAAGCAACTGGCGCCCCAAGGATAAGCGCGTGTGCGTAGGTCACAAAGCTCGCTAGCAGTAGTATCCCCAATACGCCAGACCCGCCAGTAAGCAGACTGGGGATGACGAAAAGCAGCACAGGCGCCAAAGGAGCAATCAAGAATGCGGTAAAGAAGCGGGCCCAGTTCATGATGGCTAACGAGNNAACGAGCCAGCTGTGCGGCCGGACGCCGCAGGCGGACGGTCCGAACCAGCGCAATGTTAGGCCTAGATGGCGCAACCATTGCCACAGGCCCCCAGGAATCCGACAGACGGAAGAAACAGATACATGCCAGCAGCGTAGATTCCGGACACCGCGATCTTCGTCGAGGTGCGTTGGAACAATGGCCTTAGCGCCAGCAATCCGGACCAGATGGACACAACAAAAAGTGTGAGCCACAAGAGGAAACGCATGTTCTCTGGCAGAGCGATCCCTGCGCGAGACCAGTCGTGGTTCAAAGCATACGAGGCTAGTGCGAACGCAATTGGAACACCGACCAACGCCCACACTACAAGTGTCATGGACCGGATGCTCATGGCCTAACGTTCCGGTTGACCCGCCCGCGTAGGCGGGCGAAGCCCGCTGAAACGGGTCGGGTCGAACCGCGGGTTAGAGCGCAGATTAGAGCTGGGCATGCAAATCACTAAACAGTACGGTCTTCCCGCGGAAACGGACGTGAGTATCGGATATGTAGCATTGAAAGCGATCCTGGGACTCGAGAAACAGTAACGTCCTCCAAAGGGTAGCGAAAACCTTTCGAGCGTCTCGACGATCAACTCGGGTCGGAATGATAGACAGACCAAGCGCCTTCGTCCGGCGGGTTTTCATGTTCACTCGCGCACGGTACTTCTTGTCGCCGAATGCCGGATGTTTTGACGCTCCGTGAAGAACCAACGCAGGGGACCCACCCCAAGAGAACTCTATCTCCCAAAGATGATTGTGGAAGAGCGTATCTCGCAAGACGTAGACGTCGGTGAGAGCCTTTTGACATCTAATCCGCGGATAAATGTGGAATAACACGTCGAGAGCCCCGCGCATCGCGGTGGGAACCGTCGCGCGGTGCGCATAGCGGACACGGACCAAATACGACTCGAACATCGCCACCAGCAGCAAAACGATGGACGCGCTATAGCCGTGCTCAAAGTAGCCAGACTGCACAGCGTTCGGTCGAGGGCGAGGATGGCGAAGTAAGCGATCAATGAGGTCCGCGATGGGCTCGAAGTAGGACGAGCCGAGAATGCTGACCTGAGTGTCGATTGCGCGGGCCATGCGACTTGCGCTCTAACGGTGGCGCTGTGCGGCCGGACGCCGCAGGCGGACGGTCCGAACGAGCGCAAGGTTGGGGGATCTATCTATGTGACCACCCGTATTGGATGAGCTTTCCCACGATAGCGCCAGCCAATGCTCCCAAGGCCAAGCCAGTCGCGAGGAAAATGGCAATGCCGAGTCCCAAGCCAAGGGGCACTCCGAATGAGCCAATAAAGTACTCGCCATAGCCTCCGCCAAGTGTACCGCCGGCGACAAACGACAGAAAAAACGCAGGTAGTAGCGCTAAGGCGCCGCCGGCTAGCGTGGATAGACGAACAAGGCGTGTGTCCCCTGACTTTCTGGCTATGGTCCGACCGAGGAAATAGCCTCCAAACGCACCACCAACGATGCCACCGGCAATTGCAATCACCATCAGGACTTTCATGGTCCCCAACGATAAGCTTCAGGCGACGGCAACGGGGTGCGTAGCACGCCGTTGCCGGTCGCCTGGAAGCGCGGGTTAGGCACGACTCTTCCTTAGGCCTTTGATCCGGGTGACAACGTTTGCCAGCAGGATGCCCCACAGATAGCTATTGATAAGTAGACCAGCTAGGTTCAGTGCCTTCGGCAGTGAAAGTGCCTCAAGAAAAGGAAACATCGGAAAAGTAAGGACGTGAGCGTAGGTGTCCACTGGACAAGCGCGTTCGTAGTAGTTGTCGAGGCAATAGAATACGAGCGCAAACACAACTAACAAGTGGAAGGCGCTGATTCCGATGACCCCGACCGAAAAGACACGCATGGCGATGTGACGCCTAACTAACAGTCGACCTATTGGGACGCGAAGTTCCACGTCTCTTGACGCAAAACTCCGGATCAACAAATTGATTCACAAGCGACTCCCCATTAGAGGAACTCACGCACCGCCCCTTCCGAATAGCAAGCGTGCGGAATCCCTTGGACGAGCAATCCGCCGCGGCGCCGAGGCTGCGAGGCGTTGAGGCGATGTCCGAACCGACAGCCCCCAACGCGACGCCCCATCAGCGGCCCTCCGCGGTCTGGTCGATCGGCCGCGCCGCGACCGATCCGTGTCACTGCCTCAGAACTTCAGGAACTTCTTCAGCTTGTCCGTGCCTTCCTTGAGCTTGTCCGTGGTGCTCGGCTTCTTGGCCGGGTCGGCGGGCTTCGCTTCGGTGGCGGTCGCGCCGGTGTTCGTCTTCGCGGGGTCGGCCTTCGTGGTGGCGGTGTAGGACAACCCGCCGAGAGCACTGCACATGTCGGCGTACTGCCGGTCGACGGTGCTGTAGGTGCGGCCGGCGCAGTGCGCTTTGCGCAGCCCGCCCGCCTCCACAGGACAATAGCGGTTAAGCCACTGCCAGTCCTTCTGGTCGATGGCGCTCTTGCACACCGGCCCGCGGATCGTGGCGAGGTCGACGCTGCACGCCTTGGTGGCCCGCTCGAGCTTGTCGCCGTACTTGCTCATGGCCGCCTCGTAGCCCGCCTTGTCACGCATCGTCTGGCTCACCTTGGTGACGTTCGCGCAGAAGTCCGCCTTGCGGTCCTTGCAGAACATCATCTCCGGCGGCAGGCCCTCGGTCGGAACGAATGCGGCCGGTTCCATTTCGGCGATCTGCTTGTCGCACTCCTTCGCCATCATCGCGTTCTGCTGCGCCTGGAACTGCTCGACCTTCTTGGCCGGGTCTTCCCAGGTGCAGTTGCCGATGCGCTTGCCGGCAAAATCCATCTTCATGGTGAAGGCCTTGCCCTCACGGGTGCCGGCGGCACTCATCTTGCCGCGATAGGCGTCCTTGCCCAGGTCTTCCATCTCGCCCGTGCCGGTGTACGAATCCTTGCCGTCCTGGCAGGCGAACTTGAACGTGCGCTTGTTGCCGCTGGTGCTGGAGTCGAGCACCTTGCAGTTCTTGTCGATGGGCATCCGCTCCTCGCGCGCGCCCTTCTTGGTGCAGACCTTCTGGATCATCCCGGGCATCTTCATGCCCTCGGATTCCATGGACATGGTGACGTCCCACTGTTCGTCCTGCCCCTGCTGGGCGAAAACTGCCGGGGCGGAGAGGGCCAGTACGGCGGCGAGGAGGGCTGAGCGGATCGGGCGCATGGATTCTCTCGAGTGCAGGGGGAGGAAAACGGTGGGCAAGATGCCACGGCGCTGAATCCCAAGCAACCTTTGCGCCGTTCCCCAAGGGCAGCGGATTCGTGGACAATGGCCGCCTTTTCCCTGTGGCGCGGCCATGGTCATCCAGTCCCTTCTCGACACCGACCTCTACAAGTTCTCGATGATGCAGGTGGTCCTGCACCACTTCCCGGGAGCCACGGTCGAGTATCGCTTCAAGTGCCGCAGCCGCTGGGCCGACCTGGCGCCTTTCCTGGACGAGATTCGCGCCGAGGTGCGGAACCTTTGCAGCCTGCGCTTTCGCCGCGAGGAGCTGGAGTACCTGCGCGGGTTGCGCTTCCTCAAGAGCGACTTCATCGACCTGCTGCGTCTCTTCCAGCTCGAGGAAGGATTCATCGACATCCAGCGCGCGCCGGACGTGCAGGGCGGCATCGACATCACCATTCGCGGGCCGTGGCTGCACACCATCTTCTTCGAAGTGCCGGTGCTCGCCATCGTGAGCGAGGTGTACTTCCGCAACATGGTGAAGCGGCCCGACGAGGCCGAGGGGCTGCGCCGGCTCGATCAGAAGATCGCCCTGGTGCGCAACTACCCCGAGCCCGAGTTCCGCATCTCCGACTTCGGCACGCGGCGGCGCTTCTCGCACGCCTGGCAGGCACGCGTGGTGGAGATCCTGAAGCGCGATCTGGGCCCCAAGATCACCGGCACCAGCAATGTGTTCCTGGCCCGCAAGCTCGGCATGATCCCGCTCGGCACCATGGCCCACGAGTACCTGCAGGCCTGCCAGGCAGTCGGGCCGCGGCTGCGCGACTCGCAGCGTTTCGCGTTCGACAAATGGGCCGAGGAATACCGCGGCGACCTCGGCATCGCGCTCACCGACGTGTGCGGCATGGACGCCTTCCTGCGCGATTTCGACCTGTTCTTCTGCAAGCTGTTCGACGGCGTGCGGCACGACTCCGGCGACCCCTTCGAGTGGGGCGAGAAGATGATCGCGCACTACGAGAAGATGCGGGTCGACCCGCGCACCAAGACCTTCGTGTTCAGCGACAGTCTCAACGTGCCGCTCAGCATCAAGCTCTACGAGCGGTTCAAGGGCCGCTGCCGGCCGGCTTTCGGGCTCGGCACGAACCTCACCAACGATCTCGGCTACGATCCGCTGCAGATCGTGATCAAGATGACGCGGTGCAACGGCCAGCCGGTGGCCAAGATCAGCGACACGCCGGAGAAGACCATGGACTTCGATCCGTCGTATCTCGCCTATTTGCGCGAAGTCTTCGCCGTCCCGGAACCGGTGCCGGAATCGACGGAGTGATCCGCGGGTTGCGCCTGGCGGCAGTCGCACTGCTCGCGGCGGGCGCGAGCGCCAGCCAGGGCGCGACCCTCACCGCGCGCGTCACCGACATCCACGACGGCGACACCATCAGCATCCGCGTCCGCACGAAAACGGTGGCCGTGCGGCTGATCTACATCGACGCTCCGGAACTCGCCCAGCCCTGGGGGCGCCAGGCACGGCGCAGCCTGCAGGAGCTGGTGCGGCTGGAGGAAGTGCGCGTGCGCACCAAGGGCAAGGACAAGTACTCGCGCACCCTGGGCGAGGTGGTGCGGGTGCGCGACGGCCTGGACGTCAACCTGGAACAAGTGCGGCGGGGCATGGCCTGGGCGTACACGCGCGGGGCCGCACGGCCGGCCTACGATGCGGCAGAACTCGCAGCTCACCAGGCGCGCATCGGCCTGTGGCAGGACGCCCGGCCCGAGCGGCCGTCGAACTTCCGCAAGAAGCAGCGCGAGCGATCCGACCGGTCAGAGGGGCGCAGCGCAGGCCTTGTCGAACCACTCGGCTTCGCGGCTGCCGGCGGCCGGCGTCTCGAAGTCCCACCCGCCGGGCGCGATACCGTACATCTTGAGGGTTTCGCCGCCCAGCCCGAACAGCGCTACCGACGCGAGTGCCATCTCCTTCGAAGCGCACTTGGTCAGGTAGCGCACGGTCTTGCGCGGCGGCGCACCCTCGGGCCGGACGACGCCGTCGCGCCAGGCGACGGTCACGTCGAAGCGGCGAAATTCGCCCTGCTTGATGACCGAATCGCGCTCGAACCGGGTCACGTTGTCGTCGGTCACGGCGGCCGCTTCCTCGATGGTGGCGTACTGGGTCGCCGCAATGGCGGTGCCGAAGTTGGCGGCGGCCGTCAGGCACGCCGCGACAGCGAAAGCGATCGACTTCATGGGGTATCTCCAGGCTGATCGGTTGGGGCAGTGCAATGGTATCGCCGTTATGCGCTCAGCCCTCTTGGGGGAAGGGCCGCAGGCCCATCGGGGGGAGCGTCATCTCAGCCGAACGTCACGACCGTCCGGATCCCCTCCCCGCGTCGCATGGCCGCGAAACCGTCGTTGATCTCATCGAGCCGGATACGCCGCGTGATGAGTTCGTCCAGTTTGAGCATGCCATCGAGATAGAGTTGCGCCAGCCACGGAAAATCCCGCGCCGGCCGCGCCCCGCCGTAGCTCGACCGCACGATCCGCTTCTCGCCCATCAGGCTGCCCCAGCGAAAGTGCACTTCGCGATCGACGTTCACCTTGCCCAGGAAGACCACCTCGCCGCCGGGCCGCACAGCTTCGACCGCCATGCGGAACGCGCTCTCGTGGCCGGCCGCCTCGAATACGTAGTCCGGACCGCGGCCACCCGTCAGGCCGCGCAGGATCTCGATCGCGCCTGGGTCGCCGCCGTCGAGCGTGTGCGTGGCACCGAACAACCGCCCCGTTTCGCGTTTACCCGCGGCGAGGTCAGCGGCCACGATGATCCCGGCCCCGGCGATGCGTGCCCCCTGGATCACGTTCAGTCCGACGGCGCCGCACCCGATCACCAGTACCGATGCGCCCTTCTCGACGAGTGTCTTGCGAGTAGCTGCGCCGACTCCCGTCATCACGCCGCAACCGATGAGGCACGCTCGGTCGAAGGGAATGTCGCGCGGCACCGCGATCGCACCCGACTGCGGCACCACGCAGTATTCCGCGTGGGACGACACGACCGAGAAATGGTGCACGGTCGATCCGTCGAGTGCCAGGCGAGAACGTCCGTCGAACAACACGCCGCGCGGTTCATGGCGCTTGAAAGGTTCGCACAGGATCGGCAGGTCGCGCCGGCAGTAGAAGCACTCACCGCAATGCGGATTCCATGAACACACCACATGGTCACCGGGCCGCACGCGCGTCACCGTGCTGCCCACTGCCTCGACCACGCCGGCGCCTTCGTGCCCGAGAACGATGGGCATCGGATAGGCAAGCGAGCCGTCGATTACCTCGAGGTCGGTGTGGCACAGGCCGCTCGCCCCGAGGCGCACCAGCACGTCGTCGGGACCGAGCGCGCCGATGTCGAGCCGCTCGATCGCGAGCGGACTACCTACGGCATGCAACACTGCTGCGTTGAATCGCATGTTCAATCGTTCAGGCGCGGCAACCACAGCGCCACGTCGGGAACGAGCAACACGAGCGCGACCACCAGAGCCTGCAGGATGATGAACGGCCAGACCGACGCGAATATGTCGTTGAGTGTGATGCCCTCGGGTGCCACGCCTTTCAGGTAGAACGCTGCCGGGCCGAACGGCGGCGAAAGATACGAGATCTGCATGTTGAGGCAGAACAGCACGCCGAACCAGATCGGGTCGTATCCCAGGCCGACGATGATCGGCACGAAGATCGGCATGGTGAGCAGGCAGATGCCGACCCAGTCCATGATGCAGCCCAGGACGATCAGGATCGCCTGCATCACCAGGACGGTGCCGATGGGCGGCAGGTTGAACCCGGTGAACAGATCGCGGATGAACCCCGGCCCGCCGGCCAGGTTGTAGACGCCGATCATCGCGGTGGCGCCGAACGACAGCCACAGCAGCATGCCGCAGGTGTCGAGCGTGATGCGCGCCGAGTCGCGGATGATCGGCCACTTGAGCTCGCCGCGGATGGCCGAGGCGATCATGGTGCCCACCACACCCATCGCGGCAGCCTCGGTGACGGACGCCACACCCGCATAGATCGTCCCGAGCACGGAACCGATCACCAGCAGGGGCAGAAACAGTCCCCGCATCAGTGCGAGCTTGCGGGCGAACGGCACGCGGTGCTCATGGTCCGGCGCCGGTGGTCCCAGCTTTGGGTCGACCTGGCAGCGCACGAAGATGTAGATCATGTACACCGCCGACAGGATCAGCCCCGGCACCAGGTTCGCGACGAACAGGTCGCCGATCGAAACGTTGACGGTAAGGCCGTAGATGATGAGCACGATGGACGGTGGAATCATCGTGCCCAGCGACCCTCCCGCACAGATGGTGCCGATCGCCAGCTTCTTGTCGTAGCCCAGCCGCAACATCTGGGGCAGCGCAATCAGGCCGAGCAGCACGATTTCGCCGCCGATGATGCCGGTCATCGCCCCCATGATGGTGGCAGCCACCATGGTCTGGATCGCGAGCCCGCCGGGCAGGCGCCCCGCCCACACGCGCATGGCGTCGAACAGGTCCTTCGCGACACCCGAGCGCTCCATGATCGACGCCATCATCACGAACATGGGTACCGACACCAGGGCGTACTCGCCCATGAAGCTGTAGATGCGGGTGGCGATCAGCTGCAAGCCGTCGAAGCCGAACAGGAAGACGCAGAAGCCGGTACCGATGAGACCGGTGACGAAGGCGAGCGGCAAGCCGAGCGCCAGCAGCGCCAGCATGCCGCCGAACATCAGCACCGTGATCCACTCGATGCTCATGCGTTCGCGCTGCTGCGGATATCGGCTGCGAGCTGCACCAGTGTCTGCAGGAACATCCAGACCGAACAGAGCGAGAGCAGGCACTTCAACACCACCGGTGTCGGCCAATTGGTGGCCGTGCCCGATCGCTCCATGCTGTCGAGCGCCTGCAGCGCCTGTTCACCCGCCGCCCAGCAGAGCAATGCGAGGAACACGAGTGTCAACACGGAATTGACCACGGCCACGCGGCGCCTGGCGCGGGTGCTGATCCGTTCCAGGACGAAGGTGATGGCGATATGACGGCGCTGGCGATGCACGATCGGCCCGCCGATGGCGAAAGCCGCCGCGGCGAGTGCGACCGACAGCTCGTGAACCCAGATGGTCGGGGACTGGAACCCGTAGCGCAGCCCCACCTCGAGCGCCGAGATCGCCACGATGGCGATGAAGAACCAGCTCGTCGCGGCGGCGACGGCGCCGCTCAGCCGATCGATCACCGCGCGCATGGACCTGCAGCGCCCGCGCCGTGCCGCCCCACGTCTACAGCAATCCCAGTTTCTTCAGGTACGCGACCTGCGATTCGTAGACACGCTTCGCCATCGCACTGCGATCGGCGTAGGTCTTCCAGACGCCTTCCGCGATCTCGCGGAACTTGCGCCGGTCCGCCGCCCCCAGGTCGATCGGTTCGATCCCGTTCTGCTTTGCGGCCTTGGCCACCTGCTCGTCCGCCTCGCCGTTCTTCCCGACCATGTCGCGATTGAACTCGTCGGCTGCTTGCTCGACGACCTTCTTCAGGTCGTCCGGCAGCGCATTCCACTTCTTGATGTTGATCACCAGGTCGCTCATGGGCATCGAGTGAAATCCGGGATAGCTCGGATACTTCGCGAGCTTGTGATAGCCCAGATCCTGGTTCATCGACAGCGTGCCCCAGTCGGCCGCGTCGACCACGCCGCGCTCGAGCGCCGTGTACACCTCGCTCCCCGGCAGATTCACCGGCGCGGCGCCCAGGTTGCGGAAGATGTCCTGGCCCATGCCCGTGGGCGCGCGCATCTTGAGCCCCTTGAAGTCGGCGAGCGATCGTAGCGGCTTCTTCGACACGAGCGATTCGCGGCCGTACCAGATGCCGCGCACGAAATATCCGTTGTACTTGCGATAGAGCTCGCGCACCAGTTCGCGCCCGCCGCCCTTGTCCATCCAGTCCTGCGCCTGCTGTGGGCTCTCCCACCCGCCCGCGAGATCGCCGATCAGTGCGAACGCGGCATCCTTGCCGGTGTTGTAGGCCGGGCCGCCGTTCTGGGCGTCGAGCACACCGGCGTTCAGCGCATCGAGGCTCTCACTGGCGGCGACGATGGAACCGCCGGGGAGGGAATCGATGACCAACCGTCCGCCGCTCAACTCCTTCACCCGCGCCGCGAACTGGTCGTTCAGCTTCTGCGGCAGCGAGCCCGCGCCCCAGAGCGACATCATCTTCCACTTGATCGGCTGCTGCGCGTGCGCGCCGAGCGGCAGCGCCCCGGCCGCCAGCAGCGTCAACGCGAGCAGCGCACGTCCTCCCGCACCCATCGCTCTCCTCCCCGTCCCGTTTGCAACTGCCGGCTGCTCAGCCGCTCATGCGGTCTTGGCCTTGTCGGTGCCACGATACAGGATACGCACGGCCTCTTCCGTGGCCCGCTTGTGCGCCGCCTGCTCCTCCGGACCGAAGTCCACCTTCGGCCGCGGCTCCGGATCGAAGTGATGATAGCGATCGGTGCCGCGCACCAGCGTCGCCGAATCGCGCGGACCCGCGGTCTGGCGCACGTAGGTCGGAACGTAGCGGATGGCGAATCCGATGCGGCGCCGGTCCGACGGATTGGGCTCGGAGCCGTGGACGAGCCGCACGTGATGCAGCGAGAACTCGCCCGGCTGCAGCTCCACGTTCACGGCCTTTGCCGGATCGACGTTCACCTGCACCTCCTGCCCGCGGGTGAGCATGTTGTTGTCTGCGAAGGTGTCCTTGTGCGGCAGTTGATCCATGAGATGCGTGCCGGGGATGACACGCATGCAGCCGTTCTCCACGACGCTGTCGGAGAACGCCACCCAGGCCGTGACGATGTCGGGCTCGGACAAGCCCCAGTAGGTGGAGTCCTGATGCCACGACACGTAGCCGGGGTCGCGCGCGTCCTTGGTGAAGAAGCTCGAGCTCCAGGCGAGCAGATCGGGGCCGAGGACATCTTCGACGGCATCGAGAATGGCGGGGTGACGAATGATCTCGTCTGCCCAGGTGAACAGCAGATGCGGCTTGTTGCGCATCTGGCCGCTCAACGTGCCGCCGTTGGCCTGCTCGAAGCGCTCGAGCTTGTCACGATAGCCGGCGATCTCGGCCGTCGAGAACGCTCGCAACGGGAAGTGATACCCGAGCCGGTCGAAGGCAGCCACCTGCTCGGCGTTCAACACATGGTGCGACTGGGCGTTGCGTGCGTGCCACGCTGCGGTTGCTGCCTGATTCATTTCGATTCCTCGCTTGTACCAACGCCCCGACGACCCGGGCGCGCGCCTCGCTGCACCGCCTCACCCACCGCCCAAGTTCCAGCGAGGGGCTGTGCGCCCCAGCTTCACTGGCCGCTGCCCAATCACGGCCGCTGACATCTCAGGGCAACTGATAACCCTTCTTGCCGACCTGGATACGATACAGGCTCTTGCCCGAGGTCACGTACAAGGTGTTGGCCAGCGCACCGCGCCCGAATGCGACGTTGGTCGGGAGCTCCTTGCCCGTGGGAATGAAACCGAGCTCCTTGCCGTCCGGCGCATACACGGCGATGCCGGCGCGGTGCTCGCAGCGCTCCGCGACCCACACGTTTCCTTCGGCATCGGCGATCAGGCCGTCGGGCCCGCTGCAGGCCGGCGTACGATCCTTCGAGTAGTCCTTGAACACGCGCCGGTTCGACAGGGTGCCGTCTGCCGCGAGATCCCACACCTGCAGCAGATGGTTGCCCGGCAGCGAAGCTTCGCCCTTCTTCATGTTCTCGAAAGCGAGCGCGCCGTTGTCGTTGCTGACGATGTAGACCCGCTTCTGGTCGGGCGAAACCAGGATGCCGTTGCACTTGCCGCAATCCATCGCCACGCGCGCGACCGTGCCATCCGGATCGACGCGATAGGCCGCGAAGCCGTCGGCCATCACCGGTTCGTGCCCGAGGTAGCGCGGATCGGTGAAGAAGATGCGGCCCTTCTCGTCGATGCTGATGTCGTTCAGCGCGTTGAAGGGCTTGCCCTCGAAGCCGCCGGCCAGGATCAGGCTGCGGCCGGTCTTCATGTCGATCTTGGTCAGCATGCGCAGGCCGTGATCAGCACCCATGGCGGCGATCAGGTTGCCGTCGCGGTCGAACTTGAGGCCGTTCGACATGCCGCTGGGGCTGCGGAAGATGGTGGCCTGCTTCGTGGCGGGATCGACCTTCCAGATGTGGCCGCCCATCGAATGCTTGCCGGTCGGATCCTTGCAGAACTTGGTGAAGGTGATGTCGCTGAAGTACACCATGTTGTCCGGACCGACGGTCGGACCTTCGGCGAAGCAGTCGCCGTCGAACAGCTTCTCGAGCCTGGCGCCGGCCGGGATGACCGAAGGATCCCCGCTGGGGGCCGGCATGTCTTCGGCGAATGCGGGCAGGCTTGCCCCGAACATCAACCCGGCGACGGCGATGCCGCCTGCGAACGCGAGCGTCCATTTCATGACTGTCTCCTCCATCGGTGACGGGTCACGCCCGCCTTGTGCGTTGTCCTGCAAAAAAAGACGGGGCGCCTCGCCGGTACCGGCGCGACGCCCTCCTAGATGCGTGCTCCTTCCAGACCGGTTTGCCGGTGCCCGCGGGCAACGGCATACGGACGGGAACGGTCAAGACGACAACTTTTTATTTATGAAATACCATTTCAAATATAAAAACACCTGCTCGACCATGTCAACGCCGAAGACACAGAAAGTGGACCACGGGCGCTACAGCGCGCCCGCGCTGGAGAAGGGGCTCGACGTCATCGAACTGCTTGCCGCAGAGCAGCATGGACTCACCCTGCAGGAGATCGCGCGCCGCCTCGACCGCACGGCGACCGAACTTTTCCGCATGCTCGATGTGCTGGTGCGCCGCGGCTTCCTCGCCCGGCGCAGCGACGGGTCGTACCTGCTGACCTTGCGCCTGTTCGAACTGGCGCATCGCCATCCTCCGGTCGACCGTCTGCTGGGTGTCGCGATGCCGCATCTCGAGGCGCTCGCGCGATCGGTGCGGCAATCCAACCACCTGAGCGTCCATCACGACGACCGGCTCGTGGTACTGGCGCGCGTCGAATCGCCCGACCCCATCAGCTATTCGGTGCGGCCCGGCACGCATTTCCCCTTTCACGACGACCGCGTGTCGGCGCGCGTCATCTCGGCATTCCATCCGGCCGACCGGTTGCCGCAGGTGCTCGCGCAACTGCTCGCCACCGAGAACCCTTCGAAGGCCCGCGTACGCGCCCTGGAGCAGAGGCTCGACGAGATCCGCGTTCGCGGCTACGAGGAAGGGCCGAGCGACACGGTGCCGGGAGTCACCGACATCTGTTTTCCCATCTTCGACCACTTCGGCGTGGTCGCCGCCGTCAACGTCGTGCACGTGCGGCAGCGCCACACGCGCATCACCGTGGCGGAGGCCCGTACCGCCCTGCGCGACGCCGCGGCCGAGATCTCGCGCGAACTCGGCCGAGTCTAGCGGCGCGAGCCACCCGGCGAGGGGCCCCGCTTCAGCGGGGATCGACGGCCCGGCGAGTCGCCGCTGGAGGCCGAAACGCGTTCGATCAGACCGAGACGCCGGTTCCGAGGCCGAAGTTCAGGTCGCGGCTGCCTTCACTTCGAAGTAGCGCGACCGCACGGCCGACTGGTTCTCGTAGATCGACCCCTGGTTGAGCGCCGGCGGCAACGGCATGCGGATAGGCACATCCGTCACGCGCGGCTGGATGGTGGGCGAGCCGAACATCATGCGGCTGTCGAACTCTTCCAGCGTGGTGAAGTTGACCAGCGGCCAGGCGTCCGCCGCAGCGCATTCGTAGAGCAGGAGCTGACGTGGACGGTCCGAAGTGTTCTGCGCGGAGCCGTGAACCAGGCGAACGTGATGGAACGACGCCGATCCGGCGCGGCCGGTGCAGGCGACTGCCTTGGAGAAATCCAGATCGCACGCGGTCGGATCCATCGCGCCGCAGAAACGACCTTCTGAGTGGTGATCGTAGGTCGGGCCCTTGTGCGTGCCGGGCAGCACCAGCATCGGCCCGTTCTCGGGCGCCACGTCGTCGAGCATCAGGCCGATGGCGAGGATGTCGTCATTGGTATGAGGGTAGAAGGCCCAGTCCTGGTGCCACTCCACCGGTGAACCGTAGCGCGGGGCTTTCACGTTGAGCTTGGAGCCGTGCAAGCGCACATCCGGGCCGATCAACTTGCGCAGGACATCCACCAGCACCGGGCTCTTCAGGGCTTCCCGGAAGACCGCATCCACCAGATGCGGCTTCTTGATGCGGCGCACACGCGGGTTGGACGGCGTATGCGTGGGTTCAAGGTCATAGACGTCGTTGTGCTCCGTGACACCGCGCGCCTTGTCGGTGAGTTCATCGATGACGCGCTGCATGCGCGCCAGCAACTCCGGACCGATGACGTCGTCCACGACGACGTAGCCCTGCTCGCGATAGAACGCGACTTGTTCTGCAGAAATCATGCTGCCCCTCCGTCTTGCGCCGCAACAAAACCATGCCGATTCACAGGAGTCATCGGGCGCGCCCACTTCGCAGCGACCGCGAAGCGGCCGGTAATGTGCGCCGCACGCATGAACACTGTCAACGATCAGGGCGTTTTGCTTGCAAGAGGGGGGGTTCTATGTCAATGTTTTCGTCGGGGTTCACACGAGTAGCTCATTCATGTGATCCCGACCCACAAATAGATAACCGAGGAGAGAGAGCATGAAAAGGTTGACCCTTGCGGCAGCCGTAGGCAGTGCTTTGCTGATGATGGGGACGAGCGCTATGGCGCAGGTCGTGCCGGGTCCGCAGGAGAACAGCGACTGGCCCGCCAACCAGTGGGGTCCGGATGACAAGGCCGGTTCGGCGAACCACACCAAGAATTCGGCGAACATCAAGAAGGCCCTGTCACTCGTCAAGCAGTACAAGTCGCTCACGATCGGCAAGTACTATCACCGTGAAGCCCCGGCCTTCGGTCCGCGCGGCTGGCAGATGAGCATTCCCGGCACGCCCACCGGCGGCCCGTTCGGCAAGAACGCGCTGGTCTACCACGATGAGTTGGTGACCACCGAAATCGGCCAGATCCAGACCCAGTTCGACGGCCCCGGCCACATCGGCATCAACACCAGCAAGGGTCCGATGTTCTACAACAAGCGCATCTCGTGGGATTCGTACGAGCGTGGCGCGGGCGGCCGTGTCTTCGGCATGGGCCCCCTTGGCGTGGAACACGTCGGTGAACTCGGCTTCGTGTGCCGCCTCGTGGTGCTCGACGCCGTGGCCCTGCGCAAGTCCCAAGGCAAGATCTCGGCTTCCGAGGAAATGCTGCCAATTCCGAAGAAGGCTGGCGACCCCGGCATCGTGACTGCCCAGGACATGAAGGACATGCTGAAGGCGCAAGGCCTCGCCGACATCGGCGCCGGCGACTGCGTCGCACTCCACACCGGTCAGGGCAACACCTGGAGCAACGACCGCTACAAGAAGATGGACAGCGCCGCTCGCGCCGCCGCCCGTGCCAAGTTCGCCGAAGGCGAGCCGGGCTTCGGCATCAGCGCCTGCATGTACATGGCCGAGAAGAACATCGCCCTCACCATGGGCGACACTTCCGCGAACGACGCGCAGCCCGGCGGCGAGCAGGACGGCTATGCCGTGCCCTGCCACACCGAACTGCAGCCGAAGCGCGGCATCTGGAACCTGGAGAACGTCGACACCAAGACGCTCGTCGATGCCAAGGTCTACGAAGGTGCCTTCATCTGGGCGCCCCTCAAGATCATCGGCGGCACGGGCTCCCCGGGCAACCCGGTAGTGCTGTACTGATCGCGAGTTTCAAGCGATGAAAAGAGCGGCCCTCAGGGCCGCTCTTTTTTTTGCACCTGCCGTTCGGGTGCGGCTACTTCTTCTTTCCTTTCGCCCCTGCGCCGGTCGTCGCGGCGAACGGTGCAGCTGCACCGGCCGGAGCCTTGGCCTTCTTCGGTTTCTTCGGTTCCTTGTTGCTGCGTAACTGACCCTTGGCCATGGTTCGAGTCTCCTGCGTTAAGGTTCGAGCAGCGTCACGCCGGCTCGATCGCGCGATACGCGATGACAGGAGTGTAGCGAACCGCCGGCCGCAGCGCTGCCCGGCCCCGCAGCAGACGGGGCGGACCTGAGATCAGCGCAGGGCGCGCTCGAGAAACGCGTCGACGGCGGCGTTGAACCGCTCCGGAAACTCCCAATGCAGCAGGTGCAATCCGAAAGCTTCCACCTCGGAGTGCGGTGCGTGCCTGCCGACCCAGGCTCTGCCTGCGGCAGTCCAGCCGTCGTACCAGCCCGGGTCCGCGAGGACGTTCAGCACCGGAACCTTGCCGTCGATCGCCCGAGCCTCCGCTGTGTAGTCGGCCATGTTCGCGTCATAGTCGAGCTGAAGTGCGATCGACGTCGGAGTCTTCATCGATTCATCGACGAGGGCCTGGATTTCCTGCGGTTTCAGCGGCCGAGTCACCATCGACTGCAGGAACTCCCGGGTGGCATGCGCGCGGGCGTAGGCCGTGCCATCGTGATAAGGCTTGAGTTCGGCTGCAGCCTTCACCAGTCCCCAGTCGCCTTCCTGTTCCACGATCAACTTCGGCGGAGAGTCGATGCATACGAAAGCTTTCACGTTCTCCGTGCCGTGAGCACGAAAGTAGGCATAGGTCGTCTGGCACCCCCACGAATGACCGACGATGACGACGTTCTTGAGTTTCAGTGCCGCCATGAACGCCAGCAGGTCGGCGCCATGTTGCGTGTAGTGGTTGTTCTCCCGAGTCTTCGATGACTTACCTTGCCCGCGCGGATCGTAGCTGATCGCCCGAAAGCGCTTGGAGAAATGTGCAACCTGCTGCTCCATGGATCGGGTAGTGAAGGTCCAACCCGGGATGAAGATGATGGGTCGACCGGATCCCGATTCCTCGTAGTGCAGAGTCAGTTCGGGGCTCACGCGAACATACTTGCCCGCGAGCGCGCTGCCGGAGAACGCCAACAGCAGCGCTGCGGCTATCGCTCCGCAGCACTGCGCAATGGTGATTCTGTCGTGAGCCATGGAACACCTCCATTTGGGTGACAGCCAATCCTCGAGATCGGACTGCCGGCCCCTGTCGCCGCAAGCCGGCGTCCGTCACCACTGTGCCCGGCCGATGCTTACCCTGCGCTTACGCATTCCCGATCTGCCGACTAACCCCGTTGCAGGCGCAGCCCGGCGCGACTAAGGTAGCCACATCGGTCGTGGACCTGGAGCAAAGGCATGTTTCCAACCTTGCCCGTGAATACTCATCGGCGACGATTCATCGCGCAGTCGGCTGCGGCCTTGACCTCTTGCTTGTGCGACGTCCCCATGTCGATCGCCGACGCACCGCCCGAGACCCAACGCGTGCGCCTGCACTTCTACCCCGTGGCGTGCATAGCGCCGCTTCACGTCGTCGAACCGCTGCTCGCAGCCGAGGGCTTCACCGACGTCGGCTTCGTGGGGCCATACGACGGAGTCGGTGTCGGCCCCGGCAAGGCCGACTTCGACATGATGTCGGTATGCTCGATCATGCTGGCGCTGGATGCCGAGAGCGACTTCGTCACCCTGATGGGAGCACACCTGGGGTGCTACGAGCTCTTCGGGTCCAGGCGCGTGCGCAGCATCCGCGATCTGCACGGCGCTACCGTCGCCGTCGACGGACTGGGCGGCGCGCAGCACGCGATGCTGTCGAGCATGGCAGCCTACGTCGGCGTAGACCCCCGCAAGGACATTCGCTGGGTCACCCAGCTGCCGCCGGTCGGGAAACAGCTCTACATCGACGGCAAGGTGGATGCCTATCTCGGCTTCCCTCCCGAAACCCAGGAGTTGCGAGCGCGAGGCATCGGACCGGTCATCGTGAACACGGCGACCGACAAGCCGTGGTCGCAGTACGCCTGCTGCATGCTGCTGACGTCCCGCGAGTTCCTGGAAAAGCATCCGCGCGCGACCAAGCGAGTGATGCGCGCGTTGATCCGGGCGGCCGACCTCTGCACCCGGGAACCGGAACGGGTCGCGCGGGCTCTGGTCGACCGGCGTGTGGTGGAACGCTACGAGTACGGTCTCCAGACCCTGCTCGAGTCGAACTTCGGTTCCTGGCGCACCCACGATCCCGCTGACGCCATGCGCTTCCACGGCGTGCGCCTCCACGACGTCGGCCTGATCCGGTCGTCGCCCAAGGAACTGATCGCGCGGGGATCGGACTGGCGCTTTCTCGACGAACTGCGGCACGAGATGAAAGCCTGAGCCGCCGCTCGCAGACCATTCGATGCTGCAGTGAACGGATCGACGAGCGGGTGCCCGTCGACCCTGGTCCTCCCGCTATTGGCCCGAGAAGATCTTGTCCACCTCGCGCTTGAACGCGTCCTCGCTGTAGTCCATGCCGTTCAGAATGGTGCTGAACTGGCGAACCACACCGGCTTGGTAGAGGGCATCGCGAATCTCCGCCTCGCTTGCCCCGAACTTGCGGGCTGCTTTCTGGTGGTAGTAGATGCAATACCGGCACGGCACCGTCGCTGCCACTGCCAGACCGATCAGCTCCGAGTACTTTGCCGGCAGCGAGAACTCCTTGCCGTCGGTCACTGCCAGTTCCTGTGCCGTGGCATTCAACGATTGCTTCGGGAACGTGTTCTTGACGAAGTTGGGCAGATCCTGCGCGGCGGCCATTCCGCCCGCAAAGGCGAGCAAGCCGGCTGCGAACCCCGTCAACGCCATCGAGTGAAGTTTGCGCATGTTCGAATCTCCAGGACGTGATGTGGTGGAAGCGCCGGGCCGAGTAGTGATTGAAATTCAGCTCGCGTCCAGCGTGGCGATAGCTCGTATGAGGCCACCGCTCGTCAAGCAGTCTGCCGGGGTCACGCCTGCACCGCTCATGCAGATCGCCAAAGGGCGCTCACAGGAGACATGCGAATGCCGCGCGCTCTTCGTTTGTGGCGGTGCGCAGCGCAAACGGTCCGTCGATCACACGCCGGGGTGAACGACGCACCTGCAGCAGTGGAACATCACCCGTTGCACGCGAACGACGAGTGCGAGCACCGGGGCTTTCCCCCCAGGAAGGGATCCGCCGGCCTGCCTCGAACGATGCGCGACCACCATCACGGGCTGGGTGACCAGCGTCGGACATCGTACGCGCGGCATCAGGCCGGACACCTTCTCGCGAGATCGCGTGGGCGATGTGTATGCCGTCACTGAGGTAGAAGCGGATTTGTTGCGACGCGGTAGCCATGGCGGGCGAACGGGTTCGACCCTTGGCGGTTTACCGATCGGCAGTGCTGCTTCTCGACGACAAACGGCCCCCTCAACCAGCTTCCGAGGCTGCTTGCGCAAGCTACTGGCTCGGCGGGAGGCCCTCGGTGGCGCAATGCATGATGCGGAGGGCTCGGCTCATCCGTATGCCAGTTGTATGCCTTTCAGGTTCATGATTTCGCCATCCTCGGTGGAGCACCCGCCCCAACCGCTTGAAACAGGAGCTCCAGGCATGAGTCCGTCGGCGATCCGAAGACGCTTTCTGTTCGGCGCGACTGCATTCAGCGGCAGTTCGCTGTTCGGACTTGCTTCCACCATGGCAGCAGAACCACCTCCCGAGACCACCCGCATCCGCTTGGTCCATGCGCCCGCTATCTGCCTCGCCCCGCAATATCTGGCGGAAGACCTCCTGCGCGCGGAGGGTTTCACCGATATCCGCTACGAAGAGATGGTCACGGGGGCACCGGTCCAGGTCATCGAAGCGCGGAAAGCCGACATCACGATGGATGCCGCGCCCGCCAGCCTCTATTCGCTCGACGCCGGCAATCCGGTCGTGGTTCTCGCCGGCATTCACGCGGGCTGCTACGAACTGATCGGCAACGATCGCATCCACGCGATCCGCGACCTCAAGGGCAAGACCATCGCCATCATGGCCGTCGGCGGTGGCGACCACGTGCTGGTGTCGAGCATGCTCGCCTACGTGGGCGTCAATCCCCGCACGGAGGTGAAGTGGATCATGGAGAACACATTCGACACCATGCGCCTTTTCATGGAAGGCAAGGCGGACGCCATCATGGGCTTCGCTCCCCAGCCTCAAGAGTTGCGTGAACGCGGCATCGGCCACGTGATCGTGAACACCGCTCTCGATCGGCCCTGGTCCCAGTACTTCTGCTGCGTCGTCACGGCGAGTCGCGAGTTCGTCGCCAAGTATCCGGTGGCGACGAAGCGCGCTCTGCGGGCCTTCCTCAAGGCTGCCGACATCTGCGCCGCTGATCCGGAGGCGGCCGCTCGAATGCTGGCCGAGCGCAAGTACGAAACGCGCCAGAAGATTTCCCTGGAGGTGCTCAAGACCTTTCCGTATCGCCGCTGGCGTGACGCCAATCCGGAAGACACGCTGCGCTTTCATGCACTACGCTTGCATGAGGTGGGCATGATCAAATCCACGCCGGACCGGATCATCGCCAACGGCACGGACTGGCGGTTCTTCAATGAACTGAGGCGCGAGTTGAAGGCATGATATCCCAGACGGATCGGCGCGCATTCATGCTCCGTGCGGCGGTGCTCGCGACGGTAACCGCCATACCGTCCATGCGATCGGCTCACGCGGAACCGCCACCGGAAGTCACGCGCATCCGGCTTTCGCATCAGCCCGCCGTCTGCTTCGCACCGACCTACGTGGCAGAGGAACTGCTGCGCCTGGAAGGCTTCACCGACGTGGTGTACGTGAAGACGGAAAAGGACGGAAGCATCGGCACCCTTGCGAATGGCGCATCGGACTTGTCGATGATGGGTGTGAGCGCCGCGATGCTCCCTCTCGAAGCGGATGAACCCATCACCGTCCTCGCCGGCATTCATGCCGGCTGCTGGGAGCTGATGGCGAGCGACCGGGTTCGCAGCGTGCGCGACCTCAAGGGCAGGTCCGTCGCAGTCATACGTCTGCGTGAGCTGGATCACGTGTTCATCTCGAGCATCATGGCCTGGGTCGGAATCGATCCGCGCACCGACATACGCTGGGTCGAAACCCACCGCATGAACGAATCGATGCGCCTGTTCGTGGAAGGTCAGGTGGACGCCTTCCTGGGTTTCGCCCAACAACCCCTTCAGGTGCGTGCCATGCGTGTCGGCAGGACACTCATCGACACGACCCGCGATCGTCCATGGTCGCAGTATTTCTGCTGCCTGGCAGCCGCACGTCGCGACTTCGTGCATCAGAACCCCGTGGCCACGAAGCGCGCGCTGCGCGCATTGCTGAAAGCCGCGGACCTGTGTTCGCAGGACCCTGACCGCGCCGCTCGCCTGATGGAAGCCCGCGGGGTCTTCGCGGATTACGAACTGGGTCGCGAGGTGATCAGGGCGCTTCCCTACGACCGCTGGCGCACCGACGACCCCGGGGATTCGCTGCGCTTTCATGCACTGCGCCTGCGGGACGTAGGCATGATCAAGTCCTCACCGCAGACGCTCATCGAGCGAGGAACCGACTGGCGCTTCCTGAACGAACTCAAGAAGGAACTGAAAGCTTGACCGGGAATCACGCGCCGATCGCGTGAACGACCGGTCCGATGGGTACGAGCGGACACCGTGGATTTCTGAACGCAGGCCAGAAGAGGAAGCAAGCATGATCCATCGATGTTTGGTCAGGTTCCTTCTGCTCGTGACGATGTTGATCGCTGGTACCGCCACGCGCAGCGGAGAGTTGCCGCCCGACATCAAGACGCTCCCCGTTAACGGATATGAGATGGCCTATCTCGAACGTGGAACCGGCGCGCCGGTCGTGCTCGTTCATGGAACCCTGAGCGACTATCGCACGTGGTCAGGACAAACGGACGCGTTCTCGGAGCGTTTCCGAACGATTGCCGTAAGCCTGCGCCGCTACTATCCGGAGCGTTGGGACGGCAAAGGCGACCACGCTTCATTGCGACAACACGCGACCGACCTCGCGACCTTCATCGCCACCCTGGGTGCCGGCCCCGTGCACGTCGTGGGGCACTCGCGCGGCGGCGACGTCGTGCTGCTCATGGCGAGCGCCCATCCGGAGCTTCTGCGCAGCGTCGTGCTGATGGATCCCTCGCCATTGCAGGCAATGCTGCCGCAAACCGCCAACGCTGCCGCGGAGGCCGAGAAACGCCGTGAGTTCATAGCAGCTGCCGTGGAACGCCTGGATCAGGGTGACGTCGATGGTGGACTGGAGCGGTTCATCGATGGCGTGCTCGCGCCGGGCGCCTGGCAGAAGATGCCGGACCGGCAGAAGGAAGTGATACGGGACAACGCGTACTCCATCAAGAGCCTCCCGACGGACGCCAGGACACCGTTCTCGTGCGGCGACGCAGGTCGTATTGCGCGACCGGTGCTGCTCGTTACCGGCGAAAAGAGCCCTCGCCCCTACGGCCTCATGCTGGAGGCGATCGAGCCCTGTCTCGAATCGAGCGAGAAGGTGACGATCCCGAACGCGGCGCACGCCATGCACCTCGCCAACCCCGTCGCATTCAATGCTGCCGTCCTCCAGTTCCTGGAGCGGCACTGAGTTCGTGCAGCGAACGATGGCGAGCGGCAACCGATCGGCCCAAAGTGCTCGGAATGCGATGCGCAAGCGCGCGCTCACGGTATTGGCCTGCGCGGCCATGGCAGCGCCCGTCGGAGCGCTAGCGAGACCGGCCGACGAAGCCGCGTTGCCTCACATCGGTCCTGCACCTGGGTTCACTCTGGTCAGCCAGTCAGGACGCCGTGTTTCGCTGCATGACCTGCGTGGGCGGGTCACCGTAGTCACGTTCATGTTCGCCGGCTGTTCCGACACCTGTCCCTTGCTCACGTCGAAACTGGTGGGGATCCAACGCCGGCTCGGGGCTCGCGTCGATGACGTGCGCTTCGCAGCGATCACGGTAGACCCCCTCAACGACACCCCCGCTGTGCTGCAAGCGTATGGTCGAGCCCATGGCATCGACCCGGCTCGATTCACTTTCCTCACGGGGTCGATGCAGGAGATCGACGCGGTCACACGGGCGTATGCGGTATTCCGCAAGCCGGTGCCGGGCGGCGGCGCCATCGACCACACTTTCCTCACCTCCCTGGTCGACCGGCAAGGCGTGCTGCGTGTCCAGTACATCGGCGTACGCTTCGATCCGCAGGAATTCCTGCGCGATATCACCACCCTGGTGAACGAGAGAGGTCCGCCTTGATGCAAGGTTTGCCCAGGGCCGTGGCCCGGGTCCGCGCGTCGATCCATTCCAAGCTGCTGGTCGCGTTTCTCGCGATCGCCGCGATGATGCTGGCATCGGGCGTGGTGGGCTTGCGTGCGCTGTCCGAGGTGAACCGCCGAACCGAGGAGATGGTGCAGCTGCAGCGCAAGATCGCCGCCTATCGCCAGTTGAACCACGACACCACCGGCCAGCTCTACAGCGTCGCCTCCTCCCTGCTCACCCCTGACGAGCGCTCGCTCGAAGCGACGCTGCGGCAGTTGAACCAGTTCGGCTACGACCTCGACCGGCTGCAATACGTGGCCCAGGACGAGAAGGACCTGCTGCGGCGCGCTCGCGAGGACTACGAGGAGTTCATCGGCATCGTGACCCAGGAAGTGGCGCTCATCCGCAGCGGCAAGTCCGCGGAAGCTCACACTCTTCAGGTCCGGGTCGCCACGCCGCTGGCGGATCGCCTCGAGCGTCTTACCAACGAACTCGTGAACAAGGCCGAATCGGACATGGTCGCGAGCGTGGAAGCGAGCCATACCGCCTACGCGAATTCCCGTCGTGCGGTCATGGCATTCGCTGCAGCGAGCGTGGTCCTTGCCTTGGCACTGGGTTACACCATCTCGAGCTCCATCGTGGAGCCGGTTCGGCAGATGGAAGCACGCACCCGCGAGATCGCTGCGGGGGAGTTCGGCCGCGCGGTGCAGGTGCCGAACCGGGACGAGCTCGGCGCACTGGCGGCGGACTTGAACCGCATGAGCGAGGAACTGGGGCGGCTCTACGGAGAGCTCGAGGCGGCGAGCCAGCACAAGTCCGAGTTCCTGGCGAACATGTCGCACGAACTGCGCACGCCGCTGAACGCGATCATCGGTTTTTCGGAAGTGCTGAAGGACGGGTTGTTCGGCAGCCTCAACGCGAAGCAGGCCGAGTATCTGCGCGACATTCACGCCTCCGGTCACCATCTTCTGGCACTCATCAACGACATCCTCGACCTGTCCAAGATCGAGGCTGGCCGGATGGAGTTGTCGGTGGCGAAGTTCGATTTGCCCACAACCATCGATAACGCGATGGCGTTCGTGCGCGAGCGTGCCCGTTGGGGCGGTATCGAACTGGAACTCGCTGTGGATGCGCGCCTGAACTCCTTCGCAGGCGACGAGCGCCGGGTAAAACAGATCCTCCTCAATCTCCTGTCCAACGCCGTGAAGTTCACGCCCCCTGGAGGGAAGGTGCGCGTGGCTGCCGAACCGACCGACACCGGGGTGTCGATCGCCGTGCGCGATACCGGCATCGGCATTTCCGAAGCGCAGCAGGCCAAGCTGTTCCAGGCGTTCCAGCAACTCGACACGAACGAGATCGTGAAGCGCGAAGGCACCGGCCTCGGGCTGGCATTGGTCCGGCGCCTCGCGGAGTTGCACGGCGGCTCGGTATCGGTTGAGAGCGCCCCCGGCGCGGGTTCGACGTTCGCGGTGACCCTGGTGGAACAACCATGCCCCACGATCTCATCCTGATCGTCGAAGACGACGCGAACAGCCGCAAGCTGCTGCGCGATGCGCTGCAGGTGACCGGCTACCGGACCCTGGAGGCCGTGAGCGGCGAAGAGGCACTGGCGCTTGCCAGCCAGCATGGTCCGGCGCTCGTCCTGATGGACATTCAGCTGCCGGGCATCAACGGCGTGGAGGCACTGCGGCGCCTGCGGGCGGAACCGGCCACACGGTCCATCCCGGTCATCGCGGTGACGGCATCGGTGATGAATACGCAGCGTGCGGAGTTCCAGACAGCCGGCTTCGACGGCATCGAGTTCAAGCCCGTCAGCGTAGCCGGTTTACTGCGCCGGATGCGCGAACTGATCGACGCGCCGAAGTCCGGGTGCGAAGCCCCGTGAGCGAACCCCGGGGGTTGCTTGTCGTCGATGACCAGGCGCCGAACCGGCGCCTGCTCGCCGATCTGCTCCAGGCCCACGGCCATGCGGTAACGACGGCCGACTCCGGCGAACAGGCGCTCGCCGCACTGGCCTCTGGCGGCATCGATCTGGTCTTGCTGGACGTGGTGATGCCCGGCATGGACGGATACGCGGTCTGTCGCGCTTTACGCGCCAGCGCTGCCACCGCGATGCTGCCGGTCATCATGGTGACGGCGCTCGACCCGACGGAAGAACGCGTCAAGGGTCTCGAAGCCGGTGCCGACGATTTCCTGGTGAAGCCGATCAATGCCCCGGAACTGCTGGCGCGCGTGCGCTCGCTCCTGCGGGTGAAATCCTTCCACGACGCGATCGAGGCTCAGGCAGCTGAACTCGCTGCGCTCAATGCCGACCTGGAGCAGCGCGTGCAGGCGCAACTCACCGAGTTGCAGCGACTCACTCAGTTGAAGCGCTTCTTTCCGCCGCACCTGGCCGAACGCATCGTCGCCGGCGACGAGGACGACCCACTGGCGACACACCGGCGAGAAGTCTCGGTGGTGGTCCTCGACCTGCGCGGCTTCACCGCGTTCGCGGACGCTTCGGAACCCGAGGAGGTGATGAGCCTGCTGCGCCGCTACCACGCTGAAATGGGCGCGGTCATCCTGCATCACGGCGGCACGCTGGAGCAGTTCACCGGCAGTGCGATGCTGGTGGTGTTCAACGACCCGGTGGTGGTGGAGGATCCGGCGGGTCGCGCCGTGCGCATGGCGCTGGAGATGCAGCAGCGCTTCGAGACACTCATTGCCGTCTGGCGCAAGCGCGGTCACGAGATTGCCTTGGGCATCGGCATCGCGCACGGCTACGCCACCATCGGTGCCATCGGGTACGAAGGGCGCACCGGCTACGGTGTGATCGGCCGCGTCACCAATCTCGCATCGCGGCTGGGGGCGGAGGCCCGGCCGGGCGAAATCCTGGTGAGCGCCCCGGTGCTCGCCCAGGTGGAAGCCATCGTGGATGCCGAGGCCGCGGAGCACGTGAATCTCGATGACTTCGCGCGACCGGTGGCGGCCCATCGCATCCTGCGCATGAAGACCATGCCTGCCGTCCCGAAGGTGGATGGCTGGCCACTGCGGATTCATGCGCTCGGTCAGTTCGCGCTGTTGCGCCACGGCGAGCCGATCGTGTTCAGCCGCAAGGTGCAGAAGCGTCCTCTGGACCTGCTGAAGGCGCTGATCGCCCGGGGCGGTGTCCGCGTCGATTCCGCCGGACTGATGGGTTCACTCTGGCCCGATGCCGAAGGCGACACCGCCAAGCTTTCCTTCGACAGCAACCTGCACCGTCTGCGCAAGCTCGTGGACCTGGACGACGTGATCACGCTCAACGAGGGCCGCCTCACGCTCGAGGCGTCGCGCTGCTGGGTCGACGTCTGGGCCGTCGAAGAGGTGGTCGAACGGATCGACCAGGTCACGCACGATCCGGCCGGTAGCGAGGCCGGGCTGATCGGCCTGGTGGCCGACCTGCTGCACCTGTACCGTGGCCACTTCCTGGAGAACGAGACCCAGGATCCATGGGCCGCCACCGCCCGTGACCGACTCAAGGCGAAGTTCGTGCGCGCCGTCACGACCGCGGGCCAGTGGCTGGAGGAGCGCGGACGCTGGGACCAGTGTGTCGAGCTCTACGGGCGGGCGCTGGAACTGGACAACCTCGCCGAAGGGCTGCACCGACGGCTCATGATCACCTATCGCGAACTCGGCGAACCGGCCGAAGCCCTCAAGGTCTACCGGCGCTGCCGCGAGATGCTGTCGATCGTGCTGGGGTTGGCCCCGAGCCCGGAGACGGAGGCGATCCGCGCCAGTCTGCACTGACTGGTCTACCAGCCGCCGGCCTTCAGCATGGCCTGCAGACTGCCCTGGTCGTAGCCGTCCATGCGTTGCGACCCGACGAAGATGACCGGCACACCGTTGCCGCCCATCTCGCGATACTCGCGCCGGCCGCGGTCGGTGGTCTCGACGTCGACGTCGTCGAACGGGATGTTGCGCGACTCGAGGTAGGCCCTGGCCTTCTTGCAGTACCCGCACCACGTGGCGGTGTAGAGCGTCACCTTCTCACCCGCGGCGGCGGCCGGCTTCGCTTTCGGCAGCGGGGCGACCGGCGCCACGGTGTTCGGCTGGATCTTCACCGACTTGGCACCACCCTGCTTCGGCGGGCTGTCGGAGTAGAAGATGCGCCCGTCGGCGTCGACCCACCGGTAGATGGCGGCACCGGCGCTCGACGAAAGGATCAGCGCGAGGACGAAGATCGGCAGGTTCTTGCTCATGACTGGGGTCGCGGTCGCAGCGGAACCTTCGAGGCAAGCACGGAGCGCGCCGGAAATGGCGCACACGCTCTATCCCGGAAAGGTCGCCTCCACCCGGCCCAGGCGCTCGATGTCCATGACAACGTGGTCCCCCGGCTCCAGCCACTTGGTCGCCACCACGCTGCCGGTGAACACGAACTCGCCGGCCCGCAGACCGTGGCCGCGCTGCGCCCGCTGGCTCGCCAGCCAAGCCAGCGCCTCGAGCGGATGGCCCATCACATCGGCACCCCGCCCGCGCCCCACTTCGGCACCGTTGATCGTGGTCACCCCGGTGAGGTCGCCCAGATCGAACTCGCGCCAGGCCCCCACTTCGGGACCCAGCACGCAACCGGCATCAAAGAAATCGTCGGCGATGAGTGTGGGCGTGTCGAGTTTCGAGTAGTCGACGTAGCGCGCGTCCACGATCTCCATGCCGGCCATGCACGCCACGACGGCGTCGGCGACTTCGGCGCGCGAATAGGGCTCGAGCCGCGGCGGCAGGTCCCTTCCGAGCCGCACGACGATCTCGCATTCGACCCCCACACGCACGAACTTGTCATGGGGGACGACGGCCGGGCTTCGATGCACGGTTTGCTCGAACACACCACCGGCGCACGGGTGTTCGATCTTGAGATAGGCCTGCATGACCGGTGTGGTGCACCCGATCTTGTGACCCGCCACCTCGCCGAGGCCACGCGCCGTGAGCTGCCGGTGCAGTTCGTCCTGGATCGCATAGGCCTCGGCTTCGTCCGCAGGACGCAGCTCCGGGGGCAATTCCCCCAGGGGATCGCGCTCCAGGCGGTGTTCGGCGAGTACCAGTGCGGCATAGGCGATGTCGGGCATGGAGGAAGCATAGCGGCTTTTTTCGAGGGTGGGCGCACCCGAACGCAGCGCAACAACGAACGCCTGGCGGAGGTTGCGACGAGATCGGCGTTTCATCGGTGGCGCGCATCACTAGTCATTGCGCACTGCATCATGAAGATGCCTGCGGGCGCACCTTGCTTGCCGGGTAGCGCTTCCACATAATCCTGCGGCCGCGAGGCGCGAGTGCGACAGCCGCACCGCCATCCAAAACGAGAATCAGCGAGGAGGAGGCTTCCCATGAAACAAGCGCAATTCGGTTTGCGCGCGGCGGCGGCGTTGTTTGCCGCGGTCACGCTCGCCTGGTCCACGGGCGCAGCAGCGCAGAGTGCAGCCCAACGCGCCGTCGATGCGGCGAAGCCGCTGTGCGCCGGCGGCAAGACCATCACCATCGTCTGGGAAGCGGGCCTGCAATCGCTCGACCCGCTCAACTTCTCCGGGCCGAAGTGGGAACAGCTCACGGGTTGCAAGGTGAAGGTGGTGGAAGCGCCCGTGTCGGAGATGTTCACCAAGATCATGCAGGAATTCCGTGCGGGCACCGGCGCGTACGACGCGCTCAATGTGATCCCGGCGTGGATGCCCGACCTCGCACAGGCCGGCGCGCTCGAAGTGCTCGATCCGTACGTCGAGAAGTACGGCTACGCGAAGGAACTCCAGTCGATCGCTGCGACCTACCGCGACAACCAGATGAAGGTCAACGGGAAGATCTACGGCTTCCCCGATGACGGCGACGTTTTCGTCTTCTACTACCGCAAGGATCTCTTCGCGCGCGACGACCTCAAGAAGGCGTTCAAGGCGAAGCACGGCTACGACCTGGCCCCGCCCAAGACCTGGAAGCAATTCGGCGAGATCGGCGCGTTCTTCACCGAGGCGCTCAAGTCCGAAGGCATCTACGGCGCCTCGATGTTCCGCGAAGCCGGTTACGGCAATTTCATGTTCCAGGAGCGCTTCCGCAACGAAGGCGGCAAGTTCTTCGACGCCAACATGAAGGCGACCGTGAACAGCCCAGAGGGCGTCAAGGTGCTCACCGAGTGGCGCAACGAGAACAAGTTCATGCCCCCGGGCGTGGAGAAGTTCGGCTTCGTCGAGAACCTCGCGGTGTTCCTCGAGGGCAAGAGCGCGATGACCATCTCGTGGCCGCCATACGGCCGTTTCGCCGCCGGCTACCTGTCGGAAGAGAAGGCGCTCTCCTGGGTGCCGAAGTCCAAGATCGCAGGCAAGGTCGGCTACACGCTGCCCCCGGGCGGTCATCCGGAACTGGCGGCGGGCTTCGCGCTCTCCGTGGCGGCCGGCAGCAAGCAGAAGGAAGCCGCCTACCTGTTCATCCAGTGGCTGAACAGCGAGGAAACTTCCAACCAGCGCGTGCAACTGCCCTATGCGCTGCGCGATCCGTTCCGCGACTCGCACTTCACCAACCCCGGCTACCTGAAGCTGTGGCCCGACGCCAAGGACTACCTGGCTGCGCTGCAAGCCGCGTCCAAGACCGGCCTGCTCGACCTGTCGCTCATCCAGACCGACAAGTACGAAGAAGCGCTGCGCCAGGGCATCAGCCGGCTGTGGGCGGGCGAGGATCCGAAGAAGATCCTGGACGACATCGCAAAGCAGTGGGATGAGATCACGGCGAAAGTCGGAGTCGACAAGCAGAAGGCCGTGTACAGCGCCTGGGCCGCGAAGTCGGGAGCCTATCCGAAGTAACCCGCAGCTGGTCGCCCGCGCCGCCTTCGGCGCGGGTCCGCAATCCAAGAGGCGGGCGCGATGCCCGCCTCTTGCTTCCCACTGACGAATTCGAACCCAACGGAAGCATTCTTGGCAGCCACCCGCACCCTCGCCGCCACCCGGGATCGTCGCTTCAAGTACGTCCTCGTCGCGCCCTCGATCTTCGTGCTGTTGCTGATCGGCATCTTTCCGCTGGTCTATCTCGTCCTGGTGAGCTTCCAGAACATCACGATGACGGACATGGACACGTCGTTCCAGGGTCTGCTCAACTACCGGGAGATGATCCGCAGCACGCGAATGTGGGAGTCGCTGCTGCACACCGTCATCTTCACCGCCATCGCCCTGCCCGTGGAACTGGTGCTCGGGCTCGCCATGGCGCAACTGTTCATCGACCGCATTCCCGGCCGGCAGGTGTTCGTGGCCCTGCTGGTGCTGCCGGTGGTGATCTCGCCCATCGTCGCGGGGGCCACCTGGTCGCTGATGTTCGACAACCGATTCGGGCCGATCAATCAGATCATCGGGTGGTTGATCGGCGGCGAGGCGACGATCCTCTGGACCATCAATCCGAACCTGGTCTATCCGGCGATCCTGGTGGCCGAGATCTGGCAGTGGACGCCGTTCATGTTCCTGTTGCTGCTCGCCGCACTGTCGGCGGTGGACAAATCGCAGCTCGAGGCCGCTTCCATCGACGGCGCCGGCTGGTGGCGGACGTTCTTCCGCATCGTGCTGCCGGCCATCTGGCCGGTGATGGCCATCGCGATCCTGATCCGCGGTCTCGACCTCTTCCGCCTCTTCGACATCGTATGGGCACTGACCCGAGGGGGTCCCGGAACAATGACCGAAACCATCTCCATCTTCGCGTACGTGAAGGGCTTCCAGCAGTTCGACACGAGCTTCACCGCCGCGGTGGCGTTGCTGATCATCGTGCTGCTGTCGATCGTCGTCATGCTCGCGCTGAAGCGCGTCGAACTGGCACGCTAGGCCCATGAATCTCCGCCGACGCCGCCGTCTGAAGCTGGTCCTGCGCCTCGCCGCCGCGATCGCCATCACCGCCTTCTTCCTGTTCCCCATCTACTGGCTGTTCATGATCTCCTTCAAGACGCCGGAGGAGATCTTCGCCTTTCCGCCGAAGTGGTGGCCGGCGCAACTCCAGTTCGACAACTATCAGGTCCTGTTCAAGGACGGCGATGCCAATACGGTGGGCAACAGCCTGGTGGTCGCCAGTGTCAGCACCGTCTTCGCCATGTTCCTCGGCACGCTCTGCGCCTACAGCCTCGCGCGTTTCCGCACCGGGGGCGAGAACCTCGCCAACTGGATCATCTCGCAGCGCATGGTGCCGCCGATCGCGGTGGTGTTCCCGATCTTCCTGCTCTACGTGTGGCTGAAACTGGTCGACACCTACGTCGGCCTGATCCTGCTCTACACCGCCTTCAACCTGCCGTACGTGATCTGGATGATGCGCGGCTACATCAACGATATCCCCAAGGCCCTGGAAGAGTCCGCGCTGGTGGACGGCTGCACGCGCTGGCAGGTGCTGTGGAAAGTGGTCTTTCCCATGTGCCGCGCGGGTCTGTTCGCCACCGCCATCTTCACGTTCGTGTTCGCGTGGAACGATTTCATCTTTGCGCTGGTGCTGACCCGCACCGAGGTCTCCACATACACGGTGCAGGTCACGCACTACTTCGGCGGGCAATCCAACTTCTGGGCGAAGATCTCCGCGATGTCGGTGCTGGGCACGGTGCCCATCTTCATCGTCGTGGGCTTCATGCAACGGTATCTCGTGCGCGGCATTTCTCTAGGCGCCGTGAAGGGTTGAAACATGGCTGACCTCAGGATCACTGCACTCAACAAGTACTACGGCTCGGTCCATGCAGTGAAAGGCATCGACCTGGAGATCCCCGCGGGCG
>FRDC01001416.1_pt1 | contig 50778 bp, 53 predicted proteins | sample 1106171 | NCBI WGS metagenome assembly FRDC01 (sample SAMEA3930566, study PRJEB13176) | freshwater metagenome | biome: Drinking water system; feature: drinking water; material: water | place: Singapore | collected 2014-12-20 | reverse complement strand
AACCAGGTCGACAGCGACTTCATGCCGTTCCGCTCGATGTTGGCGCCGTCCCACACTGCAAATGCAATCGGCACCGACATGCCGGCCTTGAACTGGACGTCGTTTGCATCGCCGGTCTCCAACGTCCGCTTCACGACGACCCGCCATGTGGGTCCCGTATATCCTCCACCCTTGACGGACCCGGACGGCTCCCAGACTCCATTCCCGATGACATCCTGATGAGCTTGTGTCGTGAGGGTACTGAAGCCGTTGGCGCTCAAATCTTCGACCGAACTCACGCGAAGTGTCGGGTCGGACATAATGTTGCCCGACCAGATGCCGGAGTTGAACGGTCCGAGGCTTCGGCCGATACGATCCGGATAGGTGACGCCTCCCGCAGGTTCTTCAAAGTAATAGTCCCAGAAAATGCCGGGATATTGATCGTCGACATCCCAGATTCCGGCACTGTCCTTGCCGATGTCCTTCTGCCATTCGGCGTTCCATCGCCAGATGTTGGTCGTCCCGCCGGACTGTCCCATGCATTGGAACGGTGGAGCCCCGGCCGTGTTCACCGGAAACATCACCGCAACCTGGTCACGGAAGTCTTGCGGGCCGATCGCCGTGTCATTCTTGGTCTGATCGATCCATTCCAACCGCAGCCCTATGTCCTTGCCGTTGGTCATCGCCTTGACGAACACCGACTTCACCGAGATATTGGGGTGCATCGGAGTCGTGATGAGCTGACCGCTCAACGGAACGACCACGCCCGGAACGCTTTCCCAAATCGGGTTGGCGCCGTCCATCGGAATTGGACCCTTGACCGTCTTCGCCGGTATCGTCACCGGTTGACTGACGGCCAATGGTACTCGCCCCAACGTCAGCATCAGGCCGACAGTGAGGGCGGAGAGAAGAATGGCAAACACCAATTTCTTGTTGGTCGTCTGCGCTACCCTCATAGTGCTACTCCCTCCTCTGAAATAGTGTAAGACTGTGTCCGCTCAGGAACCGTTGCCCAATTCACTCACGCCGTTCCGGAAGGTCCCCCTTCCTCATTCTCTTTATCTTTGTCTTTCTCTTTCACATCCATAAACGACTGCGCCCCGACCTCGTTCAGCAACATGGACAATTCATTGCCTTGATCCTGTGCACCACATTCATACGTCTGCCCTTCGGGAGAGCTGAACGTCGCCGGACGATAGTCGGTTTCCGTATAGGGCTGAGGGCTCACCCCCAAGAAGGCCGTTTCAAACTCCATCCACTCGGCCGTCATATCGGCCACCAATTTGAAGAGACCGGAGTCCGCTTTCTTGGTCAACATCCGGCAGAACAGCGGTACCCATCGACCGATGTGATTTCTGACGAACTTCTTCTGGGCATCGACCACGATCTGCGTCTTCTCCGGTCCATCGTGGCACAGCGAATAGGATTCCTTGTAGGCGAGAAAGTGCATAAACTCGAATTCGACGCTGAGATGATCAAGTCGCTCATGAATGTCTTTCGACAATTCGACTCCGAAGGCTTTGTAAAACCCGGAGATATCGCCCATGACGTGGGATTGCGCGAACACGTGGTCGTTTCCGAACAGCGTTTCATAGGGAGGACAATCCAGCGTGATCACGTTGCTGAACACGCGGCGATGCTCGGACTGAAGATCGCTGAGCTGCCAATTGACGCACTCGGAAGAGATCAAATTCTCCATCAAAGCCACGTGCTTTCTGAGCGCAAGGAGTTTTGTCTTGGCCCGATCGTTACCATCGGCTCCAAGGGCGATCTCCAATGCATCAAGCGCGGCTCGGCCGTCCTCCACAAATTCACCGCACCGGAGGTAATCCAGAAATTCCTCATCCTCGGGATACAGGAGGCTCCAAGAAATCAGCAAATAGATCTTGCTGCGATTGAGCGCCCGTTCGACGGCTGGAGAATCCTTGATACTCGAAGGCCCCGACAGTGTGGCGGTTGCAGATGCAGAGACGCTGTGCATCGGCTGTTGACCCGTCATAGAGACCACCTCCCCACCACTTCGTTCACTCCACCACCCGCGCTACCAAGGCCAAGTGGTAGGACCTGGTATGTATATGAAAAGGACGGTGTGAAGTCAAGGGTGAACTGGCTCGATCATGCGATCGGCGCTTTTCCGCCCGGCACGGATTCAAGAGCTGTGTGGTCATTGATCGTTCCCCTCACATTGCCTTGACGGCACCACGCGGATGGCGACATGGTCGTTGACCGTCTTGCAGACCATTTCACACATGCCACAACCGACACAGGCTTCCTTCACCACGGACAGACGCATTGACCCAAAGTCCATCACCAAAGCATCCGTCGGACACTTGGACACGCAGGCATGACAGCCTTGCCCGGCCGTGCAGAGCCGCTGGGAAATCGTCGCGATTCCCATGCGTACTTGGTGGATCCCCTCGACCGGAAGGAGGGCATCCGTTCCACAGGCCGCAACGCACGGAAAGTCCACGCATAACAGACAGGGCGACTGGTCGGCGAAGAGTACGGGTGTGCCGTCCTGGAGATGGAGTGCGATCGCGCCGGGCGGGCAGGCCTCGACGCAGTCGTTGCACTTCGTGCAGCGTTCTAGAAAGAGCGCCTCGGTCACCGCGCCGGGAGGCCGTAGCCAATCTACGCGAATCTTCTGGGAAGGAGGTTCCGCTGGAAGGCCTTCAGCCTGCTTGACCAGTTCGTGGGCGGCTCGGACGGTGGAGATGACGGAATCTTTCAGAAAATCTCGCCGGCCATATGAAGGATTGGTTGGCATGGAACTTAACGAAGGATACGGTCAGGTTGAGGTTGAGATGTGACAGCCCTAATACTTATCCTTAGCCTCAACCTTGTTTACATAACTCCGTCCGCCCGCAGCTTATACACCTCAACACAGCGATCACAAGCTCCGAACTCCACATCCCACCCCGGATGATTCTCCCGGATGAAGTCGAGCACGTAAGGTTCGACTTTCGTTCCCATCTCCTCGACCCACGAATAGGTGGGAAACCGACAGAGCGGACAAGGGAAACCCGGCATGAGCATGACTTTGTTTTGGGTCTCCGGGACCTCGCCGCCCTCCACGTCCACCGCCCGATCCATCACACGAAGCGTGTCGGCGGCCATCTCGATCAGCTCTGAATGGGTGAAGTACGAGGTTTGCCAGAGCCCCTCAAACACAGACTTCAATTGAGGAGGCGGAATCTTTCGGTACCAGGACCGGAATTCCTTGAATCGATCCTCCTTGCTCAGCATCGGCTCCTTGCCCGCCGCGACCAGTCGGCTATCCACGCTCAAACTCCAGAGCACACGATAGCGCTGTAAGATCAACGTCTCTTCGCCGGGGTTCTGACCCAGCTTGGTATCCGGATCGTAGCCGAATTGCTGGTCGATCATGTCGGAGATATGCATCAGTTCGTGGCGGCAATAGCGGGTCAACGCGGGATCATAAAAGCGGCGTGGAATCAGCTTGATCCCCACACCCTTCATCCCCTTCTCTTCAAACTGCCTCGCCAACTCTTTTTCGACGGACCCCCATTTGCGTAGAATATCGACGCCTTCCTGGTCTTCTTTCAACACGCCTTTGACCAGGACGATCCCCACCTTTTCCTTTAACAGCGGGTACTCGTTGAATGAATCGCGGACGATATCGGAAAATCCCCAGATGCCGAAGAGGTATTGATAGAGCTTTTTGAACTCGGCCTCCCGATCCTCGAGCATGAATTTTTCGTAAATCGGGTCGGCATACTCATGGAATTCCTTATAGTAGGTGGGATCGCCCTCTCGTTCCGTCTTTTCGACGAACGAATCGATGACTTCCTGAAGCAACGCCGGTTGGAATCTGATTTCCATGAACAACCTTTACTGGCTTAGGGAAACAACAGTGCCCTCGTCCCATGGCGACATGGCCGTGGAACCGGCTTGGCGCTTCGACACTGTCCTTGAACAGGCTCAGCGTCAACCCTAAGCGGCCTTCTCACGGACAGGGCATTCGAAGGGTTGACTTGGCCGCGAGGCATCTCTTACGATCCGAACGACCGCCAGAATTATACTGGCTGATCTGTTGACCAATCAAGGACCAGACCACCTAAGGACACGCGTGCCCATGCCGGAACCTACGATGACTTCGCCGCTCCCCAGTATCTCCTCAGAGACGGTGACTGCCTCGACACCTCCTCTCGACTTCTTGGACTATTGGGGAGCCGACTGCCGGGAAGTGAAAACCTTTCGCGGCCACTCGCATGGAGTCTGGGCCGTCGCCTTTTCACCCGACGGGTCGACGCTCGCCAGCGGCGGCGCCGAACGCCTCGTCCGTATGTGGGACATCGAAACCGGTCGATTACTCCGTTCCCTGCGCGGCCACACTCACGATATTCGCGCCGTTGTCTTCACGCCTGACGGGCAGACCCTCGCCACGGGGAGCGAAGACCGTACAATCCGACTGTGGAACGGCAAAACCGGCGAGCCGATGAAGTTGCTGTTTACACGGTACGACCATAATGTCTGCAGCCTCTCACTCTCGCCGGACGGCCTCATGCTTGCCCGGGGCAGCCATAACAAGGACATCAAGATTTGGGAAGTCACCACCGGCACGGAGCTGATGACGTTGCTTGGGAAAGATGAGTACGACCACCATTGGTCGGTCTGCGTCGCCTTCTCGCCGGATGGCATTCATCTGGCCAGTGGAACCGACATCGGGAAGATCAAAGTGTGGGAAGTCCTTCCAAGCGGCGAGGAAAAGGTGCTGCACGACGGCCATTGGCAGCGAAACCAGGAAGATTCCACCGAGACCCGCGGCTACTACATCGAGGATGACGGCGGGTTCCAAAAGCCGATGGACTACTGGATCGGCGCCATGACCTTTACTCCCGATGCAAAACTGTTGATCACCGGAAGCCGCGATACGACCATCAAGCTCTTTGAGATGCCGACCGTCGTTGAGAAAAAATCCCTCACCGGCCACAAGGGTTGGGTCCGCAGCCTCGCCGTCTCCCCGGACGGAAAAGTCTTGGTCAGCGCGAGCGACGACCAGACCATCAAGTTTTGGGACCTGTCCACCGGGCGAAACTTTAGGACTCTGAAAGGCCATGCCGGAGGAGTCCGCGGCCTAGCCTTTTCTCCCGACGGCAAACGCCTCGCCAGCGCCTCTTGGGATCGGACCGTCAAGCTGTGGGAGGGGGGAGAAAAGAAGGGAGAATGACACTTCATTATTTTCCGGCACTATCACTGTCTTTAGACCGCCAGCTATCCACTTGCGTGGTCTGATTATGGGTTCACACCTTCACGCACTTTTTGGCAGCCCGGTTCATGCTGTTTTACTGCATCCTCCAAAGTTCTTTGCAGATCTCGGGCATAGGTCTCAATCTCATTGATCATATTCGTGGTTAGCTGAGCAGCGCCTTCTACCAGGTTTCTAAACTCGTCCGGCACCTCTATCCGTACACAATCTATCTGCCATTGAATGGCATCGGCATATGTACCTGCGGCTCTTTGGGCTGTATAGACTAGCTTCTCAGCATCTCCAGGTTGACCTGGCCACAGGCATCAGGAAACGTTTGGTTAATCAAGGTGGCGAGAGCAGTAATTATTTTCTTTAGGCGAGGGAAGCTGTCCGAGAGCCATCTCAGCACCTCATCTATTATATACCATCGAGCCGTCTTACAGGACCCAACACAACCCTTTCCTCAACGTCACGTCTCAGAGGCTCATGCTTCTCCGGCTCATCGCAGAGCGCTTGGCTGAACAACCGGGACTCCCATGCCGACGGTCGCTCGATAACCAAGCGCTTCGAACGCCACACGAAGCGGTTTCTGGATAAGACATAGAGCAGTATACCTTTGGCCTTTGCTCTAAGATATTCCAGATTCGTTACCGATTTTCCCTCTCGGGCAATAGAGCCATATCGCCCGCCAATGCACTCCTCACCTCAGCCAAGTCAAAGCACGTCGAGCTCATAAAGATGGAAGGTCCGATTCCTCGTGACATTAGCTGAAACATTCAACATCGAACCATGCGAAAGAGGACTCATCTCAGTTCGGCGCGATTTCATACACCAACATCACCGTTGCCTCAATCTTCAGCTCCCCCGGGGAGATCAGCACGTCGCCTGCGCTCGCCTCCATCGCCATGCGTGCCATAGGCGCGGCAGGCCTGACCATATGACCCCCCTCATTGACTGACAACACCCGCACCAGTTTCACGTGCAGCGCCTCGCTCAGCACCGCTGCTTTCTCACGCGCCTTAGCGGCAGCCTGTTTAAGCGCATGCAGACGCACCGACTGTTCATCGCGCAATCCCCAGTGCAGCCCTTGAAAGTTGTTCGCGCCGGCCTTCAAGACTTCTTCGATCACCATGCCCACTCTGTCGAGGACTCGGATTTCCACCGTCACCATATTGCTGACGATGTAGCCGATAATCTCCGGAGAAGCAGGCGGCGTGTCCATGGGCCGGTTGGGTGAGGGCCGATATTGCGGGGAGACCGTAAAGGACGAGGTTTGGATCCGTTCCTTCTCGATCTGTAAATTCCGGAGCCGATCCATCACCTTGCCCATCGTGTCGCTGTTCCGCTTCTGCGCCTCGGCGAGTGACTTTCCGGCGGTCTCCAAGCCGAACGTGACGAAGGCCGTATCCGGCGCATGTGGCGCCGTCGCGCTTTCGCTGACCGTAAGGACCGGCGTCTCAGGTTTTCCCTCGTCATGCGCCCGCGTCACGGCGGGGAATCCCAACAGCAGCGCCAACAACCAGACGATCCCCATGTGCGTCCTCCTTTGTCGACGGTTCAACTCATCTTGTCATGATCGACGTACATCACAACGTCGCGCGGCAGCTTACCGCCGACGCATCCCTGTCGCAAGAATTGTCTGCTCGCCAACCACTTGACGGGACTGTGAACATACGTCATGTTCTAGCCTCAGAAGGAGTTGTGCCGTGGCAACATCATCAGCCATGCTTCCATTGGGAACCGACGCACCTCCATTTTCATTGCGTGATGTGGTAAGTGGTCAGATCTATTCGCTTGACTCATTTTCCGACAAGACCGCTTTGTTAGTCATGTTCATCTGTCGGCATTGTCCCTATGTGGTTCATATCCAAGAAGAGCTGGCCAGGATCGGGCGCGATTATCAGGACACCGGTTTGGGCATTCTCGCGATAAGCAGCAACGATCCGGTCAACTACCCGGATGATGCGCCGCCAAGACTCAAAGAGATGGCCTTACGCGTGGGCTTCACCTTTCCCTTCTGCCACGATGAGACGCAGGAAGTCGCCAAGGCTTATCTCGCCGCCTGTACTCCCGACTTTTATCTCTTCGATCGGGACCGACGGTTGGTGTATCGAGGACAACTGGATGACAGCCGGCCCGGCAATAGCAAGCCGATAACCGGCCATGATCTCCGCTCCGCGATTCAAGCCGTACTTGCCGGTATGCCGGTCGACGGCAAGCAAAAGCCCAGCATTGGGTGCAGTATCAAGTGGAAGCCGGGCAATGCTCCGTCTTACGCCTGATTGGCTGTCAAAAAACATCCCTGGGCTCTCGCAACGTTGAAACCGAAGTCCCAGGCGAAGCCAATTCCGCATTGGACACTTCCGGCAAAGGTCACGCGAATATGGCCGCTTCCTGATCATAAGTAAGCCAACATTTCCCTGAAATGACTCAACTAGAGAGTTTGGCATGAAAATTCTGGCATTAATATACTTGACTCACTCTCGTAGTTGATGCTACTATGCAGTCACTACGGAGGACGCCATGAGCCAGAAGCTCCCGACCACTCTTCAAGAAGCCATTCAATACTTTGCCGATGAGCAGCGCTGCTTAGACTTCGCTATCGCCATGCGGTGGCCGCACGGTCCGACCTGTCCAGCCTGTCACTCTCAAGAGTATCGCTTCATCAAGACCCGCTCGCTGTGGGTCTGTAAGCGATGCCAGAAGCATTATAGCGTCAAGGTGGGAACTATCTTTGAAGATAGCCATATCAAGCTGGATAAGTGGCTCTGTGCTATGTGGATGATGGTGAATGCGAAGAACGGCATTTCCTCCTATGAAGTCCATCGGGCATTGAAGGTCACTCAAAAAACTGCTTGGTTCATGATGCATCGGATTCGCTTGGCTCTACAGAAGGGTTCGATTGATCGGAAGTTGATGGGAGATGTCGAAGTCGATGAGACTTACATCGGCGGACAAGCTCGCAATATGCACCATGACAAACAGATCAAGATGAAACGGGCGGAAGGGTTCTTCCGAAAGGCTGTCGTCATTGGCATGTTAGAGCGGAAAGGCGAAGTCCGTACCGCTGTCCTGAATCGTGCGTCAACCAAGCTGGTTGAGAAGGCTATTAAAGAAAATGTTGTGCCTGGTAGCAGCCTGTACAGCGACCAGTTTGGGGCCTATGTCAAAGTCGGCAAAGAATACGCCCATCAAGTGATTAATCATGCGGAAACTTACGTGAAAGGCAACGTCCACACCAACAGCATTGAGAACTATTGGAGCTTGCTGAAACGGGGAATAAAAGGAACCTATGTGAGCGTGGAGCCGTTTCACCTGTTCCGGTATCTGGATGAGCAATCCTTCCGGTTCAACACTCGCAAGGACAACGATCAGGGCCGGTTCATGCAAGCACTGTCTCAGATTGCAGGCAAGCGCGTCACTTATGAGCACCTTACTGGTCTTCCAGCCTGATCCTCAGAGCATAAAGCGACAAGGACGAGGCAAACGGAGAACCAGGAGGAATATATGAAATTGGTACTTATCGAATGGGTTGACTCTCATTCAGGGCGTGGTTGGCAGGATATAGAGGCCTTTGAACAGGCCGCTGTTCCCCTGTATTGTCGTTCTGTAGGATGGCTTGTGTCAGACAAGAAGGACTGTAAGGTCTTAGTTCCGCATATCTCAGGGGAGAAAAACGGGAAGACCCTATTGCAAGGCTGTGGAGACCTTGCGATCCCCACAGCTGCAATTGAAAAGATTACCGTCTTACGACGGTAGCTTTTCTACTTCTTCCCCTTTCCCGGTAGCGGCACTCGCTCAACTACCGTTGTATTAGGCCTCCGCTTGGCTTCACTTACAGGGATAAATTCTCCCGTCTTTGCATCTCGACCTTTCAGGGTGCTTTCTCTGTCTTTTGCACTCATGATAACTACCTCATTCATCATTAAAGGTTAGTAAATCAAGGAAACCGTCTGATATACTGTGGCTAGGTGAGCACTAAGCGGGGGGCGCAACCCCCTGGCAAAAGAGAGAAGTCCCCTCCGCTTAATACTCACCTTGACAAGTGGTGGCGGACGAGGGTAAACTACTGCTAGTTGTATGTATAAAGCCATGCCGTCCCTCCAGACGGTGTGGGGATGCGGCGCCAACCGCATCTAAAAAGGACTAACGAGGCCCTGCTATTCCACCGGCAAGTTGAGTAGCGGGGCTTCGTGTTATTGGTTCATCGAATTTGCCTGCTCCACTCCGCTATTATCCTCTAGACTCGCTGTACTGCCATGAAACTGGTTTAAAGCAAAGACGCCTTTCCCTAGGCTTTTAACTTCTGGATTCGGGTCTTTTGCCATGCGGTATGCGCTGCCGAGAATAGTCTGCCTCGTGGAGTGCGATCCTTTGGCTTTCACCTGGGACACTAATTCATCAGTGCTTAACATTCCCGTTTTAGAATCTCGAAGAACGGTCTTTATTAACTCAGGTATTTTATGCTCCGCATGAGTGCCGCCATTACTAGTCTCCGGCGCCACTCTACGACCGCTCAGAATGGTAAGGGCCTTACGCAGAACATTCAGCTCATCATCAATTCTGCTCATTTCTGCTTCTTTTGTTGCTATCTGCGCTTTAATCTCATCAATAGCAGTGCTCATGGCTTACCCTCCGTAACAATTAGACACTAGCCTTTTCCCGAGTGGCGCGTCAAGTCTACAGCGTCGTGCTAATTGGCATGAGCGGCATTGCCAACATCGCCAATCGTCAGACGTTGACATCCATACTTGTGCACAGTATATTACCTGGCCACTCCATATGGTGGATGTAGTTTGTTGAGTTGACTTATACACGATTGGAGTCTATGGTGAATGAGTGGGCAATGATCAGCCAGCCTTCAAATCAAAGACGGAAACACCATTCGACCGCTTTAAGGCCATTGCCTCAGCGGTCTTCCAGACTCCTAAGTCCTCTCTTCCCAAAGTCTCCAAGAAGTCCAAGCGCAAGAAGTAAATAACCCCATGCTCTAGGGAACTGCCTAGTTATCAACAATTTGGATACCCCAGTGAGTTAAGTATATTAATGCCAAAATTCTGGCATTAATATACTTGACACATCATTAACCAATATGCCATTATGGGCTAGCCATTACGGGGAAGCCCATGAGTAAGTTACCCACCACTCTTCAAGAAGCCATCCGCTACTTTGCTGATTCGCAACGTTGCCAAGACCTACTGTCGGCCATACGCTGGCCGCAAGGTCCAGTTTGCCCGAAGTGCAATTCTCTTCGGCAAGGCTATTTGAAATCGCGCAACGTGTACCAGTGCAAGGATTGCCGCAAACAATACACTGCGAAGCTCGGCACGATCTTCGAGGATAGCCCTTTGCCGTTAGACAAGTGGTTCTGTGCGCTCTGGATGCTGACCAGTGCGAAGAATGGCGTCAGCTCGTATGAAGTCCATCGGGCCTTGAAGGTCACTCAAAAGACTGCCTGGTTCATGCTGCATCGCCTGCGCTTGGCCTTACAGAAGGGGTCGATTGATCGAAAGCTGATGGGCGATGTGGAAGTTGATGAGACGTACATCGGGGGCCAAGCTCGCAATATGCACGTGGATAAGCAGATCAAGATGAAGCGAACTGAAGGCTTCTTCAGAAAAGCTGTGGTGATTGGCATGTTAGAGCGAAAAGGCGAAGTCCGAACTGCTGTCTTGAATCGGGCCTCCACGAAGCTGATTGAAAGGGCTGTCAAAGAGAACGTGGTGCCGGGAAGCAGTCTCTACAGCGATCAAGCGCATGCCTATGTGAAGGTCGGCAAAGAATACGCCCATCAAGTCATAAACCATGCGGAAACCTACGTGAAAGGCAACGTCCACACTAACAGTATTGAGAACTATTGGAGCTTACTGAAGCGCGGAATCAAAGGAACTTATGTCAGCGTGGAACCGTTTCACTTGTTCCGGTATTTGGATGAGCAATCCTTTCGGTTCAACACTCGAAAGGACAACGATCAGGGCCGATTTATGCAAGCGCTTTCCCAAATTTCAGGCAAGCGAGTTCAGTATGAACAACTCATTGGTCGTACGACGTGGAACTAGGCCCTTCGGTTATAGACGGCAAAGAAGAGGGAAGCGGATCAGGTAGAGTAGCCTCGTACATTATCTTATGCGAGAGTGAATGAGTTATGCCGTTCTCTTTTAGCCACTCAAAATACCCAGTTGTGTCGTATTGATGGTCTTTCGAGCGCCTGACAAATCCTTCGCACCATCCACGGTTAAAGACTCTAAACTGAATGCGCTTGCATGCCTGTAAAGTTTGAGTGGATAACCTTATTGGCCTGTTAGAATGCCGATTATCTAATAATTTCATGCCTTCTCTCGCTACCAGATCAGCAGCTTGAATCCCAATGTCGTTTCTATTGGTGAATCCAAGTTCGTCTTCCATCAACTTTCGATATTCGAACTTATTCGCCTTGTCATTGATGATGTACTGATATAAAGAAGAGGCGTTGTGTATGACTTCTAAGTTTGAATCGAATTTGAACTTGATGCGATCTTGGGGGATGCAGGCCCCTGAACGTATCGCTAAATGCAGAACTACACTATGGAAGCACAAGTAATAAGGTTCCTCATCTATCAAGGGTCCAATAAGCTCTCGATAGGCAGGGATGTCTATTGCAACTGTAGAGCCAATAAGGCGACTTGCTGCAATCAATTTAGTTAGGTCTGCGTAAAGCTTTAAGTTTTGTTCACGATCAAATTGTTTGAAATCACCTTTCCCAGTCTCACAATCTGACGCATGAAACACCAAGCCTCCCATGCGCCGTTTCCACTTTTCCTCGAAAGCATCCCAATCCGATTTATCACCAAATAAACCACCAACGGCATATACACGCTGTTTTTTTTCATCTGCACTCTCATCTCCGTATGCTGTGTACACTACACCCTCAAACAAATGTATAGGGCGTGAAGACAGAATTGAATAGGATGTACAGGCAGAGCTAGACATAACCCCCTCCTTGTGTTACACAACACGAAGAAGAAGGGCCGCTCTTCCCTGGCCGGAATCGCGGTTCTTAGATCTATGTCAGAGAAACCCGCGCAGGACTCTACCACTCACACCACAAAGACGCAAACGCCCTTTGACCGTTTCAAGGACGCGTTGTCCATCGTCGCTTCCGTCCCGAAGTCCTCTCTCCCGAAAACCACCACGAAGAAGGCGAAGCCCAAAAAGTAAGCGTTCCATATTTGTACACGGGAACATCCTAGTTATCCCCTATCTTGGGGTGTGCTGAGTCTGCTATATTAATGCCAAAATTCTTGCTCCCCATCTTCTGTGGATAACCTTGTGAACAAGTCACTTTATATGGGAAAGACGAGGCGAATGGCGTGCGTATTTATCGAATCGCCCATTTTTTAGGCATCCGCTCTATTTTGGTCGAACCACAATTAATAGTGGACCTAGTCTGATTTCCTTACTTTCTTGCATATTCCTAGGAGGATTTCTTGACCAGGCCTATTGTTTCCGCTGGCACATCGGGCCAATGCTGACTATTCGAATCACTATCCACAGGTTCCACAATTTTCTGGGGATGACAGCTCCCTGCGCCAGGCGCGTCGTTTCTGATCTGTCAAGAGCCTAGAGTAGGAAAGACGGCTCCATCATCGGACGACAAAGATCCCGGGCTAATTCTTGAGGCAGAGCCGAATGGCAGGAGGCAAACATGATCGTGTGTCTCTATGGACTCCGAACGAACCAGCACACGCGCTGCTCAGCGGACGAGAACGGCAGAACAGACCTGCGCAGAAGAGGAACTGCTTACCAGGCATAGGCCTCAGGCGAAACTCCGCCGGGTCCGGGAAAGAGCTCGTTCAGTTGCTTTAGGATGTCGGCACCTAGGGAAACATTCAACGCCGTTATGGCCCCATCCAGTTGTTCCATGGTGCGAGGACCAATAATCGGTGACGTGACGGCTCGTTGGTGCAACAACCAAGCAAGAGCGACATTGGCCGGCTTTTCCCCAATCCGTGCGCACAGCTCCTCGTAGGCTTTCAATTTGGGACGGAATTTGATCACCTCTTGTTTTAACTCTGCGTCCGCGCGGCGGCCGATACTGTCGGGCTGCAGGACACCGGCCAATAGTCCTCGTCCCAGCGGACTCCAGGGGATCAGACCGATACCATAGGCTTCACAGGCAGGAATGACTTCCAGCTCGATCATACGTTCATTGAGGTTATAGAGGCTCTGCTCCGACACCAATCCCAAAAAATGGCGGCTACGCGCGACCTCCTGCGCCTGGGCCAAGTGCCATCCGGCGAAATTGCTGCTCCCCACATACACGACTTTTCCTTCCCGCACGAGCTGCTCCATCGCCTGCCAGATTTCTTCCCACGGCGTTTCCCGATCGACATGGTGCATTTGATACACATCGATCCAGTCGGTCTGTAACCGTCGAAGGCTGTCCTCGCAAGCTCGCTTGATATGGACGGCCGAAAGACGCGACTGATTCGGCCATTCGCCCATGCGACCGTACACCTTCGTCGCGAGTACCACCTTCTCCCGGCGGCCTCCACCTTGTGCGAACCAACGGCCGATGATCTGCTCCGTCCAACCTTCGCCGAGCTTCCAGCCGTACACATTCGCGGTATCGAAGAAGTTGATCCCGAGCTCCAAGGCCCGATCCATCAGCGCATGGCTGTCCGACTCGCTCGTCTGCGGCCCGAAATTCATCGTGCCCAGACAGAGTCGACTGACTTTCACCCCTGACCGGCCGAGATGTCGATATTCCATAACCAGTTCTCAGCCTACGACTCGTGCGGGAAGACCGTAGATGCGGAACGAACACCACACCTATGAATGGACTGATCCTGGTCTAATACCCCCGCCCGGTGCTTCCACCGCGCCCCATTCGATCAAGCGGGAGAGACTCGTAGCGTTGTTTGACGTCCGGATGCTCGTTGAGATAGTGCTTGATCGCCGCATCGTCGGCAAATACCTCGGGACTGCGTTTGCGATATTCGTCGAGCGTCAAATCATGCTTGGCGAGAAGCGCCGTGAGTTTGGCATTGATGTCCGTCCTCATTTCATTCATTTGCTCGGGAGACGGCCGCTGTCCCTCTCCAAAGCCAGCCCCACCCTTGAAATAGTTCGTCATCATTTCGCCGATCTCAATCCGTGCGTTCACGAATTTCTCCACATCTGCCGGTTCCGCGGCATACGTCAGTCCGGTAGATACGACAAGGCTCAGCACAACATGGATGGTTCGGTTCCCAAGATTCATGATTCAGATTCCTCCCTCAATAGAAGATCGCAACATAGCCCCACACGACGATATCTCACCGGTGGCGCGGACTCTGGCCGGTAAGTGGCGGTCGTTCTAGTTTTTCTCCTGCCCGTCACCCTGTGCCGACGGAATTCCATAGCGTTTGCACTTCTCCCACAGAGCCTTTCTCGACAATCCCAAGATTCTCGAGGCGGTCGTTCGGCTTCCCTCCACGCGTTCCAACACGGAGACGATGTAGTCCTTCTCAAAATGTTCTCGTGCTGCGGCCAGCGAAGTCAAAGCGGTATTCCGCGTCTTTTTTCCCCCGGTCAACCCTTCGCTACAGAAACCACAGGACTCCTGTGGAACACCACCCAAATAGGGACAGGTTTGAAATCCGCAAAGATCAGCCGGTTGAACCGCGTCCCGATCCCGTCCCAAGGCCACGGCCCGCTCGACCATGTTCTCCAACTCCCGTACATTCCCCGGAAAAGAATAGCGCAGTAACAATTCCCGTGCCTGCTGGGAAAACCCCCGCAACTGCTTGTTCAGCTTCTGCGCACACGTTTCCAGAACGTGCTCGGCGATGACCATGATATCTTCCTGCCGTTGTCTGAGCGGGGGAACAACGATCGGTACGACGTTGAGCCGGTAGAAAAGGTCTTCGCGAAACCGGCCTTGAACCACCTCCTTGCGGAGGTCTCGCTGCGTGGCGCACACAAGTCGCACATCGGTTTCGATCGGTTCATTGCTTCCGACCCGTTCAAAGGTACGTTCCTGCAGAACACGCAAGAGTTTCACCTGCACCACCGGCGAGATTTCCCCGATTTCATCAAGAAAGAGGGTGCCCTTGTTGGCCATTTCGAACCGCCCCCGACGCTGGCGCAGCGCACCCGTAAACGCCCCCTTTTCATGACCGAACAGTTCCGCTTCCAGCAGCGTCTCCGGCAACGCGGCACAGCTGACTTTGATCAATGGATACCCTTTTCGCGGACTGTTCTGATGCAACGCATTGGCGACGAGTTCTTTGCCGGTTCCGCTCTCCCCGACAATCAGGACGGTGGAATCGGTCTCAGCCACCAGTTTGATTTTGTCCAATACCGCCCGCATCCGACTGTTCGCGCCCAAGATGCCGTTGAAGCAAAACTTGTCTTCAAGCTGGTGTTTGAGGTCTTGATTCTCTCGACGGAGTGCGATCATCCCGCTGATCCGCTCGACGACCAGCAGCAATTCATCCATTTGGAACGGCTTCGTGATGTAATCACACGCTCCCAGTTTCATGGCCCCGACAGCCGTTTCCACCGATCCATGCGCGGTAATCACCAGCACCTCGGTTTGGGGCTCCTTCTCTTTGGCCGTCTGGAGCACGGTCAGTCCGTCCACGCCCGGTAACCGCAGATCGGTGATGACCACATCGAATGTCTTTTCTCGAATCGCTTCAATCCCCTCCGTGCCGGTCGGCACCGCGCGCACCTCGCAGCCGACTGCTTCCAAGGCGTCCAACATGGAGAGACGCATCAAAGGCTCATCATCGACCAGCAGAACGGTCAACCCTTTCATGCTCCCTTCTCCGCCAAGAGGCGTTCTCGCGACACGGGAAGGCACAGCGTGAAGGTCGTGCCTTTTCCGACTTCACTGTCGACCAAAATTTTTCCGCCGTGACGCTCCACGATGCCAAGATTGACCGAGAGCCCCAACCCCGTCCCCTCTCCCTCTCCTTTGGTCGTAAAGAAAGGATCGAAGACCCGCGGAAGGACCGAGGCCGGAATCCCGGATCCCGTATCTTTCACCTCGACCCGGCAGACCCCCTCGGCAGCGGATGTCCTGATCGTCAGCACTCCACCGCTTTTCATGGCCTGCACGGCGTTCAAGATCAGATTCATCAAGACCTGTTCGATCATGTGCCGATCAACCATCACATTGGGCAACCCCGCGGCTGGAAATGTTTCCAAGCGAATCTTATTGGGCACGAAAAGATGAGTGGTCAATCCCAGTACCTGGTCGACGATTCGATTGATATCGGCGGGGCTGAAGGCCGGTTCATGCTGCTGTGAAAAGTCGAGCAACTGCCGGACGATCTTCTGGACACGCCGAACACCGTGTTCCATGGAAGCCCAGTATTCTTCCTGGCGTGCCGAAGACAGCGGCCCTTTTCGAAGGTTGTAGAGACAGTTGAGGATCCCGCCCAGCGGATTGTTGATTTCATGGGCCACTCCGGCCGCCAGCTGGCCGATAGACGCCAGTTTTTCCGCATTGCGAATCTGCCGCTCCAGCTTCTTGGTCTCCGTCATATCGCGGGCAATGCCAAGCACTCCGAGGATCTCTCCATCGGCCCCTTGAAGCGGAGACACGCTGACCATGACGGCGCGCACGTCGCCCAATCGCGTCACAACCTCGACCTCGTACACCTGCTTGGCTCCGATATCCAAGGTGCTCTTGAGACGCCGTCCACGATGGCGCCGTGACAAAAGGGAGAGATACGGCCGCCCGATCAAATCATCCTTACGATACCCCCAGGCGTTGACCTTGCTGTTGACATAGGTGAACTGTTGGTCCAGATCCAATGTATAAATGACGTCGTTGGCGTTCTCGAGCAGATTTTCCAAGTATTGCTTGGTCTCCTCGATTTCCCTGGTACGTTCCCGAACTTTCAGCTCGAGATCCTCGCGGTATGATTCCAATTGGCGCTCGAGTTTCTTCCGATCGGTAATATCGCGAAGCTGCACCATGACGTGCAGTTGTTCGGTCCCGCCGACGCGGATCAAGTCCATTTCCACCGGAATCTCACGGCCATCGGCATGGTACACGGTCATTTCTTGAGTGGCGACCTGCCGATGCTCCGCCGAGACCACGTACAACCACGTTGTGAAAATCTGGCGGTGCGCGTCCGGGACGAGGTCAAGAAAGTTTTTCCCGACGATCTCCGGCTCGGCATAGCCCAGTACGTGTTGTTCCCGTTCATTCACGGCCACGACGGCCCCGGTTGGACTCACCATAAACACCGAATCGGCCACGAAGTCGAACAACGCCTTGTAGCGGGCTTGAGAAACCGTGAGCTGCAGCGTTCGTTCCGACACCGCCTGTTCCAACCCGACGGTGTACCGCTGTACCTCCTGCTCCAACCGACGCCGTTCGGTCACGTCTCGGACAAAGGCACGGGAATGAATCAGTCCGCCTCGTTCTTGATCAAACAGCGCGGTCCCGTGAACCTCCACATCCATCAATCGACCATCTTTGGCCAAGAGCGCGGTTTCCATCGAGCTCTGCCCGTGCGAGACCAGCCGTTCCAGAAAGTGCAATACGTTCAATGCCTGTCCGTCGCGAACCAAATCCCACAGTTTCATGCCGAGCATCTCGTCGAGGGTATAGCCGAGTTTGTCGAGACCGGTTTTGTTGACGTGCACCAGTCGACCGCTCCGATCGAGCTGGCAAATCATCTCAGGAGCATGTTCGATCAAATCTCGATATTTTTCCTCCAGTTGCCGTACCTCGGTCATCCGCCGTTCCAGCTGTCCAAACGAACGTTGCAGATTCGATGCCATTTGATTGAAGGCATGCGCCAATCCCTCTATTTCATCGCCTGTCTTGAATTCCACCCGCTGTTCCAAACGACCGCTCCCAATCTGCTGCACACCCTCGTGCAACAGTCGAATCGGCCGTGCAATCCGGCGAGCCACGACGACTCCGATGCCCCCGAGCCCCAACAGCATGACCGAACCGAACAACACCATCTTGGTCATCAGTTCGCCCAACGGAGCAAACGTTTCCGCGGCATCCTGACGTACCAGGGCAACCCACCGTTTCCCTCCCAGACTACCCGCCGCAAGCTGATCGGCGAATCTCACCGGGGCAAACCCGACCAGCGCCTGTTTGTTTCCGTGCGAGTCGTCCGTGGCCATCGCCCATCCCGGTTTCGGAGTCCCCAGCGTACCGATCAATTCGGCATCGATGGAATGGGCCTCCGGTGCAAGGACCGGACAAATCACCACGCTCCCGTCCGAGGCGAACAACATGGCATGGCCCGTTGCGCCGAACGAACCCTCGGCGATGGACTGGAACAATGTGTCACGCCGAAGCAGGATCGTCACGGCTCCGATCACAGTCCGCCGCTGATCGTCCAGGATCGGGGCCGCCACGACGACCACATGAGTTCCAAACGCCGGATCGAAGGAAATGTCGCTCACGTAAGGCCGCTGACCGCCTTTCAGGACGGCCTGCCACCAGGCGGTTTTGGCATAGGAATATTCGACTTGGGGAATCGAGCTGACCACCAACGCCCCCTGTCCATCAGTTACCAAGATGCCGACGTAGTCCGACTTTCGAATTTCGTGCCATCGGATCAAATAGTTCGTGACGATGCGGTTGACGAAGAGAGGAAATTCGCTTCGCTTATCGCGCTGTCCCCATCGCTGTTGCCAATCCTTGATAATGTCCGAAATACTCTGCGGGTCTTTGCCCTCGTATGTTCGATTGGCCTCGGAGACGGCGGTACGAAGGAAGGGCGCAGTCGCGAGTTGTTGGGCCTCGTTCATGCCGCGCGTAATGTGCATCTCGATTCGACGGGCGGCCTCGACGGCCACTTCTTTGAAATTCGTCCCCGTCGACTCCCGCAAGGCGCGTCGTTCTTCGACATAGATGAGGGCGAGCAGAAGGGCCAGCGGCAGGAGACCGACCATCACGATCGCCGCGATGATCTTCTGCTGGAGACTGTGAGACCGGCTCCAGAGTGTCATGGCTATACCACAGAGACGCGGAAATTATACTTCCGCGCGAGAACACGTTCGCGTTGGAAGTCGACGTTCGGGATGCACCCGTCTCACCACGCACCGCCCACAGTACGGAACAGACGGACGATGCGATCTTCTATTCCACCATTCGCTTCAGCTGCGTTTCAAGAGTCGACCCGGGGCTCCCGGCCACAACAATAAGAGAGGGCTGGCAACGAAGACCGATGAATAGGTGCCGAAAATGACACCCCAGAGGAGCGCAAGTGAAAAATCGTGCAACACTTCTCCTCCCGCCAGGGTCAAGGGGATCAGGACGAGCACGACGGTCAGGCTGGTGACGATCGTCCGGCTCAACACCTGGTTAATGGCGGCGTTGATCGTCCCTTCCTCGCTCTCCCGACGACGCAATTTCAAATTTTCTCTGATCCGATCGAATACCACGACCGTATCGGTCAAGGAATATCCTGCCAACGTCAAAAGCGCCGTCACGATCAGGAGCGTGATCTCCTTATCCAAAATATAGAAGGCTCCGACCACGGCCAAGACATCGTGAAACGTGGCCAGGGCGGCGGCGACGCCGAACCGGAGTTCGAATCGTGCCGCGATGTAGAGGATAATCCCGATAAATGAGATGACGATGGCAACCAGTGCATCCTCCTGAAGCTTCTTCCCGATGGTCGGTCCGATCTCCGTGGTGGAGTCGACCACGAATTTATTGGCGGGGAACTCCTTGGCGAAGACCCCTACCACGCGTTCCGCGATCTTCTCTTCGATCGTCGTGGAGGCCTTCACCCGGATGAGGAGTTTGTTGTCCTGTCCGAATTCCTGTAGTTCCGCATCACTCAAGCCGTTCGTCTCCAAGGCCTTACGGGCTTCATCGATCCGAACCGGCTGCTCGAACTTGAGCTGGACAGCCGTCCCTCCGGCAAAATCAATACCCAGATTGGCGGTACCCCGCGCGATCTGGACAAGTGCGATGAGTCCGAGCAAGACCATCACACCGGAAAAGAGAAACGCGAACTTGCGCTTGCCCATGAAGTCAATGTTGGTCTTGCCAAGAATCTCTAACATGCGCGCTCCCTTGTGATAACCCTGAGCCTGCTCCTGAAGGCTGATCGCCGACGACTTCATGGTTAGATACTCAACGCCTCCACTTTTTGCCGATGATACAACAGATCGAAGATCACTTTGGTCCCGACCAACGCCGTGAACAGGTTGATGGCAATACCCAGACACAACGTCACGGCAAACCCCTTGATCGGTCCGGTCCCGAAAAGAAACAGCGCCACCCCCGTAATCAGCGTCGTCACGTGAGAATCGATGATCGTCAATAACGCCTTGTCATACCCTGCATCGATGGCGGATCGAGGCGCCTTTCCGCCGCGCAGCTCTTCGCGGATGCGCTCGAAAATCAAGACGTTGGAATCGACCCCCATTCCGATCGTCAGCACGATACCCGCGATTCCCGGCAAGGTCAACGTGGCGGTCAAGGCCGACAACGCGCCCATCAGACACACTAGATTGAGCATCAAGGCAAAGTCCGCGATCAGCCCGGACAGACGGTAATACACGATCATGAATATCACCACCATTGCCCCGGCGAACAGAGTGGCCCTGATGCCCTTGTCGATGGAGTCTTGGCCGAGGGACGGACCGACCGTAAGATCCTGCACGATCTTCAGCGGCGCCGGGAGAGCACCGGCCCGCAGCACGATCGCCAAATCATTGGCCTCCTGCGTGGTGAACGTTCCGGTAATCTGCGCGCGCCCGCCTGAAATACGTTCTTGAATGACCGGGGCCGAGTAGATGGTGTTGTCAAGCACGACGGCCATACGCTTCTTGACGTTCTCGCCCGTAATCCGGTCGAATTCCTGCCCCCCTTTGGAATCAAAGGTAATCGAGACGTACGGATCGTTGAATTGGCCGATGGCGACCCGCGCGTCACTCAGCACATCACCGGTCAACATGACTCGCTTCTTGACGACATAAGGAACGCGAAACTCCACACCCGTGTCCTTATCGACCATTCGTTCGAATAAAATCTGGTCTCCTTCAGGCAGTTTGCCGGCAAACTGCTGGACCACCTCGGCTTCTTTGTCTTTTGGAATTCGCACGGGGAGATCCAGGTGGAGGTCTTCATCCAACATTTTGAACTCCAGCAGCGCCGTTTCCTTGATCAGGTCCTTGGCACGTTTCGGATCCTTGACACCGGGCAGCTGCACGACGATTTGCTTCAACCCTTGGCGTTGAACGATCGGCTCCGCGACGCCGAATTGATCGATCCGGTTCCGGATGGTTTCCAGCGCCTGATTGATCGCGGAATCCTTGATTCGCTTGGTCTCCGACTCACGCAGCTCCCACACCACCGCATTCGTCGACCCCGCCGACTCCTTCTCGACAAAAAGGGGAAAGGTATCGATCAGCTTTTGAGCCGGATCTTTGGCATCCGCATTTTGCAGCTGCATGATGATTTGATCGTGCCCGCTTCGCTTGACGAAGTCGACGGCGATCTTTTTCTCGGCGATGAGGTCTTGCAGCGCGGTGGCTGAACGGTCAACCGCAATCTCCACGGCACGGTCTTCATCCACCTCCAAGACCATATGGATACCGCCTTGCAAGTCCAACCCCAGCGTAATTCCCTTGTTCGGAAGCACGCCCTTCATCCAGCCGGGCAACGCTTGATACAGCGGCTGATAGGACGGGAGAAAAGCCACTACCGAGGCCGCGATGACCAGCGTCAATAACCAGAGCCGCCCGCTTATCTTTTTCATGTCGTCTGTGACCCCTTATCCCGCGTGAGCTACGCGTCTTTGTCCTTGTCTTCCTCTTCGCCGCGCACCCGCGCGATATTCTCGCGCTGCATTTTGATCTTGGTATTGTCGGCGATCTGCAGTGTCACGGTTTCTTTTCCCAAATTGGTGATGGTGCCCCAAATTCCTGATGTCGTGATCACCTTGTCGCCCTTCTTCAAGGCCTCCAACAAAGCCTGCTGTTGTTTTTGTTTCTTCTGTTGGGGCCGGATCAGAAGAAAATAGAAAATGACGAAGATCAAGAGGAACGGGATCAACGAGAGGATTCCGCCCGCCCCTCCACTGGCGGGTGATCCGCCTCCGCCAGTCCCCTCGGCCCATGCGATCGATTCCATCAACATCGAACAAATCCCTTCTTCTATATGTGACTGTTCCCAAACAATTCTCCGTGCGGGTCTTCACACCCCGCTAAACCGGCCATCACCGCTTGTCGATGATGCGTGCGATAAAACGCCTCCCGAAACTCAGGAAACGTTCCCTGTGCCAACGCTTCTCGTATCCGACGCATGAAATCGGAAAAATACCATAGGTTATGAATGGTATTGAGCCGCGATCCCAACATTTCCTTGACCATGAACAAGTGATGCAAATAAGCACGTGAGTATCGACGACATACCGGACATGCACAATCGGGATCAATCGGCCGTTCATCTTGAGCATACTGTGCCTGCTTGATGATCATCCGACCGGTGGTCGTGAAGAGAGAGCCTGTTCTGCCGTGGCGCGAAGGCACAACACAATCGAAGAGATCGATTCCCCGAGCGACCCCTTCCAGCAGATCCTCCGGATGTCCGACCCCCATAAGATACCGGGGCTTTTTCTCCGGCAACTCCGGAACCGTCACGTCAAGCATCGCATACATCTCGGTCTTGCCTTCTCCGACCGACAATCCGCCGATTGCATAGCCGTCGAACCCGAGTCTCACTAACGCCTTCGCCGACTCGACGCGCAAGTCCGCTTCCAAGCCCCCCTGGACGATGCCAAACACAGCCTGATCCGTTCTTCGACGCTGCGCTTGGCAACGTTCCGCCCACAATGTGGTGCGATGCACGCTGGCTTGGACGGTCTGACGATCGGCAGGCAATGCCACACACTGATCGAGCGTCATGATGATATCGGCACCTAAGGCCTCCTCGATTTCGATCGCTTTTTCCGGCGTAACGACGTGCGTCGATCCATCGATGTGGGATTGAAACGTGACGCCTTCGTCGGTGACCTTGCTCAATTTCGCTAAACTGAAGATCTGAAATCCGCCGCTGTCGGTAAGGATCGCTCCCGGCCAGCCGGTAAAGGCATGAAGCCCCCCCATGTCGCCCACGATCTTGTGACCAGGGCGCAAATATAGATGATAGGCATTATTAAGGATGAGTCGAAATCCCAGATTCTGCAGGTCCTCCGGTTCGAGCCCTTTGACCGGTCCCAACGAGCCTACCGGCATGAAGGCCGGTGTCTCGATTTCTGCATGGCCGGTCGTGAGGAGACCGATACGGCCTTTGGAGTGTCGGTCCGATTGTAGGGCTTGGTATTGCATCAGCATCGTTGGCATCGACTCGTCACATGTGCTCAGGCGCCGAGAGACCGAGGACATCGAGTCCGTTTCTGAGAACTTGTTGGACTGCTCCCATCAAGACCAGTCTCGCCGCGGTCCGCTTCGGCGTAAGTACGTCGGTGGATGCCGACTCATCGAGTCCTGAATCGGTTTCAGGAGGCAAAATTCGGTGTTTGTTGTAGAACGTATGGAGCAGCGCTGCCAATTGCTGGAGATAATACGTCACACGATGCGGTTCAAAGGCCAGGGCACTCGCCTGAATGACTTCGGGGTAGGAGGACAGCTTCTTGATCAGTCCCAATTCATCGGGATCCGTCAACACCGCGAGGTCCGTCTCCTCTGCAGACGGCCGGGCGATCCCTCTGGCGGAGGCCACGCGCCACAGGCTGCAAATTCTCGCATGGGCATATTGAACGTAGTAGACCGGATTGTCGGCGGACCGTTGCTTCGCCAACTCCAGATCGAACTCCAGATGCGTCTTGGGATCCCGCATGAGGAAATAGAACTTGGCCGCATCGGCTCCAACCTCTTCGATGACTTCCCGCATGGTAATGAATTCCCCGGTCCGCTTGGACATCTTCACTTCGACTCCGTCCCGCAGCAGCTTGACCAACTGGACGAGCACGACTCGCAAACGATCTTTGGGATGCCCATAGGCCTGCATAACGGCTTCCATGCGCGGGATATACCCATGGTGGTCGGCACCGAAAACATCAATCAGCAGATCGTAGCCACGCCTCAGCTTGTCGTGATGGTAGGCGATATCGGACGCGAGATACGTATATTCCCCGTCCTGTTTCTGAACGACACGGTCTTTTTCATCGCCATACAGGGACGCACGGAACCACCAGGCACCGTCCTGTTGAAACAGGAGTTCACGGGCTTTCAATTCATCCAGGGCACGTTCGATGGCTTTAGATTCAAGAAGCGACGCTTCGCTGAACCAAGATTGGATCTCAATGCCAAATAACTGAAGGTCATCACGGATCTGTCCCAACAGTTTCTGGTAGGCAAGAGAGCGGCAGCGAGTCTCAAGGTCGGCAGAAGTCAGTTCACTGGGAACGCCGTCGAGTTGCTCCTTGATCTCTCGTGCTACCGACGTAATGTACGAGCCATGATAGCCATCCTCGGGAAACTGGACGGTCCGCCCTGACAACTCTTGGTAACGAGCATATACGGACGCGCCCAACAATTTCATCTGGCGGCCCGCGTCGTTGATATAATATTCGCCCACGGCATCGTATCCGACTGCATTTAGCAACCGAACAACTGCCTGCCCAACCGCCGCCCCCCTGCCATGACCGACATGCAAGGGACCGGTCGGATTGGCGCTCACATACTCCACCAATACTTGCCGGCCGGCCCCGCCAGCTGCCCGACCATAACGAGCCCCTTGTGATTCGATTTCACGGAGAACCTCCTGCCAAAGAGCCGGTTTTACCGTAAGATTCAAAAAACCGGGACGGACGATCTCAATACGATCAAACAGCTGTTCGTTCTGGGATAGGTTTTCCACGATGATTTGCGCGATATCGTGAGGGGCCTTGTGTTCAGAGGAGGCCAAGGACATCGCGACCGTGGAAGCGAGGTCTCCCCATTCGGGTCGTTTGGGTGCATCAAGGCTCAGTGTGGGCCACGCGGTCGTCTTCAACTGCCCTTTTTCCCTCGCTCCGTTGAGGGCACCGAGTAGGGCCGTTGTTACCCTCTCTTGTACGAGTCCTTGAGACACAATAATTTTCCTAAGTCCTTACCAAAGAAAGGAAATTAACGGGCCACTGTATCATTACGTGGTCGTCGGAGACAAGGCGGTTTCCGTGGAGTTATGAGGGTTTGCGTTATTGGGTCGTCTACATAATATACGCCGCGCCGCTTCCCAAACTTGGTCCACCGGTACATGAAGACAAGGTTTCTCCGCACACGATTTGACCGTTTCCCAGGACTTACAACCACAAGGCATCCCTCGCACAATCGATACGTGGCGACCGTATGGGCCCCACCGCTGATGATCTGTAGGGCCAAATATGGCTATGGTCCGCACACCCAACAAAGCCGCCAAATGGGTCACGCCCGAATCATGCCCGACATAGAAGGTTGCCCATGCCAGGATCCCTGCAACTAGAGAAAGATCGAGGTCCTTGAGAACAAGCGGTGGCTTTTCCAAAAAACATCGTACCTTGTTCACGGCATCCCGATCGGCCGGTCCCTCCAAGACCAGCGGGCACATCCCTTCTTGCTGCAACCGTTCAATCAACGACGCCATCCGTCTTGCCTCAAGGCATTTGTGAACGCTTCCGCTCCCCGGATGCACCAGAGCGAATGGTCGATCGTGTGAGACTTCCAGAGCGTCAAGATAGCCTTTAGCTCGCTCCACGAGATGAGAGGGAAGCCGTATCGACTGCTCCGATGAAATACCTTGCGCCGTCTCACCCAGCGTCTCAAGAAAACGATCGCATTGGTGCCTTACTCGTAAGCTCGGCGAGGATGGAGACTGAATGTGAACGCGAACCACTCCCCACTTCCGGCACTGAGCAGCAAGAATGCCGTCTGTGTCTTCGGTCCAGGCCACGACCAGATCACATCGCTTCAACCATGATTGTAATTCCTTGGGAAGGGAGGAGGTATCTGAAAAGAGTCCCAGACTTGCCTGACCTTCCAATGGGACCCCGTTGTCAATCAATCCACACTCCACCAGCAGCCGACTCACGGCGATGGACGCGATAAGCACGATCGCATGTCGAGAAAACTTTTCCCTCAGAGCCCTTATCGCCGGAATAGCCAGCAGGACATCCCCTAGCGCGCCGGGATGAAGAATAAGGACGGTCCGTTTCGCGGATCCTTCCGACACGCTAACGCCCTGAACCCGGACCGGCATCATGTACCGATCGCGCCTTTTCTAGATCGGATGGCGTATTAATATTGAACATGGAACGTCCGTCCGGGTCGAACGCACTGATCTCATCTTCCGCAACGATGCGCGAGCATAGAGCGGGATGAGAGACCATGTTGTGGATCTTTCGATTATGGAGCTTGATCATCTCTTCGATAACCGGCATGCACGCCCGGCTATAAACCGCATGCGTAGGCTGCAGACGAGTCGCCCACCGACCGATCACGATATCACCCTGGTCTTTCAGGCCAACCATGTATCTAATGACATCCGAGTTTAAGAAGGGCATATCACAGGCCGTGAGAAAGATATGGTGAGTCCGAGCCCATTGAAGACCTGTATATAACCCGCCAAGGCTCCCGCAACTCGGAATAAGATCGCGCGTCACCGGTATTTCTAGATCTAGTGGAGGGCTGTCTTGAGCGATGACAACGCAGACCTGTTCAAAGAGATCACAAAGAACAGCACAACTGCTCTCAAAGAGAGTTCGCTGGCCGACAAGCATAAATCGCTTGTCCTCTCCCATCCTTCTACTCTTTCCACCGGCCAGCAGTATGCCTGTCACATCGGTGATCATAAATACCTGAAGCTGTTTGAAAAAAGAGAGGGGGTGGGACTACCCACCCCCTCTCTTTCTTCCCACGCCGAACGTTTCGTTATGAAATGTTACAATGTCTTACCCTTTTTCCGGTTAGCACGGCGAGTCAGAACCCATCCTTCCAGCAACACCACACCCACCGCGATCACTGCCGGATAGATATAGGTTTCCTGAGGGATGGGTGGGTTCATGAATGTATAATAGAACGCCGACACTGCCATCTTGCGTCCGGCATCACCATTATGGCCGTCCCATGCAAAAAACACGGTCGGAATATATTGCCCCACTTCAAAGAAAGTATCCTCGTCGTAATCTTGGTCTTTCTTATTTCCTAACGGGCGCTGAATCATGACATACCAGCGACCGTTCTTCCACTCGCCCTTCACAAGCTTCATCGCCTCTTCATAGTTATCCCGCTCTTCAAAATCCTTATCCCAACCTGTTCCCTTGAAGGCGCGAAGCGACCCATCGGCTTCCCATTTGACGATATCAACGGGGAACTGCTCGTTAGTCCCGAACAGGTACCGAGGCTTGATCGGAGCAGGTAATTCTTTCCACTTTACTGCCGTTTCAATGGCAATCGCGTCATTATACACGGCGTAGTTGTTTTGCTTGGCGGCGATGGAGCCTTCTTCACCGGTCTTAGGCTCCTGTTCCTGGACGTCGATATTCACCTGAGTCGGAGCCCAAGGTAGTTTCCCTTCGGCCACACTCTTGGTTCGATCATCCCATTCGAGAAGATAAACGATGTATTTGTCGTTATAGAGAGAACGAACCCAGATATCATCAATCCGATTCACGAAATTTCTCGGCTTATGGGTGATCTGTCCACCCATAGCCACATACCGCTTAGGAGCCTTTTGCCAAGCTTCATGCTCGATCTCGGTCGGAATCTCTCCCTCCACAGGATCAGACGGAATAACAAAGTTGATTTTTGGTTTATCGGTCAGTGGATCAATTGGAAGCGGATTGCCGAGTGCATCTCTCTCGCACAGCGAATTGACAAAATTCGCGATATCCCACCGTTCATCTACGGTTGTATTATCCGCGAACGAAGGCATCGGCGTACCATTGACACCGGTCGAAAACGTCCGGAAGATATTGGTCACGTTGTAGGGATCCTGACGACTCCCTCTAAAGTTCCAGCACTTATGCCAGTTGGCCGGCTGAATCGAGAAACCCCAGTCATCTTTCAGGTTAAACGCGTTCCCATCGCCACGCCCTTCCATCCCGTGACACTCAACGCACTTCTTTTCGACGATCAACTCCGAGCCTCGCTTCTTACTCTCGTCACTGGCAGGCTTGGGTTTCAGATCCGCTAATTGCAGGACGGTTTGTGTCTCCGACTGTTTATCCGTAAACTTCCGGTCTTTAACGAGCTGCGTAGTCACAAAGGCCAGTACTTGTAACCGTTGTTCTTCGGTCAAGATGCCTTCCCACGGGGGCATGGCAGAACCCGGCAATCCATGGGTCACCGTCTCAAATAGGTCGTTTTGGCCGGGGACGGGCTTTTTCGCATCAAACAGCGGCAGCTCACCGCTCGCGGTGTGGCGGATCTTAAACGTCCCTTGATTGAAATTGCGCGGACGTGGCCACAGTCGATCGGCACCTGGTCCGTCACCGGCGCCATCGACTCCATGACACCATACACACTTAGTGAAATAAACCCGCTTCCCTGCTTCGATCATTTCTGCGGAGGGTTCAGGGGCAAGATCGCCCTTTTTAAATCCTTCAGGCAGCCCTTGAGCAGAAACAGACGAATATCCTGCCCCCGACACCAGAACCACTCCGAAGGCAGCAGCCGCGATGATTCCGGCCTTCTGAGTCATGCTGTCTATCATGTTGAGCCTCATCTTCTTCATTTACATTATGTTTGGTTTGGCCTTTGGGGTATCCAGCGACTAATCCCAAGTCCGTGGATAGTAACCAGTGTGCCAATATTCAAACAAAATAACTTTCCAAATTTCATCGACAGTCAGGTGTTGTTCCCATGGCGGCATGACGGAGGCCCAAGGAAACCCTTCGTTAGGCAACCCAATTCCCCCCTTGGCCACGCGCCAGAAGATGAAGGTTTCCTGCAGCTGGGCGATCGTACCTGGATCGGTAAAATTCGCGGGAATTGGATTGAAGGCAAAAGCGTGGAGCCCTCGGCCGTTTAAGTTGTCACCATGGCAAAAATGACAGTTTTGAAAGAAGATTTCGCCGCCCTCGCGGACGTACTTCAGATACCCTTGATTCTTGTCATCCCACGGATTGGCGTTAGGCTTCATTAGACGCCCCATGCCCTGCTCGACGATATTGGCGTTGGAGAACTCTTGATCGTACTTCCCCTCAGGATTGACCCGATATGGATTCTGCGAAGTCTGCAGGGTATAGGTTTTACCATGGACCTTTGTACTGGCAGGCGGCGCAGGATGGACGGTTCTGAGCTCGATTGGCTCTTCCGATTTCGGCATCATGGCATTATAGGAAAACCCGCCGACAAGGATGGGAATGAGCACAAGATACGCATAGCGGAGAAGCCTATTCATCCCAGTCTGCGCATCGAGCACATTCATAATGGGCTGCTTGAATTTGTTCCAATCCTCTTCATTGGCGGATACCCACATGAACACCGTCACGAGCCCCACCGTCCCATACATCGCTCGTACGCTGAAAGGAATCGGCGGATAGACACGATATTTCAGATAAAGCATCAAGAAGACCCAGAACCCGATCCCTTGCCAGAAGCGCGGGATGGCCATGCCCATGGCACTCATTATATAGCTCAAGCCGGTAAAACCGATCACGTAGCATGCCACTTCGAGCAGCAGCTGGATCGGCATATATCCCTCAACCAATCTCACAGTGGTGGATGGAACAATGTCGAAGATCATCCCACCCAGCAGGAGCAGCCCCGCTACACCAACCAAGGCACCGAGCGACATCAACGCTTTCATCGGTAAACTCCCTTTACTCTCCGCATAAGAGACAACCGGGCGCTATGAAATCTTCGGCGGCGGCGCCCCGGTTTTTACTTGTGATAAATAATCGACGATTTTTTTCAATGCACCAGCGCTCAACTTTTGGCCGAAGACCTTCGGCATGGTGTTGTCTGGAAATGGCTTCACGACAAAGGCGCTTGGATCGACGATGGACTCCATAATGTATTCAGTCGCAGACTTGGCAGTGCCCTTATACGTAGGATCTTTGATGCGTTGGGGAGCCGTGGTTCCTTCCTCCAGCTTTGGACCAATTGTGCCCATAGCACCTGGAATACCTGGGATCGTATGGCACGACACACATTGAGCCTTTGCAAAGATCTGATCAACCGGCTCCGATCCGTCAGCCATCAGAGACGTAGCGCCAGCGGCCTTCTCCTCTTGCTGCTTCGGACGATCCGCTTCCGGGATAAACTTTTCGTAGGATTTAACAATCTCTTCGAAGGACGGCGGCTCTACCCCCTCGCGGAGATACATCCATGTATCAACGGCCGCAAGTTCCGGAAGACTTAGAGAGATCGGCGGCTTATGAATGGCCGGCATGGGGCTTTCCTTATCGTTGGTACCCTTCACTCCATACCCAGCCACGACATAACAACTAGGACATGCATGCGACTCTGCAATGTATTCCTGTACGTTTTCAGCGGTACCTGAACCAGGGAACGCTTCCTTGACGGAGTACTCACGCTTTGACGGATCACCTTTGGAATATTTCGGATCTTCTAAACGTTCCTTCCGAGTGGGAAGACCCAACAAATTCGGCGCACGCTCACCGAGCATGCCCGCATGGAAGGCATGACAGAGCGGACATTGTCCCTTCCCGATCGCGCCCTGCTCCTTATTTTTTCCGACACCGCCGAAGATAATCTTCTCACCTTCGTCGGCCAACTGCTGGGGCGTCATGGAGTCCCAGGTCTTCTTTTCTTCTACCGGCGGAAATCCACCTTCAACTTGAGGGAGCCAGTTTCCATAGCCCGACAGAAATGCAGCTACAAAAAACATGAACCCGCCAATCCGAAGCAAGGCGCTCAAGTTGGTGAAGTACAACGCCATAACGAAGGTGGTCACGGTGATCATCACCAGGGACACGGGTAAAAGCCGATTCTCGCCATAAAAATTGTTCTTATAATTGGCGATCGCCATGAACAAAAGAAAACAAGAGACCAGCCCGATGAAGGTCTTAAAAACAGCCCGTTTCTTTGCGACGGGGTCACTGATGGACATCTGGAAGTACACTATCAGCCCCGCGATGATAGCTAGAGCCATCCAGCCCATTGAGAGTGCTTCCGAAATAAGATTACCCAAGGTCGTAACCTCCTACAGCTCAACGAGGAGCGGTAAATAAATCCCTCTCCGCCGTTGAACTGCCTATCAAAAAGACACTGATTAGTGACTGGCAGCCGGCTGCGGGACACTACCCGGGATTCCCGCTTTTGCCTCGACCGGAACCTTCTTCGCGGTCAAGCTGCCTAACCAGAAGACAAAGAGAATCGTGATCCAGAAAAACAAGACATTAAATGAAATCATGTTGGCGGCAAATCCCACCGTATGGGTATAAGCCCAGGGAGAGTTATCCCTCATAATTTCATTCACATGCCAGAACAGTCGAACCGATGAGCGGATATAGCCCATCAACCCCATCATCCAGGTGAATGCCGTCGCCAACATGATGAGCGCGTATTGAGACCGAGCAGAGATCTTACCCCACTCAATCGGTCCCATTTGTTTCGCGCCCTTCATCATGAAGCTGTTCAGGGCAAACATGAAGAAGAGACAGGACAACGTAGTCGCGACCTGAGGAACAGACAAACCGACGCGTACGTTGGCAGGAATGTAGTATCCATATACCGCAAGGAAAATAATATTGAAGTAGGCGCAGGCGAAGAATACCCCCATGAAGATGTTCCCGAACTTCGCCCACGATACGGTTGACACTTTATTGCCCCGCATATACCAGACGAAACTCAGCACGGTGGTCGTGATAATAACGTTGATGCCACCGTTCTTAGCAGACATAACCCCGTAGTTACCCAGGACCGGGTGCTGCTGGCCTCCCATGGCCTTTAGCTCAGCTGGCGTCATGACCATGGTGTGCGGCGTGATGAAGACCATGTAACCGCAGGCCAACAAGAACACAAGGTACTTAATGTATCGCTGATATTTCTCAGCACCGCGCATGCGCCCCATGGCTTGCCAGAGATAATAGTTGGTGCTGAGGAAGAGAATTCCGATCATCGTCGCTTGAATGATGAATAGCCACGCGAGCAGGCCTCCCATCAATGTAATGCCCATCTGTTGCCGATAGGCATATACCTCCCGCATCAGCCAGTATCCAGCAAATGGCAGCGGAATCAAGAAGGCCACGCCGAGCGCCATGGCGATATAACCCATCCAGTCATAGTGAGCGCGATCCTCGTCTGTCTTTGCCGCCAAAAATTTATAGGCGGCATACGCAGCGACCACACCACCGCCAAAGGCCATGTTTCCGAGGATTCTGTGAAGATTGAGGGGATTCCACAAAGCCGTATGAATCACGTGCCAAATATTCCCAAGATATCGCCCCTGCTCATCGACACCGGCAGGCGACATCATGAAGCCGATCCAGGAATTCGCCAAGAACATGAGCAAGGTCCCGATGATATTCAAGATCACCGACATGCTCAAATGGATCCACTTCAGGAATCCCTCCTTCATCTTGTCCCAGCCATAGTAATAGATGTAGAGGGTTCCGCTCTCAGCCACAAACATCAAGGCATAGATATGCATGACCGGGCGGAATATGCTGGACAAATACGAGAAGAACGCTGGATACAAGGTCAGGAAGGTAAAGATCAGGATACCGCCAAGAATTGCCGTAAGAGAGTACGCCGTCAGACTGATCTTAATAAAGTCATACGCCAACTGATCATAGCGCTTGGCGAGCGCCTTGTCCTTGGTCACCACCCCCATAAACTCGATAATCATGCAAAAGATCGGCACGGCCAGCACGAAACTACCGTAATAAAGGTGCTGCTGGTTCGCAAACCAGAGGAGAACGCGGCTCTCAAAATTGTACCTCGGATAGTCCTTAGGACCATCAGTCGTTTTGGGGGCAGGAGCACCGACTACAATACCCTCGGTCTTGTAGTAGACATCCCGACCCTTTTCAACCTTATCCCCATCCTTCTTTGCCGCATCGCCGGCAGGAGCCTCTTCACCGATGGCCGGCGAAGGCAGAGCCACGACGATCGGAAGCAGAAGGAGGCCAACCATCATGCAGAGCGCCATGATTGAAAAGACGCGCTTGCCGGCTAAAAGGCCCATGGAATACCTCCTTAATACACTCTCGTTAGATTAATGATGCACGAATTATCTAAACTCTCAATTACCGATTACTTTCTCCGGCACCGATTACTGTTTCCCGACATCTAATTTCGGAATAGGTACCAAAAGTCCAATCCCTGCATATCCATGAGGTAGTGATCAACCAGAATAAAATAGCCGACTGTAATAATCAGAGAAACGACCACCGCAATGACAGGGTTATTCAGCGCGCTCATTTCTTTCCTCTCCTCCGCCGACCAAGTTCATCAACTGACTAGCCTGCACAACCGCACCATACAACTGATGCGATCACCTTCAACAGGGGCACTGAATGCCAGCAAACCAGTAGAAAAACCATAGCCCAACGGCACAAGTAATGTAGAAAATCATTTTACCGACTTTTATCTTAATGTCGCTGTCTTGGGTAGCTGTGGCCATTGTTGTATTACTCCGATAAGATAGATGTTGGTGGGGATTTCAGAATTACTGCACTTCCTTGACAGGCACCCGGCCCTGTGTTATCAGAATTTTGCCGCTTGTGAGCGAAGCAATGGGAGAAACCGTGACGAAAAACTCAAAAGTGTTTGACATTATAGTTTTGGCCGGTATGGTTGTCAACATCATTTTGGCCGTGTTTTTGATTCTCTACTACTTCGACTTTCTATAGTATTTATCGGGCTTTCCGCTCTCCTTCTTCCTTCGTTCCGATCTTCGAAATCGCACAGCGGAATCCGATCGTTTCATCTCGAAAGTCAGACATCATTTTGCTTCGGCTGGTAATCCGAACATCCCCTCCGGTCGTCGTATAACTTCCGCCACGAAGAACCCGGTACGTGCCATACTCAGGACTCGGCGGGTTCTGTTCGGGCGAGATCTTGTAATACGTTTCGTCGTACCAATCAGCTACCCACTCGATGACGTTACCTGCCCCATCCATCACCCCATACGGGCTCTTGTCGGCCAGAAAACTTCCCACCGGCGCAGACACCTCGTACCCATCCGGCACTCTGGCCCAATTGGCACCATTTGCCTGCTCTTTATTACCCCATGGCCAGAGTCTTCCGTCACTGCCCCGCATCGCCTTTTCCCACTCCGCCTCCGTGGGAAGACGTTTTCCTTTCCACCGGCAATATTCCGCCGCATCATCCCACGATACATAGACGACCGGCTGATTGATTCCCTTCATTCTACCGCTGCTCTTGGCATACCGTGCAGGGAGTCCTGGTTTCCGATGACCGGTTGTCTGAACAAACTGCTGATACTGGTGATTCGTCACTTCATACCGATCGATGGAAAATTCATCTAGATAGACGGTTCGCTGTGGACGCTCATCGAACCCGCCACCGTTCGTCCCACGAATGAATGGGCCCGCTGGAATTGTTACCATCTCATCTTGAATAGGCAGCTCCCCTGAAACGTTCTCCGATGCCGACTCCATTTCAGAACCGGCGTTTGTCGGCGGCTGTTCATAAGGCGTTAGGGTGGTGCCCCGCATAATTGCAACGATGGGCATGGCCGCACAGGCCAGCACTACAAGTAGAAAGACCAGTTTGAACTTTGAGTCGAGCATGCCGTCCTATGACTCAACCTCCTCCGGGTTGATCAAGATCGCTTGCACAGCGAATGCCGATCGTCACATCTGTCCGCCAATGCTTGGCTGCAAACCGCTTCGATAGCCTAGCATGGTGTTCGGTTTCCCTCCATGAGCCGCCGCGTACGACTTTGAGGTCAGCGTTCTCCGGCCCCTTGGGATCACGAAATGGTGATTTTTTGTAGTAGTGTTCGTCGTAAGAATCCTCAACCCACTCAGCCACATTGCCCGTCATGTCATAGAGGCCATATGGACTTCGCCCCGCATCGAACGACCCCGGTGGAGCCAAATATTTATACCCATCTTCACTACCGTCGACGTTCGCTGCACTGGGGACAAACTTGTCCCCCCACGGGTATCTCCTCTTGCTCTCGCCACGCCCGGCTTTTTCCCACTCCGCTTCCGTTGGAAGTCGTTTACCGGCCCACTTACAGTACGCTGCCGCTTCGTCCCACGAAACGCTCATGGCCGCGAATTCCGGCTTCAGAATCTTCGACTGATCGTCGTCGAAGACCTCAATCCTGGGCGCACCACGCTTGGTCATCTTGGCGAACCGCATATATTCACCTTGGGTGACTTCTTTTTGATCGAGATAGAACCCCTTCAAATAAACTTGATGTTCAGGGGCCTCATCCGGATCACCGTCATTGCTTCCCATCGTAAAAGGTCCCTCTGGAATCTGTACCATCTCACGACCTTCGTCGCCTATTTTCGTCTTGTACATCGAGTAGTCCTGGGCCGGCAGGCTGTTCGCCGTCGGCCGAGCTTCCGACTTTACCGAGGCGGCGAGCTGTTTCATTTGCTTCGCCTTATAGGACTCATAGGCCAGCAGGCCGATCATGAGAAAAAACGACGCAAACACAAAAATAATGGACCCGACCAACACGCCCTTGTTTTCCACGGATACCTCTTTAATCGAGAATGTCTACCGATCTAGGAGGGCGACGTCCCGACCCTGTTCCGACGCCGCCTTTTTGGCAGCACGCACATCGAGCAACATTGAAATCTGAACGCCGAGAAAACCGCCCATCGCCGCACCCGCTCCCGCACCGACCCAGATCCGCTCCCCACCGGCCATCAACCAAGCCAAGGCACCACCCGATAGGGTCCCAACAAGGATACTGATGAGAAACCTGCGGCCGCCAAGACAGCCGATCACAACACCAAGGGCGAGTCCAACGGAGGTGGCAAGCGGCATTAATCCACCGCCCATAGTGAGCCCGATCAGCGTACCGACCGTACCCATCACGGCTATCCCTAGCGCAATGTCAAACACCTTGTTCCCCGCCATGACACGATCCTTCGTGGACCAGGAGTACATCTCTACTTTGCCGGAACAGCAACGATCGGACCAAAATCGACTTCAACGCCAGGAGCCGCGATAATGGAGATGCCCCATGCCTTGTCAGCCGGCTCATGCTTATGAATCCGCTTGAAATCCTCGTACACATTCACCCGCTCCTCAAACCATTGCCCGATCTCTTTCGTTCCGGACTGAACGACGATCTCTGATCCGCTGAACATACCGCCTTCCGTTAAGGTCCCCTCCGGCTTTGATTCACTCCAGACATATTTCGTGAACACCGGAATAAAAAGAAGATCGGTATCCAGAGACGCGTAGACGGCGGCGAGTGGTTCAGTACCGGTCGCAGCTTTATTCAGACGCCACCGCCAAGTCAAAATAGGATGGGTTTTGGGATCCCAATCAATTTTCTTTTTCTTGATCCGCTGGCCAGCATCTTTCGCCGACAGGAAGTTCACGCCGTCTTCCGACCGCACCTTGTAGGCTTCACGACCTTTCGATTGACTCCGCTGGTTTTCATGATCCCACAGAGAAGGGAAGCCATCCGCCTCCTTCGCTTGAAAATCCTCCAGCACGAGTGGCGGCCCTTGGGCGATAACGGGAGATTGCCAGACACAAACACTCACCAGAACACTGAGCACGGCTGCGGCGTACATTGGCCCACGGCACTCCATGGATTTCATTCCCTTTCTATGTTTCTTGCGAGGGCACCGGCGAAAGCAAGGGCGCCTGTTTCTCCTGGAATTCCTCACCCATCACCGGCTGCTGTCCCCGCTCACACATCCAGAACAATGCAAGGACGGCCGCCCAAAATACCACCATGTTCAACGTCACCATTTTCGTCGCGTATTGAAGATCCGGAGTGAAGGCCCAGGGCGAGACATCGGCCATTAACTCACTGACATGCCATGACAAGCGCCCTGACGAGCGAATGTAGCCCATCAAGCCCATCACCCAACTGAAGGCCGCCGCCAACCCAAACAATCCGACCATGCCGCGCAGCGGAATTTTTCCCCACTGAATCGGGCCATGCACCACGGCTCGCCTGAGCATCACGCGGTTCATCACCACACCTACGACGATGACGGTCAGTGTCGTGAACGCTTGGGGAGCCGACAGGCCGACACGAATCTTCGCCGGCAAGTAGAACCCATAAACGGACAACCAGATGATGTTCAACGCCCCAACCAGATACAACACCGTAATCACGATGTTCCCGGTCTTGGCCCACGAGATAGTCATGGTTCGATTGGCTCGTCGGTAGTACAGAAAGCTGAGGGCGGTCACGAGAATCAGGATATTCACGGCCCCGTTTTTGGCCGACATCACGCCATAGTTGCCGATCACGGGATGCTGAGCGCCTCCCATCGCCTTGACCTCACTGGCAGTCATCAGAAGCGTATGAGGCGTCAGCCAAATGAAGAGCGCCAGCATCAATACACCCAACAAGACTTGGTAGTAGGATTGATACCGCTCACCGCCTTTGATGCGTGCCATGCTCTGCCAGAGGTAATAGTTGATGCCCAGGAACAAGACGCCGATCAAGAGCGCCTGGACCACAAACAGCCACGTGAGCAAGCCACCCATCATGGTTACGCCCATCGTCTGGCGAAACACGAACACCGATTTCATCAGCCAGTAGCCGGCAATCGGCATCGGGATGAGCGCGCAGACCGTCACAAACAGAAAAACATAGCCGACCCAATCGAAATAGGCCCGTTCCTCGTCAGTCTTACTCGTGAAAAATCGATAACAGGCATAGGCCAGCACCACCGCCCCACCGGACATAATGTCCGCGAGGAAGCGATGGACGTTCAGCGGATTCCACAGCGCGGAATGCAATAGATGCCAGGCATTTCCCAGGAATCGACCCTGTGCATCCACCCCGGCCGGCGACATCATGAAAGCCGACCAGGCGTTCGCCATCATCAACAGCGCGGTTCCCACAATGTTGGTCAGAATGCCGATCGCGGCGTGGATCCACTTCATGCCTCGATCCGTCATCCGATTCCACCCATAGTAGTAGATGATCAATAGCAGTGTTTCCCCAACGAACACCGCGGCGTACGCCGGCATGAATCCCTTGAACGTGCCGCCCATGTACTTCATAAAACTCGGATAGAGCGTGATGAACATCGTGAGCATCAGACTCCCGATGAGTGCGGTGATCGACAGGGCCAAGACCGCCACTTTCGCAAGATCTCTCGCCAAGCCGTCGTAACGAAGGGCCAAAGCGGGCTTCTTGGTGGTCAGTCCAAGAAATTCGAGCAACGCACAAAACAATGGGAGGGCAAGCACGAATCCGCCGAAATAGGTATGTTGCTGTGTGACAAACCACACCAGCAGCCGACTATCCAATGAGCCGATTCGCGGATAGACCGTATCATGCGGAGCGGGAGCTGGCGGTCCCTGCGGAGTTCCCTCGGTGCCGAAATACACATCGGTTGAGGATTCCGCGAAAGACAGAACAGGTCCGTTCCACGAGGAAGATACAAACAGGACCACGAGAGTCACCAACGCGATCACCACACTGACGAAGACACGTCTCACCCACGATGCTCGCCTCATACACCTACCTCTTGGTTCCACCCTTGCCAAAGGCTAATACTCCTCCGGTATTGTCCGTGGCTTGTACCGATTTCCCAAGAATCCCCATCACGAAAGGACAGCGCAGCATCCCGCTCGACAGTTGTGGCCCTTGCTCATCCTCGACATGACGCCGCGTGCCTAGATAATATCCATACACCGCCATCATGGCCGCCACCATCGTTCCCATCACAGCCGCTGAAGCCACTGTAATCGTCGGCTGGCGGACGACAAACAAAAGCACGCCCATCGCCACGAGATAATATGTCGACGCAAAGGCCATCCCGGGCCACCACCAATACTTCAGCAGTTCACCGGGCGCAGTCCGACGGAGCGAGTGCAGCCAGGCGCTGGTCGGGTAGAGTCCGCCCAAATATGAACAAAGCGCGAGACCTCCCCCCAGAATCGTCACGGTCAGTAGTTGAGCCAGAGCGGCGCCTTGCTCGTTCGCAATCGCCATCCCGGACAGCGATGCTCCAGCCCCAACGCCCAAACCGGTCAACACCCACGGTCCTAGTTGCCAAGCTCGCTGTTGGACCAGCACACGCAGCTGTTCACCATTCGGAAACGTCGGAAACGGTCTGCCCGACACCGAAAGCTTGCGTACATGGCCGATCTCAAACGCATCCCGTGCGACGGAGGTAGAGGAGATGATGATCGCCATCATGGCCGGTCCGTCGGGATGCTGAAGATAACTGTAGTGCATGATCCATAACAGCGTGAGGACCAACAGAGACAGTTGCATGCCGTACACGGCTCCGATCCAGCCGGTGAGCCAGCCAAGGAGACGCAGGCCGTCTTGCCGGACAACGGTGGACCAGGATGTCGCACGACCCACCCGATAGGACAAGAGCGCGGTAACCATGGCCGTCAGACTGCTGACTGCGAGCAAGACCAAGGGATCGGCGATCGGCACCAGATGCTTCGCCAGCCGATACACCCCAAAGGCGATCAGTCCAGGCACGAACATGACGATCCGCTTTTGTCGGCGCACGGCATCTTCCGTCGCTGCCAAGCTCAAGCTGGGAATCACACGCAATGCCATTCGATGCATCATAAATAAACTTGTCAAGCGCGAGAGGTGAGGCGTGAAACGCGGATCGTCCTTGTCGTCTCACTTTTCACGTTTACCTTCAGGTTTTTTGAGCTGCCATCCCAAAGTACTTCGCTTTGATTTCTTCCATCAGCGACACGGTGATACGAGGCAACCCACGATCCGCCGCCGTGCGTTCGAGTTCAATCCGTGCCATGGCGCGAACCGGCGCCGGTACCCGTTCCAGCCGCCGCTCCGCCTCGGAATCCCATTCGATACGCTCCCCGGTTCGGGAACGAATCAACGTCTCGTAGGTGACGACCCGCTGTCCTTGTCGGCGGAGACCCTCCTCGACTTCTTTTCGAACCAGCACCGCCACATAGGGCGGCATGCGATCCAATCGGTTCAATGCCTCATCGGTCCATAGCAAACGATCGACGAGGCCATGTGTCTCCCCTTCCGGCACATCGACACCGACTTTCAACCCACAGCCACGACATTCGGAACGGATGAACCACTGCAACGGACCGGTCTCACTACCACGCTCCTCAATCCCCTCGGTATGCATCCAGCGACCACAGCCACAGGTCAACATCGCAAGAGCTCAACCAATCTTTCCCGGGTACAAGATATACAACATCGTGTAGGTGAAACTTCCCGTGACGAACAACACACAGTAAATGACCATCGTGAACCGGCCGAGCGCCCGATGCCGCTTCGCCCCGTCAGGCCAAATCCGTTGAATCGTCATCTCGATCGCAAACACGAACGCCACGAGGGCGAGAAATATCACATACACTTCCAGCTTCCGCATCGAAAATCCTGCCGTGGCTACCCGCGAAAAAAAGATCCCGAGGACTACCACGGCGATTCCGATAAAGATGAGGCTGATCTTCTTCCACGTCGTGAGCAGCCGTGATTCCCGCAACGATCGCACTCCGTCGATAAACTGCTGTGAGCGAAATCCCAACACGATCATATACACGGCCATGATCAGGCCGATAATGACGAGAATGATGTGGAGCGTCAGCACGGGAATGAAGACGTAATCATAGAGCGATTGTGAGCCACCGAACCCTTCCTTCCCTTCGACGGCCAAGACGCCCAGCTGCCGGAATAGATAGTAGGCGATAAAGAAGCTGAGCATGGACATCATGCCGCCCAACATCAGCCAATGGTGCGCATCGGCCTTTCGTTTGCGCGCTTGAAGCCATCCCACGATGAAGAGAGCGGTAAAAAGCGTCGCCATCATCTGACTGAGATCCGCTCCAGTCGTGGCATGGGTGCCAAAGAACCCCGGTTCCCGCAACCAATCCATCACAAGATCCCACTAGTCGTGCCCATTAAATCATCACACCTGCTCTCCAGTCATTTCAGACAACGCTGACCTTCTACGCGACGGGTGCCTATGAACTGTTTACGGTTTCAGGCCTTGCACCACGGCCGTCTTCTCCAGCTCCACCACAGAAACAAACCCGGCGGCGTGGAGCCATTGCATAGCTTCGCTGGCATGAAAGCAGCTGCCCTGCTGGGTATTGACGAGGATGTGGACGGCAAACGCCGTCGTCCACGCCGGGCCGGTTCCGGATTCATCGAGAAACCGATCCTTGATCACCAACCGCCCGTCCGATGCCAGTGAGCCAAAGACTTTGTTGACCAGCTGCTGATTCATCTGGAACGTTTGATAGTGCAGGATATCGGACATCAAGACCACGTCGTACGGCCCCCCAAGTTGGTCGCGATTGAAATCACCCGGCAGCAAGGCAATCCGCGAGTCCAGCCCCGCATTCTTTACCGTTTTTTCCGTCAACTTCAGCGTCGCTGGAAGGTCGAAGACCGTCGCGCGTAGATCCGGAAACACCTGACAGAAGGCAATGGCGTTGGTCCCAGCGCCTCCACCGAGATCCAACATCCGCTCGCGGCCACCGAGCTCCAGCCGCTTGGCCAAGTCAGGGCCGCTTTGCTGGCCAATCCGATTGAGCACTGTAAGCACGTTGCTTCCTAATTCAGGATCGGTCTCGAAGACATGTCGATCCACCGTCCGTCGCCCCGTTCGAATCGTCTCTTCTAACTTACCCCAGTTGTTCCATTCCGCATCGTGCAGGAGAAGCAGATGGCCGACGTACTGAGGCGAATGCCGGGCAAGGTGCTTCAGCGACGTCGACGAGTTGCCATACAAGTCGCCTTCCTTCGTCAACAACTTCATGGCGACGAGGGCGTTCAGGAGGAGGGCAAAGGTGTGAGGATCGGCATGAAGCCGACCGGCGATGTCTTGGGCTGATTTCGGCCGTTCGTCGATCGCGGAGAACACGTCCAGCTTCACGGCCGTCAATAGGATTTTGGTCTCCCAGTAATAGCCCAACTGAAAGACTTCCGCGAGTGAGAGCTCTCGTGACACACCACTCCCTTAAGCAGATAGCGTTGAAACATAAGATCTTACCTAGATCGTAAAGTAAAAGACAAGGCGGCACATTCGCTGTCGTCAGACGAAAAGGCCGCTCCAAAAGCGCCTAGGAACCAACCAAGTGATCGGCCCCGGCAAACTTGGACCAGGCCTGTTCAAAGGAAACTCAACCACCTTTCGTTTACGCTTCTTCGAGCTGGATCGTTTCTACATGCACCCTGGCGACTCCTTGTCCGACAAATCCGAGTCGTTCGGCTGCTCCCCGACTGAGGTCGATGATCCGCTTCTCTGAATCAGGGTTGTGCCGACTGGAGAAAGGACCTCGGTCATTCACTCTGACGATGATCGACTTTCCATTCTCGAGATCGTCACCTGCACATGGATCGGAAGCGGCAGATATTTATGGGCCGCCGTCAATGCACCGGGGTTGAATACTTCGCCGTTGGCCGTCATGTGGCCTCCCGGCTGGCGCCTGGTTTCCTCCCCATACCACGATGCCAAGCCCGTCTCTTCGTACGTCTGTGCGCTGGCCATGCTCATCGGCACATAATGCCGACCGTTGACGGTGTACGGAGCGGTTTTGACCCGTCCGAGACGAATCGCCTCTTTGACCGGAAGCCCATCGATCGTCTGGATGTCGTCCCGGACCAATGGATACTCCAGTGGAGCCCGGACCACCTCAAAGGTGAACTTCCCGATGTGATAGACAAGTTTCGTAGTCTCTTTGGTCAATTCATACGTACCGTTCACCACCCATATCGTGCCTTTGACCGTCTTCTTGGCGACACGATAGCTGGTCTTGATGACCGAGAAGGTGGTCTTGATGGCTGAGAAGGTCCCTTCAATCACTGAACAGGACGCAAGCATCAGATGGATAGGGAGGAGGAGCAGCAATAGAAGGACTCTCTTCGTCCGGACGTGCGCGCGAACACCTCCTAAGATTGAAGCATGAAGCTTCATGGGCCTCCTCCTTTGTCGGGCCAATTCACGTCGCTTTCCTTCATCCCTGCGTAACAAACACCATGTAACACATCGCGCAGAGTCGGGCGGAGGAGAACATTCTCGAAAATGTGATCAGGCTGAGGATTGACTGAGGTCAGGGTTAGACGCGCAGCACATCGATTCGCGACTAAAACGACTATGGACACAACGAAACGATATTGTCAGCCAGGCAAGGTAATACATGGGGTGTGAAAGGGCTGGAAACACGAAGGGCAGCGGAACCCCGCTGCCCTTCAACCACACGACTACAGAACAAGAGAACAAGGCTTACTTGATTTCAGCCTTAAGGTTGGCGGTCCCACCATCGGCTACATCCACTTCGAACTCGATTTTCTTGGCCTTGCCTGCAAATGGATGCCAGGCCACGACCTTATGCTTGCCGGCCGGCACATCCTTGATCTCGAAGGACCCATCGTCCTTCGCGACGGCAAAATGCGCATTCGACACGGGCAGGAAGAACGATTGCATGAATTCATGCTGATCGCACTGTAACCGGAAGTATCCTTCCTTTTCAGCACCGCCTCGGAACGTCACCGGCTTATCCAGCTTGTCACCCTTCTTCGCCAGACCGATGTTGAAACCTGTGGCCGAGCTCGTGCCCTTCACCGTGAAGCTATGCGGGTTGTGCAGCACTCCGGCGACCGACTTGGGATCTTCCGGATCTGCATCAGTGTTCTCAACCTTAAAGGGCCGAGTATTGACGACGATCCCGCTGAACGGCTGAAAATCACAAAACTCCGCCACGACTTCCGTCCCGGCATACCCGTCCATCCAGGCCTTATCTTCGATGTCCACCACGGCCACGACTGCTCCCTTCAACCCGCCGTCCTTGCTCACTTCGATCTGCTTCAAGAACCGCTTGTCGCCATCGACCTTGCCCTTATCCTTCTCGGCAATCTTGGGGCAGAACTTTGGATTGGGGAACTTTGAAAAGAGGAACTCCTTCTGCTCCGGCTTACCGGCATAGGTTACCTTCCCGGAGATTGTTCCTCCCGCATACGAGGTGAGAGGCGCCGCGACCAACGCGACGGCTGCTACACCAAACATCATTGTTAACGCACTCTTCATTGGACTGCCTCCTTGTAATTGACCAACATCCTGCCTACTGACGACCTATCCCTCTGGTTTCTATGGATCCAGGATCATCCGATCACAGTCTTACACGCACCATGGCGAGGTGGGCTAGGACCTTGTATGTATATGAAATCTTACCGCCCGCTGTCAATGTCTAACAAGAGGGCCTTTTCAACGTTTCTACGGTAGCTATTTTATCTCCGTCCTGGTACAGTGGGCGAGGTTTCAGGCCGATCTTAATTCAACCAGCATTGCCTAAGTAAGTACCACCGCATGTCCCTCCTGCATCAGCACACTCAATGACAGCATCAGCCGAATCTGCCATCAGCCTTAGACGCTCGTATCCCATCTATGTGACGGTAATGCTCTTCAGCCTTATCGCTGGGAGCGGGTTGATCGCTGTTCCGTTGTTTGGCTTCATCTACGGCTACACCTGGCTGGATTGGACCATGTTTGTAGTCTTGTACATGGTCACCGGACTCGGCATCACAGTCGGCTACCATCGACTTATTTCTCACCGGAGTTTCATGTGCCCCGACTGGGTCAAGGCCGTACTCTTGATCGCCGGAGGATGGGCGCTTCAGAATTCCGCGCTCAAATGGGGAGCCGATCATATTCGCCATCATGCAGCCTGCGACCAAGAGGCTGATCCCTACAATGCCAAACTGGGGTTTTGGCATAGCCACTGCGGATGGCTCTTCGCCGACCAGCGCTATTCGGATGAGAAATATGCGACCAGGCTCCGTCAAGACCCGGTCGTGATGTGGCAACATCGCTATTACACACCCATCTTCTTATCTGGCTTGGCCCTTCCGTTCGTAGTGGGCTTTCTCTACGGTGGTTGGCACGCCGGAATCAGCTGTTTAATGCTCGCAGGGGTCGGCCGGACCTTTGCCGTCCTCAACTCCACCTTCTGTATTAATTCAGTCTGCCATCTCTGGGGAAACCAACCGCATAGCCAAGCGGATTCCAGTCGAGACAGCTGGTTTGTCTCGCTCCTAACGTTCGGGGAGGGGTATCACAACTATCACCATACCCACCAAAGCGACTATCGCAACGGCCCCCGCTGGTACAATTTCGATCCTTCAAAATGGCTGATTTATACGTTGTCGTTGCTGGGATTGGCGTGGTCACTCCGCACCGCAAATGCGAGCGATTCCAAACACTCTACTCTGTCGGTACCCTTCTAGCACGAGTACGGAACTGGGACCGGCGAGGTAGCCTGCCTACTCAGTATTTTCGCAAGGACACAGGTTGGAGATTCCATAGCGCTTCGCGAGCGGCCGCCCATAATGTATCGAGCATGGCGGTAAGGTCCGGCGCCGTGCGGGCCAGGATCTTGACGACAAGCCCCGGAACGGGCGGCGTAGACACACCTCCCAATACTTCCCCTGGTTGCCCATCCAAGCTTGCGGCAATTTTCGACTCCAGCTTGCTCCAGACCTCTGATGTCATGGCATCGTTCACAACATAGAATGACGCCACATAGTTCCAGTCTTCCGCTAGACCAACACGCCCTAAATCCGTCGTGGAATCAAGAACGTATCGTTCCAGCAAGGAGCTGCCGGATGCGGTCGTGATGCGAATTTCGTTTTCGAGATCGGTGAATGCCCAACGTTCTTCTCGAGCGATGCGTCCAGATGCGACGGCATCCCACAACAAGAGCGTCGCCCCGGGTGCAAGCGTAGCCTGGAGTGTCTGCCGAAATCGCGAACCGGCAAAGGGGATCGTATGTTCAGGGAACCATTCGAGCACCGCGCCCGGTCCGATCACGATCTTGACATGCTGTTCCGAAATCAAACCTTCCGTCCGATAGATCCGATTAGCAGAAGGAGCAGAGATGAGGACATGCGCGTCCTGCTCCACATTCATGTCGATGGAGAGATGGTCCCCCCCAACCAGTCCACCGGATGGGTTGATCAGCAACGTGTATGCAGCCCCCGTATCATCGAGGTAGATGGGGGGAAGAAGTTTCCAAGGCGTTGTAAAATAGGAGTGCGAGATGATAGTGCGGTCATCGCGCTTCGCGTAATGGAGGTTGAGCTCGCCGACCCGTCCGACTGATTCCGTCGCAAACCGTCCCGGGGCATTTTTCTTCCGAGAAGGCTTGTTTCTCACTGACGATTGTCTTCCATGAGACGCGCCGGTTCTCCGAGGCGCACTGTTCCGTTGCTCTTCTCGAATTGCCATGATCACGAACGTCCGGCCCGTTGCGGGATACGCTGCTCGACCCAGGCCACGACCGTATCCAGTCCCTCCCCTGAAAGAATGTTGGTGAACGCGAAAGGAAGATCACCCCGCATCTTGCGGGTATCCCGATCCATGACGGAGAGATCCGCACGTACATGGGGCGCTAAGTCCATCTTATTGATGACGAGGAAATCGGATCGCGTGATCCCGGGACCTCCCTTCCGTGGGATCTTGTCGCCTCCCGACACATCGATGACATAAATGACATGGTCCACCAGTTCGGGGCTGAAGGTCGCCGCCAGATTGTCGCCGCCGCTTTCTAGAAAAATCAGTTCGACGTCAGGATGCCGGCGCAGCAAATCGTCAATGGCTTCCTGGTTATGCGAGGCGTCTTCCCGAATCGCCGTGTGCGGACACCCGCCTGTTTCCACACCGAGAATCCGGTCAACCGGTAACGCAGCACGTTTGGTCAGAATTTCCGCGTCGATCTTGGTGAAAATATCGTTCGTCACCGCGGCAAGGCTGTAGCGATCGCGCAACCGCTGACAGAGCGCCTCGACGAGCGCCGTCTTCCCCGATCCAACGGGGCCGCCGATCCCCATGACCGGGATGCCTTGTTTGCGTGCTTGAGTGGGAGTCCAGTTATGACTGTGTTCACGATTCAGGTCATGCATGATGATTGCCGCGAACGGGGAGCTACCACCCGAGAGGACAGGCCCACCGTTCAGTTCCTTTCTTGTGCTTCACGATGCGGGCTCCCTCACGAGTTAAGACCGAAAGAGTCTCCATTCCAGAGAGCCATGACGCATTGCATAAATATCTTGGATCGGTGACCACGAACTCATCATGGTCTTGAGGTCCACCTCCCGACTGATCCGTTCAATCAAGGGAAGCCATTCACCCAGTATCCGCTGCCCCTCATGCTGGCCGATGGGACTGAGCCGCATCGCCGCAGAGATGAAGCCGACGGCGGTTTGGTACAAGAAGGCCGCCGCCGTCTCTTCCGGGCTCCACCCACACGCGCCCAGGGTAAGTCCGAACGTCACCGCCAGGTGGCCCGGGGCTCGATCAGCGTCCACTTCATCACGATACTCACTCAAAACTGGTTTGGCCCGTATTTGATCCGCCGCCACTCTGATCACCTGCCGCCCCATCTGGCGGCTCGCCAGTCGTGATTCACGAGCTAGCTTTGTTGCCTCCAGCTCACGATCGACTTGAAGGACGTCCTCCACTGATCCGGATGATCCTGCTCGACTGGCGAGCTTTGTGGCTAGAGCCTCTCGACGGCTCATGCCACCTCGCAACAGGTCTTCAATATATCGAGCCAGCTGATCGGACGTCTTCACGGCGCCGCCTTGGATCGCCGCTTCCAATCCCGACGAAAACGCGTATCCGCCGGACGGAAAAAACGTATCGACAAACCGCAACCCTTCAAGCAATGCGGGGGTATTCATCGGGCGTATAGGGCGTATAGAGTAATGAAACCCATCACTCGACTGTCACGATCTCCCATGATCGACCGTTGGACCTGTCCCGTTGGTTAGAACAAGAAATATCGCTGTGCCATCGGGAGCACTGCGGCTGGTTCACAGGTCAGCCGCACACCGTCCGCCGTCACCACGTAGGTTTCAGGATCAACCTCGATGTTCGGCAGATAATCGTTCAGCTTGAGATCTCGTTTTTTCACGCTGCGGCAGCTCTTCACCGCTGCGACACGCTTCTGCAGCCCAAGCTTCTTCGGGACACCTCGATCCAGCCCTGCCTGCGACAAGAACGTCAGACTGGTGCTGGACAACGCCCTTCCAAAGGCACCAAACATGGGTCGGCTGATGATCGGTTCCGGCGTAGGGATCGATGCGTTGGGATCACCCATCTGAGCTTGAGCGATAAATCCACCCTTTAACACCATCTCCGGCTTGACCCCGAAAAATGCCGGCTTCCAGAGTACCAGATCGGCGAACTTTCCAACCTCCACGGATCCGACCTCGTGCGCGATCCCATGAGTGATGGCTGGGTTGATTGTGTACTTGGCCACGTACCGTTTGGCGCGGAAGTTGTCATTCTGGATCGACTCCTTCCCTCCACTCGGTGACAGATGGCCCCGCTGGACCTTCATTTTGTGGGCGTTTTGCCAGGTCCGGATGATGACTTCTCCGATACGGCCCATGGCTTGCGAGTCGGACGACATGATGCTGATGGCGCCCAGATCGTGGAGAATGTCTTCCGCCGCGATGGTTTCCCGCCGGATGCGGGACTCCGCGAACGCCACATCTTCCGGAATTCGTGGGTTCAAATGATGGCACACCATCAACATGTCGAGATGCTCATCCATCGTGTTGGCCGTAAAGGGCATCGTGGGGTTGGTCGACGAAGGCAGCACGTTCGGCTCACCACACACCTTGATGATATCCGGTGCATGTCCACCGCCCGCTCCTTCTGTATGGAAGGAGTGAATCGTTCTCCCCTTGAAGGCCTTGATCGTGTCCTCCACAAAACCCGCCTCATTCAGCGTATCGGTATGGATGGCGACCTGTACATCATAACGCTCCGCTACACTCAAACAGGTATCGATCGCGGCCGGCGTCGTCCCCCAATCTTCATGCAGTTTGAGGCCGATGGCGCCCGCTTCGACCTGCTCGTTCAACCCCTCCGGATGGGACGAATTGCCTTTGCCCAGAAATCCTAGGTTCATAGGGATCCCGTCCGAGGCTTCGAGCATGCGAAGGATATTCCACGGTCCCGGTGTGCAAGTTGTGGCGTTGGTCCCAGTCGCCGGACCGGTGCCGCCGCCGATCATGGTCGTAATGCCGGCAGACAAGGCATCCCAATATTGTTGCGGGCAAATGAAGTGGATGTGGGTATCGATGCCGCCTGCCGTCACGATATGGCCTTCACCGGCGATGACTTCTGTTCCGGCCCCGATCTCCATGCCCTTGGTCACGTTCGGCATCAGATCCGAATTTCCCGCCTTCCCAATACCGGCGATTCGTCCATCCTTGATCCCTATATCCGCTTTCACGATCCCGGTGTAATCCAGTATGAGGGCATTCGTGATCACGGTGTCGAGCGCGCCATTCGCGCTTGTCGCTCTTGGCGATTGGCCCATTCCATCCCGAATCACCTTACCGCCTCCGAACACGGCCTCTTCTCCATAGGCGGTGAAATCCTTCTCGACTTCGATAATCAATTCCGTATCAGCCAGCCGGACACGATCGCCCGTGGTCGGACCGTATAGTGCGGCATACTGCTTTCGTGGAATTTTCACCGTGCCCCTCCTTTTCCAGAGAATCCGCGATCACCCACGAGCGACAGCGCTCGAGTCTTGATCTGTGCATCGTCCAGCGATCCTTCGGTCAATCCGTTGATGCCATAGGCGACTCGCTTCCCGGCCAGAGCTACGACCGTCACTCGTTTTTCTTCTCCCGGCTCGAACCTAACCGCCGTGCCGGCGGGAATGCAGAGGCGGAACCCGAAGGCCTGCTCACGATCGAACTTGAGCGCGTGATTGGACTCGAAGAAGTGGCAATGGGAACCGACTTGAATGGGTCGATCAGCTGCATTCTTGACGATCAATTCCTTTGTCTCGCGGCCCTTGAAGGCCTCTACATCGCCGGCACCGGCCAACACCTCACCCGGGACGACCGGCTTGGCCAACTCAGCTCTGATCGTGGTCGCAAGTGATCCCCTCCTTGTCTTCGGCGACTTCTGACGGGTCTTCGCCGGACTGCGCTTTGTCTTCCTCGCCATAGTTCCCCTCCTACCTGGGATACAGATGGATGATGTGCGTCGCTTTCACGCTTAGCGAATGGGATTGTGGACGGTCACCAGCTTGGTCCCATCCGGAAACGTCCCTTCAACCTGAAACTCATGAATCATCTCCGGAACGCCGGGCATGACGTCCTTACGCGTCAGCAGCGTGGTGCCGTAGGTCATTAGTTCAGAGACGGACTTTCCGTCACGAATACCTTCCAAAACGGCGGCGGTAAGGAAGGCGACCGCCTCGGGGTGATTCAGCTTCAGGCCACGCTTCTTGCGATCAGCCGCCAGCTGTCCAGCAACATAAATCAACAGTTTTTCCTGTTCGCGCGGGGTCAAATGCATGAGTCCTCCTCCCTAAGGCTGTGGGTCCGCCACTCCGTGTGTGCAAACGCGTGCGGTGAGGGTATTGGTCCTTAGTGTTGCCCGAAGGTTTCTACTGCAGATTCCTGATGCATGTCTAGATCGTTGATAAACGGCCGACTCCATCGAGGTAAACCCGAATCACGAGCAGGAAGGAATAACCGCTTGCCTTGCCTTACACGGTGAGGTGTTGGCGCACCATGTCGG
>FRDC01002445.1_pt1 | contig 50779 bp, 60 predicted proteins | sample 1106171 | NCBI WGS metagenome assembly FRDC01 (sample SAMEA3930566, study PRJEB13176) | freshwater metagenome | biome: Drinking water system; feature: drinking water; material: water | place: Singapore | collected 2014-12-20 | reverse complement strand
CCACAGTCTGGTCGCGGAGCATATCGCCGTATTCACGATCAAGCGTCTGTTGTGCCGCCTGCGCGATGCGATCCGCCTTGCGCGGTGCGTTCATAATCGCGCTGATCATCAGGCGCGCATCGGTATAGCCCGTGGCTCCGGCAATCATGTGCGGCGGCATACCGCCTTTTTTGGCCACCATGCCCTGCCCGTGTGCGGTCATGTATTTCAAAATTTCCTTGCCGAAGGTCTTGGTCAGCCAGTCCTTATCCAGACCGCCCGCTTTCAAAATCTGGTCGATCGCCTGATAAACCTGTTCGGTATTCACTTGTGCGGTCGCAATGCGGCGGGATTCGGCTTCGGCCTCGCGGTATTCCTTGGTGTATTTGCGCTCCGCCTCGGCCAGTGCCTTCTTGAGAAGGCGTTCCTTTGCCTGCTCGATCATGCCCTCGACCTTCTTGCGGTATCGCTCCTGTTCGGATTTTGGCAGGAAATTCATAATCGCCATGTCGATCGAGAATTCGGGTGTGGACGACAAGCGGTTGATTTCTTCTTCTGTTGCCAGCATCCGGTCAAAGACATCGCGCACTTCAGGCGTGATCTTGGGCAGGGTATCGCGCACACCCTTGTACAGCCGTGTCATCCACCGCTTAAAGCGCGAGAAAGCGCCTTGCAATTCTACGCTTGGGGCCTTGCCTTCGCGTAGATAGGCAAGGAATCCGTCTGCGATTTTTTCTTCTTGTTCGACCGTCAGGGGGACGGTCAGGTCATCGGGATTCGCTCCCGCCCAGGCGCGCACCGTCCGCACGTCCTTGACGATGCTGGCAGGCGGGTTTTCCAGCGCGGCAATCTCGGTCAGAGCCTTCCAGTACAAATGTCCGAACTCATGCAGCACCGTCGATAAGTCTTCGTCCTGAAACAGATTGATGACCGCACGACCGTCCGGCATAAAACTGATTGCGCCGCGGGGCCTGCCGCCCATACCCTGTTGATAAAATGTGCGAATGGTTTCAATCGCACTGTCATCAAAAATAACGTAATTGTATGACCCATCACCCGCACCGCGGCTTGTGCCGTCAAGGTATTTTATGCCTTTAATGCCAAATTCATTCAGTTTTTTTGATATAGATTCGTCATCAATTTTTGCATATCTGCCTATGCTTTTATATATTTCCATGCCTTTAATATCGCCACGATCAGCAATCAATTCATTCATTGTTGCTCTAAAGCCAGTGTCATAAACATCATTGCCTAAACGAGACAATGCCTCTTGGACTTTTTGCGGTTGCTCCGAAAGAGGCTTGTCCCAATGCAAAAGCACATCGTCTTCGGGGATTTTGACTTCGTAAAGCTGACCCTCACCAAAATAGGCCTCATTAAGTGCTGATTGCAAATCACCTTCTGATGCTTTTGGATACGCATTTTTCATACCCTCAAGCGCATCATTTATTGCATAACCAGAGTCTTTGAAAGATTTGCCAGCGTGGACATGCGCTCTATCCCCTTTGTGAAAATTTCGACCTTTGAGGCCTTCTCTGTAAAACTCCGCCACTTCCTTGCGGCTGGCAAAATAAAGCCCCCACCCATAAGCCTGCGCCCCCTCACCAGTGCCGATATGGTCAAGCGTGAATTTGTCAAAACGATATGGTGAGCCGTGGAATGCAGTCTGAAACAAAATGCGCGGATCGTTCGAATCGAAGGTGCCGCGATTGTTGACGGATTTTACTTGTGTAGGATTATAAGCAACAATTTCAACAATATCTTTACTATTATTTGTTGCTCTTGCAATTATTCCGTCATAACCAGCTTCTAATGCTTTTTTTCTAAATTCTTCAGAAAAACCAGCATTTATTTGCTTAGTCCCACTCCATTTGCTTTTTTCTGCAACACCTAATTTGTCCGCTAAATCAATGACGTTTTTAATATAATTTTCGTCATAAACCAGTTCCAGCGGGTTTTTTACTGAAGCATACAAAGGCATAATATTTTGGTCTTTATTGTTTGCATAGGCACGCGCAATAAATCTTTGCGGTGTCATGTATATGCCAGTGCCTAAGTTGCCCGTGTCAGTGCGCGCTCCGGCCTTTAAAAGATCAAACGCTGCAAATTGCTCTTTTGCTGTTGTGCCGTGATAAACCACCAACGGTTTGCCATCGGCATCCACCACCTTGCTATCGCCAAACCACGCCTTAAATGCAGGGCTTTCGGTGTTTCTTTGACCTGACTGAAAAAATGTAACGCCCTTATCGGTCTGGTTGAGTGTGCGCGGCGACCTATACATCGTTTCCGATATAGAAAAATCCTTGTTTTTGCCAGAGTTACTGACAAAACCATTTCTTTCATAAAACCGCTCAAGTATTCGTTTAGGTGTTCCAAATTCGTCGGTAGGTGTCAGGGCTATTATATTGCCCGTTTTGTCCGCCCAATCTGTAATTTCTTTAATCACATTTTTTGCTATACCTTGTCTGCGTTTTTCTTTTGGAACCTCAATTTTTCCTATAACAACTGGTCGTCCACTTGAAAGAGACAACTTAATTCCATATTTATTTACAAGACGATCTTCTAGATGATTAACAGTTTCTGACTGAAAAAATGTAACGCCCTTGTCGGTCTGTTTCGTCTGTAGCGTTGCAAACAAAGCATCAAACGCAGGCGCTATGACATCAAGCATTTCGCGGTCGGATGGATACGGATAAGAACTTGTGCCCTCTTTGGCTGTGCCGCCGTCCGCTGATGTCAGGCCTTCCCATGCCTGCTGGCCGACGATGTTTGCCAGATAATCGTTTGACTCGCCCTTTTGCGCCGCCTTGTGAATAATATATGCCTCAAAAGCGCGCGCAGACAATTCAATATCGGTTGACCAGTAATCCTTCGTGCGGGTCTTGTCGAGTTCCTTTGACCGCTTGACCATATCGGTTTTTTTGATAGCGGACATTACATTCTTAAACGCTTCGACAACTTCTGGCCGGATGGCGGGATCGGTGATCGGATTGCCGTCTTTATCCACCTTGCGCAAGGTCGGATCGGCGGTCAGGTATGTGCGGCCCGCCTGCTTTTTACCAAAAAAATCATCAAGCGCGTGCCACCATTCATGCGCCAGCGATCCCTTGCCCGCCGCTTTGGTCAGGTTAATGACTTTGAAATCAGGCTCGAAATGCGCGGCGGCGGCATTCTTGCCACCCCTTCCTCGCGCACCAAAGGCAAGACCAAGCGATCCGTTCAAACTGATTGCCCTTGAAGGCACAGAAATAAGAGATGCCAGATCAAGCAAAGCGTCATAGGCATTATTCAAATCCTCGGCGCGCCGCTTTTGCTCAACATAATTACCGAATTCAACGCCTCTGAAGCCGAATTCCGCCGCAAACTTCTCCGGCGTTACATCATCGCCGCGCCGGTAATCCTCGCCCTTGCGCGGGTCATTGATGCTCCGGCGCTCGGGCGGCGTGTTTTTGCGCTTCTCGAAAAGAACCAGCAAGGCTTCCTGATTATCACTAAGAAACTGCGCGGCTTCGCGCCGATCCTTAAACCCGCCCTTGAGGTCGATTTGCTTGCCGCGCCCCATGATCTTGCCAATGACGATCTCGCCCGTCTTGGTGTACTGGTATATGTCCAGCTTGACTGATCGGTTGGTTTTGGTGTCATCGGGTTTAATCGCAAGCTGGGCGCGCAACCAGTTCACGGCTTCAGAACGCTGATCAAAAGTTTTTACAATCCGATAGCCTTTATTAACCGACCACTTACCGACAGGCTTGTCATACCGAATGCCGTCAACCAGCTTGTATTCGCCAAAATTGACCTCAAAATCTCCTGCCTTGGTAAAGGCCGGATAACCCAGTTCCATGTAAAGAACGATTTTTTCTTCCAGATTGCGATAGGTGCGAATGCCTTGGCCACGCCGCGCCACTTCCAGAACGGTTGCAGGGCTGGCCGACCCGTCTATCAGCTTGGCCGCATGGTCTCGGAATGCCGCTACCATGCGCGCCCAATCACGCAACTTGAAAGTCTGGCGCGGCTTGGCGGGAATCATATCGCGCATCGCCTTGATCGTCGCCAGCACATTCACATCCACACCCTGGGCGATCAGGCCTTCATAATCAGGCTCGGGAAAGTGCTTTGACAGAGTAATCAGCTTGAGGTCATCAGGCAGAACTTCCGTCATTTTATTGCTGTAGCCCTGCCATACATCCTTGCGCGCTCCGCCAATCTTTTCGCCAAAATCTGCAATATGATCTTTTGGCTCCGGCGCAGGGTCAGTCTCTTTGACCTTGCCCATATCGGCCTGCCGCATGGCCGTCAGTTCCAGAACGGCACGGATATAGCGCAACGGCGCACCGCCCGCGCCCTTAAATTTGATCGAATAGCCCTGCCCGTCTTTATTGGCAAGAAAGTAGGTTGTCGCCGCGCCGTCCTTGCGAGGCACAAGCGTATTGAAACCACGCGCGATCATGTCGTCGAGGTACTCTTTCAGCGTTCCGGCACCTTGCACCTTGATCTGCGACAGCTTGGCGCCATCGCTGGCAATATCACGCTCCAGCCGCTTTTCTGCGGTTTCCCGCTTCTTGGCCGTGTCTTTTTCCTCGCGTTTGCGAAGGTCGTCTTCGGTCAGGCCTGCCCATGCGTCAACAGCATCGCGCGTGCCCTTGACGGTTTTCGGCAACGCTGTGCCCGTCAATTCCGTGAACGCTTCTCTGGATAGTTTGTTGTCAAGATTACCGATAATACCCAAAAGGCCATCCGCCGCGGCAAGCGGGTCAGTTTCCTTCTGGCCCACCAATTCCTGAACACGCATATATGTCTTTTCTATTTTTGCGTATTTTTCAGGCACGGCAGGGGCAACAGGCTCCGGTTCGGGTTCAGGCTCCGGCACCGGATCAGGTTCGGTCGGTTGCTCCTCGATCGGCGCAGGCTTTTCCTCGGGTGCAAAAGGCTCGGGCGGCTTTTCCAGTTCCTCGACTTTATCAAGCGTGCGTTGATCAATTTTTACATCCTGCCCGTCAACTTCGATGACGCTCGGGTCTTCGGCTGGCTCCATGCCGATTTCCCCCAATTCGGCAAACGGGTCTTGCTCGGGCGGCATCCCATAAAGCGCATCGCGCTGTTCCTGCTCGTAGCGGGCCAAGGCATCCTTGATTTCCTGATTGCTGGCGGTACTAAGATCGATACCCATATAGCCAACAGTCGCGGCCAGATTGCGCAGTTCTTCTTCCATATTCTGCGCCACTTTGTCTTCGTATGACCGCGCGCCATAGCCAAGCATTTCATCCCTGATGGACTCGATGATCCATTCGCGGTCAACATAATCATTGCCATCGTTTTCAGGGTTGGTTATGTCGCCAAGCGCCAAGGACATTTCTTCGTGCGGGATATTGTCCAGGCCTTTTATCCGTCCCTCCGAAGAAAACAGGGCCGGGTATGTTTTAGGCGTAAGGCCAAGCGGTTCCAGAAATTTTGCCGCGCCGCTTCCGTTTCTGATTTTGCCCTTGCTGATCAGGTAATCCGTAACAGGCTTTGGCCCTTCGAAAAGTTTCGGCTTTTTCTTTTTAATCCGTTCGCCGAAAAGATTGTTTGTGCCCGTCTTCTGGCGCCGCTTTGCATTCTCCCTGTCTTGGCGTGCGCGCGTGCGCGCGGCATCGATCAACAGGTCAAAATCATCCCGCTTGGCCATGCCCAATACCTTTGGGTTCACGCGGTTGATCTGCACATCGCGGATCAGGCGGTTAAGAATATCCATCGCGCGCGGGTCATAATTTGTCTGCGCGGCCACCGCCTCATAAAACTTGCGCGGGTTCTGGCTTAACAGGCGCGCAATGTCCGGCGAACTGCTGGCGCCGCGTTCACCCATTTTTCGGACAAGCTGGCCGTAAATGAATTCCTGCACAAGGTCAGGGTTTTCCATGCCCTTGTCCTGCTTATCCACACCCTCCATAAGGGTTTTGACAAAATCATCATATTCAGAGCGATCCCCTATCGACAGGTCATCCGGCTCGTACCGGACATAGTTATCTAGAACCGCCTGCTCGTCGATCGGCTGGATATAGGTCATATAATCGGCGCGGTTGATGACGAAATCGCCCTCGGTCGAAACGGCCTCGGCCAGTCTGGTTTCAAAATCCGGCATCGACTGATTAAGCATGGCCTTTTTGTCGTCCGGCATCGACTGATAAAACGTCTGCACGGCGGTCGGATTCAGGTACAAGTCTTTATTGCCCATTTCCGCATTCAGGTATTCATTGACCTTGTGGCGGGCACGGGCAAACAATTTTGACCCGCTTAAAACGCCGCGCGCCTGCTTCATTTCGGCGGCAACGATTTTTTCCTTTTCCATTTCAAAGCTGGTCTTGCCGCGCACCATCAGGTTGACCAGACCGCCAACGATCAAACCAACCCCACCGCCCGCCGCAGCTGCTTCTGGCAGTCCGGTGAGGGCGTTTTTGTCCACTTTCAAAACGCCAATATCAACAAGGTTCTGCAAAAAACCTTCAGTCCATTCTTGTGTCGCTTCGGTAACGCCGCGGAAGGTCGTATCAGCCACCTTGACCACGGCATCGGCCACAGCGCCATCCGGCTTCATGCCAACCTTCTGCGCCGCGCGCGCCACAGCGCCAATCACACCGCGCTTAATTGGCTCGGGAATGCCTTTCATTAAGAATTCCAGACCGTATTTTTCCGTCAGCCCTGTAACGCCAGCATACAATAATGCCGTGGCATCGCCTTCCATCGTGCCGTATTTTCCGGCATCTTCTGCCGCTTGAAAGCCATAACCAAGGCCTTGCGCCACCATCAAGGGCACGGTGGCAGGGGCGGACAGCGTTGCCGCCGCGATTTGCATACCAACCTGACCAAGGCCTTCACCAATGTCGGTTGCCAGATTGCGGCGTTCGTCCGGCGGGCGTATAAATTCTGCAACCGCCTCCCAACCATCTGCGGCCAGGTCAAGCCCCTGCCCAACCAGCGCGGTCGTCCCTATGGCAGTCGTGCCAAGCAAACGGTCTATAGGCCCATTCATGCCGCGCTGATCCATTTTTACCTGGCCTTGCGCTGCATGATCAGCCATGCGCTGCAATCCCTTGCCCGCGCCAGACATGGCGTATTGAACGCCGCCCGCAAAACCGGAACCAATAGACCGCCCGAAATCCCCGATTTGCGTTAACGCGCCCACATCATCATGGGCAAGGCGCGCATTTTCTCGGTCGCGCAGAAAGTCCGCCAGAAGCGGGTTTTTAAGCATCAATGTGTTGTAGTCGATAGAGTCAAACTTATCCTCGGCCTCCAGCGTGTCCAGATTGCGTTCGGCCATATCAAGCGGTATCTGGTTTTTTTCAGCCAACGGCAAGGCGCGCGCGGCGCGATCCGGATCGGATGCCATACCCTCGATCAGGCTTTGCCGCAGATCGGTTTCGCCCGATGCGCCATACATCGTATCAAGGCGCTGCTTTAATCGTTCGCGGTCAAAAGCCAATTAATCCTCCATTACCAATTCAAATTGCGCCAGATACTCGCGTATAACCAATGCCTCGGTTACAGGCAGGCCGCGACCTGTCAATTCTTCCTCGATTTCACTTCGAACATTTTTAGGAATATCGTCGTATTTTACTTGATACGGCACGACTTCCTTGTCCGGCCACCATGCGATTGATTGCCTGCGCTTTACAAACAGGTCATCGACAAGGCTTTGCATTTCGGCCTGATTAGGATAACGGCCATTGTTCTGCGCCGCAAAACCGTCAATCTGCACATCCAATATCTCGTTAAAGGATGCCTTCGCCAATTTGCCTTCGTCCGTTCGGTCGTTGATGCCGCGTTTATCGAATGCGCGGGAAACGATGGCCTTGCGTGTCTCCTCGCTGACCATCGCGGCGGGATCGTCCAGCTTTTCCTGCTTTTGCTTCCAGCGTTCATAGTCCTGCGGCGACAGCGCAAAACGAACCTCGGGCGTATTCAGGTCAAAGTCTTTCAATTCCTTGGGCGGCAAACCATAAAGGAACGATGCCATGTCGGGCGATGTCTGGCCCGTGTAGGTCTGAAGCCGATCCGCGAATCCGGCTTGTGAGGCCCGCACACGCAAGGCGGCGGGCATTTGCGTCCACCCGTTACCCTGATTTTGCTTAACAAAAGAAAATACATCATCAAGTGCGCTTTGCCGAAACTGCTTTTCCTGCGCGTCAATAGCGTTGTTTTGCTGTTCGACCAGAGCCATAAATTCCTTGGCGACTTCTGGCCGCAATGTGCCTTGAAACTGCTGTGCGCGGAACGTGTCGATCTTGCCGGAACCTTCGCCCATTGCGGCCATGACTTTTGGCACATAGGCGCGCGCCTCGTCGGACGGCACGGTGGCCAGAAAATAATCGTAGGACACCTCGCCCGTGCGCGGGTCTCCGACTTCCTTGATATGATCCTGCACATTGCCCGGCCCCCAGTTGTAAGACAGGACGGCCAGCACATTGTCCCCGAATTTGTTTTGCATTTTCTCAAAATACTTTTGACCGAGAAGCTGATTGATCTCCGGCATAAGCCATGTACTCGGGTCTATACCTAATTCTTTTGCCATTTCCTTAGCCGTTGCAGGCATAAGCTGGGCGATCCCCTTTGCGCCCGCGCTGCTTGTAATGACCGCGCCACTGGCATCCGTATGCCGCCCACCGCTTTCGACCTGTAGCATGGCAGGGAAAATCTCACCAGCCTGACGCGCCCCGATAGTGTTGCCGCCTTGAAACTCGCGCAACGCACCATAGGCCTCTGCTTTTGGCAGGACAGACGAAAAGGCGCGATCAAGGTCTTGCACATCCTTCCAGTGTATTTCGCCCTTGCCGATCGCGTCCTTGTATATTTTATGCGCTTGTAGAATTGCCGTTGGGTCGTCCTGATTCATCATGGCCGTCAACCTCATCCGGTAAACGCCGGATCGGGCGGACAGAATTTTATCGGTTGCATCCACACCCTGAACGCTGGCCATCGTGATTGCCGCATCCTCGGCTTCCTTCAAGGACTTCTGAAACGTGTCCTTATTGTTCCACTCCAGATAAACCTTTTGCGCCGCCAGATCAGCCTTATCCGCCGTCAACTGGGTCGTGTAGCCTATGCGCTCTTTTTGCTCGTGGCGTTTCACATTGTCGAGGTTCGATAGATCAAGCGAATTCAGAGACTTGTTCAGTTCTTCCAGCGCGTCAGGGTCTTGCAACCCAGCCGTGGCACGCTGACGGATTGCTTCAAATTGTTTTTGATATTCCTCCTCAAGCCCCATCGCGTTTTTGCCGTTGCGGGAATAAAGGCCTGGCTTGTCGTCCTTGCCATACAGCAAGTCCATCGTATCGCGCCGTGCGCGGTTCTCACGCTCCGCCGCTTCAAGCAAGGCCTGCTTGCGCGCCTTTTCTTCGCGCGCGGCGGCTGAATCCATCATGGCCTGCGCACTGTTTTGCTGGGCGCGGCCTACGGCGGCAATGGCAGAACTGGCATTGCCGTAATCGACACCGCGCTGGCCGACGATCGCGCGGGTCGGGCTAGGCAGATTGCGGCTTGGCAATTCGTCTGGTAATTTTGGCATGGCACCTCCTATCTGCGACGATATGTGCCAACGGTCTGGCCGTACCTGTTTACTGTATAGCCTTCATCAAAGCGCGTTCCGCCGCCATATTTATCAAGCAAAGACGAGCCGCCGGACATCAAGGTCGTCGTGGCACCAATCATGCCCGCCTGCTTATACATCCTGCCAGAAAAACGATCTATGTTGGCCTGCGCCGTGCCCTGCGATCGCGTCAAGGCGGCATCGTATTCGGCACCTTTGGCGGCTTCCTCGCCTTCGTAATAGGCCGTGCCCTTGTTATATTCTCCCTGCGCGTCCAGATCACCCAAAAGATTAATGACGCTCGGGTCGAGTGAGCCGCCGCCACTGGATGCGGCGAGCGCCTGCGCACGCGACAGGGCCATGCGCTTTTGCCGTCCGGCCTCGATCATGCGTTGCTGGGCGGCGGCGCGCTCCTGCCCCGCCTTATATTCAAGCTGGGCGGCTTGCGCATTGGCAATGTTTTGCGTCTGTTGCGCTTGATAATTCATCAGCTTTTGCTGGGCCTTGCCCTGCTGATACTGGCCGACCGCCGAAAGAACCGTGCCGCCGACCGCAAGGCCTATTGTTACTGGGTCTCCCATAAGAACACCTCCCCGCGCGCCGAACTTTCAATATGAACAAAACCGATCCTGTGAAGGTATTGCGGCGCCGTCCACAATTTCGGATCGGCCACAGCATAAAGGCGCGTATATCCAAGCGCCTTTATTTTTTCCCATATAATTTTTGTGCAACGCCAGACGGTCATTTTTTTCGGCCTCGTGCCCTGCTTTATCTGCATGAATGCTAACATAAGCGCAGGCGTGATGGCTACGCCCGCCACACTTACCAACTCACCTTTGTAAAAGACAGACCACGCCCTGACCGTGCTGGCCAATTCAGGAAAGAACTCTTTAACATCCTCAGCCACGCTTGGCCTTATTTCAATATCATCCATTTGTCTTTATCCCTATGACCCCAGCCAATACCGTGCATGGCCGAGGCGCACAGGCATACAGGCACAGGCGCGCGTCCGAATCCGTTTCGCCAGGGAATTCAAAAACATCTGTATCGTATTCTTCCCAAACCGTATGGTCAGGCGTGATTTCTTCGTTTTCCACAAGCGGCAAATCATCCATGTCCGCCAGCACCAGCGTCCGACCGTATTTCAGGCCTTGATAATGCGTGTTGCGCAAAATCACGCCCAGCTTGTCCGCCTTTTTCTTGATTGTCAGTGCCGTGCCGCCGTCCGCTGCATAGGCCAGCTTTGAGGATTTATACCATGACTCGTATTTCAAGCCGATCACCGCATCCGTTACGGCCTCGCTGACAGTGATTGCGCCCGATGCCACCGTGTAGGTGCCAAGGTCTTTGCCGTTACCCCATACGACCACCTGACGGCCCTCCAGATGCGACAGGCCGGAAATCGTCGTCGTGCTGACATCATCATAAATGACAAAGCAATCGGCCTGCTTATTGACCGTGCCGCCCTGACACTCGGATTCCATCGCCCATTTTTCCAGATAACGAACGGTGTTGCCGTTGACCGTGCGGGCCACCTGATAAAACACCTCGTCCTCGACCTGGCCGGGCAGAACAACAATATCCTCGACCGTGCCGCTGGTTTCGACCAGAAGCCAGCACAAAACTTCCTCGGCAGGCTGGCTTATCAAAACACCCACCTTGCCGTTGCCCAGCAAACAATGAATGCGCGTGTCAGGCCTGCGCTGCACGGCAAGCCTTAAAATGCCTGATTGCCCTATCTCGGGCACAATCTCGCACAGGTTTTTGCTGGCATAATCCCCATACCCATAGGAAATATCTGCCGAATTATTGGTCATCATATACAAAGTAGTGCTGGACTTATCCACAAACAGGGCTGTGTCATCCAGCTTGACCGCGCCGACTTCCGCCGACCCCTGTGTCGAAGGGCTTTTCATTGTAAAGTTTTCCACAGTCAACGGCTCATCCAGAGAGTTTGAACGCACCGACCATTCCTGCCCGTCCGTCCCGAGCAACAGGCGCGCCAGCGAAACCATCCAATTAATGTTATCCACTGGCCCCTGACCGATGGAACGATTGATCGGCGCGCTGTCCCCTTCGGTCTCCTCGTCAAACGACTCAAAGGCATCGGATACAGACCCGATTATCTTGGTTTTACCGCCAAACCACAGCCGCCCGTCATGCAGAACGCACGCGCTCGGATACCCGCGCCGCGGCGACCATTCACCTTCCGACCAGTCGGATGATCCGGTTGTGCCGCCCATCGGCGCTAGAACGGCGGCGGAAACCTGTGTTTCGCTTGTGTAGGCCGTAACGCGCGCGATGCCCGTCAAGCCGCCATTGGCATAGTTCAGTTCCACATCGGTCGTACCCGATGAATAGCCGCCCGCCTTGATGCCAATGCGGTAATAAATGGTTTGATTGTCCAGCGCATCGTTAAAGGCGATCGTGCCGTTTGTGGTGTAAGAGGCCACATCAACCCATGCGCCTGGCTCACCAACCGACCGCTGAAGCGTTACCGTGTTCGATCCGATGTTCGACCGCACCACGTTAAAAGACCTTTGCGTGGCACCAATACCAACCACTTTGATATAATCAGACCACTGATCTGCACCGGATATAGACGCCGTTACCCTCTGGCCGATCGATGTGATCTTGAATAAAGAGCCGACATTGCTGGATTTGAAAAGCCTGCGGCTGGCGGTCAGGGTAATATCGCCCGTCAAACCGCTTGGGGTCAGCGTTATGGCCGATGTATTAATGGCCCTGAATGGGCCGTCTTCCGGTTCATAAAGCACCAGAGACCATGAACGGCCCGTGCCCCGCCGTTCAATCTTGCGCTGTTGATACCCGTTGCATGTGAGATAAACGACATCGCCCGACTGGTCATAGCGGATTTTTCGCAAATCGGCCTCGGCATACGGGCTGGTAATCTCGACCGCGCCCGCCGACTCGACCGTGCAGGAATCCACAATCTTTTTAGCCTGCGCAAGACTGGAAAACTGCACCCAGAAATTGCCCGTAGGTGTAAAAGCAAGGCTATGGATGCCCGTGCCTAGATTGGCTTCGGTTACATAGTCATCGGCGCCATCGCTTGATCCGACCCTTAGTGTTACAGGCCCGCGGTCAACGACGATGCGTAATGCGTGTTCTTTGTTGGCATCGCCGCCCGACACCGTAACCTCTTGTTTTCGAATTGCGGCGGCAAAACGCGTGCCCGTCAATTCCAGCTTGCCACCCGTGATGGCACTTGTGGCACCCGCATTATCGGCATCCGTCCATCCGGTTGCGCTGGAAAAATCGCCCGATGTTACGGCTGTGCTGACCGAAACGCGGGTCAGGATAGCATCGTCGATCCGGACGCGCATAATCAGGTCGGTCATTTCGACCAGCGCCGTGTCGGTGCGGGAAAACACGAACGGAATATGATATGCGCGCTTGTTGCTTTTTGTGGCAGACAGGTATCCAAGCCCTGGCCGGAGCATCATTGACCCCAGAACGCGCGGCATCCAGTTGGTAAACACTTCCGCCGAAAACGCGGTGCGCCGCAGATCGGTTCTGGCCAATCCAAGCGGAGAAATCAGCCCGCGGTTGAAGGCAATAAGCGGTACGGTTTCCTGACCCATTACCGCCTCCGGTCAGTCTGGCGGGCGTTCATGCCGTGGCGGGCCGTAACAAATGTGCCGCGGGGATAAAACATCGTCGGGCGGTTTACGCCGTCCTTGGACTGCGCATCCGAAAGCCTGACCTTCATCTGCTTTTCAAGGCGCTCCTGAATGCTGTGGCTGGCCGTCAGGCGCAACGACCCTTCATAAGCCAGATACGCCATCACATAGCGGGTGAATGACTGTGGCCATAATTCATAATTACGCCCGTAATCGTCATCATCGGACACATACCGGAGATAAATAATGTCCACATGCGCAAAAATATACCCAGCTTCATCGCTAAAAGCATTCAGGGGTTCACTAAAATTCTCGTCTGTGGATAGATTGACCGTCCGCACATAATCGGTCGGTTTGTCAAAGGCATAACGATACCCAAATTCCGGATCGACGGATGCGCTGGCCTCCAGCTTGACCGTCCGGCTGGCCCACCCCCATTGCCCCTGTTCAAGGCAGTATTTAATGGCATCCTCGTCCCAAATGCCATCAAGAACGCGCCGCGGCTCCCGATTCTCGGACAGGCTGGCAATCTTCCGTTCGCCCATGATGCGAAGCGCACCATTATAAAGCCCGAGTTTATCAATAGCCATCGGCGCGTCCTCCTCGCGTTACTTGGATAGTGCCTTACGGTAATCGTCCAGATATTTCTGGGCATCGGCTTTATCGGCATGGCCATCGCTGATGATTTCATTATCCGATGTGCGGATGATGCACCACTTTTTAACCATGCCCTTGTGTTTGAGTATGTAATCGGCCTGCGGCTTTTCGCTGTTGGATTCAGGCTCGTCCTCTTGCGTCAGCTTTGACCAGTCATGCGCGCTTAAAACGCGGACTTTTGCATGAACGGGGCCACAATCCACGACCAGCAATTCCAGATATTTCGATCCGTCCAGCCATATCAATTCGATTTTTGCGTATGGCCAGCGATCCTTGTTAAACAGACCCGCCACGTTTGCCCAGTATTCAGGCCGCAAAACGTCATCAAAGGTCGTGTTAAGGTCTTTTACGATTACGCGGTAATCGGGGCGCGCGACTTCCGAGCGCACAAGAGCGTTGGCCAGCAATTTGCGCGGGCCTTTGGCAATCGGTTCGGGTTTTTTCAAAGCGGCTTCAGACATTTTCCTTCTCCATTTTCGGGTTAAGCACAAGACCGGATGGCCTTAATGATGGGCTTATTATGCGCTGGAATGGCCAGCGAGTAAAGGAAAGACCCCGCGCGCGGAACACGCGGGGCCTCCCATCCGACAGTCCGGAGAAGGATGTTAGTCGGAATCCGTTCCGTGGGTTGCCCCGGCGTTCGACAAATTGGCCGAGCCGTTTGCAAGAATGGCCGTAACAACGTGAGTCGTTACGGTGTAGGGCGTGGCATCCGTGTCTGCGGCCAGAACCAGATCGCCAACCGTCATCCCGAGGGCTTTCGCGTTGGTGATATAGCCACTGGCATCGACGGTCGTCGCCGCATCCGTGGATTCATAGAACCAGATTTTGCCCTTGCCTGCGATCCCCGAAGAAATCAGCCTGGGCAGGTTGGTGGTAGCGTAAGGCATGATGCACCTCTCTTGTGCGATGTTGAACGACAATCAGGCAAAAAGGTAAAAAGATAGCCGCCGTTTAGACGGCTATCTCAAAGCGTATTAGGAAGCGGCGAATTCGCTGCCGTCATGGTTCATCACAACCACACCACTGTTTTGCAACAGTTTGGCCGCGATGTAAGCCGAGCAACGGCAATACGAATAGTCGTCGCGCTTATCATAATCGGCATAGGTCTGAATGAGTTCAGACGGCGCCGCATGGCCGATGGCGTTCTTGTGGAACATGAAGCACTTTTCTGTTGCCGTGGCCGCGCCAGGCAGATTGGGATGCTCAATCCACTTGATGCCCATCCAGTTGTAAAAACCGAGGCCAGTATTACCGCCTGCGGTCAATCCACCTGGGCCAGTCCCCGATTCCATCGCCTTTTTGGTAACGTATTGGGCATTGGTGAATTCCTTCACTTGATGCAAATACGCCATGAAAGCGGGCGTTACGAGCGCCGTGATGTTGCCATCGTTCGGCACGCCGTTATTGCCAAGAATGGTTTTGGCTTTCAAAACCAGTTTCAAGGTGGCCGCGACCGCCGATCCAGTGTCATTGGTTGCCTGTTCAAGGGCTTCAACGACCTGACTGTCGATCTTGCGGTTGATAACCGACATTGCAGTTTCCTGCATGATCCGTCGACCATCGCCTTGAGAAGCGAACAGGTTAAAGCCTGTGCGCTCGGGAACATCGTGCCATTCTTCCAACTGCGCAGTGATTTGCGTCAGGTTGTCAGGACGGCCAGGGATGCGCCCGTTTGTGCCGCGGGTAACGGCAGTCGCACCGCCGGAATCCGCGATCAGGAAGGTTGCTTGATTGCCCTTGACCATGACTTCTGTCGTGCAGGAGTCGCGGAGCAGGGATTGACGTTGCTCAAAGCCACCGATGAACTCCTGGCGGAATTGAGTCTGAAATGCTGTATCAGCCATAATGCACCTCGCATAAGGTTGTTGTGTTGAAACGATGATTTTAGGGATTGCCAGTCGCTTCGGGTTGGCCGCTTGGGGTTCTTCTGTCCGGTTGGCCGCAAGGTGCGGGGCGGATTTGGAACGGCGCGGGGCCGCAGTTTGGCTTAAAATCTAGGGGGACAGTCGGGGCCGCTTGCGCGGGTTGGCCGTTATCCACATGCCCACAGTATCCCATAAAATAAATGAGGCGGTCAAGTGCCGCCTCATTTTTTGCCCTACTAAAAGCACTAAAATCTTAACAGTGCTTTTTATCGCGCGCCGCTACGACCCTTGAAACGATCCCGCGCCTCAAGAAGCTGGCGATAGTGCGCCTGCGCCTTTTCGTCCGCGAACCAGTTTTTCCGGTCGTTGCGCATACGCCCTTCGTATTCCTTGATTTTGTCCTCGATCGTGTCGATTTTGTCAAAACCAGAGCCGGGCGTGGGTGTTCCGGTCGGGTCAATATCGCGCGCGATCTTCGCCAATGCCTTGACCACGCTTGGATGATTGAACATGGCCGTGCCGTCCCCAAGGCGTGCGTTCAGCAATGACTCCTGTACATCTTCGGGGAACTGCGCTTTTACAAAATTATGCATCGCATTTACATTGGATGCATATTCCGGCCCCCATTCCTCGCGCAAGGCATTGATGCATTCCTCGCGCTTGACCACATCCTGCTCCTGCACGGCCTGGGTAAATGCCTCCTGACGGTCAACATAGGCCTTCAAAGCCATGCTTACGACATCAGGGGAAAGGTTCATATCGTGTGCGGACTTCAAAAACGCTTCCGCGCCTTTCTTGTCCTCCTCGCCCAAAACCACGCCCTCGGGCAGTTTAGACAGATATTCTTCTGCTTTTTCAGGAATGCCGTTTTGCTTCCGGTATTCCGCGATCTGTTCCGGCGTTGCGTCTTTGGCAAGGCCTTGCTTATGCGCGCCGCTGCGGATGGTCTTCTGCGCCGCAACAAGAGCGTCCAGTGCGTCCTTCGGGCTGGTAAACCGCTTGAGCATGGCAAGGGTTTGCGCGTCATCGCCTGCGTACGATTCGCGCCAATCAGCGCCCCATATACCTTCGGGCTTTTTATCGCCACCCTGTTTGCCATCGCCTCCGGCGCCGCCTTTATCGCCTTCCTTTTTGTCGCCAGCGCCATCGCCGCCAGCCTTATCCCCAGCACCCGCGCCTTGACCGCCTTGGTCTCCGGCGTTTGCGCCCTGACCGCCAGCGCCATCGCCGCCAGCCTTATCCCCGGCACCCGCGCCACCGCTTCCGGCACCGCCGCCCTGATCACCAGCACCGCCAGAACCGCCGCCCGCGCCGCCTTCATCGCCTTGGGGATACATCAACATGGGCAAAGGCCCGAATTTAAGCAGATTTTTCATTTTCCTTCTCCTTTGGTTGCGGTCGGTCATCATTCAAAAGCACGCCCAGATTCACCTTCAGCAGGCCGACGATCTGCTGTCCGGCAAACGCACGCCCGAGCGCGAAGTCCGTTTCACGCCGCCCATCCTCTCCGCCTGTCTTAAAAAGCGGGTCATAGGTCGCGCAACATTTATTGATAATCCATTCCAGCGCACGCTTTTGCTGGTGCGGTTTGGCCTCTCCGGACATCAGGGCTTGAAGCGCCCCCGCATCGGCAGGCTCCCACTCGGCAGGCGTATAAGCAGGCGGCACGGATTTCGGTTTTAATTTACGGGGTTTCGAGGCCATTTAACTTACGCTCCCATCGCTTGCGCGGCCTTGCCAGCCTTTTCAGCGACCTCGGCGCCCGCACTAGCCTGCGCAAGCATTCGCTGGGCTTGCGCCTCCTGCGCCAGCATAGCCGCTTGTTCTTCCATATCGCTTTCGCTCTTGACCCATTGTGAAGGCACGCCCAGGCCTTTAAGAACATCGCGCAACGCCTGGCTTGCGTCCATCATCGCGCCCGCGCTCGGGTCAAGTTCCGCCGCCTGCGCCAGCATCGCCTTGGCCTCAAGGAAGGTATGGCCCTTTTGTTTTTCGATCGTGTCGTGCAAGGGCGACTCGAATTTGAACACAACATCCTGACCGCGCAGGGATTGCGGCAGATCGTAACGCGATCCAAAGGCTCCAGCATCCCATAAAATCTGGAATGTGTGTTCGCACAGTGCGCCGTTGTAATCCATTTCCATAGGTTCAAACAAAGGCAGGGCATTGCGAACATATTCCTGTACGCGCTGGCCGATTTCATAGGCGGTCATCTCTTTGCCACTGGCTGGCGGCAGGGAAATCTTATTGAGATAAAACGCCTCCATGATCGTCTGGCGAATATCGGCGCGCATATCAAGGCCGAACGGCAGGCCGGATGTGTCCTGTATCATCGGGCGCATGGCCTCACCCATGCGCTCATCGTAATCGCGCTCAATCCATGTTACGCCGCCCGCGTAGATGTTGATGTCAGAGCGAATCACGTCATGGGTGGCCAGCATTGGCGGATTGACGGCTTTCTCCCCCGCTTCCAGCAACACAAGCGTCATGGCCTGAATCAGCCGCGCATCGGGCAGGGCGGCAACGGTGCATGGGCTGTAAGCGTATTGCGAACCCGATACGGTCTGCCAGCGCGGGATCACATAAATCAGATGACTGCTCGGCTCCTCGCGGATGATATGTTCGTTTTCCACATCAATATAAATCGAGACATATTTGCTGTTATACCGCTTGCCATTCGGCCCCGAACCCGTGTCATAGTTTTCGGCGGGCATGACGATATGCCGGAAAAGACCTGTCTGATAAGGATCGCGGCCAGCCGATAGATCAAGTCGCTCGGCCATTTTCGGGTGCAGTTTGTCTTTACCAAAATAATCCGCCGCCTCGCGCGCGGTTGGCTTCCAGTTGCGATGCACCGTGTCAATCGCGCCCTCGCCGTTTTCACACCACACGACATCGCGCGGATGCCAGCACCTATAAAGCAGGGCGTTTTGCCTGATATTCAATTCGCCCGAAATAATGCACTGACCGATGGTTACAAAATCGTTATCGCCTTCTTTTGTGGCGCGGATCAGTTTGGCCGCACGGTCGTACATCGCGCGCTTCTGGATTTTGCTGGCCCACTCCAGCCAGCGCATTCCCTGATTATCAAGGCGGTCGTCGCGGAAAACACTCACATGAAACCAGTCCTTGTCGGACGGGCGCAGCATGGTGCTGATCAGGCTTCCAAGTTCTCGGCGCGCCAGCAACGGATATGAGGTCGTGAGGTGTCCGGCAAAATCCGTCCCGAATCCGCGGCTGACTGTATAATCGGCCCGTTCGGGATAGAAATTGTCGTTAATCTCCTGCCAGAGCGAAAGCAAGGGCGACCGCTTGCTGAACAAGTGATCGCCCAATTTAATCAGGTGCTTTGCGCGGCTGTCCAAGGTGTTATGCCCCTAGTTTTCCCGAGGAATCCGTCAGGATTGTCGAGGCCCGGCCAGAGCGTTGAGAAGCCGCCGCCATGACCTTTTTCTTGGACTGGTTCAAGCGGGTCTGGTCAACCGCAGGCATGGGGGTTGGCCCCGGTATCTTAACGGGTTTGGGCGGCGGCGGGGCCTTTGGTTGGTCAAATGGGTTTCCCATAGGTAATTCTCCATCGGTTGCTGGGGCAAGCGGCAGGCACAGGCATGGGCATAGGCTGGTAGGCGTGGATTATCGTCTGCGCTGGGCAGAATGGCCCATGTTGACGGTTGGCATCGTCGTCGGGCCTCGCCACATCATAGCATGGTTTTCCGGTTTTGCACCTTCTGTCCAGCACATGATAACGGCATCGCCGCGGTCGGTCGATCGTCCCAATCTATCGACCACATCTTCCTTGTTTTCAACCTTAATCTCAAGCCTTCCGTTTTTGCCGCGCTTCACTTCGAAGGTCATGCTGGTCAGGTCAGACAGCAGTTTCGGGTCATCGCCAGGCAACATGATCGGGCTTCCGCCGTCCTGGTCAGGATCAAGGGCTTCCCTGAATTTCCAAATGGCTTCGCTTCGTTTATTGAAAAAGCCGAAGTTTTTGCACTTGGTCGAGGCGGTTGAATCGCCCGCGCCCTTATATCCTTTTGTTACAACGCCGTTATCGTCCAGCAATTCCTTGGTCGCGCCGCCATATCCGCCACCCATGTCGATAATCACAGGGCATTGATGCCTGCGCTCGGGTATAATGAGTGCCACGATTGACTTTGCATTCGGGGTCTTTTCGCCTGGCTCGCATTTCAGCGGCGCATACCAGCCCACATAGCGCGATGCGATAACCGTTTCGTCCGGCCCGCCCTGCGCAATATCCACAGCCATTGCCGACATGCGGAACCCTTCCGGCGGGCGCGGTGTCCAGCGCGCCTGTGCCGCCAGCGCCCAGCTTGTGGGGATAACCTGATGCGGATTGTCCTTCAAGGACATTTCAAAGGCACCATCCCGATAGGCGGCGCGCAGTTCGGCGGGCAGGGCATCCAGCGATGCGGCATAGTCGGTGCGCGCCAGATAAGGGTTATCAGACAGTTTTGCGCGAATAAATGTGCGCGAGCGTGCGGATACGGTTTCCTCGGTGCCATCGTCATGCGTGATGGTGTGCGGCCCGCGGCCTTTGACCTCGCGTTCCTTGCCGTATTTATCCGTAATGTACCAGCGTATTTCGCCAGATTTGGCGGGGTTCGGATGGCGCGGATCAAGCCATGCCGCCCATCGTTCGATTACCCACAGGCCTTCGGCGGTCGTTGGCGGATTGCCTGTTGCCACAACACGGCATCGCTGGCCAGGCTCGGTCGATCGGTTCCATGTGATGATGAATTCATACTGTGAGCGCGTAAAGTCGGACACTTCGTCAAAGACGATCAGATCGTGAGGCCGTCCCTTGTAACGCTGTTTGTCCTTTTCGTCCTTGGCGCCGCCCAGATCAATCATCCGGTCGCCCAAGTCCCATCGCAAAATTGACGAGTTCCGGCCCTTGTCGGTGCCGATTATGGCCTCGATGCGGTCTGAAAGTTCGCGCGCATCATCGCGGTAACGGCGCAGGATCAGGCTTTTCGAATGGCGGGTCAGCGCAAGACCAAGGCCAAGGTCTGATTTTCCGCCGCCCGCCGATCCGCCATAGAACAACTCATCGGCTTCGCTGAAATAGGCATCTGACTGCGGGCCTGGGTTCGGTATCCACGCCTCCAGCCCCGTTACCAATTCCGCATCGTCGATCAGCTTTTTGCGCTGATCCTCGGGCATTGCAAGGATCGTTTCGATAAGATCGTCAATCAGGTTGGTTGACATCCTTCTGCCCTGCCTCGGCTTCGGGTTGACCTTCCTCCAGCAATTCGGCGCATAGCTGGATAGCCCCTTGTGTCGCTTGAATGTTCGCCTGAAGCTGTGCAACGCGCCGGATGGATTCCTCCTGCACGCTTCGCAGCTGGTTTTCGAGCGTCATTTTTTGAATGCGCAGGGATGACATGCGCGATTCAATAATTTCCTTTGTTGCCATTTTTCCTTCTCCATAAAAAGCAATAGGGCCGGAATGACCCAGCCCTATTGTAAACATAAACCTTAAAACAGGCGAGTGCCGATTAGAAATCGCCCAGATTGATCCAGTGAATGGTCAGCGTGCCGTTCAAAATCAGGTTGCAGGCCGTGCCAGCCACGTTGTGATCCGCATCATCAACCAAAAGGTTAATAAACATATGCACAGCCGTGGCGGTTCCGTCTAGCGTAACGGCACCAGTCGATACCGCATTTGCCGTGGTAACGCCTGCAACCGCTTGCGGGGTTGCCGTGGTCGGGATGATATTCTGCTCGGTCGATGACAGTGTTGCGTTGTTGGATGCGGTTACAGTGCCCACGCCCACATCGCCGTCCCAATCAGCATTGACGCCCGCGCTGGATTTGGTCAGATCAATATCCGCCACGGCGCCATGAATATGGATCAAGCCCGCAGGAAAGTCATAGACCTTGAGACCGCCATATGCCACCACGCCAGCTTCATCGGCCAGCACGACAGGCGTATTCACAAAAGTCAGCACGGTCTTGTTGACAATGCCGTTGCCGGATTCCACGGCAGTTACACCAGTTCCGGCAGCCGTGCCGCGGGTGTTAAATTCAACAACCTTGCGGTTATTGAGTTCAAGAAACGATGCTTTCGGGAAAATCGGGTTGCCGTCCTTGTCGAGGCCAGCCAGCCCGCCGTGTAGTTCTGTTGATATTTCAGTCATGGTTGACCTCTCGGGTTAGGGTTTTGCAATAAAACACAGGCGCAATCATATCACTGTCTAGGAAGATCGAACAAGGCCAAGATATGTTGGCCCGGCGTTCAGTGTGAAAACAGCCGTGCCAAAGGTTGACGGCATCCCGTTGGCGTAGGTGTTGGCCACCGATACGCGCCCGCCGCCCTGAATCATATCGTCAGCGCCCAGCAAAAACAGCATACCTGTGCCCGTTATGCCCTTCAAAGACTGGTTTTGATCGGTTTGTATCGCCAGCCAATACCAGCCTGGATCAAGGGTCAGGTTTCCAGAAATTGCAACCGTTTGCGATGTATCCGCCGCCACTGTGTACGGCCCGCCCGTGGCTGTCGAGCCGGACACCAAAGCCCCAGGCACGCCGCCGTTGTCGCGGTACACGCCCACGCGCACGTTCAGGTTGGTGCTGGCGGCATGGATGCCGAACGCAATACCCGTAAAGGTCGTGCGGCGCTTAACATGCACGGGCACGGCAAAGATATTGGCCGTGGTGTGCGTAAAGTTGCTGATTGAGTTCAAAGATACGGGCGGCACTAATATGCGCGAAGGCCTCAAATCTGGCCTGATATTCGTGGTCAGTTCCACGCCGTTATAGATAATGGTGCCGATATTAAGCGTGAAATTGGCATCCCTGCCCGCCGTCAACAAGGCTGGCATACCCACATTCGAAGGATCGCGCACGACCAGCGTACCGATATTCACAATCTTTCCGGTGGTGTTATCGTTATCTGTGAATATCTGGGCTGGATTATTGGCCGCGCCCAGCACGATTGTCATTAAACCCGCAGAAAACCGCGAGTCGTTACTCATAACGACCGCCGTTCTTGTGGTCTGGGCCGATGAATTGGTCGTGTAGTCCAGCGCAAATTCATCGGCGTGGAATATCGCGTTTCCAAGCAGGGTAATGCCGCGCAGGGCAATATCGCGGTGTTCGTACCGCGACAAGCGGCCCGTTACACCAGCGTTCCAGCTTGAACCGATGCCTGCATTGGAAAACTTCATGCGCCCAATGACGGTCGGTTTATTGGTGATCGACGCATGGCTTTCGGTCTCAAAGCCCATCTGCGATGTGTTGTTGTAGGGCAGATTGGATACCTCAAGGTCAATATCCTCGATCGATCCGGCTGGACGCTCCAGCGCGCGCAGGACAAGCCCGCGAAAACCGCCTTCAGACACATGCTTACGCTTTTCGTTCGAACCCCGAATATTGCCAATAAACCCGCGATACGATGCCGCATATGGCAACTGGCAGGGCCACAGGTGCGTCGATACGATGCGCGTGCCCCGTCCAAGGTGCGTATCCGCACCGCCGCCGTCTGCGGATTCCTCAAATATCTCGACATAGTTACGGCCAGGAACGCCCGTGCTGTTCAGCCACTTGCTGGACGAATAGCCGCCGCTGCTATCGCGCTCGTTGTCGGTATAGGCATGACGGCCTGTGCCCTTGCCCCGCACTTTCGTGTAGTTCCGCCATGAGCAGTAATCATGCTTGTCGTATGGAAGCCGCCCATTGCCATTGTTCGAACTGGTATATGGGTCGTTTCCGAACTCGCGCTCGATCTCGCACCAACCGAAATGGCTGAAACGGGCCTTGACCGCGCCCGCAAACAGCTTGGCCGCGCGCACCTTGATGTTATGACCGTGCGCGTTATTGAAGCTGATGGCAGAGCCGTGCGTGGTCGTATCAAAGTCCGATGCCGTGTATTTTGGCGCGTAATACAAAGTGCCGCTCGTCGGGATAGACGGGCTGGAGCCGTTGTGATCCTGCGTGGCAGGCACGGTTATGACGAATGTATTGGCATCGACAATGGTTTTGACATTGCACGATGTGTGCAAGGTGCCCGCCACAGTGCCGACGACGACATCCTGATTGACCAAAAGCCCGTGCGCCGTGCGCGAGATTGTGCGGTCAGAGCCGCTATTGGCGGTTATAGTCGCCGTTACTTCATCCCCGCGCAGAGTGCGCCACCAGCCCACGGACTCGCCGATAATGGTCGGGGCGGACATCAAAAGGCAGTCGCCCGCAATCCGGTCTGCGCGTGCCTCGGACAGGGAATTGACATTGACCGTGGTCGCGGCGGCAAAAATGTCGTGATATTCAAGGCGGCTGTCCAAAAAGATAAAGCCGTTGACTGTATCGACATACTGGATGCGCGCGGCCTCGGTGATATAGGTGTCCGGAACTGCTGGATGAACCGTACTGCAATGCACCACGACGATTTGACCCGTCTTGAAATTGGCCGCATGTGCGGTTGTAGAACAGGTCAGGCGGGTAACACGCTGCATACTGGCGCCCGTCAACGGGTCGTTTGCCACGGCCTCGGTTTCCGCCGATATTGCCGCCTGAAAGGTCGCGGCGTTAATCACGGCATCGTTGCTGGTGTGATGGATAGCCGCATAACCGCAAAGATTCAGAATAGTGTATTCGCCCACAAGGTTGATTCGCTCGTCCGGATTAGCGTTGACCAGCAAATAAGTGCCATACAAAGCCAGTTCGCCGCCGTCCGCTTCCTCCACGGTCAGGTTAAATTCAGCCGTTGAATCGGCCACGATGTCCCAGTGCGCGGCAATCGTCGGGCTATTGCGGTTGGCAATCAGGATTGCGCCTTTGGGCACCGTGCGCCCGCCAAGCGTGCCCGCGACCGTAACCACGCAGAACTGACCGCGCTTGGCCGTGGTATATGATGGAACTGCTCCGGCGCTGGCATCGTGCGTGGCGGCTGGGCCAGAGTCATCGTTGCCGTTGGCATATGCGAAACTGCGCGCATCCACGCGCACCTGTGAATACTTATTCACAGGCTGGTAAAGCATCTGGCCTGTGATCTCGTCGAAAACGACAGGGCCATCTTTTGCGTGGCTTTGCGTAAACAGGCTCGGGATGCGCATGGGCGGTCTCCTAGATATAAAATGTCAGAATGACAACCTGATTGCTCGGGCTTACCAGGCCAATCTTATCGCAGTCTTTGACCTTACGGCTGATAGGCGATAAATCCGGTGCCGTGCCGTCCGTGATGTCTGCGCTCGGGATTGCCGCCGCCACGTCCGGCCCGCCTATCGGCGTATAACTTGCATAAAAGGGCGCGGTGCTGGCAAAAAAGCAATAGGTTGGCTTTTTGCCGCTTGCCGTATCCGTTGGCAACGTAACCTGTTTTGCCGCGCCTGCGGTCAAAACAATCGCGTATCTATGTGCCACACGCCCGCGTATAGCAAACGACCCATCCGGTGCCTGCACCTCAAGATTTGGAATTTCCGGCATCTTTGCCTCCTGTGGATTGTTTTGGATTATGGCCTGACTCGGCCTTTGATTTTTTCAGTTCTGCCGCCGAGCGTAACATGAACGCAACCCTGCGAGCAACCTCGCTCATGTCCGCACGGTCAAACCTCTGGGTTACATTGACCTCAACCTGTTCCTTGACCAGCCCCAGCCGTTTCATCAACGCCTCGATCGCGGGCCATGACGGTTTCATCTTGATCTTGGTTTTAATGACCTCGCGCTCCAGTTCCTCACCGCCAATCACAAGGGTCTGCGCAGGCAGTTCTGTTACTTCCACAGCATCAAGTGCGGCCAGTTCGTCTTCACCCACACGGCTGAAGTCAATAGCCACCGTACCGTCTTCGCGGTTAATGGTCAGGAAATCCCCGATGTTCGAATAGGCAAGGCGTGCCGCCGCCCGCAGGGTCTTTTCTTGGCTGATGGCGTACTTATCAAGCTGGGCCTGCTGCTTCTTTCCAATATACTCTTTGACCTTAACTTTTGTTAACAGCCTGCTGGCTTGTTGTGCCGCCGTCTTCTTTTCATACCCAGCTGCAACCGCCGCGCGCGTGGCGTTCATATCTATAAGATATTCCTCGCAAAAACGCTCTTGCCTGTCCGTCAATCCTGTATCGGGATTGACCTTCTCATGGAACTTCGAACGTGTCTCGGGTGCTTTGGGTTTAACAGCCATGTGTCAAGAATACACGGCAGGCGCAAAAATGGGAAGAACACACCGATTTTCACACCTCGGGCACACCGGAATTCACACTAGAGATAAAAGCGTGTTTTGGAAGTATACGATTGCGCAAGCCCCACCGTTAAGACTCACATTCACGCTGGCGATCTGGTCAATTCAGGATTTTTTTGTCCTGAATTGCCCTTGACAGCATCCCGCGGCCAGTACCCGCTTATGGCCCATCGCCTATGTATTTCCTTGTGGCAGGCCTTACACACGACATCACACTTGGCCACTTCAGCCCATATCTCGCGCAAGGGTCTGTTTTCGCGCACGGCTGTCCCTATGGCGAAAGACTTCGAAAGCGGGTTTCTATGATGGAATTCAAGGCGGGAGGGGTCGGACTGGCCGCATGAGCAGGGATGAGAGGCTTTATACTGCCATGCCCACTCCCATGCCTGATTCATCTGTCAAGCCCCTTAATTCATCGCGGCGCCCGTGCAGGGCTATAAAAAAGCCCCCATCGGCTTAAAGATGGGGGCAGTTTGATACCTTGAAAGCCCGCCCATCATTTATATAGTTTATGTTCCTGTCAATCTTTTTTCTAACCTTCATTCATCCACGCAGCCCAAACAATAAGGCCTATCATAGCCCACGCGCCTAAAATCGCAATCAATGCGTCTCCGTACATGGTCAAATATCTGCCTTAAATCGTGCCGTGTGCCATGCGTCATGCTGGCGATTGATATGCTCTGCAATGCGCGGATTTTTAACCGCGCTCGGGCGGGCTTTGTATTTGCGGGGCAGGCTTCGTTTTGAATAAACCGTGGCCTTGGTCGTAAGCTGGCGCATCCGGCGCATCATCAATTCCTCGCGCCTGTTGGTCATCGCGCCACTGGCTACCAATCTATCGTATTTGGCCTCAAGGCGTTTCACTGGGTCTTGCATCGTCTTCTCCTGTTTGGTTGATTTTTATAGATAATAGGCCAGCCTACCACCTCCGCCGAGCATCAACAATCTGGCGGTATTTCATGCGATCAACGACCACCTCGTCCTCACGGCCAGGGTTGTTGTGAACGTAAATCTCGATCAGGGCAAGCGATAGCAGGGGCGAATTAAAGGCCGTCAGCCGATCCGGATAGTTCTGCGCCTCGTGGCAGATGTTTTCCAGCAGACCAATCAGGCGGGTGATTTTTACTTTTTCGTCCATGTCATGCTTTCCATCGTTTTAATCATGCGCCGCAAGCGTTTCAGGCTTTCGGCGTGGTCATCCTGCGCCAGTGCCGGAACGGTAACGCCATAAAATGGTGGCTTTCCTGTCCGGCTGGCCAAAACCACGGGGCCGGATGCGTTAAAGGTTACGCGCGATTTCCAGCCCGCGCGCTTGAGCAAGGCTTTCATATCCTGTCTGGTAATGGCAAATCTATGCGAACCGCCGAATCGCTCCGGCGGCTCTGATAGATTGGCTTTTTCAGGCAGCGAATTTTGCATTTTCGTCGCGCTCGTTATCCTTGCGCGCCTCGACAGGTGCGATGCCGGAATTATTCGGATCAACAGCTTCCCCATCCTGCGGTGCTTCGGCGCTGGTCAGGATTTCACCGCTGGGGATAGTCTCTCCGGAGTTCTCGGTTTCGCCGGATTGACCCGAGTCCCCAGCCTGGCCGTTTCCCTCGCCTTCGGCCTTTGCGTCCGCCTCTCCGGTGGATCGTGCTGCTTGTGCCGCATGGATTTTCGGCGCTGGCGCATCGGCCTCAAGATTTTCCCACAAGATAGTCTGATTGCCTTCTTTGCTGAAAGGGCATGTTTTAACCCAATCCTTGAAGGCGTTCTGGTTGGTGTCGTCGTTCACAAAAACGGTAATCGTTACTTTTTTCATGCAAAATTCTCCTTTGCCTGATGGGTTGCCGTTCCTAGATTACAAGCCGCTGATGAACCGGAACGATATTCATCGGGGCTGACAACACGACTCGCGTCATGTTGAATACGCGCACAATCTGGCCGTTGTCCAAAACGACCTCATAAAACCACAGATCGCCTGGACCGCGCGGGTGGTGTTCGCCGATCTCGACAACCTTGATACCATCGATGATTTCAAAATCGTTCGGCTCATACTGTGCCTTTGGCATTAATGCGGGCGTGGACAAGGCCTTGCCGACCTCATACACCATCACGCGACAATCATCACCGATTTCAACGGCCTGTATTTTTCTGACCTTTTCGGCGCCGTTCAAAGCGTTCATTGCGCAACCTCAAGGTCTTTTGCCACCTGTTTGCCGCGGCTTTGCTCGACGACAAAATAAAGCGCCTGTCCCTCGGCCAGCGTGCCAAGACGCGCTTTTTTAACGGCGGTGATATGCACAAAAATATCCTTGCCGCCGCCGTCCGGTACGATAAAACCGTATCCCTTGTCTTCTCGAAACCATTTAACAACGCCGCGCTGTTTTGTCGTATTCATAGTCGTGTCCTTCTCCGTTCTGTTTGTTGGTAGCACGATCCTGACCCGCCCAGGACGATTTCCCGCGTATGAGGCGGGCGAGCCACTCTTGCTCCATTCGTGCGTCATGCGGTCTCTCCCTGCCGTCAAGCCTGGCCAGGCGGCTTTCCCCTGCGCCGTAAACCTTTGGCCCCCTGATCCGGCGCGATCCTTGGGGATGCAGACGGCCCTATAAGCGAACCGCCACTGGTTATTCCTTTATCAATCCTCTTTTATCTGGTTTTCTGGATGCATCGCCATCGCTTTTTTTGCAAAAAAACAGGCTTCTTCCAGCTTTGTCCGCACGATCGACAACTCTCTGCCCTCGGGAATAATCACCCGCAAGGCATGGAGCAAATCATCAAATGCGCCAGCAATCACGCGCGCATTCTCCAAACCATTTTCGTTCAATTTATGAACCTTGAATTCGCTGTTCTTTATCATTGTTTCTCCTTTGGTTGTGTGCGTAGTGTGTCAAATTCAAACCGGAAGTTCAAGCTGCATTCCGATCGACGCGGAATACAGGCGCAGAAGTTCCGTCTTCTCCTGCCTTTTTTGCTCGTCCAGCTTTCGCAATTTGATCATCGTCCGGATGGTCGGTGTATCAAATCCGACCGCCTTGGCCTCGGCATAGACTTCCTTGATGTCATTGCCAAGGTCGCGCTTTTCCGACTCCAGTCTCTCGATTCGCTCAAGGAAAGATTTCAGGCGTTGCCCGACGAGCCCCTCTTGATCGTTGTTTACTTTTTCCACAGCCTTTTTGACAACCGATCCGATCATGTCCTTGGCCGCTTGGGATGGCGCGTCAGGGTCAAAGGGTATAGGTTCACCGCCGCCCACGCTGATACTCATTTTTGCTTTAGCCATGTTTTCCTCCTATAGAAACCGGATCATGCGAACGCCTGCCCGTCCGTTGGCATAGCGCGGCCTTTCGATATGGCCGCGAATTTCAAGCTGATGCAATAGACGCAAGGCGGCGGATGGTGCCTGCAAGCCTGCCATTTTAGCCATTTCCCGCACGGTCGGGCCCTGCCCTTCGCTCTCGGCATACTCGCGGATCGCCTTCAAAAAATCGGCCTGCCTGCGGGTCAGTGTGGTTTTAATCATGCCACCTCACTTATTAACAAAATAATCAGCCATAAAAGCCAGCAAAGCAATCAAACACACCCACCTGTAAGGGGCATCCCATCCGACTTGCTTAAACATAAACAAAGTAAGTGCGACCATGAGCAAGGTGTTAATCACAAATAACGGCATCCATATTATCTTGAAAATCCATTCGCCGATGTTTTCCATTAAAACCTCCCTTTGATCCCGGCGCGCCGCGCCAAACCGATTGCGATATGGAGGTCAAGCGGGGTCAGGTCGATCCGCGCGCCTCCGTCTTTTTGATGCTCCCAGACCAGACCCATCAGCATATCGGCCAACTGCCTCAAGGCTTCGGCATCATCGCCCACGGCCTCGCTGTAATCCGGCATCGCTTTGACCATCGGCCTGAACATCGCGTGGACATACACATGCGCCTGCTTTTTGGCATCGGTTTGGCGGGTTTCCTCGGTCTTTACCACCGACCCGCGCCGCCACAAGGTTGACATGCGCCCATTCACCGACCCGTTATGCACATGCGGATAGGTGCGGTTAAGAAACTTGCGCGCCTCCTCTGCTGTCATGCCGTGAACGCCGCGCGCCATCAACTCACGCAGGATCAGGTCGTCATACGACCCAGCCCGGCCAGATTCATCCAGCGCCCTCGCGCTGGCGCGGCTGGTCTCGCTATGGGCGACAAAGCCTGTCTCGTTTGGGTAGTTCATTCATAATCTCCATGAAACAAATGTTTAACAGGACGAATGTTTTTGCCTTCGCACCATGTTTTATAGAACTGGGACACGCTCGGTGTCATAAGAGGCGCACAAATGCCGATATCTTTTATAACTGTCCGGTGCGCATGGATTTCTTCCATTACCGCATTCGCCTCAAGCGCGGCGCTGATGATGTCCAAGTCGCGCTCGGATTCTTGTGGATGACGCAGATACGAGACTGCACACCTAACCCGAAACAAAGCCTCCAAAGCCTTTTTAAGACGCTCTTGATCAGAAATCATGCAAACCCCCTCTCTTTTTTGGCCTGTTCGAGTGCGGCGTTCAATTCGGACATTTTATCGTGCGATCCTCCAGGCTGGTCTGGATGGCAAAGCGGTGCCTTGCGCCTGTATGCCGCCTTAATTTCGTCGTTGGTCGCGCTGACCTTCAAATTCAAAACCGATGTCCAGTGCCGCCCCGATCCAGACGATGACGGCGGCGGCAACGCCGCATACCCCCTGAAGGCGGCGCGGACAAGGTTTAAGCCGCCGTGTCGCAGTTTCGTGCGCTCGGCTTCGATGCAATGATGGATCGCCTGAAGGTTATCTTCGACCTTCTCGTACCGATCAACCGCGATACAGGTTGATATGCCGTCCCATGTAAAATATATAGCCACGCCGGAATCCGCTGGCAGTTGTTCGCCCAGCGTTACATTCGATGAAATAACAAGGTTCTCGATCTTTTTGCCACTGTCGGTCGCAAAACGCCGCAGGGAATCCTGCACGTTTGCCAGCGCGCCGGACAACGATGTCTTGAACTGGCTTTTGCCTCGGCTGACCGTGCGCGGCCACTCTTTCGGCCAGTGAAGGGGATAGGCTTGCGTCATGCCCGCACCTTTTGTCGCTCAGGCGTGTAAACAAGTTCAAGGCGTTTAACGGCGCGTGGATGCCAGATGCACCCGCTGGCGCAATCCCATCCGTAATACCAATTAAAATCATCCTCGTAACGCAAGTCCCAGTGATAGGGCGCAATGATCAGGCCGTCATGGTCTTGCGCCACGCGCGGCCAGTTTATTTGCGAATACGCACTGATGGGCTTATGGCTATATTGCCTGTTGAAATCGACCATTTCATGCAATGTGTCCAGCACCAGAACCCTGCACCGCTTTGCCAGATGGACGGTGTATCGAAACTGATTGGCGCAATCACGGAAGTTTTCCGATGCGCACCATGACGGCCAATCGTCCGGCCCGTCAACGCTGACCCAAAGACCGTTCGGCTTGTAGGCTCTGGCGCCTTTGTCATACTGGTGCGCAAAAAGCACACAGTCAACAGGGCCGTCTGAAAAATGTGAGAGGTTCATATTCAATGGCCCGCCAATTTTCTTTCTGCATTTACTTTATCAATCAATTTTTTCAGCATGTCTGGCGCCTGTTTTTGCGTGTCCTCTGGCATGTGAGATAAAAGAAAAGCCGCAGCATTCATGCATAAAAATGCGGCTGTATCGTGCGGCACTCCCTTATCGTACAAAAATTGACTAATTTCAAAGGAACGAATCAGTAATGCTCTGTCGTTATAATTAACTTCACGCTCTTGCATCATGCCTGCCCCTTCGCGTCAAAACGAATTTCTTGTTCGATAAGACGTTTCAATGTGTCCGGTGCCGATTTTACAAACCCTGGATTTATGCGGCTGATTATTACCGCTGCCGCCGCCATGCAGACAAAAGATGCAACCTCTAACTCTGGCTTTTCTTTACAAATGACATCAAGAACCATAGGCACTAAACGCCTGGCTTCTTGAAATTGGTAATAAGTCTTTTCCGTTTCTTCGTCCATCAGATCAACCCCTTATCCATTGCCAACCACTCGGGCACCGCAACCTCAACGGTCTTGCCGTGCTTTTGTTCGCCATCGATCTTGATCTGACTTTTTGGAAGCCATATCCAGATTTCGCGCTGTCCGCCGCGCCCGTCTTCTTCAAACTCGCCTTGAAAAAACGCGATGGATGAACCGGACGGGCTTTCCCGCCTATATTCCAGCGTTATATCAACAAGGTCTGATTTACCTGTAGGCATAGTCGTCTTCTCCGTTTTATCGGCCAGAAAAGCCCTGGCCTTGTTCAAGCTGGCAATGACCTTCTGGCCATCGCCCTTGCGGTATCCGTCCATCAAATCGGCACGGATGCCCCAAGGTATTTTCCTGTAGTGCGCATCGCAAAAAGCGTGTCGGCTCTTGATCCGTTCTCGGCAATCCGGAGCCGTGCATCGTTTTCGCACACCCATTACAGACCGCACACCTCCGGCCCGTGTCCCATTACCACGCAGGCAATGGCAAAAAACCACGCAAGGCCGAAGAAGAATATAACGCCAAACACTGATGCAAAAATCAGTTCAAGTTTTGATGGCATGTGATTGTTCATGCGGCACCTGTAGCCTTGGCGATTACGGCGCGCGCTTTAACAAAAGCAGAATCCCACAATCCATATTGATCTGGATCGCGCAATTTTGCAGTTTCTAAAGTGTCCTGCATTGCACTCAAAAGAGAATCTAACAATTCAGGCGCGGCGGCGATTAAACGGTCGTTGGCTGTGTGTTTTGTTTGATTTGTCATTGGTAGTTCCTTTCGTTTTAATCATGTTGCCCGTTCTTTATAAGGTATTGTGCAAAAGCTGTCAATACTCCTAAAGCAGTTTTTTTGCGCCCTGTATTTTGGCTTTTCCAGTGGCGCGCAGTATTCNNATTCGGTCGTGCTTTGCTGATCCGGCATCCAGACGCACCAGATGCAATCAAAATGATTCGATCCCCCGCCCGTGAAATCCACGCGCCAGCCCAGCGGCCTGATTCGCACGGGCCTATGCCGCATAAAAAGAGGATGACGTTTTTGCGCGTGCCAGTAATTCGACTTCAGTAACATAGCGATATAGTCATAGCGCTTCTCGTGCGCCATGCGGATAAACCCTTCGGCCAGATCATCATCGTAAGGCGGATTGGTAATAAGGGCTGTGCCGCACTTGACCGTACCGCGCAAAAGAAAATCCTGCCCGCCGATCCCATAACCACGATAAACAAGATCGGTGGCAAAGACCGTTTTGCCATGCCCGACGATGACTTCTGCCATATCGCCCGTGCCACAGGCTGGTTCATCAATAACCCGATGCGACTCCAACCACGGCTCCTCGGCCAGCATGAACGATTCGGTCGCCTCCCACGGGGTCGGGTAGAACGAATCCTCGCGGTATCCCTCGCACTTGTCTTGGGTCGTCCAGGTCAGGATGCTCGACACGCCAACACCTCCTCGACCTTCTGGATGCGCTCTCCGATCCATCGCATGACGGGGACGGCCATGCTATTCCCCAGAGCCTTGTACCGCGCCGAATCGCTGGACTTCGGGATCAGGGTCTTGTCGTCCGGAAATCCCTGCAATCTCTCGCATTCCCTCGGAGTCAGGCGGCGCACGTTCATCTTCTGCTGGACGAGTGGAAGGTTGCCACCGCCCGTTCCAGCCTTTGCGTTCAGGGTCGGGGAGACCTTGACCTCTTTCACCCTGCTGTCCTGCATGTGGTTTTCATACACGACCGCCATGTACCCCGCCGCAGCTGCGTCCGCGCTATTGCTGAAACCGCCGCTGTCCTTCTGCGCCATCATCGTTCCGGCGACCTCGCGGATCGCCACGGCCATCTGACCGCCGCCGTTCGGATTCCCATCCACGGCGTTCATGGCGCGAAGCGTGGGCGAGATGTTTGTCGCCGCGCCGTTCCCGTAGTCCTTGCAAGAGAAGGCGATCACGTCATACCCAGACCCGTCCAGTGTCGGGCTTCCGTCATGCGAGGCTTTCAGCGTCCGCGCCACCTCTCCGCCGTCGATATGCTGGATCACCAGATCGGTGGAATCCTTGTGGTCGCGCGCCCGCATGGTGCTGGCGCGTTCGTCCATCGTGTATTCGCCGAAACTCACGAGTCGGGCTGTTCTGGGTTCATCATCTTCTCGAAGCCCTTGGTGCGCTCGATCACCTGTTCGAGAGCGATTTTCAGCATGGGCGGCAAAACCTTGCCCCGCCTTTCGGCTCGGCGCAGGATTCCCGCGCAGGCACGACTGCTCAAAAAATACCGCTGCGGCAGGTCGCCAGTCTCCAGAATATCCGACAACGAACACACGCTCCCTTCTCTGGGCCAGACCGAAATATTGAGCGTCAAGAACTCGGTAGGCGAACCCATACCCGCACTCTGCCACCCCGCCGAGGAAGGCTCCAAAGTCCCGTCCTCCGTTCGACGACAGGACGCCGGGGACATTCTCCCAAACGAACCAACGGGGCTTTTTGCGGTCAAGAAGGCGGCAAAATTCGAGGGCCAGGTTGCCACGGTCGTCAGCCATTCCTTTTCGCAGTCCGGCGATGCTGAACGACTGGCAGGGGGTTCCTCCCACGAGAAGGTCGATTGCTCCATAGTCTTTTTCTCCGATGGTTGTGAAGTCCCCGTGCAAGGGAACGTCAGGGTAATGCTCCGTCAGGTACGACCGTGCGAATCGGTCGATCTCGGAAAAGAAAGCTGGCCTCCATCCAAGCGGATGCCATGCCTCGGTCGCGGCCTCGATCCCGCTGCAAACGCTTCCGTAAATCACGCCACCACCCCGTACCGTTGCAGGATCGCGGCCATCTGGTTGCACGCATCGGCGGCATCCTTTGCGGCAAGGACATGGTAGTCAAAGCCAAGGTTTTGCACGATGTTCATAAAATCAATCTGGGTTTCGCTTTGCAGCTTGGCTGTGTCCGGTTTTTTATCGGGCTTGGTCTTGGGCGGTTTCCATGCCTTCAGTTCTATAAAAACCGTCCGGCCAGAGCCGCCAGCTTGATCAGGATCGGGCGGTAGAAGCAGGATGATGTCGGCCACGCCGCTTCGCGTTCCCATCGAAAAGAAGGCCTGCGCCTCGGCGGGCGTTCGGTATCCGCCATTCGGGACGTGGAAGGCGCAGAACTTGCGGCACTTCTGAACCGCCATCAGGGGCTTTAGCTGATTGAAAATGGCAATCTGCAAAGCCTGCTCTGGCCTTTGTGTAACCTTGCGGCTTAACCGCCTGCGTTGGTTTTTTTTGAAAAGATTTCCTTTGATCATTCGGCCTCCACTATAATAAAAGATTAAATATATTTAGAATTGCAGTTGTTGTGTTTGCAAACTCTGTGGATAGATTTTATAAGGCACTGTAATTTATAAACAAAAAAACTCTGCACGACTCTGTATAAACAGGGGTGTGAATATGTGCGCTGTTTGCTTTTTTGCTTTATAAACTTTTTGTCCATATACTTATCCACAAACTTAATCACACCCCTTCTTTTGCAAGATCGGCCTTCAAGCGTTCCAGATATTCACGCGATGCCCCGCGCCGTCCGGCCATCTGATGGCACAAATGCGATTCGGAATACCCGTATTTGATTGAGAAGCGCAAAACCGATAGGCCTTTTTTGCGCAGTCGATCAAATCTTTTACGCACAGCCTTTAACTCTTTAATAATGGCCTGCTTTTCACGCAAAACCTTTTCGGCATTGTACATTTTACACCTCTTGTTTGTTTGTGCTGACACACACTTTATATTTTTGAGAGCAAGCCTTGTCAACCCTATTGACAGCTTTTGCACAACATCATATAAAGAACGGGCAACATGCTTGAAAGGAACTGCCAATGACCGATCATCGCTTCACCCCTGGCCCTTGGAAGCCCGAATACTGCGGTACTTACGCCTATCACACGGTTGTTACTGCCAACCCTGGCTATATCGATCGTTTTTGCCGCAAATATGCCCGTAAAAACGCGCGCATCTGCAATGTGCCTATTACAAAAGGCGAGCAGTCAAAAGCCAACACGGTCTTGCTGGCGGCGGCGCCGGACATGCTGACGGCCTTATATCGCGCCGCCCATGAATTCAGATCGCTGTCCTATCGCAATGATTCGTCCGACAGCATCCGCGAAACGGCAAAAAAAATGGCCGAGGAAACCGAATCGGTTATTGCCAACGCTATCGGGGTTCAATGTTTGCATGTCTATAACGGCTGGAAAAGCACCAGTTACAAAGGCGTTTATACCGAGACCTGTATTAAATGCGGGTTTGTCAATGAATTTGAGAAGGATTTTACGTGATGGACGAGCAGGAATACAACCGGATGATGTCGCTATCCGCCGCAGCATCTTTGATGAAAGAGGTTGCCGACACCCTCGATATGCTCGGGCTTGAGCCTTTGGCCGTCCATCAGGACAGCATCCGCTATGAACTGGAGGCCGAAGTCGAAATCATCCAGCGCAAGGGCGCGTTTGTTGTGAGGCGGGGATGATCCGTGGAACGCTGTGCTATCTGCAACAGGCCGCTATCCGCCGCGCAAAGCATTGTGGACGGGATCGGGCCTATTTGCCGCGCCAAAATAAAGGATCGCCTGCACAGGCAAAGGGTTTTTCAATATGAACTTTTTGAAAGGACTGACCAAAATGATAAACAGCTTCAAAGACATGATCCGCTTCAAGGCGAACGATAACGCGCCGGAGCCTGTGATCTGCGGCGACTTCGCCAAGGACGCGATCGTCCTATCAAGGCACTGGGGCCAGAACTATGCGCAATTCAACACATGGGCCGCGTGCCCTGCGCAGTTTTCGCAGGCCATGATTGCGGCAGGCTGTTCGGTTGAAATGGCCCTGATGCCCGCCTTACCCAATCCACATGCGCGCAATACCGCAATGGCGCTGGCCACGATACACACTTTGTTTGCCCTGCTTGAGCATCTGCCGGATGCCGAGGCGGTTTTTGTATTGAACCGCGTGTCCGATTGCCAGTCTGGTTTTATCGCCAAACGGTGCGACAAAAAATCAACCCCAACCAATCAGGAGAATAAACAATGACAATCAGTGCATCGCTTATAGGGCACAATAACCCGCCAGAGCCGATCAAATGGAACGAACTTCCAGCGCAAAAACTGTATGAACCGGACACCATCGAAAAGGTTTTGGCGCAGATCGAGGCTGACATACTGGCAGATTTCACGCCGGACACGACCACCAAGAAAGGCCGCGACGAGATCGCCAGCCGCGCTTACAGCGTGGCCCGCGCCAAGACATTCCTTGACGACAAGGGCAAGGAACTGACCGAGGATTACAAAAAAATTACCAAGGAAATTGACCAAAAGCGGAAATCCATACGCGACCGTCTGGATTCCTTGCGCGACCGCACCCGCGCACCGCTGGACGCATGGCAGCAGGCTGACGAGGCACGACAACAAAGGCACCGCGATACCTTTGCCCGTGTTCAGGCGATGGCGCATTTTCCCGTAGACACGACCGTTCAGATGGTTGATGACCGGATTGACGATCTGGCCGTCATCGCCGCCTCCTACGACTGGGAAGAATTTGCCGACCACGGCGTGCCCGAGGTGAAACGGATTGAAACGCTTTTGGCAGAAAAACGCGCCGCTGTTGTAAAGGCCGATGCCGAACGCGCCGAACTGGAACGCCTGCGCGCCGAGGCCGAAGCCCGCCGCCAGCAGGAGGAAGCGGAGCGCAAGGCGAAAGAGGAGGCCGACCGTCAGGCACAGGCCGAAAAGGAACAGCAGGAGCGCGAGGCGCGAATCGCCCGCGAAACGCAGGAAAAGGCCGAGCGCGAAGCCAAAGAACGCGAAGCCGCCCTGCAACGGGAGAAGGACGAGGCCGAGGCCAGAGCCAGAAAAGCCGAAGAAGACCGGATCGCCGCGGAAGCCCGATCCAAGGCCGAGGCGGAAGCCGCCGCCTTGCGGGAACGGGAGCGAATCGCCGCCGAGAAGAAGGCGGAGGAGGACGCACAGGCCAGGCGCGAGGCGAATAAACGCCATGTGGCCAAGGTCAATACCGCCGCCATTACCGCTTTGTCCGTGGCTGTGCCTGATCTGGAAATGGAATTTTGCCGGAAGGTGATCGAGGCGATCGCTGCTGGCAAGGTAACTAACGTCAACATCAACTACTAAAATCAAAGGAGAATTTATTATGATGCTTAATCCGCTGCCCAATCTTTCTGAAATAAAACTGTCAGAAAATAAACAAAAAAACCGTAAACCATGTAAAACAATACAGGCAGAGCCAGTCTATGTTAAAAAACTTTACGATCATTTTCGCACTGGCGATAAAGTCGGGGCGGCTATTGGTTGTTCAGACGCTACCGTTCTGCATGGTTTGCGGAAAAAAACAATTTCAAAAGTTATTGAATTAGCCGCACAGGGCGTTTACGAGCGCGAAATTGCGCCCAAACCCACGCCTGTTATTCAAACAAGCGGTAAGGTTTTTGTATAGATGATGATCGATAAGGAAGCCTTGAAACTGTTGCGGCCTTGGCTGGAACAGGCTGGTGCGGTCGTTAAAGTTTTTCAAGGAGAATAAAAATGGGAGAACTGCATGTTTCGGAAAAATATCTCGCCCAGCTTCCCGACAACTGCGGCAACGTGCGCCTGACCGAATACAACGGTCAGGCCGTCTTCGCCACCGACATCGGGACGTACATCATCAATGATCAGGATCAGCTTGAGCGCGTCCTTCTACAGCCGGAGAGCAGGAAATGACCAGACTTTATTACCTTCAGGACACAAGAAATGTCGTCGGTAACTGTGCGCTTTGGTGGGGCAAAGGCCGATCAGGATATGTTACCGATCTTCGTAAAGCACATGTTTTTAATGAATCTGAAAAAAGAGCAACTTCGACACGCGACACAGATAAATGGTGGCGCAAAGATACCATTGACGCATTTATTGACCATACTATTGATGTTCAAAAGCTGAGGAAACAACCATGAATCCCGTGTGTTCTTGCACCCTTAGAAACTTACTTGACTGCGGCGTGGTTGAGTTGTTTCTGCCATTGATTTTTTTATTTGGCTTTTTTGGTGCTCCGATTGTGGCTCTCTTGGCCATCACATGGAGTATTTTTGCGCACAAAAGAGGCGACAAGCCATGAACCTAGTAGATGTACAGGGCAGCCCGCTAAATATTCGGACGCAAGACGCAAACCCGTGGGTCTGGGTCATCCAGTTTAGGAGGATCAAGCCATGAGCGATGCACTGGCCGCGCTGGATAGGTACAGCAGACGACTTGGCCGTTATAAAGGATATGCACCACGGGAATACACGGACGACAGCTTCGAGGATTACTGCATCCTCCGCGCCGCTTTGGAGGGGAAAAACACCAGAGAATATGAAGCCAGAATCCTTGTGCGCCGACTGGCAAGGCGACTCCCGAAAGACGATCCCTTTAGGCTACAGGCCGAGGATTATCTGCGCCGCACTTTCTCGGCGGCGGATGTCCTGCGCGAGGACGAAGTTGTGGGTAAACCGTAAAAGACTTGACACTCTCCGCACAACACCTTAAAAAGAACAGACTACAACACCCTAGGAAAAGAATTACCAATGACTGCAATATCATGGCCGTGGCAAACGCTGGAGCCAGGCGTTTATTTTGACCTCCCGTTCGATACTTACGTCCAACAGAAATGTCTGAACGCCGGAGGCCTCAAGAACATCCTCATCAGCGAGACCGACTTCTGGTGCAGATCGTGGATGAACCCCCTGAACGACGAGATCGACGAGGAGACAAAGGCCAAAACCGAAGGCCGCGCCTATCACAAGCGCATTCTGGAGGGGAAGGAGGAGTTTTACCGCCTGTATGCCCCCGATTTTGAATATACGGGCGACCGCCCCTTGCTGACGACCAGCGAGGAGATTGCTGGCGCGCTGGCGATTCGCGGCTTACCTACCACCTTCAAACGCAAACAGGACGGCATTGATCGCCTGCTGGCGGCTGATCCGAATGCCCCTGTGTTCGATGTCATGCAACGCGACTATCGGGCGCAGTACGGATCAAACAAGGAATGGCTCCCGCCCCGCCTTGTCCGGCACATCGAACTCTCGGCCAAGATGATCGAGGCGCACCCCGAACTCCAGACCTATTTCGTCGGCGGTTATCCCGAAGTAACGGTGATCTGGGACGATCCGCTTGGCGTGCGTTTCAAAATGCGCGCCGATTATCTCAAGGTCGGCCCCGTAGTTGACCTCAAGACTTTTGCGAACCAGATGAAGAAGAACATCGAGAAGGCCATCGACTTTGCCATAGCCTCAAATAAATACCATATTCAGGCTGGCCTTTATCTGCGCGGACGCGAAGCGGCGCGGGAACTGGTCAAGGCCGGACGGGTGTTTTATTCGGAAGCCGCCAGCCCGACGATCGTCGATCCGAAATGGTTGTCCGTCTTCTCCGAAACGCCGAACGATGAATTCTGGTACATCTTCATGCAGAAGGGCATTGCCCCCGTAGCCCGCGGCGCAAAGTTCTCCCGCAGGGACGACAAGTTTTCCTCGGCGGCAGATGCCTGCCTCAAGGACGGGGCAGAACGGTTCCTGCGCGCCCACAAGACATATGGCGAAGACCCGTGGGTCGATGTAAGCCCGTCCAAATACCTGTCCTTTGACGACATGCCCGCTTTTATCGGGGATGTCTGATGCAGGCGCGGCAACAAGGTAAAAGCTGGGAAAGGCGGCGGGAAAAAGCAGAATACCTTTACCATTTGATTACGCAGGCAAACCTTTATGTTTGGCGGTGTATAAAATTAAACTACAAACCAGACCAAATCATGCACGAAGGCCACCAGTTCGCCAGCAAAATTCAATCAACAGTTCGTATCGTATCGGGCAGGCAAGACGTGTGTATAAATTTTAACCTTAACAAAGAGGAGTTATTGTAATGCAAAACGGAGAACCCGATAATCTATTCGCGCTTGCGCGCATGGTCTTGCGTTCTGGCCGCTATCCGGCCCAGCACCGCCGCACCACCCGCCTGTACGACCAGCTTAATCCTGGCCGTTACATCGAGGCGATCGACGAGGAGGCGACGATGGCCAGCATTCACCTGACGATGGCGCGCGCGGTCGAATCGGGCATCCCGCCGATTGTCGGGCTGTATAGCATTGTCTGGTACAACGACCGCCCGTGCATATACGGGGATGTCGCGCTGGCAATGGTCGAAGGTCATAAAGACTTTAACGACATTTGCATGGTCATGGACGGTGAACCGATGACGGATTCATGGAAAGCGCAATGCACGATTGGCAGGCGCAATCCTGACGGCACACCGAATTACCGCACGGCAGAGTTCTCTTGGAAGGATGCCAAGCGCGCCGGACTGACCCGCCTTGAACACTATCAAAAATACCCACAGAGGATGCTTGAAATCCGCGCGCGGTCATGGGCCATGCGCGAGCTGTTTGCCGATGTCTTGAACGGCCTCTCGATCGCCGAGGAACAAAAGGACGTTGAATTACTGGCCAGCCTGCCAGAGGACAAGCAAACGGTTATCCAGCGCAATGTCGAGGCCAACATGGACGAATTCACCAAGGCCGCGCTTGAGGCCAAGGGCGCAACCGCCATGCCGAACATGATTGAGGAACTGGCCGCACCAAAGGCCAGTGAAAATTCACTGGATCGGCCCGCAATCCCCGCAACCCTTAAGGAATCCTTACAAGTTGCCACTGGCGAAAATTCACTGGAAGATTCCCGTGGAACTGATTTACCGGAAGACCCGCCGATCAGAGACGTGGATATTGAAGGCGAATTGCGCGCCGCCGAGGAACGCCACAAAAAACGAAAAACGCCGACCATTCTTGACGATCAGGCGCAATAGCATTATTGTTAATTCGCCTCTGCCCCTTGATGTTCCTTTCCTAGGTGATTCATGTTGCAGGGCAGAGGCAATCCTTCCCGTGCGGGGTTTTTTGTGTTATGATCGCTTTGGAATAACGGTTGATGCGTACTCCTTTAAGCGGCCATACCCACCGCTTTAATGCCCACAAATGCTCGATGCAAGGCGACCGTGCGACTTCGCGCCTGCACCCTGCATAAACCCGCGCATCGTAAATCGTTTACGGGAATTTGTGGGAACGGGTCTGGACAACGCTTTTGACAGCCGCCAGCTTCCGGCGACAATCCCGCCCGGCCAGGGCGGTGTCTTTCGTATAGCGCGCGGCTTGTCTGTTGGTTACAGGCGCAGGCGGCACGGGCGGCTCGGCACGGCATTCCAGCAAGGCCGGATCAACCACAACCAGAGGCGGTCTATCGGCGCAGGCCGTCAAAAACCCGCTGCATAACAGCAGGGGCAGGAGCATGGTCATCGTCCGCATTGTATTCCTCTATTTGCTTTGTCAGTTGGCCGTCCATAAACGCCTCATTCTGTGCGGCGCGGTTGACCGCCTCGGTTGCGCGGGCATTGGCCTGCGCCAGTTCTTCGGCCACCTTTGCCGCCGCCACCTTGTAATTACCATCGCAACGATCATATCCGCGGTGATAAAGCCATATCCCGCCCGACAAAAGTGTCCCCGCGATCAGCAGGGCTGAAATCCAGAGGGCAGGGGATTTCAAGGTTTCAAGGGAAGGAACCAGCGCGATTATGTTTTTAAGCATTTTCTGGCCGGGGCGGGAACTCAAACCTTTGTTCTTTTGTTAAAGATCGAGAATAATTCAAGGAATTTGATGATTTTTCCAAGAATTTCATCGTCCTTCGTCGAAGGCGTTAAGGCCACAATCGCAGATGCGGCTGTAACGATTGCGCCGATCGCCATCAAAATTTCATCGGCCTTGTCAAAAATAAAATCCATGATGTTCTCCTATCTTAAAACCAGTTCGAAATGGGGTGCGTCAAAAAAGGTATGATCCAGCGTTTCACCATCGCCGTCCCAATCGGCACCATTGACGACGATGATACCACGGCGGCGCGCGGCGGACAACATAACCCCCGATAGAACACCGAACCGGAAAATTTCCTTGCCATACAAGCCAGGATTTGCGCTCGGGCTATTGATGACTGACATGTTGATCGGGCTTGGGTACAGATCAACGGCATGACCAAAGCCATCTGACTGCACAAGGTGCTTTGAACGCATCGTGCGGCTTCTGCCCTCGGCCACCAGTTGCCTTTGCCGCGCCAGTGTGCGCACGCCCTCTTTAACCGAAAAGTCCATGACTTGCGCGGCCATCGCATCCTGCACAACCTGAACCAGCTGCGGATGAACGCCCTGTAAAAAACCTAGGCTTTTTTCTGAAAATCTATAGATAGGGAATCTCCCTTTTTTTGATGGTGTAAAAGGCTACCCAGCAAGTGAAGGTCAAGGCGCAGGCTTTGCGTTATTTGCGTGTGCGCATGGCAGGCCTCGTCAAGGCGCGCGATGCACGGGAAAAAAATCTTGTCGAAAACATCCTTAACGCGCGCGAGACACATGCAACAACCCCTTTATTTCCTGAAGAATCTGCTTGGTTTCGCTCGTAACCGCAGTATTCTCCTGTATGTGTTTAAGGTAAATATCGGATTGCGTTTCATTCCGCTTATACAGCGTTTTTATAACAAAAGCCTGAATAATGTTCAGGGTCAACAAAAAAACCACCAGCGCGCCCCATTCCCACATATAGGGGACAACATGCTTTATGACCTCAATTTCAGGTGATGGCGCCATTCCAGAACCCCCTTTGGTTTCTTGATTAAAGGGTAACAAAAAATCATGCGGTTGTGTAGGCGTGGACGGCTTGAATATACACACCCGTAGGCACTCCGGTCGCAAAAGACACGGCTATGCCGTCCAGCGACCACAACACGCTCGAAGACAAAGCGGTGTTGCCGATTGCAAGAATAAACATTTTTGACCCGCCCGATGTCTGACTATAGGCCAGGCATTGCGAGTGATCACCAATGCCCAGATCGTCAAGGTTAAAACTATATGTGCCAAAATCCTCGGCCCATGTGATGCCGTCCGCCGAAGTATAAAGATTGCCGCCTGAATAGCTGTATGCGCGGAATTTTCCGTCCGCCCAAGACATATTGAAAAGTCTGTTGTTTGAGCCGCCCGCCGCTGGATTGTTGCGGCTTGTCCATGTGATGCCGTCCGGCGATGTTTGCGCCTCAAGGTTTGCGTATGAAGCAGACATGGCAGGGACGCAAAAAACCGAACCATTCCATGCGATCGCCGTACACACGGCAGGCGTGAAATTCGTGGTCGAAAGTGTGCGCGCCGTCCAGGTTGATCCGTTGGTGCTAGTCCACACCTGACCGGATTCATCCGCCGCCGCCCAGATCGTGCCATTGCAGGCGACATCGACCAAATCCATCGTCGTCGCGCCCGTTGAAAGTGTCCAGCTTGCGCCATCATTGCTGGTTAAGGTGATGCCGTTCATTCCCACCGCTACCCATTTCGGGGTCATGCTGGCGTGGTATGCGACCGCATAAAGATTTTCGATTGTCCCCGTATTGACCAGTGTCCAGCTTGATCCGTTATTATCGGAATAAATAATAATTCCATTGGGGCCGACCGCCACCCATCGACCGGATTCGTTTGTGGCAATACCAGTGAAATCGCAATTTGAGTTCATGCTGGTGCCTGTTATGTATGTTTTTGTCCAGCTTGCGCCCGAATCGCTGCTGACCTGCATGTGCAAAAGATCGGCGCCGGATGTCGGGTTTGGCCCAAATGCATAAAATTTGCTCGAAAAACTGTCATAAAGAATGTTTGTCATCGCCCCGCCGCTGGCGGTTGCAAAGGCGCGGCTTGTCCATGAATCGCCGTTATTCGTCGAAGTCCACGCCTGATAAGTCGTGCCGTTCCAGCCAACAACGACCCATGTCGAAGTTACATGGGAAACCATCGTCAAATCGCCTGGCACGGCGCGCTGTGTCCATGTGATGCCGTCTGGCGATGTTTGCACCCCTTCGGTTGTAAACCCGCCCACGGCCATAAAAAGCGAGGCCGATGAATTGTAAACAATCGAGGTAAAATCAGGCGACACGCCGCCCGCAGGCGTGCGCAAATTCCAGGTAACGCCGTCTGTTGATTGATAGATGATGCCGTCATGGGCAACACACGCAAAATTGCCGTTGCCAAATGCGACCGCACCGCGCTTGCTTAAACCAATCGTTTGCCTGCGGGTAAAATCGGTGCCGTTTGTCGAGGAATAAAGATACGCCGAGCCGCTTGACGTTCGTGAGGCAAACATGACATACACGCCGCCCACGGGATCGTATGCCATATCAAAGCAAAATATGGCATCGGTTTCATCAATATCTGGCGCGCCGCCTGTCCATGTGCAGGGTGTCCATGTTACTAAATCCGTACTCCAGCGCACATCGGAGCCGCCATCGGATATATACCAGCGCCCGTTTATATAAGCGCACCCTTCTATATTGGTCGTGAAAGGATGGCCCGTCAGTTGACTCCATGTCGTGCCGCCATCGGTGCTTATAAAAATTGTTCCGCTTTCCAACGGCAATAAAATTGTACCAGCGCCGTTACTGGCCGGGCGCGCTGTAATTTCACGGTTATGCCGCCCGTTATTCCAGCGCCGATCACTCCATGACTTGCCGTTGTTTGAATAATAAAGCGCGCCCGCATCGCCAACGGCCATCGCATGACCCGTCCATTGGTTGCGCTGGCGCGTCATCAATCCGCCAATAAGCATTATGCGTACCCCGTTGAATAATCACCAAGCCATGTCGTGCCGCCGTCCCTTGTGGATAAAACAACCTTATCCGTCGAGTTCGCCGCCGATGTTGGCACATAGGCCGAACCTGAAGCCCATCTGACAGAGGCGGGCCAGCCGCTTATGGTGCGCGATCCTATTGCGTCCTGCCTGAATTCAATAACGATTTCACCATACCGACCCGATGCAGGCGGGTTTGAAAGTGTAATACTCGTGATGTTGGCCGTCAGGGATACGTTGAAACTGTTGCTGGTTTCGCAGTTAAATGTGATCGCGCCCGCCGATATTGTGGGTGTGGAGTGCGTAACGGCATAATCACGGATCAATGGTCTTTGGAATGTATTGTCCTGCATATTGATAAGGCCAGACACAGACCCGCCCGCCAGAGGTAATGCGCCAAGCGTGGTCAATGCAGTCGCCGCATCGACATCATCCAGAAGCGTTCTGGCAAAACTGGTGAAGGTGGCAAGTGCTGCCGTGCCGCTTCCGGTAAAATACGGCAGACGATCCGCCGCAGAGGTCAGGCCTGCTAATGCCGCCAGTTCAGCATCAAAGGCCTGTACATCCGTCCCGATAACTAGGCCCAGCGAAGCGCGCGCCGTGGCCGCATCGGAATCGTCCAGAATTGTGCGGGCAAAAGCCGTCAGGTCTGCAACCGCCGCCGTGCCGCTTCCGGTAAAATACGGCAGTTTATTTGCCGCCGAGGTCAGGCCCGCCAGTGCCGCCAGTTCAACATCATAAGCCTGCACATCCGTCCCTATCACAAGGCCAAGATTACTGCGCATGGTTGCGGGCGTGCCTTCGGAAAGGTTATTGGCAATGGCAAATGACCCAGCTGCCGATCCCGCCTGCGCCAGCAATCCCCAATAAGTCGTCCAGCTTGCGCCAACGCCAGGCTCAGTCGATGCGCCCGAGGTATGCGCCTGAATACAGAAATAGCTGGAGCCGCCGTTTGATACGCCATCCGCAATCGCATAGGCCGTCGATGTGCCCCAAGCCGCCCGCCAGTTCAAATTCGGGCCAGGATTACCCTTCGGGCCCTGCGGCCCTATTGAACCCTGCGGCCCCGTGGCTCCGGTCGCGCCCGTTGGCCCTGTTGGGCCCTGCGGCCCCGTTGCTCCGGTCAAGCCCTGATCGCCTTTGGTAACAAGCAATTCCCAATAGCCAGCCCACGATACGCCCGCGCCTGGCCGGGTGTCCGGCGTTGCCGTGTGCGCAAAAACACAGATATACACAGACCCGCCATCCTTGACGGCATCGTTAAGGGCATAAATCGTGGATTGAACCCATGTGCCTTTCCATACAAGGCCAGGATCGCCCGTATTTCCTTTGGCGCCTTGCGGCCCTGTTGGGCCTTGAATGCCCTGCAATCCCTGCGGGCCCGTTGATCCTTGCGGGCCCGTGGCTCCGGTCGCACCCGTGGCTCCGGTCGCGCCTGTAATCCCTGTCGCGCCCCGCGCGCCGGAAACATAAATCGTCCAATCTGAATAGGTGCCGGAACCACCGACCACGGATACCTGAACCTGAATATCAGTGCCTGAATACGATAAAACCTGTCCATACATCCATGTATTTGTCGGATCGGCTGTGCGCACAATCGTTACAAACTGGCCAGGATTGAACTGTTTGGAGGATTCGGTTGAAAAAACCTGTGTGCCCACGCTGACCGTCATGCTGGTCGATGACGTGCCCTTAAGATTTTCGGCATTGGTCTGCGCCTGCGTAGCATAAATCTGCGCAAGGTCGCGCGCCGCCTCTGCCTGTGTAACCGCACTGGCAAGGGAGTATTCGACCTTGGCAAAAGCAATGTTTGATGTGCCGATGATAATCGGATCGGCAGTCGTTACTTTCCAGAAATAATCTTTATTGGTCAAACCATCGACAACAAATACAACGGTGCCCTTCACAACATCGCGGTTACCGTCAAAATCCTTTGCACGCTGCCATGTTCCGGTGTTGGCGATATAAATGCCGTTGGCCTTCTGGTCAGTCTGGTTTTTGACCAGAACGCGGTCTCCGGCGGCAACCGCGATGTTGTCGATTGTTTGAAGGCCAGACAGCGTAATCGCCGCCACGGTCGCCACACGGCAGGGAACCTTTACCGCAACCGAACTTCCCAGCCCGCTGATCCTGTCCGTCGATGTCGTCATGCCGCGCCTCCTTGCAAAATCCTATCAGAAATGTCGTGTCCGGTCATCGCTATTTGCCCCCAGAATTTCCGCCGCCCACCGCAGGGCCAGCCAGCAATCCGCGGCCAACCTCTAGCGTGGCTGGCAAAGGCTCGTCAGGAACCTTGCTATCGCCTTCAGCCACATCAACCGCATAGGTTACAGGGCGCTGGACAAAGCCGACCGGAACCCCCGTCATGCCGACAGCCGTCATTGTATCTCTCATGGCCTTGCTAGCATCGCCATCAGCGAAGACAGCATTGTAAACACTGAACGGCGCATTGAGCGCACGTTGCAAAACACTAAACACGGGGCTTCCGGCAATCTGATCATCATACGGCAAATCCGTAAATTTACCGATGACGAATGAACCGATTTCGCGCGCATACGGCACCATTGCGTTCAGGTATCGAACTTGGGATATAGCAAAAAACTGGAACCATTCATCAAGAGCCGTGCCGTCTTCATCGTCATCGTCCGGCAACGCGCCGCGCAAGGTGGCCCCGATAAGGTCAGCAACAAAAGAAGGGATGGCAAATGCGATCAGATACAAGTGAAGTGCAGCCGCCGCCTTGCCACCGCGGGATCGGTCAGAGCGTTTGATGTCCTGCGCCTCGTTAACCAGCATATTTCCTTGGTTATTAAAATAGCTGTAAAACAGCAAAAAGAGTTTGCCCAGCTGAGTCGTTACTTCAGAGGCAGACACATATTCGGCACTGTTAAACCCTTGCGTTTCCGCAACAATCTCGTCAGCGTATTTTATGGCCGCATCAACATCATCCGCGGACACACCCTTTGCATCACCCGCCAACGCCTGATTATATGCGGCCATCCAGCCGATATTGTTGATGGAGTGCTGGAATATGCGCTGGCCGATATAGCCGTAGTCGTCCTGAAAATCCTGAACCTTCTGGAATTTATTGCGTTTTTCCAAAATGCGCTCAAGGTGGCGCTGGTAATCCTCCTCGAACATGGTCTGCTGGTGCCGCATGACGGAAGACAGGCCGTTAATGCGCTGTGCGTTCAATCGTGGATTACGCCAATATGCCGAAAATTCACGGGCAAAATTGCGATAGCCCGTCTTGCGCGCAAGTGGTGCAAGACCCGTGGCCTGTTGCAGGATGTTGATGACGTTGCCCATCATAAGCTGAAGCCCCGTCTGGCGGCGGATATAGCCTGCCACACGATTGACATCGCGCATGGTTTTGCCCCCGCCCACGGGCAATTCCGTGGTCTGGCGACCGACCCGCGATAACCACGGCACAATCATTTCATCAATGGCGGCAGGGTTGATTGCATCCATGCTGGCGCGGAATTCCTTGTTCATAACGATCTTCATCACATCCTTGATGGCGGGTTCGATATGAATGAACCGCAATGCCCAATCGACATGCGATGGTAAAAGCCGTAATGAAAATTCAAGCGGTGCAACATAAGCCTCGACTCGGCTCTTGGTTGCACCCCGCCCCGTGGTCGGGAAAGCATACTGGTTATGACCTGATTGCACCGCCGACACCGCCTGCCTGATCTCGGCATCACGGCTTTTTGTCCGGTCAACGATCGCAGGCCAGTACCCGCCCTTGAATTCGCCAAAAGAAGTATGCACAGGGCTGGCCGTTACTTCCTCGGGCCTAAAGCCATACATTTCCTTGTGGGCTTTCCATACATCGGGCTTGAGCGTTTCAAGCTGATCCCACATCGCTTGCACCAGTTCCCAATGCGCGCGCGTGATGCGGCCCTCGGCTTCCATCCGGCGCAGAAACGATTGCAAAGGCTCCGTATCGACATTCCCGTCTTCATCGACATCGCCCCACCCCATGCCCGCAACCAGCTTGTAAAGGTTGGATTCGTTGCCCGTGTGCAACATCATGCCGATGACTTCGCCCATATCTTCAAAGACATAGGTTTCGCCTGTTTTTGATGACACCAATTCAGGCGCCGCAACGGGGCCGGAAGCGTGCAGATCATCCTTAAAGGGCTGTATCAATTCGACCACTTTTTTTATTTCATCGCGGCGGCGATCCTTATAGGCTCCAACTGCATCAATGATCCGGTTCCAGAAATAGGTGCGGAAAAATCCGGTGTAATTACCGCCATCCATCGAGCGCACCCAGTGATTAATCCTTCGACCCCACGCCTTTGCACTAAACAGCTTTTGCGCTGCAAGGTCTTTTGTAGATAATTTCCCGCCGTAACCTGTGGATATACCTGAAGGTTGCATGGTGTTTAAAACGCTTGTTAGGTTATCCACAGCATCCTGCACGGCAACCTTTTTACCCTCTATTGTAAGTTGCCGTTGATTGCGCCCTGTCTCAATCAAATTATCCACAGCATCGGCCAGCGCACGAAAATCGGCATAGCCCATTTGCTTGAACGGCGGCGTGCGCGTGGTGATCCCGCGTACATTCTGACGCGACTTCCAGCCGGGCACATCTTCGGTGTGCATGGAAATCGCAACCTGAAGCGTTTCTGCCAGTTCAGGGTTCTCGCGGGTCAACTGGTCGATCCAGCCCTTGAAGTTAAAGCCCTCATCGCTGACCACGCCGTATTTGGCCAGAATCGCACGCGCGGCATACACATAGTCGATGTCGATGGCCTTACCCGCTTTTTCGTCGGTGCGGCGGGATAGCCTGCGCCATTGCTCAAGCCTTTTGCTGATTTTTTCATCGGCAGCAAGACTCATGCGATACAGGTGATGGTTCAATAGCTGTTGCGCCTTGTGCTTTGCGGCCTTGGCGTATTGCTTCTGGCCTAAAGCCTTGCCGTATTTGAAATAAGCGGACTTTTCGGAGCGCAGGCGCCGTTCCGCGCTAATCTCTCCGACCTTGGTTTCGGCCATAATCTGAATGGCTTTAGCCTTGATCGCGTCCGGCGTGGGTGCGGGTATCCCAGCCAGATCAGCCAGCACCTTCGTTTCAATGGCCAGCACTTCTTCGCGGATGCCATTGTGATAGGCGCGCATGGCTTCCTCGCCCACAGTCTGGTCGCGGAGCATATCGCCGTATTCA
>FRDC01000480.1_pt2 | contig 50779 bp, 38 predicted proteins | sample 1106171 | NCBI WGS metagenome assembly FRDC01 (sample SAMEA3930566, study PRJEB13176) | freshwater metagenome | biome: Drinking water system; feature: drinking water; material: water | place: Singapore | collected 2014-12-20 | reverse complement strand
TACGTGGAGCTAGGCTTATTCGTCTGGTTCTGGACCCGTGGCGGGCAGACGCTGGGCATGCGCGCCTGGCGGCTGCAGGTGCGGCGCAGCGGCGGTGCACTGTTGCGGATGCCGGTGGCTGTGGTGCGGGCGATGGCCGCGCTGATCTACTGGGGGCTGGTGCTGACGCCGGCAGCGGCGTCGATGATCCATCGCGCGCCGAGCCTGGAAAACCTGCTGCCGCACGTGCAGACGGCGTCGATCGGCGCCGGGCTGGCGGTGCTGCTGTCACTGGTCGCCGCCCGGCTCGATGCCCGCCGGCGCCTGCCGCAGGACTGGCTGACCGGCAGCGAGGTGGTGCTGTTGCCGCTGAATCCGTTCCCCGCTGCGCCGAAGACGAAGAAAAGCAGCGGCAGAACGGCGAAAGAATCCGGGTCCGACCCCCGATAGGAGCAGGGTCAGCGGGCGAGGCGCAGCCGCCACAGCGCCAGCACGGCGAGCAGCGCGGTGGGCAGGCCGGCGGCCATCGGGGCCGGCCACTGGTAGAGATCGCCGACGCTGACCGACACCTTGTTCAGCACATAGAACACGATGCCGACCAGCACGCCGGCCAGCAGGCGCTGGCCGGCGCCGGCATCCCGCAGGGTGCCGACCACGAACGGCACCGCGAACAGCATCATCACCATCACCGTCACCGGCTCGACCAGCTTGCGCCACAGCCAGATGCGGTACTTGGTGGCGTCCAGCTTGTTCTCCTCCATGTAGTCGACGAGGTTGTACAGGCCTCTGACCGACAGCACGTCGCCTTCCAGGATGAACAGCTTCAGCACGTTCGGGGTGATCGAGCCGCTGATCTCGATCTGGTCGAGCGTCACCACGCGGGTGCCGTCGTCGTGCATCTCGGTGCGCTTGACGCCGGTCATCAGCCAGCGGCCGTCGACATAGCGGGCCTCGTCGACGGTGGACACCTGGGCCAGCCCGCCGTGGGCGTCGGTACGGAACACGGTGACATCGCGCGCATGGTCCTCGGCCAGCAGGCGGCGGATGCGCAGGATGTTGTCGGCATCGCGCAGCCACAGCGCCCGGTCATGGCTGCCCTGTTCGCCGCGGGCCTCGTCGCGCAGCCGGGTGGCCAGATTTTCCCCGGCCGGGCCCAGCCAGTCGCCCAGCACGTAGCCGAACGCTCCCAGCAACGCGCCGGCGGCGAGCGTGGCCGCACCGATCCGAAGCATCGACACGCCCGACGCCCGCATCGCGGTCAGTTCGCTGGAACGCGCCAGCGCGCCGATGCCCAGCAGCGCGCCGAGCAGCGCGACGATCGGCAGCAGGATGTACAGGCTCGACGGCATCAGCAGCACGCTGTACTCCAGCACCTGCAGCACGCCGTAGCTGCCCTTGCCGGTCTCGCCGATGTCGGAAATGAACACCACCAGCGTGTAGATCGTCACCAGGCCGAGGCCGACCAGCGCGGTCAGGCTCAACACGCTGCCGATGATGTAGCGGTCCAGCCGGTTCATGCGACCACCTGCTGGCGGCGACGGATCATCCAGACGGCCGCGCCGAGCACCAGGCCATGGGCCCACCACAGACCCACCAGCGGCGGGATCTGGCCCTTGCCGATCCAAGCCTGACCGACGCCCAGCAGGTTGGTGTAGATCAGGTAGACGAGGATGCCGAAGACGATCTTCGAATAGCGGCCCTGGCGTGGCCGCAGGTGCGCCAGCGGCACCGCCAGCAGCGCCAGGATCAGCACCGACACGGGGGCGGCGATCCGAAAATGCAGCTCCGCCTGGTCCTGGGCGTCCGCGCTGCCCCAGAGCACGCCGGTCGGGCTCAGCTTGCGCTGATTGTTGATGTAGCTGAACGGCGGTGGCGACAGGCGCAGCGTCAGGGCGTCGAAGCGCACGACGTCGTAGCTGGCGGTGCCGGGCGTGCCGAAATAGCGATGGCCGGTGGTCAGTTCGACGACCCGCTCGCCGCTGACCGGGTCGATCACCTGGGTGCCGTGATCGGCGACCACGACGCTGGAGCCGCCGGATTCCTCCAGTTCGGCAAACACCTTGCCGAGCGTCCGGCCGTCGGGGCTGATCGAGTCGGTGTAGAACACCGCGCGGCCGCCGGCCACGGTCTTGAACTGGCCGGCCTCGAACGGCGTGAACTGCACCAGCCGTTTGGCGTCCTTGACCAGGAAATCGGCCTGCCGGCCCGCCCAGGGGCCGATCGAGAAGCTCAAAGCCGCGGTCAGCACGGTCAGCGCCGCTGCCAGGCCCATGAACGGCCGGTACAGCCGCCCCAGGCCGGAACCACAGGCGGTCATCGCGGCGATCTCGTTGTCGCTGTACAGCCGGCCCAGCGACAGCATGATCGCCAGCAGCAGCGACACCGGGATCAGGATCACCAGGTAGCGCAGGCTCGACAGCAGCGCCACGTTCAGCAGCAGTTCGCGTGGCAGTTCACCCTTGGCGGCCACCCCGAGCACGCTGGCAAAGCGGGTGGCGATCATGATCGCCAGCAGGATGAAGGTGACGGCCGCCCACGCGGTCAGTACCTCGCGCAGCAGGTAGCGGTCGAGAATCCTTCGGTTCATGCCGATAGCGTACCCGACCGGCCATCGCCGCCCGGCTTCCGGACCTCGCGGGGCGCGCCCCGAAACCGCGCCAGCGTGGTGCGGCGTGTTTCGAGAAAAACCAAGTCAAGGACCTGGATCACAGTTCCGGCGCCAATGAAAAAGTGGAAAGAGTAGGGGAAATCGTTAGAATCACGGGGTGACTTGGGTTTTTTTCAAATACGCCCCCGTATTGGGAATCGAGGGCCGCTCGCCGGGCACGGTTCGAGCAGGAAAATCCGAGTTTTGAATTCAGCATCGCTCGCTGCGGCCCGCATCGGCGCGAGTCTTGCAAGACCCTGCCACGCCATTAGTAGAAAAAAGCCATGGAATATTTCGTAAAGAGCGGCAATCCGGAAAAGCAGCGTGTTGCCTGCGTGATCGTCGGCATCTTCGACCGCCGCAACCCGACGGAATCGGCTGAAACCATCGACAAGGCCAGCGAAGGCCTGCTCGGCAGCATCATGCGGCGCGGCGACATGGACGGAAAACTCGGCCGCAGCCTGATCCTGCACAACGTCGCCGGCGTGTTCTGCGACCGCGTGCTGCTGATCGGCCTCGGCAAGGAGCGCGATTTCGACGAGGCCGCCTTTCGCAAGGCGCACCAGGCTGCAGCGCGGGCGCTGCGCAATACCGGTGCAATCGACGCCGTCAGCTACCTGACCCACCTGCCGGTCAAGGGCCGCGACTTCCAGTGGAACGTGCTGCAGGCGGCGCTGGTCACCGAAGCGGAGTTCTATCGCTTCGACGAGATGCGCGGTGAAAAGGCACGCGAGGAAATCGTGCCGCCGAAGCTCGAGCGGCTGACCTTCGACGTGCCGCGCCGCAGCGATCTGCCGGCCGGCGAAAAGGGCCTGCAGGAAGCGCAGGCGATCGCCCATGGCGTCGCCCTGACCAAGCGGCTGGCCAACCTGCCGGGCAATGTCTGCACGCCGACCTTCCTGGCCCAGAGCGCGATCGACCTCGCCAAGAAGCACGGCTTCACCGTGAAGGTTCTCGAGGAATCGGACATGGAAGCGCTCGGCATGGGCGCGCTGCTGTCGGTGTCGCGCGGCAGCCGCCAGCCGGCCAAGCTGATCGTCATGGAATACCTGAAGGGTACCCAGGGCGAGGCGCCGATCGCGCTGGTCGGCAAGGGCCTGACCTTCGACGCCGGCGGCATCTCGATCAAGCCGGCTGCCAAGATGGACGAGATGAAGTTCGACATGTGCGGCGGCGCCAGCGTTGTCGGCACCTTCGCCGCACTGGCCGAACTGCAGCTGCCGATCAACGTCGTCGGCGTGATCGCCGCCAGCGAAAACCTGCCGGATGGCGCCGCCAGCAAGCCCGGCGACATCGTCACCAGCATGGCCGGCATCACCATCGAAGTGCTCAACACCGACGCCGAAGGCCGGCTGATCCTCTGCGATGCGCTGACCTACACCGAGCGCACCTACGACCCGCGCATCTGCATCGACATGGCCACCTTGACCGGCGCCTGCGTCGTCGCGCTCGGCTCGCAGGCCTCCGGCCTGTTCGCCAACCAGTCCGGTCTGGCCCGCCAGCTGCTCGCCGCCGGCGACCAGATCGGCGACCGCGCCTGGGAACTGCCGCTGTGGAGCGACTACGACCACCAGATCAAGAGCGAATTCGCCGACATCGCCAACATCGCCACCGTCGGCGCAGGTGAAGCCGGCGCGATCATCGGCGCCGTCTTCCTGCACCGCTTCACCAAGAAGATGAAGTGGGCCCACCTCGACATCGCCGGCACCGCCTGGCATGGCAAGGCCGCTACGGGCCGCCCGGTGCCGCTGCTGACCCAGTACCTGATCAACGTGGCGGCCAAGCGCGGCGACGATTGAATCTTCGCCTGCGCCGTCGAGCCGGCTAAGTGACACTGCGGCGAGCAAGGGCGGCACCATGGACCCGAAAGCTGGGCCGAAATCCCGCCCGAGCTCTGGCGCAAGTTCGCGCCATGCAGTCTCGCGCGGTACCGAGGGATCGGTCGTGTACTTCCGCGGCAACATACAAGCCGGATTAGCCGTGGCGGTCGGCAGCGCGCTTTATCTCGCGCTGCTGTTCGGCATCTATTCGGCCGCGCCGTACAGCGACATTCCCAGATGGTGGTTCCGGGCGGAGCCGCGCAGCCCGATGGCAGTCTCGTCCTGGTTCGCGCTTGTGGATGTCTGCGGCGCGTTGCTGGCAGCGCTACCAGTCGCGGCTTTCCTTCATCTCGTAAGGGCGCGTCGCATCGGCAGCGCGATTGGTATCGGCGCCGTCGCGGCACTCTGGATCGGAATCGGCGGGCTCGTGCACTACGGCGTGCCGACGACTGCTGCCAGCGGAGTATCCCGTCTTGCCCAGTTCATCGCGGTGCTGCTGTCGGTCGCGGCCGTGCGGGCGTTGATGGGCGGACGGAAACCGGTCTAGCGCGGGCGATGGTGGTAGGGGAGTCGAGTCGCCGGGCCGAAACCTGATTCGACCGAACACACTCACGCCACCAGCACCTCGCTCGGCCACGGCAGGCTCACGGTGAAGCGAGCGCCCTGACCGCGCTGCGAGGCCACCTCGATCTTGCCGCCGTGCCGTTCGACGATTTCGCGCGACAGGGTCAGGCCGAGGCCGGCGCCGCCGGTGTTGCGGCCGAACTGCACGAAGGGGTCGAAGATCCGCGCCAGCTGGCGGCGGGTCAGGCCTTCGCCGCTGTCGCGCACCTCGATGCGGATGGCGTCGGAGCCGGCGACCACGGTGATGCCGACTTCGCCGCCGGACGGCGTGTGGCGGATGGCGTTGCCGATCAGGTTGTCGAGCACGCGGGAAAACTGGCCGGCGTCGAGCTGCAGATCCGGCAGGTTGGGGGCGACGGCGCAGCTGATCGACAGCTTGCGCTCCAGCGCCATCGGCTCGAAGCGCGCCTGGGCGTCGCCGGCCAGCTGGGCCAGCTGCACCGGCTCCAGTTTCAGCGGCGTGTCGGCATGGCTCAGGCGTGAGACGTCGAGCAGGTCGGCGACCAGGTCGGCCAGCCGGTGGGTTTCGGTGTGCACAGTCTCGAACAAATCGGCTTCGCGGCTGTCGGGCGCGAAGCGGGCGCGTTCGGCCAGCAGGTCCATCGCCATCTTCAGGCCGGTGACCGGCGTGCGCAGCTCGTGCGACGCGCGCAGCACGAAATCGGTCTGCAGCTGCTCCTGTTCGCGCTCCTCGGTGACATCGCGCAGCAGCATCACCAGCCCCGGCCGGGTGTCATCGGTGAACGGCGTCAGCGCCAGCGCCAGCTTGCGCTGCATCACGCCTTCGCCGATCACCAGATCCGGCTCGTCGTCCTGCGACAGCGACTGGCTGGCGATGTCGTCGATGATCCGCTGGTTGAAGCGTTCGCCGCCGAGCAGTTCGTCGAGCGTGCGGCCGATCGCCAGATCCACCGTGGTGCCGAGCTGGCGGGCGGCGATCGGGTTCAGGCGTTCGATGCGCGCCTGTTCGTCGACGATGATCAGGCCGTCGTCGATGGAGCCGAGCACCACGTCGTTGCGGCGCTGCTCGGCCAGCAGGCGGTCGATCGAGGTCGACTTGTAGACCTTCAGGGCGGCTGCCATGTCGTTGAAGTTGGCGGCCATGATGTTGGCTTCGACCAGCCGAGAAGCTTCGACCTTCACGTCGAATTCGCCCTCGGCGATGGTTTTGGCGGCCAGCGCGATCCGTTGCAGCGGCTGGCTCATCGCCTGCGCCTGTCCGATCGCGAAGCGCAGGCCGAAGGCGCCGATTGCCGAGCCGGCGATGCCGAGCAGGCCGATCTGGTACCAGGGCGCTCGCTCGAAGCGATCCCAGGCCAGTGCCAGCAAGGCGCCGGCGATAAATGCCAGCACGATCAGCGCGGCGTAGGTGAGCAGCAGGCGGTGAAGGATTTTCATGGTCGAGGAAGTTCGGCTATCGCGATGATCGGAAGCGCTTTTCGCGACGACGTGAAGGTGGGTGCGGGTGCGCCGGCGACCCGAGAAGGGCTGCCGCGCGATCCGCAGACAATATCGAGCTTGATCCGGCAAATGCCTGATCGAGCGGATTTTTCAGCTCAGATCCCGTACTGCTTGCGCTTGCGGTAGAGCGTCGAGGCGTCGATGCCGAGCTGCTTGGCGGCGACCTCCAGCGTTTCCGCCTCGCCGAGTACGGCCAGGATGTGCTCGCGCTCCAGCGCTGCCAGGCTCATGGCGCCGGTCGGGCGTGCTGTTGTGCTGGCCGCTGCCGCGCCGCCGGCCTCGCCCAGCGCCAGGTCGCGGGGTTCGATCAGCTCGCCCCGACACAGGATGCTGGCCCGCTCGATGACGTTGCGCAGTTCGCGGATGTTGCCCGGCCAGCGGTGCCGGCACAGGGCGTCCATCGCCGCCTCGCTGAAGCCGCGCCCCCGGCCCCGGTGGATGCGGATGAATTCGTCGAGGAAGCCGTTGGCGAAGGCCGGCAGATCCTCGATGCGATCGCGCAGCGGCGGCAGGTGCAGACGGATGACGTCGAGGCGGTACAGCAGGTCTTCGCGAAAGGTCCCGGCCTTGACCATGCCGTGCAGGTCGCGGTTGGTCGCCGCCACCAGCCGCACGTCGGCCTGGCGGGTCACCGGATCGCCCAGGCTTTCGAACTGCTTGTCCTGCAGGAAGCGCAGCAGCTTGGCCTGCAGGCCGATCGGCACTTCGCCGATTTCGTCGAGGAACAGGGTGCCGCCATCAGCCTGCGCGACACGGCCCGGCGAGTTTGCGACGGCGCCGGTGAACGCGCCCTTCTTGTGGCCGAACAGCTCGCTTTCGAACAGCTCGCCGGACAGGCCCGGACTGTTGATGGTGATGAATGGCGCGGCGTGGCGCACGCTCCAGCGGTGGATGGCGCGGGCAATCACGCCCTTGCCGGTGCCGCTTTCGCCGAGCACCAGGATGTTGGCGTCGCTGGCGGCCACCTGGCGGGCGGTGTCGAGCAGTTCCGCCATCGCCGGCGAGCGGCTTTCCAGCTGTGCCGAATCGTTGCTGCTGCCGGTCTGGCGTTCCAGTTCCTCCAGCCGCAGATCCAGCCGGCGCGCGTGCAACTGCGTTGCAGCGGCGATCCGCAGCTGCTCCGGCGAGCAGGGCTTGACCAGGTAGTCGACCGCGCCGGCACGCATCGCCTGCACGGCGGTGTCGACCGAGGAATGCGCGGTGACGATCACCACGCGCAGCCACGGCGCGGCGGTGCGGATGGCCGGAAGGAGTTCCAGCGCCGTGGTGTCGCCCAGTGTCAGGTCCAGCAGGCAGACGTCGAACACGCGGCTGCGAATCAGCGCCATCGCCTGTTCGCCGCTGGCCGCAGTGGCCACCGTGTGGCCCTCGTCCTCCAGGCAGTAGCGGAAGGTTTTCAGCAGCGGGGCTTCGTCATCGACGACCAGTACCCGGCCGCCCGTCTTTTCAGCCGTCAAGGTGGCAGTCCTCCGTGTCGGTGCCTGTGGATGTCGGACCACCCGAAGCGCCGTTCATTCCCGAGCCGGATGTCGCCTTGCATTTTGCACGACGCGCAAGGGCCGATCGTGCAGATTGCCGTCCGTTTAACCGGATGAAAGTTTCAAGATATTGAAAATATTAAAAAAAATAGTTGGCACGGCCCTTGGAATAGTACAGGCACGGCACGCCGATGGGCGGTGTGCCGGGATCGTCGGGCTGCACAGGCGATACCACGCAAAACCTGTCTGCACACGCATCAATACAAGCATCAATACAAGAAAGAGGTCACCCCATGCTCCATTACGCCGTCGTGTTTTTTGTCATCGCGCTGATCGCGGCTCTGCTCGGCTTCACCGGCATTGCCGGTACCGCAGTCGGCATCGCCAAGCTGCTGTTCCTGGTGTTCCTGGTGCTGGCCGTGCTGTCGCTGATCTTCGGCCGCCGGGTCAAGACCTGAACGCGTCACGCCTTCTCCCCACTGTCTGCTGAAACGCCAAATCAAAAAAGAGGACACCACATGAACATTCATCCGCTCAACCGCACCCTGATCGCCGCCGCGCTGATCGCCAGCTTCGGTCTGGCCGCCTGCAAGCCGTCGGTACCCGATGGCCAGATGTCGGACGGCGCCGCCGCCAACGCGCCGAAGGACAGCGCCACGCTGGGTGCCGCGCTGGACGATACCGGCATCACCGCGAAGCTGAAGGGCCGTCTGGCCAGCGATGCCCGCATCGAAGGCTCGGACATCTCGGTTGAAACCAACAACGGCGTCGTGACGCTGTCCGGCAGCGCCAAGGCCGGCGCCGCCAAGGAAGCCGCCGAGGAACTGGCCCGCAACGTCGAAGGCGTGAAAGGCGTCGACAACCAGATCACGGCGCCGACCGCGCTCGACACCTTCGTCAAGGATGCCGACAAGGCCGCCGACCGCGCCGGCGAGGCGATCACCGACACCGTGATCACCACCAAGCTCAAGGCCGCACTGATCGCCGATGAAACGACCAAGGGCACGGCGATCAACGTCACCACCACGGACGGCCGCGTGACCCTGAGCGGCAAGGTCGCCAGCGGCGCCGAGCGCGAGAAGGCGATCTCGATCGCCACCCGCACCGAGGGCGTGAAGAAGGTCGACGCCGACGACCTGAAGGTCGGCAGCCGCTCGTGATCGGGCCTGGCCCATTCGACCGGCAACCCGAGAAGCGAACGTAATCCCCCGCAACACCCAACTGGAGACATCGACATGAATGAAGACATCCTCAAGGGCAAGTTCAAGCAGCTCAGCGGCCGGATCAAGGCCAAGTGGGGCGAGCTGACCGACGACGACCTGAAGCTGCTGGAAGGCAAGCGCGACGTGCTGGTCGGCAAGCTGCAGGAGAAGTACGGCCTGACCAAGGAAAAGGCCGAGCAGCAGATCAAGGAAATGGAAGACGCCTGAGCGCTTCCTGATCCGATGAGGCAAGGCCGCGCCCGCATCGAACGGGCAGGCCGGTAGCAGGCGGCAGCGCGGGCCCCCCGACTCGCGCTGCCGTTTTCCGGGATCGCTCCGATTCCCGGTCATCCGCATCAAAAACCACCAAAAATCCCATCGCCTGAAACAAGGCAAGGAGCTGTCATGCGCATTCACACCCGCCGCCTGTGCGTTTCCGTCACCACGATGTTCCTCGCCGGCGCCGCCGGCACCGCCATGGCCGGCGACGGCTGGTACCTGGGCCTTGAGGCCGGTGCCAACAAGCAGCGCCAGTCGAACGACAAGACCATCGGCGGCGGCCTGCTCGGTACCCAGTCCGAGTTCCAGTCGAAGTACGACACCGGCTTCCTCGGCGGTGTCACCACTGGCTATTCGTTCGCCAACGGCCTGCGTCCGGAACTGGAACTGGTCTACCGCCAGGACCGCTACAAGACGCTGTTCGGCCCCGGCTTCCGCGATGAGGGCGATGGCCGCAAGGACGCCCGCAGCGCCTTCGCCAACCTCTGGTACGACATCAAGAGCGAAAGCGGCTTCTTCAAGACCGTACACCCGTACATCGGCGTCGGCGGCGGTGTTTCCCAGCTGTGGCTGGAGAACGTCGGCTCCAACGGAGCCGAACTGGTCAATGACCACGACACCGTGTTCGCCTACCAGGGCGGCGCCGGTATCGGTTTCGACCTGACCCAGCGCCTGACCGCCTCGCTCGACTACCGCTACATGGGTACCGAGAAGGGGCAGTTCGACGCCAGCCCGCGCGGCTCCGGCGACGTCGTGGAGACCGGCTACAACGGCCAGTCGGCGATGATGTCGGTGCGCTATGTGCTGGCCGAGTCCAAGCCGTCCGATTTCGACGGCGACGGCGTGCCGGACAAGCGCGACAGCTGCCCGAACACGCCGGCCGGCACCCCGGTTGACGGCAAGGGCTGCCCGGTCGACAGCGACAACGACGGCATCAATGACAAGCTCGACGCCTGCCCGAATACGCCGGCCGGCGCCACGGTCGACGCCAAGGGCTGCCCGATCGACAGCGACGGTGACCGTGTGCCGGACTACGCCGACCAGTGCCCGAACACGCCGCCGGGCACCAATGTCGACGCCAAGGGCTGCACCATCGAAGCGCCGAAGCCAGCCATTGCCGACACCGATGGTGACGGCGTCGCCGACGGCATCGACCAGTGCCCGAACACCCCGCGCGGCGCGAAGGTCACGGCCAATGGCTGCGCAGTCAACCAATCGCTGGTGCTGAAGAACGTGCACTTCGCGTTCAACAAGGCGGTGCTGACCAACGACTCGAAGACGGTGCTCGATACGGTCGCCAAGACCATCATCGACTCGCCGGGATTCACCATCGAGATCGGCGGCTACACCGACTCGATCGGCTCGGATGCGGCCAACCAGAAGCTGTCGGAAGCGCGTGCCAACGCGGTGCGCAGCTACCTGATCGGCAAGGGCGTGACCGCTGGCGCGCTGACCGCCAAGGGCTATGGCGAAGCGAATCCGGTGGCGTCCAACGACGACGAGACCGGGCGTGCCGACAACCGTCGCGTCGAGATGCGCGTCATCAACTGAGGCGGGGCTGCAGGACCCGGCGCTGCGCGGACCAAGCATCCGCGCAGCGCCCGACGAGGCAGGCAGCGATTGGGCGACCCGCGCTTCGGGTCGCCCTTTTTTGTCGGCGCGGCGGGCTATGCTTCACGCCTCGTCCAGCCGCGCCGTACGCCGTGACCCGCATCGATTTCTACATCCTTGGCGATGCCTTCGCAGCCGTCACCAGCCATGTGATGACTGCCTGCAAGCTGTGCGACAAGGCCACCGCCACCGGCAAGCGGGTGTTCGTCTACGTGCCGGATGACAACGTCGCCGCCGAACTCGACGGCACCTTGTGGACCTTCCGCCAGGGCAGTTTCATCGCCCACGAACGCCAGGCCGACAAGGCGCCGGAGGAGCCGCTGCCGGCCGTGCTGATCGGCCGCGACGAGCCGCCCGCCGCCTACGACGGCGTGATGATCAACCTCGGACTCGACATTCCGCCGTTCTTCAGCCGCTTCGAGCGGGTGCTGGAAATCGTCGACGCCAATCCCGCCGCCCGCCAGGGCTCGCGCGACCGCTACAAGTTCTACCGCGACCGCGGCTACGAACTGGCCACCCACAACCTGAACGGATGACCGCCATGTCCCAGCCGCGCCCGTGCACGGTCCTTGCGCTTGTCGGTCGTCTTGGCGTGGCGGGCCTGCTGCTGGCCAGCGCCGGCTGCCAGCTGCTGAGCCAGACGCCGGACCCGGACCGGCGCCGCGCCATCCGCGAGCGCGTCGCCTACGGGCTGAGCGCAGCGGAAGCCAGCTCGCGGCTGTCCGGTCTGGGCTTCGGCTGCTCGCGGCGCAGCGGCGAGTTTCTCGACGAAGCCGGCAAGGCCCGCGAGGCCGACCACTTCCTGTTCTGCGTCGAACGCCCCGGCGCAGTCAGCTTCGCCTGCCAGAACCGCGACCAGGTGACCGTGGTGCTGCGCGATGATCAGGTGTCCGGCATCGAAGTGCGGCGCGGGCCGAGCTGCGACCAGACTTCGCCGGAAGCGCTGAAGATCAAGTGAGCAGCCGGTGACCCAGACCGTCATTCCTCAGCTGCGGATGCTCAGCGCCACCGTCTCGCTGCCGTTCTATGTCGATGGTCTCGGTTTCGAGATCGACTGGCAGCACCAGTTCGAGCCGGGCTTTCCGCTGTTCTGCCAGATCACGCGCCAAGGGCAGACGCTGTTCCTGACCGAACATGCGGGCGACTGCCAGCCCGGCGGGGCGGTCTACCTTTGCGTGCCGGATGTCGATGCCTGCCACCGTGCGTTCCTCGCCAACGGCATTGCCATTGCCCAGCCGCCCGAAGACACGCCATGGGAGACGCGCGAAATGCTCGTGGTCGATCCCGACGGCAACCGTTTGCGCTTTGCGAGCGACTTCGACGGCGCGTCGTCGTAGTTCGGTAAGGCCCGTCGGGTCCGGTCCTAGGCCTCGCCGCGCAAGCGGTAGCCGACGCCCGGCTCGGTGACGATCAGGCTCGGCTGTTCGGGGTTCACCTCCAGCTTGCCGCGCAGCTGCCGGATGTAGACCCGCAGGTAGGCGACATCGCCATCGGAATCCTGCTGCCAGACTTCGCGCAGCAGATGGCGATGGGTCAGCACGCGGCCGGCGTGCAGCACCAGCTGCTGCAGGATGCCGTACTCCTTCGGCGACAGCCGCACTTCCACGCCATCGCGCAGCACCAGCCGGCGCACCAGATCGACGCTCAAAGATCCGCGCACGAGCAGCGGCTGGGCGCCCTGGCGCTGCATGCGGTGACGCAGCGCGGTGCGGATGCGGGCCAGCAGTTCGTCGACGCTGAACGGCTTGGTCACGTAGTCGTCGGCACCGGCATCGAGCGCCCGCACCTTGCCGCTGTCATCGTTACGGCTGGACAGCACGATGATTGGCACCGCCGATCGCTGGCGCACCGCCTCGATCACGCTCAGGCCATCGCCGTCGGGCAGGCCGAGATCGAGCAGGATCACGTCCGGCTGATGCGAGGCCGACAGCGCCAGTGCTTCGGCGACGGTGCCGGCCTCGAACACCCGGTAATCGTTGACCTGCAAGGTATTGCGTAGCAGCCGGCGGATCGCGGCCTCGTCGTCGACGACCAGCACCTTGCCCAGTTCCAGGCTCATGCGCCGGCCTCGGGCTGCGCTTCGGCGATCAGATCCGGGGAAAACTCGATCAGGAACTCGGCGCCATGGGCCGGGCCGCCGTCGTTGCCGGCACTGCGGTTGCGGGCGTGGATGCGCCCCCCCATGGCGATCACGAAGCCGCGGCAGATCGCCAGCCCCAGCCCGGTGCCGGCGCGCGAGCGGTCGGCGTCTTCGCGCACCCGGTAGAACTTGTCGAAGATCCGGTCGAGGTCGCCGGGCGGAATGCCGGGGCCGTCGTCGCGGACATGCAGCGCGATCGAGAAGCGGTGGCGCACCACACCGATCTCGATGTGGCTTCCGGCCGGCGTGTACTTGGCGGCGTTGTCGAGCAGGTTGACCAGCACCTGGTCCATCAGGGTTTCGTCGAGCAGCAGCAGCGGCAGGTTGGCCGGCACCGACAGCTTCACCTTGTGCGCGGCCAGCCGCTTGGCGCAGCGCTGGACGCTGGCGGCGATCAGGTCGCCGAGGTCGCAGGGTTCGCGCCTCGGTTGCAGCGCGCCGGCATCGAGGCGGGTCATGTCGAGCAGGTTCGAGACATAGCGGTTCAGCCGCTCGGCCTCGTCCTGGGCGCTGGCCAGCAGTTCTTCGCTGGCCTCGGCGTCGAAGCGGCCGGCATGGCGGCGCAGGGTCGCGAAGGTGCCGATGATCGATGCCAGCGGCGTGCGCAGGTCGTGGGAGATCGAAGTCAGCAGCGAGCCGCGCAGCTTTTCGGTCTCGGCCAGCATCCGCGCCTGGTCGATGTCCTTGGCCAGCCGGATGCGCTCGGTGGCGATCGCCGCCAGATCGACCAGGGCGTCGAGCAGCCGCCGCTCGTCCGGCGTCAGCCGGGCATCGCCCTGGGCGCGGCTGATGCCGACCACGCCGTGCCGGCCCTGGCCGGTGCGCAGCGGCAGGAACAGCCGCCGGCCGCCCGGCAGGGTGTCGGTGCCGCTGCCGGTCGGCTGGTTCTTGTCCCAGCACCAGGTGGCGGCGGCGAGGTCGGCTTCGTCGAGCGCTGCGCCGGCCGGCGCGCTCGCCACTGGTAGCAGCGCGCCGCTTCTGGTGTCCGGCAGCAGCATCAGCGCCTCGACCTTCAGCATGTTGGCGATCTGGGCCGCCGACGCTGCCATCAGCGTGTCGAGCTTGCGGATGCCGGCCAGCTTGCGGCTGAACGCCAGCAACTCGGCGGTGGTCCGCGCCTGGGCGTGGGCGGCTTCGGCGTGCACCCGTTCTCGCGAGGTCAGCGTGCTGGTCAGCACCGCAGCCGCGCAGAAGAAGATCAGCGCCAGCACCTGGCCAGGATCGGCGACATTGAACGTGTAGTGCGGCTCGGTGAAGAAGAAGTTGTACGCCGCCGTGCTGGCGATCGACGCGAAGATCGACGGCCCGAGCCCGTAGCGGGTGGCGCTCCACATCACCGCCGCCAGATAGACCAGCGAGATGTTCGGCACCGTCACCATCGCCACCAGCGCGCGGCCGAGCAGGGTAGCCAGCGCCACCATCACGGCCGTGGCCGGATAGGCGGTGACCGGGGCGCGCGGTGCCGGCGGCGCCGTGTCGTCGTCGCTACCGGTCGCCGCTGCAGCGGCTGTCGCGTTGCGGGCCTGCGGATCCTCGGCCAGCACGTGCAGGTCGATGCCGGCAGCGTCGCGGCTGAGTTCGGTCAGCAGCGAGCCGTGGCGCAGCGTGAACCAGCGGCTGCGCTGCGACTTGCCGATCAGGATCTGGGTGATGTTGTTGTCGCGCGCCCAGGCCAGCAGATCGCCGGCGATGTTGCGGCTGCCGGGCAGGGTCAGGGTTTCCGCCCCCAGCGATTCCGCCAGCCGCAGCGTGTCGGTGATCCGCGCCTGCGCCTTCGGGCCGGCGGGTGCACTGCGCATGTTCTCGATGTGGATCGCGAACCACGGCGCATCAAGGCGATCGGCCAGCCGCTTGGCGCGGCGCACGACCTCGCTGGCGGCGGCCGATTCGTTGACGCAGACCAGCAGTCGCTCTGCTGCCGCCCACGGCCCGCGGATCGCGTGGCGGCGCATGTAGGCGCGCATCTGCTGGTCGACGCGCTCGGCCGTGCGGCGCAGCGCCAGCTCGCGCAGCGCGGTCAGGTTGCCGGGCTTGAACCAGTTGCGCAGCGCCGCCTGCGCCTGCGCTTCGGCGTAGACCTTGCCGTCGGCCAGCCGCTCGATCAGCTCCTGCGGCGTCAGATCGACGATCTCGACGTCGTCGGCGGTGTCGAACACCCGGTCCGGCACCGTTTCTCGGACCCGTACCCGGGTGATCCTGGCCACCACGTCGTTGAGGCTTTCCAGGTGCTGGATGTTCAGCGTCGACCAGACATCGATGCCGGCCGCCAGCAGCTCGGCGACATCCTGATGGCGCTTTGGATGGCGGGCGCCGGTGACATTGCTGTGCGCCAGCTCGTCGACCAGCGCCAGTTGCGGCCGGCGTGCCAGCACGGCGTCGAGATCCATCTCGGCATAGGCGCGGCCCTGCACTGGCAGCGTCCGGCGCGGCAGTACCTCCAGGCCTTCGATCAGCGCCTCGGTGTCGCGGCGGCCGTGGCTTTCGACGACCGCCACCACCACGTCCACGCCTTCGCCCTGCTTGCGGTGCGCGGCCTTGAGCATCGCGCAGGTCTTGCCGACGCCGGGCGCGGCGCCGAGAAAGATCCGCAGCTTGCCGCGCGCCGCGTGGTTCGACGCTTCCAGCAGCGCCTCGGGCGAAGGGCGGGCGGGTTCGTCGGCTGCCATCGTCAGTCGGCCTGCGGTGACCGCCGGCTGACCTTGATCCGTTCGATGCGCGGACCGGTCACGCGCTGCACGGTCAGTTCGCGATCGCCGATGACGATCAAATCGCCGCGCACGGCGATGCGGTCGAGCTTCTGCATCACCAGTCCGGCCACGGTGTCGACATCCGCGCTGCCATCGATCTCGCTGCCCAGCACGCGTTCCAGCCGGTAGACCGGCGTGTCGCCCCTGAGCAGCAGGCTGCCGTCGGCAAGGTGGACGATGCGCCGGTCGACTTGGCCGGTGCGGCGCGGTTCGTACTCGTCGGCGATCTCGCCGAGCATCGCTTCCAGCACGTCTTCCAGGGTCACGAAGCCGTCCATCGTGCCTTCGAAGTCGTCGACCAGCGCCAGATGCGGCGCGCCCTGGCGGAAGCGGCGCAGCACTTCCAGCGCCGGCGTTTCCTCGCGGAAGCGGTGCACCTGCCGGGCCAGCCGGCGCAGGCGCAGCGGAAAGTCGTCGCCCGGCGCTTCCAGCAGCAGATCCTTGACGTGGACCACGCCGATCACGGTGTCGTCGCCGTCGAGCAGCGGGTAGCGGCTGTAGCCGTACTTCTGCACCGTGCGCCGCACCTCGGCGTGGCTGTTGTCGACCGACAGCGAAATCAGATCGCGGCGTGGCCGCATCAGGTCGCTGGCGACCAGATCCTGCAGTTCCAGCGTGTGCGCCAGCATTGTGTTGAGGCTGGATTCCGGCTGGTCGCTGGCCGCATGGCTCAGGTGCAGGATCATCTTCAGCTCGTCATGCGTGTAGCTGTTGTCGCCGCCGTGACCGCCGCCGGTGCCGTCCAGCCCGGCGACCTTCAGCGCGAGGCTGGCGCTGCGGTTGAGCAGCTCGATCGCCGGATACATCAGCCAGTAGAACGCGTACAGCGGCGTGGCTGTCCACAGCGACACGCCTTCCGGCCGGCGGATCGCCATCGACTTCGGCGCCAGTTCGCCAATCACGATGTGCAGGAACGAGATCACCGTGAACGCGACCAGAAAGGCGATCGTGTGGATGGTGCGCTCGGACTCGATGCCGACCATCGCCAGCAGCGGCTCCAACAGGCCGGCGAAAGCCGGTTCGCCGACCCAGCCCAGCCCCAGGCTCGACAGCGTGATGCCGAGCTGGCAGGCCGACAGGTAGGTATCGAGCCGGCCGTGGACCTTGCCGAGAATCCGGCCCCGCCAGCCGCGCTGCGAACTCAGCTCCTGCGCGCGCGTGCTGCGCAGCTTGACCAGCGAGAATTCGGCGGCGACGAAGAAGCCGTTGAGAACCACCAGCGCGCAGGCCAGAGCGACCAGCAGCGCGTTGTTCAGAGGTGACATGGGACCGCTGGGCATGCCCCGGAAACGGGAGCAGGCGGAGTATATCGCCCGCGTCCGGCAGGCCCGTCGCAGCGCCGCTGCGCCAGCGGTTCATGTTCAGCCCGGCGATGGAAACGCGGCGTCGAGCGCCAGGTTCAGCTGCAGCACATTGACCACCGGCTCGCCGAGGATGCCCAGCACCTCTGGCTCGGCCAGGCCGGCAATCAGCGCGCGCAGCTTCTGCGGGTCGGCATGGCGGGCGCGGGCGACTCTCGGCAGCTGGAACTCGGCAGCGGCCAGCGAGATGTGCGGATCGAGCCCGCTGCCCGAGGCGGTGACCAGGTCCACAGGCACGGCGGCGCCGGGATTCTCGGCCTGCAGCGCGGCGGTATCGGCCCGGATGCGCTCGATCAGCGCCTTCGAGGTCGGCCCCAGGTTGGAGCCGCCGCTGGCAGCGGCGTTGTACGGCGTCGGGCTGGTCGCCGAGGGCCGGCCGTGGAAGTAGTCCGGCCGGGTGAAGGCCTGGCCGATTAGCGACGAGCCGATCACCGTGCCGTCGGCGCGCTGCACGAGGCTGCCGGCGGCCTGCTGCGGAAACAGCTGGTGCGCGATGCCGGTGATCGCCAGCGGGTAGGCGAGGCCGGTCAGCAGCGTGAACAGCGTGAGCAGGACCAGCGTCGGGCGAAGGTGTTGCAGCATGGGTGGGCTCCTGTCGGATCGAACGGGCGGCGCGGCGGCGTCAGGCGAGATGCAGCGCGGTGATCGCCAGGTCGATCAGCTTGATGCCGACAAACGGGGCGATCAGGCCGCCGCCGCCGTAGATCGCCAGATTGCGGGCCAGCAGCGTGCCGGCACCGACCGCGCGATAGGCGACACCGCGCAGCGCCAGCGGAATCAGCACGATGATGATCAGCGCGTTGAAGATGATCGCCGACAGGATCGCGCTCTGCGGCGTCGCCAGGCCCATCACGTTCAGCGTATCGAGCTGCGGGTAGAAGGTCGCGAACAGCGCCGGCACGATCGCGAAGTACTTGGCGACGTCGTTGGCGATCGAGAACGTGGTCAGCGCGCCGCGCGTCATCAGCAACTGCTTGCCGATGCCGACGATCTCGATCAGCTTGGTCGGGTCGGAATCGAGGTCGACCATGTTGCCGGCCTCGCGGGCGGCCACGGTGCCGGTCTGCATCGCCACGCCGACATCGGCCTGCGCCAGCGCCGGCGCATCGTTGGTGCCGTCGCCGCACATCGCCACCAGCCGGCCGCCGGCCTGCTCCTTGCGGATCAGCGCCAGCTTGTCCTCCGGGGTCGCCTGGGCCAGGAAATCGTCGACGCCGGCCTCGGCGGCGATGGCGGCGGCGGTCAGCGGGTTGTCGCCGGTGATCATCACCGTGCGGATGCCCATGCGGCGCAGTTCGGCGAAGCGCTCGCGGATGCCGCCCTTGACCACATCTTTCAGGTGGATGATGCCGAGCACCTGCTCGTCGCGGACCACCGCCAGCGGCGTGCCACCCACCCTTGCGATCCGTTCGGCAATCGACTTGAGCTCCGGTGGCACAGCGTGGCTGCCGGCTATCCGGGTCATGTACTCGATGATGGAATCGACCGCGCCTTTCCTGATCTTGGTGATCCCCAGATCGACGCCGGACATCCGCGTTTGCGCTGTGAATTGGATGAAAGCGGTGGGGGTACCCGCCAGATCGCGGCCGCGCAGGCCGAACTTGTCCTTGGCCAGCACCACGACGCTGCGACCTTCCGGGGTTTCGTCGGACAGGCTGGCGAGCTGGGCTGCTTCGGCGAGTTCGCGCTCGCTGACGCCGGGCACCGGGATGAACTCGCAGGCCTGTCGGTTGCCGAGGGTGATGGTGCCGGTCTTGTCGAGCAGCAAGGTGTCGACGTCGCCAGCCGCTTCGACCGCCCGACCGGACAGCGCCAGCACGTTGAAACGCACCAGCCGGTTCATGCCGGCGATGCCGATCGCCGACAGCAGCGCGCCGATGGTGGTCGGGATCAGGGTCACGAACAGTGCCACCAGCACGATGACCGGCACCTCGCCGCCGGCATAGGCGGCGAAGCTCGGGATCGAGGCCACGGCAAGTACGAAGATCAGGCTCAGGCCCGCCAGCAGGATGTTCAGCGCCAGCTCATTCGGCGTCTTCTGCCGCGATGCGCCTTCGACCAGCGCGATCATGCGGTCGAGAAACCCCGAGCCGGGTGCGGCGGTAATGCGGACGACGATACGATCGGACAGCACGCGGGTGCCGCCGGTGACCGCCGAGCGGTCGCCACCGGCTTCACGGATCACGGGTGCCGATTCGCCAGTGATTGCCGATTCGTCGATGGTGGCGATGCCGTCGATCACTTCGCCGTCGGCCGGCACCAGATCGCCGGCCTCGGCAACGATGCAGTCGCCGGCTTTCAGCGTCGTCGCCGGCACTTTCACCTCGTCGTCGCGGCTGGCGTTGAGCTTGCGGGCGATGGTGTGGCTGCGGGTCTGCCGCAGGCTGGCGGCCTGCGCCTTGCCGCGGCCTTCGGCGAGCGCTTCGGCGAAGTTGGCGAACAGCACCGTGAACCACAGCCAGACGATCACCTGGCCGGAGAACAGCAGCGGCGCACTGGAGTGGTTGCCAATGAGCAGGTCGCGCAGGAACAGCAGGCTGGCCAGCAGCGACACCAGCGCGGTGATGAAGATCACCGGGTTCTTCGCCAGCCGCAGCGGATGCAGTTTGGCAAAGGTGTCGCGCAGCGCCGGGGCCAGCAGCGCGCGGGTGAACAGCGGCGTCGGGGAGGAAGTCATGGGGATCTCGCGTGGTGCCGCAGCAAACGCCGGCCGGCACCGGAGTGGTTCAGAACAGGGTGCCGGCCTGCATGGCCAGATGCTCGACGAGCGGTCCGAGTGCCAGCGCCGGGAAATAGGTCAGGCCGCCAACGATCAGCACGATTGCCACCAGCAGGCCGATGAACAGCGGGCCGTCGGTCGGGAAGCTGCCGGCGGTGGCCGGCGATCGCGCTTTGGCGGCCAGCGAGCCGGCGATCGCCAGCATCGGCACGATCACCGCGAAGCGACCGACCAGCATCGCCGCTGCCAGGCTCAGGTTCCAGAACGGCGTGTTGGCGTTCAGCCCTGCAAAGGCGCTGCCGTTGTTGCCGACCGCCGAGGCATAGGCGTAGAGCATTTCGCTGAAGCCGTGCGGGCCGGCATTGGCGAGACTCTTCAGCGCCAGCGGCGACACGCTGGCCACCGCCAGGAAGCCGAGCAGCGCCAGCGGCATGCACAGGATCGCCAGCACCGTCAGCTTGATCTCGCGGGCCTCGATCTTCTTGCCGAGATATTCCGGCGTGCGGCCGACCATGAGCCCGGCGATGAACAGCGCCACGAGTGCGAACAGCAGCATGCCGTACAGGCCGGCGCCGACGCCGCCGAACACCACTTCGCCGAGCAGGATGTTGACCAGCGGCACCGCGCCGCCGAGCGGCATGAAGCTGTCATGCATCGCGTTGACCGCACCGCAGGAGGCATCGGTGGTGATGGTCGCGAAAAGGGTCGAGGCAGCGATGCCGAAGCGCGCTTCCTTGCCTTCCATGTTGCCGCCGGACTGCACCAGACTCATTTGCTGATCCACGCCGAGCGCGGCCACCGCCGGATTGCCGCCGCTTTCCGCCCAGAAGGCGAGCCCGGCGCCGGCCACGAACAGCAGGCTCATCGCCGTATACAGCGCCCAGCCCTGCCATTCGTTCGTCACCGCGCGGCCAAAGGTGTTGGTCAGCGCGGCGCTGATCAGGAAGATGGCCAGCATCTGCACGAAGTTCGATAGCGCCGTCGGGTTCTCGAACGGATGCGCGGCGTTGGCGTTGAAGAANNCGCCATTGGTGCCGAGCATCTTGATCGCCACCTGCGAAGCTACCGGGCCCTGGGCGATCGTCTGCTGGGCGCCCTCAAGCGTCGTGGCCTCGATTGCGCCGACGAAGTTCTGCGGCACGCCCTGCCAGACCAGGAACAACGCCATCGGGATCGCGAGCGGCAGCAGCACGTAAAGCGTGGCGCGGGTCAGATCGACCCAGAAGTTGCCGATGCCTGCCGACGAGCCCTGTCCCCGGTTGCGGGCAAAGCCGCGGATCAGCGCGATCGCCAGCGCGATGCCGGTGGCGGCCGACAGGAAGTTCTGCACCGCCAGCCCGGCCATCTGGGTGAACATCGACATCGTCGATTCGCCGCCGTAGCTCTGCCAGTTGGTATTGGTGACGAAGCTGATCGCGGTATTCAGCGCCAGATCGGCCGATGGTTCTGCCAGGCCTAGGGGGTTCAGAGGCAGTAGCGCCTGCAACTGCTGGATCGCGAATAACAGCAGATAACCACCGAGGCTGAACACCAGCATCGCCGTGGCGTACTGCGACCAGCGCTGCTCCTGCGTGGCATCGACACCGGCCAGCCGGTAGAAGCCGCGCTCGAGCGGCGCAAGCAGCGGCGACAGCCAGGTGCGTTCGCCATCGAACACCCGCTGCAGGTAGCCGCCCAGCGGCCGCGTGGTCAGGGTCAGCACCAGCAGGAACAGCGCGATCGGCAGGCTGCCGTCGAGCAGCGGCGACAGCGTCATTGGAACTTCTCCGGTTTCAGCAGCGCGTAGCCGAGATAGGCCAGCATCACCAGCACGGCGAGAGCGCCGAGGGCGTGATCGAAGCTCATCGTCTTGGCCTTCAGATGCGGTCGCAGAACGACACGTAGGCAATCAGCACGGCAATGCCGGCAGCGCCGAGCAGCAGCAGGAAGGTGGTCATCGAATACGTCCGGTTCGCCGGACTGCTTCCGGCCCCTGCATTGGGCGACGGGCGGGCGTTGGGATTCGAGACGGCTGCGCGGCAGCGAAAATAAAGAACGCGTAAAGACGGCCGGCGCAATGCCCGGCCGCCGGGCGTGCGCCGCCGGTTTCGGGGCCCGGCTTCAGGGCATCGCGGGGCGGTTGTCGGCCGCTGGCGCGGCAGCGTCGACCGCCGATTCGGCACGCGCCCGCTGGCGATCGACCTGCTGCTGCAGCTGTTCCAGCTGCGGTGCGGCCTCCGGCGTCGCCGGATCGACCGCCAGGCTGCGCTTGACGGCGTCCTGGCTGCTTCGGGCGCTTCCGGATCCGCTGTCGCCCAGACTCTGCGCAGCGTCGACCTTGCTGCCGGCCTTCAGTGCGTCGACCACCAGGTTCTCGCGTTTCACCGCCGCCTCGGTCGAGCGCAGGCTAGAGCCGGCCTGCAGTGCCGCGAGCGCGGTGTTGATGCCGCCGACGCAGGCCGTGCAGCGGGTCTTCGACAGCAGCTTTTTCAGGTCCCGGCTGGCCGCTTCCGGGCTGGCCGCGCTGCCGGTGATGCGCAGCACCTCGGCGCGGTACCAGCGGTCAAGCAGGCCGGATGCATTGCTGATGCCGTTGACCAGCCAGGCCCGCGATTCGGCATCGATCGCCGGCACCGCTTCGGCGGTGTTGAGCCGGCGCAGCGCGATCTCGAGTGCGGCGGCATCGGCGGCGTCCGGGGCGTCGAGATCGGCATTGCGGGCGACGGCGGCATCGACCTCGTCGATCGCCCGGAAACCGTCGAGCAAGGTCGCCCAGCTCTTGCGGGTGGTCGGCGTGGCAGTGGCCAGTGCCTCGTCGAGGCAGGCGTCGATGCGCGACGCGCGGCTGGCGAAGTAGCGCTGCCAGTAGGCATGGCGCGGGTTGGCGGCATCCGGCGTGACCAGCCGCTGGTAGCGCCAGGCGGCGCGTGACAGCCGGTCGATCGAGCCGCCGGAGTCGCGGATGTCGGCCAGTACCGTGCGCCGGCGCAGCAGCAGGTCCTCGAGAAACGCCTGGCGGCCGGTCATCGCGCCGCTGGCCAGCACCTCGGCGGTCTTGGCCAGCACGGCGCGGTCGGTCGAGCAGGGGCCGCCCTGGGCGACCAGATCGTCGATCGGCCGGTAATCGCTGACCCGCAGGTCGAACAGCAGGTACGGCGTGGTCACCGGCGCGCCCGGCTTGTCGACCTGCCGGCACAGCTTCGGCTGCTCGACCTCGATGCTGCACAGCTCGGCGTCGATGGTCAGGCCGCCCTTGCGGTCCTCGGTCAGCATCAGGAAGGCGACCACGCGGCCGTCCAGCGAATCCAGCGTGTCGCCGACCTGGAAGGTGTATTCCTTCTTGCGCTCCCACTGGTGGTTGGTAGCGGTCGTCGACTTCTCCAGCATCGGCACCACGAAGGTCTGGAAGGCGGTGATCGGCACACCGCCGAGCAGGGTGGCGACGCCGGTGATCGCCGCCGGCGTCTTCTTGATGGTTTCCATCAGCGGCGCCAGTGCGGTCGCGCCGCTGGCGGTGATGCCGCGCACGATCAGGGTCAGGGTCGCGGCGCCGCTCAGCGAACCGGCCTTGACGACGATGCCGCCGGCCAGCGTGCGGGCGGTGAGGTCCTCGCTGGAACCCTTGGTGACGTCGTAGCTCAGTAGCGGCACTTCCGGCGCCGGCGTGTCGCGGCCCGGCCCGGACAGCGGCTGCAGCTTGGCGGTGACCACGATCAGTTTCGGCGCGTCCTCGCCGTAGAACTTCAGCCGCTCGGCGTTCTCGCCGAGGTTCGACGACACCTGCACCTGCAGGTAGCCGTCCTCGCCCAGCTCGAATGCGCGCGGGCCGGGGGCGTGGCCCAGCTCGAGCGTGGTCGGTTCGATGAAGCGGGCCTGCTTGGAGGCGCAGCCGCTTGCGGCGACGGTGGCGATCAGCAGCAGCGGAAGGAAAGCGAAGTGGCGCGTCATGGTCGGCAGCATGGGGACAACGGAAGCTCGGACAACAGTTTGACCGCAGCGGTTCGGCGCTGCTGGCCGGCTCAGTCGCGTGCCAGCACCGGCAGCCACTCGCGGCGCGCGGTCAGCAGCAGCCCGGCGCGAATCGGCCGGCCCGGGAAGACCTTGCCGATCGCATCGACATAGGCGGCGAGCTGCTCGCGATAGCGGTCGATCAGCAGCGCGGCGTTCGGCCTGGGCGCGGTCTTGTAGTCGATGATCGTCAGCCCGTGGCCGTCGTCGACCAGCCGGTCGAGCACGCCGTGGCGGGCACTGCCATCGGCGGCCTGCCACTGCACCGGCACCTCGTTCCAGGCGCGCCGCAGCTGCGTCCGGTCGAACAGCATCGACAGCGGCGGGGCCGCCAGCACGGCGTCGGCCTCGGCCTGCCAGCCGGGCACCAGGCGAGCGTCGATGTCTTCGCCGAGCACCGCTGCCAGCTTCGCCGCCAGGGTCTCGGGCAGCGGCCGTCGGCCGTCGGCGGACTGCTGCAGCAGCCAGTGGATCGCCCGGCCGCGGGTGACGGCGTCCGGATCGCGGGCATCGCCGCTCTGCGACGGCGTCCAGATCGGCGTCGGCGCCGGTCGCAACGGGCTGCGCAGGCGCGGATCGAGCGTGGTCGTCGGCGCCGTGGCGGGCGCTTCGTCGACCACCGGGAATCGTCCGTGACGGGCCGCCGTCACGCCGTCCGGTGCGCCGGGCAGCGGCTCCGGGCTGGCCGGCAGCATCTGCGCGGCGGACAGGCAGCGCTGGTGCCAGCTCGGTTCCGGCCCGGCCTTGCTGCTCTCGAAAGCCGACACGAACAGGTACTGGCGGGCGCGGGTCACGGCGACGTACAGCAGGTTCAGCGCTTCACGCGCCTCGCGGGCGCGGCGGGCGTCGATCAGCTGCTCGCTGAGCGCGTCGCGGGCATCGGCGTTGGCGGCCAGCAGGAAATGGCTGGGGGCGGCGGCGTCCGAGGGCCATTCGACCTGCCAGCCGCCGTGCCGGTGGTTGGCGGCCGGCGCGCTGTTGACCAGGAACACCGCCGGCGCCTCGAGACCCTTGGCGGCGTGGATGGTCAGCACCCGCACCTGGCCGTCGCTGGCCGCCGGCGGTGCTTCGCTGGGCGCATCGCGGGCGGCGTCCGCCAGCTGTTCGAGCCGCTGGTTGAGCCGGCCCAGCGTCGGATAGCGGCCCTGGTCGGCGTCGAGCACCAGTTGCAGGAAGGCCCCGACATTGGCGCGCACCCGGCTATCGCCCGGCAGCGCCTGCTCGTAGCGGCGGATCAGGTCAGTGTCGTAGGCGATCCGGTCGAGCAGGTCGTGCGCCGGCAGGCGGCGCGCCTCGCGCTGCCAGCGGCCGATCAGCGCGGCGGCGCGCTGCAGCGCCGGGCTGGCCTGACCGTCGCCATCCAGCGCCAGCAGCCGCGCCCACCAGTGCGGGCCCCGGTCGCGGGCGCCGGCCAGCTGCATCAGATCGGCGTCACGGGCCTCGAACAGCGGCGAGCGCAGCAGCTGCGCCAGGTCCAGATCGCGCTGCGGCACGTCGAGGAAGCGCAGCAGCGCCATCAGATCACGCACCGGCAGCGTGCCGAGCAGCGTGCCCTTGCTGGCGCCGATGAACGGAATGCCGGCCGCAGCCAGCGCCTGTTCGATCACCGGCAGATGGGTGCGCTGGCGCGCCAGGATCATCACATCGCCCCAGTCCAGCGGCCGTGCCCGGCCGTGCTCGGACACCGGCAGCCGGGCGGCGACCAGCGCCTTGATCCGCGCGGCGACGCCATCGGCTTCGCGCTGCAGGCGCAGGTCGTCGGCGACCCGGCGCGGCGTGGTCAGCGGATTGCGCAGCGCTTCGTCGTCGTCCGCTTCGGCGGCCGGCGCGTCGGCCTGCACCAACGGTGCGACCTCGACGGCGCCCCAGTCGGACTTCAAATGCGTGCCGTGCGGCTGGAAGGCGATGGTCTCGCCATCCGGGCCGCTGAACAGCGCGTTGACGAAGGCGATCACCGCCGGCGCGCTGCGCCGCGAATCGTTCAGCGGCATAGGCGCGCCGCCGAGCTGCTGCTGCAGGAATTGCGCGGCGCTGCCGAGCAGCTCCGGATTGGCGCGCCGGAAGCCGTAGATGCTCTGCTTGGCGTCGCCGACGATGAAGGCGGTGCGGACCCGTTCCGGATTGCCGGCGCTCATCTCGTCGAGGATCGGCCGCAGCAGCTGCCACTGGGTCGGATTGGTGTCCTGGAACTCGTCGAGCATCAGGTGATCGATGCGCTGATCGAGCTTGTAGCGCAGCCAGTCGGCCTGCTCGGAATCGGTCAGCAGCCGGTAGCTGCGCCACTCCAGGTCGGCGAAGGTCAGCTGCTGCGTGCGCTGCAGCTCGGCCGCCAGTTCCTGCAGCAGGCGGTCGCCGAGCCGGTAGCCGGCGGCCGTGCGCAGCCAGGTCTCGCGGCGGCGGCGCTCGGCCTCGATCGCCTCGATTTGGTCGGCCAAAAAACCGTAGGCATGCAGGAAGGACTGCCAGGCGCTGTCGCTGATCGCCTTCTTCTGGCTCAGGCTGCGGCGGCTGCCGTCGCTGGTCAGCAGCGCGCTGCGCAGCGCCATGAAGCGGGCATCGCCGCGGGCGGCGAGGGCCGGCGCCACCATCTCCGCCTTCAGCCGGCCGACCCCGGCGGCGGCCAGCAGCTGGGCCTGCAGCTCGGCGATCGCCCGGTCGACGTCCGGGTGGTCGAGCGAGGCGGTCAGCGGACGGCCGTCGTCCGGGTCGATGCCGAGCTGCCCGGCCAGCCGGTCGATCGCTTCGGCGACGGCATCGCCGGTGCAGCCGTGGGTGTAGGCCCACCAGTCGCTGCGCCGCTCGATGAAGCTGTGCAGCCAGCCGAGGATCGTCGCCTCGCTGGCGCCGCCGGCGATCCAGACGGCCAGCGCCCGCGCCTCCGGGCCGTCCGGCTGCTGGCGGATGCGCTGCATCAGCGCCGCCACGGCGGTGTCGCGAAGTTCGCGCTCGTTCTCGGTCAGCGTGTAGCCGGCCGGCACGCCGGCTTCCAGCGGAAAGCGGCTCAGCAGCTCGTGGCAGAACACATGCAGGGTCTGCGCGCGCAGCGCGAACGGCGCGTGCAAGAGCGTTTCGTGCAGGCGGCGGGCGCGCTCGCGGAGAGGGTCGGTCGGCGCCAGGTCGATCTGCCGCAGCAGCGTGTCGAGCGTGCTGTCGTCGGCATAGGCCAGTTCGCGCAGGCGGGCTTCGACGCGCTCGCGCATCTCGGCGGCCGCCTTGCGGGTGAAGGTCAGCGCCAGGATGCCGCCGGGCTCGGCGCCATCGAGCAGCAGGCGCACGATGCGCGACACCAGCTGCCAGGTCTTGCCGCTGCCGGCGGACGCCGAGACGCTGACCGAACGCTGCGGATCAAGGGCGATGTTCATGGCGCCTGCCAGCCGTCGCGGCGGCAGACGCCGCTGAAATCGCAGCGCGCGCAGGTTCGCGGGTCGCCCTGCGCGTGCAGCACGGCGCCGGCAGCCAGCTGCCCGCGCATCGTCGCCAGCCGGGTCTCGACGCCGGCGGCCAGGTCAGCCAGCTCCTCGCCTTCGATCGCCACCGCCGCCTGCTTCTTCAGGTCCCAGTAGGCGACGCGCTGCACGTTGCCGGCCTCCAGCGCGTAATGCGGCAGCTGCACCGATTCGCCGGCCAGCACGTCCTCGCGCCTCGGCACGGCGCCGGTCTTGTAGTCGACCACCGCCGTGCCGCCGGCGCTGCGCTGCAGCCGGTCCAGCCGGCCATGCAGGGTCCAGCCGGCAACGGCCGCCTGGCGGTCGATCTCGACTTCCACCGGCCCGCCGCCGGCCGCGATCAGCTCGCCGGCGAGGAACGGCGTCAGGCGTTCGAAATCCTGCCGCCAGACCTGGGCCAGCGGCCGCGCGGCAAGATCGGCGGCGAACACGGCGTCGGCCAGCGCCGCGAGCCGGGCGACGATCGCCGGGGCGTCACCGGCCGCGAAGCCGCCGGCATACGGCGGCGGCAGCGCTGGGTCGATCGCGGCGTGGAAGGCCTGCAGGATGCGATGCACCCGCTGCCCGTAGTCGGCGCGGCCGGGGTCCTGATCCGCCGGGTTGTCGGCCGACAGGCGCAGCAGCCGGCTGGCGTACCAGCGGTACGGGCAGTCGATCAGCGCCTGATGGCCGCTGGCGCTGAGCTGCCAGTCGATCAGCGCCGGGTCCGGCACCACCTGGGCGGGCGGTGTCGGCGCCGCCGGCAGGCGCTGGGCCTGGGGGGCGGTGACCTCGGTGGCGGCCAGCAGGGCCTGCGTGGCGAGTCTCGGGTCCTGCAGCGGTCTTGCGCCGGCGGCGCGGGCGAAGGCATCCAGCGCATCGAGCCACGGCGACAGCTGCGGCGGCTCGCCGTCACTGCCGGCGTGGGTGATGACGACCTGCGGCGCGGCTTCCAGCACCCGGCGCAGTCGGGCCAGGCTCAGGCTCTGCCGCTGCGGCCAGGTCGGCAGGCCCAGTTCGCGGCGCACGCCCTGGTTGAAGAAGGCCTCGCCGGGGGCGCTGCCGGGCAGCTGGGCACGGGTGGCGGAGGCCAGGATCAGGCAGTCGGCGGACAGCCCCTGGGTCTGCTCCAGCGTGTACAGCGCCACCTGCGGCTGGGCCAGGTTCGACGGCCGGAAGGTCGCCTGTTCGAGCCGGCGATCGAGCAGCGCGCGGAATTCCGGCCAGCGCAGGCGGATCGCCGAGCCGGCGATCGCGGCGTCCAGCGCGTTCAGCACCGCGAACACCTGGCTGCCGGCATCGTCCTCGGCGAATGCCGCTGCCAGGCCGATCCGCTTCAGGCTGTCGGCCAGGCTGCTGGCCCAGTCGCTGCGGGACCGGCCGGCGTCGGCCAGCGGCAGTGCGGCGGCGGCGCTGCGCAGGCGTTCGAAGGCGGCCGGATAGCGGCCGGCGACCAGCGCCTGCAGCGCGTCGAGCCCGGCGATCGGCTGGCTGTCGTCGCTGCGCCCCTGCAGCAGCGCGCGCGCCAGCAGGCCGGCCAGCACGGCTTCCGCCTCCGGGCCGGACTCTCGGCCGTCATCGCCTTCGTCGATGCGGAAGAAGCCGCACTTGAGCAGATCGAGCAGCGGCCGGAAGTGGAAGCCGGTGGCCAGGCAGTCGAGCCAGCTGGCCAACGCCGCCGCCGCGCGGCTGGTCGACAGCGCCCAGCCGACCCGGTCTTCAAGCGTCAGCCCGGCGCGTTCGAGCAGCGCCCGGACCCGGCGCGCCAGCCGGCGGTCGGGGCTGACGATCGCGACCCGGCGCGCGCCGTTCAGGATCGCCTCGCGCACCGCCAGGTCGACGATCCGCGCCTCGTGTTCGGCATGAGCAGCGGCGACGATCTTCAGGCCGAAGGCGGCGGCCTGAGGTACCTCGGCGGCCCGCTCGCGGGCCGGGCGAGTGTCGTCGGCGAAGGCGAGATCGAGCAGCACCTGGCGCGGCGGCGCGGTGCTGCTGTCCGGCGCCGGCAGCGGCTGGCCGAGCGCCTCCAGCAGGGCGCGTGCTGCTGCGCCGTCGCGACCCCGGCTGCGGCCCTGGGTCCAGAAGCGCAGGCGGCCGGCCGCGATCAGCGGCCGCAGACGCACGGCTTCCGCCTGGGCCAGCGCGTCGGCGCCGAGCCAGTACAGCGGCGCGTCGTCCGGCAGCTGGTCGAGCGCAGCCGTCAGCCCGGCGAGATAGGCGAAAGCCGGCGCCCGTTCGCCGATGTCCTCGATGTAGGCCCGCCACAGGCGGTGGACGATCTGCGCTTCCCGCGACAACGGTTCGATCAGCTGCGCGCCGTAGGCTTCGCGCAGCCGTTCGGCGAACGCGGCCTCGTCATCGGGCAGGCGCGCGGCGTTCAGCACCAGCTCGTCGAAGATCGCGTACAGCGCCTCGGCGACTCTCAGCGGGTCCTGGTCGGGAAAGATCGAGCGGAAACGCGACAGCGCCTCGGCCAGCCGCAGCACGCATTCCAGTTCCGGCAGTGGCGCGGCAGCCGTGTCGGGCAGGGCCTCGGCGGCCAGCTGCCGGGCGCCGACGATGCGCGGCAGCAGCACGGCGCCGCCCGCTGCCTCGGCCAGTGCCACCCGCAGCTGCCGCTGCATCGCCGGATGGGCGATGACCACGGTCAGGCTGGAAAGGTCGGGCAGCCGGTCGGCGTGGGCCGAGACCAGCCGGGTGGCGGCCTCGCGGACGAAATCGGCCGAGGCCGGCAGCAGCAGGACGGATGCCGGTGCGCTCACGCCGGGTGCGGAGCGCGAAGGCGGCGGCTCAGCGCTCCAGCAGCTTGAACTTGTCCGGCTTGCCGTCCCAGTCTTTGGCGCCGGGCAGGCCGTCCTTCTTCTCGGTCAGCACCGGCCATTCGGCCGACAACTCCTTGTTCAGCTTGATGAAATGCTTCTGCTCCTCGGGCACGTCATCCTCGGCGAGGATGGCGTTGGCCGGGCATTCCGGTTCGCACAGCGTGCAGTCGATGCATTCCTCCGGGTCGATGACCAGGAAGTTCGGACCTTCGTGGAAGCAGTCCACCGGGCAGACTTCGACACAGTCCGTGTACTTGCACTTGATGCAGTTTTCGACGACGACAAAAGTCATGGCGATTCGTGGCAGGCGATTGCGGGTGCGCGATTTTACGGCCTAATCGCCGGTCATGACGATCATCTGCCGCGCTCGCCGTCATCGCGGGTCCATCTCGGACCAACGATGACAGCGCAGCCCTGGCAGCTGGCGAACAGCGCTGCCTCGGTTATGGCGCGGCTCTTATCAGCTTCCGGTTCCCGACAGCTGGACAACGGTCGGGCTGTCGGGCGCGTTCGACGTGATGGTGACGGTCCCGGTCCGCAGTCCGGTTGTGGCCGGTCTGAAGGTTCCGGTCAGCGCACAGGTCGCCCCCGGGGCCAGCGAAGCGGGGCAGTTGCTGGTGCCGACGAAGTCGCCCGTCACCCGAACCGAACGAATCATCAGCGGTGCAGTGCCGGAGCTGGTGATCGTCAGCGTCCTTTGCGCGCTGGAGCTGCCGACTCTGACGTTGCCGAAGTTGAAATTGCGCGTTGGCACCGAGATGCCGGGCGCCCCCGGCGCCGTGTCGTCGTTGAGAATCGTGACCGAACCTTCGCCGTCGCTGATCACTGCCGCCACCGGTTCGGTCAGGTCAACGTAGAAGACTTCATCCGGCTCGAACGTCGAATCGCCGTTGACGGTCACCGATACGGCCATGGATGTGCGTCCTGCCGGAATCGTCAGCGTTGCAGCTGCGGCCACGTAGTCGCTGCCGGCGATCGCGGTTCCATTTCTCGTACGCACCTTGACGCTGACCGGCTCGCGTGCGGCAGCACTGAGGCTGACGGTCAGCGAAGCGGATTTCGTCCCGGTATTGCCCTCAGCGATCGAGACATCGGAAATGCTCAGCGTTGGACGCCCCTGTGTTCCGGTTCCCGTGAGCTGCACGCTGTTCGGGCTGGTGGGCGCATTGCTGAGAATGGTCAGCGCGCCCGCGCGTGGACCTGCCAGCGACGGCCGGAACTGCACCGCGATGCTGCACGAGGCCGAAACCGCTAGCACCATCGGGCAGCTCGGTGCTGCGATGAAATCGCCACTGGCGCCGATGAAGCTGATGGTCAGCGGGTCGGTACCGCTGTTGGTCAAGGTCAGCGTTTGCGCGGCGCTGGTACTGCCGACGGCCTGGTTGCCGAACGAAAGGCTGGTCGGCGAGGTCGTCACGCCCGGTGCACGGTCATTGTCGAGAATTGTGAAGGTGGCCGTCGTGCGTGAGCCCAACGTCGCCGACGTCGGGCGGCCGATCGCAATGGTCGCCGTTTCATCGGGCTCCGGTAGCGTGTTGTCGATACTGCGCACCTGAACGTCAACGAACCGCGAGCCCGCCGGAATGACGATCTGCGTCGGCGCCTGGTAGTCCGATCCGAACGTGGCAGTACCCGAAAAGACCAGCGGCACGGTGACCGGCGTGCCGGCGATGGCGCTGAGCCGGGCGGTCAGCGTGGCAGTTCCGCCGAGTTCCGGAATGCTGCTGGCGCTGATCGTGAGGCCCACCGATGGCATCGGGTCGTCGTCGGTGATGCGGACCAGCGTCGAACTGTTGGTCCCGAGCGTCGAGCCGACAGTCTCGCTGAGCGTCAGGTTCAGCGATTCAGTCAGTTCGTACTGGCTGTCGTTGACGATCGGGATCTGTATGAACTTCGTCGCGTTTTCGCCCGGCGCCCAGCGCAGCGTGCCGGTGGTGCTCACGAAATCGCTGCCGCTCGCGGCGGAGTCCGCTACCGCCTGGTAGCGAACCGTGGCACTGCACTTGTCGTCGGTGACCATCGAACGGGTGACGCCGACCACGGCAATGCTCCCTCCTTCCGCGATCGAGATATTGGTCTGGTCGAGTGACAGCAGCCCGTTGTTCTCAAAACAGCCGGAGAGTTCATAGCGGCTGATGCCGACATCGGTCCCGCCAGCTCGACGGGTTTGTGGTCCCTGCCGCAAGGTATTAGATGCTGTCGTTTCGACAACAAGCAGCGAGTCTGACCCAAACGACAAAATTGACGGCGTTGCCTCCGTCAAAATCTCCTCATGGACGAGAAAGTCATGCGGTGCTCCGTTCTGTTGTCGATCTGGGTCAAGTTTCCTAATCCTGTTGCCCTCGGCAACTATGATCGACCCGCGACTATTGATAGTGAAACGAAGCATTGAGTAAAGCCGTTGTAGAGCGCCGACATCTTCGCCTAGCTTTCTTCCTAACTCATCGAAGACTCTTACCGCGTAATCTTGTACCTCGGGATCAGGATCGTATACTTGCTGCGCGTAATAGCGAAGTCCATTTCCACCGACTGCAGTAGAGCTTTGATTAGAGTCAAAGCATCCATCGGAATACTCATAATTTATACGCCGCTCGATTTCGCCTAACGGGGATAGCATGACAGCTGCAGCACGGCCGAAGGCGTCGCCATCTGTGTTTCCGCACTGTACAAATAGCGCGATAATTGCACCTCTGCTATCGATAGAGAAAGAGGTTATTTCTCCCGTAGAGCGATAGCGATATCCATAGCGGGTGGTACCAATTAGCCTTTTAGATACGACAGTATTCGAGAGATCGATTAGAGAAAGCGTGTGTTCGAAGAATCCAGTAGGTCTCGGAGTTCCGTCGATATCGTCATCAGGTAGTGCACGTTCAACGTATTCTGGCCGGTAAGCTATCCCGACTGCGTCGAGCTGAATTTTTGAAGGCTTTGAGATGGCAGATCGCTCGCCATTTGCAGCATTGGCGACCAGAGCTGGAAGGCACCGTGCGTTGACGAGATTAACGCCGTTATTGGTCAGTGTTGCTGCATAGCCATCTGTACATGCTGTACTGGACGCGTTGCCAGGAACACGCCCCGCACCCGCGATAAAAACGTCGCCATTGACAGCAGTCTTCACCGCAGCAGGACCGGACGTATTGCCGAGGAAGGCAACGTACTCCAGCGCGGAACCAGCAGCATTGAACTTCGCCACATACGCCTGAGGTGGTGGGCGATCGGCGGTCTGCCGGGGAAAGTCGATAGATTCCGTGGTGCCTGCGATGTACACGCTTTCGTCTGCGGCGACGGTAAACGACGTCACCGTGTCATTGCCGCTGCCGCCGAGGTAGGTGCTGTAGGTCAGCACCGGATCGATGGTCAGCGGCAGGGAAGGGTCGTACTTGCCAACGGCAAATGCGATTTCTTGAGCCCCTTCGGCGTTGCGCGCGGACAGCGTGTAGGCAACGTCCACCGAACGCCGTTCGCCCGATGGCGCTGTCTGGTAGGCGATCGGCTTCTGATGGCGGAATTCGCCGTTGTCGACCTGTGTGACCAGTGAGCCGTCGGCAGTCAGCGCCAGGTTGTCGGCACCAGTGACGGTCAGCCGGATCTGGTCCGGGCGGGCCTGTGGTGCCACCACAAAGTCGTACTCGGTCTGCTCGGGGTTGCCGTAGAAGACCCAGTCGATGCCGTCGTAGATCTGCTGGAACCGGATCTGGGCGTAATGCGGCACGTTCTTGACCGCTGCGCGCTTCTCATCGCCACCCAGATAGTGGCTGACGCTGGCCTGCTTGCCTTCGGCGATCAGGCGAGCAGCGGCGCTGACACCCACGGGCCGTAGCCGGAACGCGAGCCTGCGCGATGCATCTGCCGCTGCCGGGTTCTGAGTGTTACCGGCTTCCGGTTTGGAATGACCGAGGACCGTAGCCTGGTCGGGCATGCGGATTTCGACCCCGTGCGCGTCGATACCCATGCTGTAGCCGGGGGCGCGGGCAATGTAGGCAAACGGAGCCGTGACCTGACCCTGATTGGGTTCAAAGTAAACCGGCAATTGCCTGATGCGGCGCACCGAACCGGCATTGGTAGCCAAGTCAGACGCTGAACGGTCGATGCCCGAGTGGTGCGGTGCACTCGAAAATTTTCCGTACAGCAGCGGGGTTGAGACGCCGATGGTGCCGGCGAGCAGCGTGAGCAGCGCTTTATGTTTCATGATCCCTTTTTATCGTTATGCGAAGACGGATCAGGTGTTTCATGCACCGTCATTGCGACCGGGTGCGGCTCCTGAATCTGCCGGCGATGGTGCCGTGGCGTCTTCACCACTCGCAATGGGATAGATCGACCCGTTGCTGGCTGACGTGATGTGGATCACTGCACGCCGGTTAGCGTGATCGCGCTCAGGGCTGTATCCCTGATCTAGTGCGCTCAATCAATCGACAGTGGCGGCATGGATGCCATCGATCGCCACCCGGCACAGCTGCACCAGTTCGTCGTCATTGATCACGTACGGCGGCATCAGGTAGACGACATTGCCGAGCGGGCGCAGCAGCGCGCCGTGGGCGAGCGCGTGGCGGTAGACGCGCAGGCCGCGGCGTTCGTGGGCCGGGTAGGGCTCGCGCTTGCGCGGGTTCTTTGCCAGTTCGACGGCCAGGATCATGCCCTGCTGGCGCAGGTCGATGACGTTGCGATGGTTGGCCACCTCGCTCATCAGACCCCACATGCCGGCGGCGGTGACGCGATTGCGGGCCTGCCAGTCTTCGCTTTCAAGGATGTCGAGCGTGCCGAGCGCGGCGGCGCAGGCGATCGGGTTGCCGGTGTAGCTGTGCGAGTGGAGGAAGGCGCGCTGGCTGGCGTAGTCGTCGTAGAAGGCGTTGTAGACGGTGTCGGTGGTCATCGTCACGGCCAGCGGCAGGGTGCCGCTGGTGAGGCCCTTCGACAGGCACAGGAAATCCGGCGTGGTGCCGCTCCAGTCGTTGGCGAATAGCCGGCCGGTGCGGCCGAAGCCGACGGCGATCTCGTCAGCGATGTAGTGCACGCCGTGGCGGGTGCAGGCGTCCCTCAGCAGCTTGAGGTAGATCGGGTGGTACATGCGCATGCCGCCGGCGCACTGGACCAGCGGTTCGACGATCACCGCCGCCACTTCGTGCGCGTGCTTTTCCAGCGTCTCCTCCATCAGCCGGAAGCGCCGCCGGGTGTAGTCCTCCCAGGCTTCGCCGGGCGTGCGGTCAAAGCAGTCGGGCGACGGCACGACGATCGGCTGCATCAGTAGCGGCTGGTAGGCATCGCGATACATGCCTTCGCCGGACACGCCGAGGGCGCCCAGGGTTTCGCCGTGGTAGCCGTTCGACAGCGCAATGAACTTGGTCTTGCCCGGTTGGCCGCTGTTGCGCCAGTAGTGGGCGCTCATCTTCAGCGCGACTTCGACGGCGCTGCTGCCGTTGTCGGCGTAGAAGCAGCGGCTGAGGCCTTTCGGCGCGAGCTTGACGAGGCGCTCGGACAGCTCGACGACCGGCTGGTGGGTGAAACCGCCGAGCAGCACGTGGTCAAGCCGGTCGATCTGCGCCTTCAGGCGCTCGACGATCACCGGATGCCGGTGGCCGAAGATGTTGGTCCACCAAGAGCTGACTGCGTCGATATAGCGCTTGCCGTCGAAGTCGGTCAGCCAGATGCCGTCGGCGGTGGCAATCGGCACCAGCGGCAGCGCGCCGCCGGGCTCGTGATCGCGCATCTGCGTGCAGGGATGCCAGACGTGGGCGAGGGAGCGGCGGATCCAGTCGTCGTTGTGCATCGGTGGCGGCGGCAGTCGGGAAGCGGCGGGAACCTTAGCACCGCCGGAGTGTCGTGCGCGGTGCCGGCGATGGGGCGCTACCATCGCCGCCGCCGCCGCAAGCCCTGCGGCTTCAAACGCCCGCTCCCGGTGCTGGAGATGCTCATGTCGCACTGCCGTCCGCTTGCCCTGAACGATGTCCTGCGCGGTGCCGCCTGGCCGGTCGCCGCGTTGCTGGCGATGTTTCTCAGCGCCTGCGGTGGCGGAGGCGGTGCGCCGGACCCGGGCGGTATTCCGGCCGCGTTCAGCAAGGTGACGCTGGACACCCGCCTGTATCCGGAGGCGCGCTGCAACGACGGCACGCCGGCGGTGTTCTACATCCAGGCCGGCGTCGGCAGTTCGGCAAGCGCACCGGCCAGCCGCACGGTGATCGGGCTGCAGGGCGGCGGCTACTGTCTGAGCGATGCCGAATGCCGTGGCCGCTCGTCGGACCTGACCTCGTCGTCCGGCTACCCGGCCAGCATCGTGCCGGAAGGTTTGCTGTCGAGCACCGACAGCAATCCGACCTTCCGCAGCTGGAACCGGGTGCGGGTGCCGTACTGCAGTTCCGATTTCTACAGCGGCGATACCGGCCCGACCGGCGGCAGCACGAACTTCCAGTTCCGAGGCGCGAAGATCGTGCAGGCGGTGATCGCCACGCTGAACAGCCGCTACGGCATCGGCAAGGCCGGCGACACCGTGCTGCTGGCCGGCACTTCGGCCGGCGCGGTCGGCGCCTTCATCAACGCCAACCGAGTGCGCAGCGCGTTGCCGGGCGCCACCGTGCTGACGCTGATCGATGCCGGCGTTTATCCGGATGTCGCGCCGCCCAGGCCGGGCACGCCGCCGCGCGAATCGGTGCGTGACCTCGGCGTCATCGGCCTGAGTTACTGGAACGGCCAGCCGGACGCCGACTGCATCGCCGCCAACCCGGCCGCGCCGTCGCTGTGCTACCTGTTCGAGCATGCCGCGCCGACGCTGGCGACGCCGTTCTTCGTGCTGCAGAACGCGGTTGATCTGGTCGGCATCATCAATGTCGGCCTGCTGCCGGCCGATGCCAACCTCAGCGATCCAGTGCTGCAGGCCTGGCTGCGCGACACCTACCTGCCGGCGATGAGCGGCATCCTGAGCCGCGTCGGCGTCACCAGCGGCCAGGGCGTGTTCGGCGTCTGCGCATCGCCGCAGCTGCACACGCAGTCGTCGCAGAACGCGGTGTGGGCGGCGCCAGTGGCCGCGCTCGGCGATGTCTCGCCTCAGGCGGCGGTGGCAGGCTGGGTCGGCAGCGGCGCGGCCGCCACGCAGTACCTGGTACCGGCCTGCAGCCCGGGCTGAACGGCGGCGGGCTACAGCGTCTTGACCAGCACCATCGACTTGCGCTGCCAGTTGTACATGCGCGCCTTCTGCGCAGGAAGGTTGTCCGGCGTGCCGCTGACGAAGCCGTGCTCGAGGAACCAGTGCGGCGTGCGGGTGGTCAGCGCGAACAGCCGCCGGATGCCGAGCTGACGGGCCGAGGCCTCGGCCCGCTTCAGCAGCGCCTCGGCGCGGCCTTCGCGGCGGTAGTCCGGGTGCACGGCCACACAGGAGAACTCGGCCATTGCCTCGCTGGCGAACGGGATCAGCGCGCTGCAGGCGATCACCGTGCCGTCGCGGACCATCACGTCGAACAGGCTGATCTCGATCTCCAGCTGCTCGCGCGAACGCGGCACCAGCACGCCGGTCGCTTCCAGCGGCTGAATCAGCGCCAGGATGCCGCCGATGTCCTCGATCGTCGCTTCGCGGACCGCCTCGTAGTTCTCGTCGCTGTAGAACATCAGCCCGCAGCCGTCGCGGGTGTACAGCTCGCGCAGCAGCGCTCCAGTCGGCTCCGCGCCGATCAGATGGACGCGCTCGACGCCGCCGCGTCCGGCCGCCAGCGCCGATTGCAGCAGCGCCCGGTCCTCGGCCGACAGCGAGGCCTGGATGGCCGGCCGGGCCAGCAGCTTTTCGGCTTCGCCGAGCGGCAGCTGACCGGCGTCGCCGGTGTCGTCGGCGAGCTGCCAGCGGTCCGGGTCGGCATTGAGCAGGAACACCAGCTTATCGGCCTTGAGCTCGGTGGCCACGGCCTGTGCGACGTCACCGGCGCGCAGGTTGAAGATCTCGCCGGTCGGTGAATAGCCGACCGGGCTCAGCAGCGCGATGCGGCCTTCGTCGAGCGCGTTCTCGATGCTGGCGGTGTCGATCCGGCGGACCTCGCCGGTCAGCAGGTGATCGATGCCGCCGCGCACGCCGACCGGCCGCGCGGTGACCCAGTTGCCGCCGGCCACTTTCAGCCGGGCGCCGCCCATCGGCGTCGAGGCCAGACCGGTCGACAACCGCGCCTCGATGTCCATGCGCAGGATCCCGACCGCGGCCTTGACGCATTCCATGGTCGGCGCGTCGGTGATCCGCAGATCGCCAGAGAACTGCGGCGCCAGCTGCCGTGCGCTGAGCTGCGCTTCGATCTGCGGGCGCACGCCGTGCACCAGCACCAGCCGCACGCCGAGGCTGTGCAGCAGGGCCAGGTCGTGGATGAAACGCTCGAAATCCGGGCGCAGCGCGGCTTCGCCGCCGAAGGCGACCACGAAGGTCCGGCCGCTGTGGGTGTGCACGTAAGGCGCCGCGCTGCGCAGCGCGGCGACGAAGTCATCGGGATTCATGCGCGGATTATAGGCGGCGGGCCCGGCGACCCCGAGGCCGCTGGCGCACGCTGTCTCAGGCGATCCGGTAGGTCTCCAGCCAGGCGCGCAGTTCGTCATTGATCGGCGTCGGTCGGCGGCTTTCGGCGTCGATCTGCACCAGCAGCGATTCGGCGGTGCCGAAGCAGCGGTCGTTGGCGAACAGACCCTGACCGACGCGGTACGAGGTGCGGCCGATCTGCATCACGCCGGTGCCGACCATCACCTCGGCCGGCCAGTGCAGTTCCTCGATGAAGTTGACGACCAGCTGGCTGACCACGAACAGCCGGCCCAGCGCGCGGTTCTGCATCGTCACCTGGTTCATGAACATCGAGCGGCCGGTTTCGCAGTAGGCGGCGAAGGCCAGGTTGTTGACATGGCCGATCTGGTCGGTGTCGGACCAGCGCACCCGCTCGCGTTCGAAGTGGCGGTAATGGCTGTGGATACGCAGGGCCGGGTTGGCCGGATAGCCGGTCGGGGAGGCGGACATCGGGGCTGGTGGATCGTTGTGGTGTAGGGGAGCGAATGATAGGACGCGTCCGGCGGATGGCGGCCGGCCAGTGGGCGACACCGCGATAACGCCGGTAATCGGGTGACGGGATACCGGTCCATCCAGGCGGAGGGCACGCCGTTTCTGCGGCGCTGACGATGCCATTGTCGGCTGTCACAGTCGTGTGTAGGCTGTGACAGCTTCGTCAGCATCCCGATGGCGACATGCGACCTAGGGATGCGGCGGCGGATACGTGACGGCAGATCGCGATCCGGAACAAGAAATCCAAGATGGCCCGAGCCGTCGACCAGTCAACAGTGCGAGGGGAGACGCGGAGGAATGAAACCGGATCGGCCGAGTGTGTCCGCCACTGGCCCCTCGACAGGGCCGTCGACCGGTTCCGACCTGCCGCCGTGGGCCGCCACCCGAGCCGAACTGGGCGAAGTGCTGGTCGGCCTGGCCGACGTGCAGATGCGCTCCATCGTCACCACCCGCCTGGCGCCGGCGATCTACATGCTGTGCGTGGCCGGCGTCGCGGCGATCAACGTCTACCTGGCGGCGCTGGTGTTCGGCTACTCGCTGGTGCTGGGTCTGATCTGGCTGCTGCTGATCATGCCGGTGCTGTTCATTTCCGGTGTGGTGGTGGTGCGGGTGGCGCTGGAGGTGATCCTGTCGATCTTCCGCATCGTCGTGTACATGGAATCGCTGATGGATCATGTCGCGACCCTGAAGGGCCAGACCGAAACGATCATGGACCGCACTGAAATCATCGATCTGCCGCGCATCCAGTTCTGGAAGCCGCGTCGGCGGCGCGGCGACGGCAGCGGCGAGGGACGGGCATGAGGCGGCGGGTGCTGTTGCTGACGCTGGGTCTTTTGCCGCAGGTGGTCGCGGCGGATGGCTGGCTCGACGAACTGAGCTTCGACTGGAGCAACCGGGTGTCGGTTGGTGCCGCGCTGCGCATTGAGGCGCGCGACCCGAACCTGGTCGGCAAGTCGAACCTCGATCCGAATCTATGCGCCGCCGATGAATGCCTCAGCGTCAGCCCGGACCAGACCGGTCCGAACACGCGCTGGCTCAATGCGCCCGGCGCGCGCAACTCGGTCTACGACGAAGGCAACCTGAACTACGACCGGGGCGATTTCATTTCCTCGCCGGTCAAGTGGACGTCGCGGCTCAAGGTCAGCCGCGACAACCTGAAGTTCGAGGCCGGCGTGCTGCTGTTCTACGACTACGTCAACACCACGCTGAAGGAATACCACCCGAACCAGATCGTCACGCCCGGCACGCCGCCGGGCCAGGTGGTGCGCAACAAGCGCGACATCGACACCATCCACCAGATCGGCTACGGCGCGCAGCTGCTCGATGTCTACGTGCAGGACACCTTCGACATCAACGACCGGCCGATCGACATCTCCATCGGCCGCCAGCGGCTGGTCTGGGGCGAGGCCAGTTTCGCGACCCAGGGCAGCCTGAATTTCAACAATCCGCCGGACGTCAACAACCTGAGCCGGCCGGGCGGCACGCTGGACGAGGTCTACCGGCCGGCCGGCATGGTGATCGCGAAAGGGCCGATCGACGAGCGCCTGAGCTTCGAGGCCTTCTACCAGTTCGAGTGGCGGCCGGTCGGCATTCCGCCGCGCGGCTCCTACCTGTCATTTTTCAATGCCTCGAACCACCTGACAGCCAACGAGGGCATCATCGCGCCGTTCGCCAAGGCGCCCTACGACCCGCTGCAGATAGGCACTCCCGGCAACGACGTGCTGGCGCTGGTCAGCGAAACCAGCCTCACGCTGCGCCGCGGCGCCAACCGCAATCCGGACAACGGCGGCCAGTACGGACTGGCGCTGTACTGGCATCCGGACGACTGGCTCGGCGGCTCGGAACTGGGTCTGTACTACTCTCGCTACCACTCGCGGATTCCGACCGCCAGCGCCACCGCCTCAGATGCCAGCTGCGCCCGGCGCGAAGGCAATCCGGCCGGCATCGACGCGATCGACCTGACCAGCTTCATCGCCGCCTGCGGCGTGCCCGGTACCCACCAGCGCGAAGCGGTGCCGCTCGACACCGCGCAGTACTTCCTCGAATACCCGGAAGACATCCACCTGTTCGGTGCCAGCTTCTCGACTCTGATCGCGGGCGTCGCCGTGCGCGGCGAGTTCTCATTCCGGCCGAACCAGCCGGTGCAGGTCGATCTGGAAGACGTGCTGCTGGCTGCGCTGCAACCGGCATTGCCGCGCAACGACATTCCGCTGTTCACCACTGACAACACCGTGCAGGGCCTGGTGCTGGCGCTGCAGGACCCGACCAATGCGCTGTCGGTGCTGGCGGCCACTACCGGCAACCTGCAGGGCGCGATCGGAGCGCTGCAGGCGCTGGCCGGCGCACCGGGTGTGCTCGGCACCACGGTGCCGGGCTCGCGCACCGGCATTCCGGACTTCGTCACCGAGTACCGGGGCGGTGTGCCCGGCGAAGTGGCGCCGGGGGCCTACATCCGCGGCTACGAACGGCTGCAGGTGCAGCAGGCGTCGATCGGCCTGACGCGGATCTTCGGCAATACCGGCTTCCTCGGTACCAAGGACACCGCGCTGCTGCTGGAAGTGACGGAGATCTGGATTCCGAACCTGCCGTCGCGGGCGCGGCTGCAGTTCGAGGCGCCCGGCACCGACACCCATGCCGGCCCCGGCGTGGCCGACACCGGCAACGCGCTGCACATCAACCCGATCCGCAACACCGGCGGCTATGTCACGCCGTTCTCGTGGGGCTATCGCGCCGGCGCGCTGCTGCACTACGCCGATGTCGTCATGCCCGGCCTCGACGTCACACCGTTCCTGGTCTTCACCCACGATGTCGGCGGTGTGTCGCCGGGCCTGGCCGAGAACTTCCTGCGCGGCCGCAAGCTGGGCGTGGCCGACCTGCGCTTCAGCTACGGCGATGTCGACCTGAACCTGGTCGGCACCTTCTTCTTCGGGGGTGGACGCCGCAACACGCTGGCCGACCGCGACTTCGTCGCCGCCAGCATCGCCTACAAGTTCTGATCCGCGATCCTCATGAAAACCATCCTTGCTGCCATCGGCGTCATCGCCATCATCGGCGTCGCCGCCGGCGTGCTGGTCGGCGTCTGGGTGTTCCGCAACGTCGACGCCCGGCTGCTGCTGACCGACCAGCCAGCCAAGGTGATCATTCCCGAGCCGCTGCGGGTGTCGGCGAACGTGCTGAACAATCTGGAGATCGAACTCGACACCAGCATCACCACGACGGTGCCGATCGATCAGGTGATCACCATCCCGATCGCCGAGACGCTGAACGTGATGGCCGATTTCGACGGCGACGTGCCGATCAAGATCAACGTGCCGGTGAAGGACAAGATCGCCATCGACCAGGTGCTCGACATCGACACCGTGATCAAGGCCGAAATCCTCGGCGACAAGCACGATCTGCCGCTGCGCGGCCGCATTCCGGTGAAGGCGATCGTGCCGGTGAACCTCAACATTCCGGTCGATCAGCTGGTGCGGCTGAAGTTCAGGGCGCCGGTGCAGGCCAAGCTGCGGCAGGCGCTGACCGTGCCGCTGAAGGCCGACATTTCCACCACCATCCCGATCAAGAGCCAGATGTCGGTGCCGGTGAAGTCGGCGCTGGAGGCATCGATCAGGATTCCCGATCCGGCCGACATCGTGATCGTCGAATCCGACCTGCTGCTGCCGCTGCGCACCGTGGTGCTCGGCGCCACCGGCAATCCGCGTCCCGCCGCCGCGCCGGCCCCGGCGGCGCCGTGAAACGCCTGCTGATCGCCCTGGCCGGCGGGCTCGCCGCCGGTGGCCTGCTGGTAGGAGCCGGCCTGCTCGGCTTCTGGGTGCATTCGTGGCTGGTGGTCGGGCTGACGCTGACCGATCAGCCCGGCCTGATCACGCTGCCGCCGAAGTTCGTTGCCCAGGCCCGGGCCACCAACGACGTGACGATCAAGCTCGACGGCTTCATCGACGCCATCGTGCCGTTCAAGCAGACGCTGGATCTGCCGATCGAAGGCGACTACACCGCCGACATCAACCTCGACACCGTGGTGCCGCTGCGCTTCACCATCGAGTACAGCGGCGTGATTCCGGTCGATACCTTCGCCGACATCCAGGGCCGCACCGATTTCGTCTACCAGAACGTCAAGCGCCTGCGGAACGTTGCCTTCGCCGGCCGCGTGCCACTGCAGTTCGAGCAGCCGGTGAAGTTCGTGGTACCGATCGATACCCAGCTGCGGGTGAAGTTTCGCGGCCCGATCGGCCTGAAGCTGAACCAGACGATCAAGGCGCCGGTCGACACCGTGCTGCACACGCGGATCAAGGCGCAGCGCGAGGTCACCACGCCGATCCTGGCCCGCTTCGGGCTGGATGTGACATCACCGACACAGCCGATTCCGGTCATCATCCAGCATTCGGATTTGCGGCTGAAAGCCGACACCCTGCGCCTGTCCAAAGCCGCTGATCCGTCCCAACCGCAACGCAAGCAAGGCCCGGCCGGAGCGCCCGCACGATGAGCAAGAGCAAGAAGAATCCCAGCTTGTGGCAGCGAGCGCTGGAAGCGGTCGGCGAAGACCTGCAGGGCGATACGCCGCTGGCCAACCGGCTGCTGGCGAAGCTGCCGGGCGGGGCGATCGTCCAGGAACAGCTCGACCGCGTCGAGAAGCGCGTGCTCGGCGAGCTCAAGGCGCGTCTGGATCGACTGGACAGCGGCAGCCACGAGCAGACCTTGCAGGTGGTGGCGTTCTCGATGGAGGCCCAGACCGCGCATGCGCCGACGCGCGAACTGCGCGAGCCGGCCGAGATGCTGCGCGAGCTGCTGGCGATCTCCAGCGAGCAGACCAAGGAGCAGGCCGAGCTGGCCTACTACTCCAGCCTGATCCGGGCGCTGCTGCCGGATGAGGCACGAATCCTGTCGGCGGTGTCGGACGGCGGCACTTACCCGCTGGTGAATCTGGTGGCGCTGTCCAAGCTCGGCATCCAGACCCACGTGGTGCTGGAGAACACCTGCTCGGTCGGCCGCGCGGCCGGCGTGCAGCTGCCCGAGATGACGCGCGGCTACCTGCAGCGCCTGATGGCCGCCGGGCTGGTGGAAACCGGTCCCGAGGACTACGCGCTGACCACCAAGTACGAAATCCTGGAAACCGATGACGTGCTGCGCAAGCTGATCAACCAGATGAAGGCAGCTGGCCAGCGCAGCCAGATCAAACGCCGGGTGCTGAAGATTTCCGAGCTGGGCCGCAATCTCTGGGAAGCCTGCCGGATCACCGAAGACTGAGCGGCGGCTGCGGCCAAGCGGATCACAACAAATACGCGCGGGGAGAGAACGCAATGCAAAGCTGGGCACAGATCGTTGCCGATGTACAACTGAACTGGTGGCTGTACCTGTCGATGCCGTTCGTCGCGGCGCTGATCGGCTACGTGACCAAGATCGTCGCGATCAAGATGATGTTCCAGCCGATCGAGTTCATCGGCATCAAGCCGATCTTCGGCTGGCAAGGCATCGTGCCGCGCAAGGCGGCGACCATGGCGTCGATCGCCTGCGACACCATGACCTCGCGGCTGATCAAGCCGGAGGACATCTTCAACAAGCTCGATCCGGACCGCATCGCCCGGGAAATCGAAAAGCCGCTGCTGGCGGCCGTCGAGGACATCACCCGCGAAGTGGCGGCGGTCTACTCGCCGGGCCTGTGGGAAGCGGCGCCGGAGGCGGTCAAGCGGCTGATCATCGGCCGCATCCAGAACGAGGCGCCGAATATCGTCCGGGCCATCATGATCGACATCAAGCAGAACATCGATTCGGTGTTCGACCTGAAGGACATGGTGGTGTCCAACCTGCTGCGCGACAAGCCGCTGCTGAACCGGATCTTCCTCGAAGCCGGTAGCGGCGAGTTCAAGTTCATCCGCAACTCGGGCATCTACTTCGGCTTCATCATCGGCCTGGTCCAGGCCGTGACCTGGGCGGTGACCCAGAACCCGCTGGTGATGCCGCTGTTCGGTCTGTTCACCGGCTGGTTCACCGACTGGCTGGCGCTGAAGATGGTGTTCAACCCCAAGCATCCGACCAAATACTTCATGGGCCTCGTCGAATGGCAGGGTCTGTTCCTGAAGCGTCGTGCCGAAGTTTCGGCCGAATACGGGCGGCTGATCGCCAAGGAAATCGTCACGCCGCGCAACATCATCGATGCCGTGCTGAAGGGGCCGCTGTCGGACCGTCTGTTCAACATGGTCCAGAAGCAGGTGCAGAAGGTCGTCGACGAGCAGTCCGGCATCGCCAAGCCGTTCGTGGTGTTCGCGGTCGGCTCGACCAAGTACCAGGAGATGAAGCGCCTGGTGGCCGAGGAAATCATGAAGCGGCTGCCCGACACGCTGAAGCATATCGAAGCCTATGCCGGCGATGCGATGGCCATCGAGAACACGCTGGCGACCAAGATGACCGAACTGTCGGTGGAGGAGTTCGAAGGCCTGCTGCATCCGGCATTCGAGCAGGACGAGTGGATCCTGATCGCGGTCGGCGCCTCGCTCGGCTTCATCGTCGGCGAAATGCAGGTGTTCCTGATGGAGCATCTCGCCAAGAAGGCACCCGACGTGCAGGCGGCGCTGAGCCTGCTGATCTCGTGACCCGGCAGGGCTTGCTGGCGCGGGCCTGGCTGGCAGCCCTGGTTCTTGCGGCCGCGCCGGCGTCCGCAGCCCGCGATGAGGCCGCGCTGCGTGCATGCCTGCGCGCCAACCTGCCGTCGGCGGCGGTCTCGCAGGACATCGTCATCACTCAGACCGACGCCGGCGGGGCGGTCAAGCGCCTCAGCGGCCGCTGGTACTGGCAGCGCAGCGACAGCCGCCAGCGCGCGATGCTGAAGCTGTCCGCTCCCGAAGACCTGAACGGCGCTGCCTACCTGTTCATCCGCGACGGCGGCAAGGAAACCTTCTGGCTGTACCTGCCGAGCGTCGGCCAGGTGCGCAAGGTCGTTGGCGCAACGGTTGCCCAGTCGCTGTTCGGCAGCGGCCTGTCGGCATTCGACCTGAAGTTCCTGTTCAGCGGCCTGACCGGCGGGCAGGTCCGCTATCTCGGCAGCGATGGCCGTGGCGGTCGCAGCGGCGAGCGCTGGCGCTACCAGCCGCCGTCGGCGCCGGACATCCTCTACGACAAGGTCGAACTGGTGATCGACGATCTCTGGTGCCTGCCGACCCATGCCGACCTGTTCGGCGGCGTGCCGTGGAAGACGCTGGAGGTCGATCCGGCTTCGGTGTCGAAGCGCGACGGACGCTGGCAGGCGGGACGCGTACTGCTGACCGACCTTCGTGCCAGCAACCGTTCAGAGATCCGGCTCGGGACCGAGTTGGTCGTTGAATCATTCCCGGAAAGCCGGTTCGATCCGCGAAAATTCTATCGGCAGCCGTGAACTGAAAAAAATGCTGGCATCAGGCTTCAGGATGGGTATACTGTGCGCCCCGCAGGCATGGGATCAGGACGCAGACCAGCGCGAAGTTGCGTTGAAACTGTCGAAAAGATACCGGTGCAGCGGGGGCTGAGTTAAAGTTGCAGCAGCAAATGGTGGGCGTAGCTCAGTTGGTTAGAGCTCTGGATTGTGATTCCAGAGGTCGTGGGTTCGAGTCCCATCGTCCACCCCATTTTCGGCAAGTTGCGGGTCGCTAGCTCAATTGGTAGAGCAGCTGACTCTTAATNNCTTAATCAGTAGGTTCCCGGTTCGAGTCCGGGGCGACCCACCACCCGCACGTTTTCCGAGGTCCGAGATGGGCCGAGGAAGTCTGGAAAAGCCGCATCCCTTCATGGGTTTGCGGCTTTTTTTGTGCCTGCTCTGTCCGTCCGGGTTCGCCCCGAATCCGCTTTGCAGCCCTTCGTTCGAGGGGGCATCTCTGGGGGTATCCGGAGCGAGCGTGGGTCTCAGGTGTCATTCACCGATACAGCTGCACGCAACGCCGGGCAGTACGGGCCAACCTAAAAAAATTCAGTGCTGGTGGCGCTTCTACCTGTTGGTACAGCGCAGCGGATTGAAGCTGTGGCGCTGACCACATTTTTCCCAAGGCCGATACGGGCTGAGGAAACACAAGAAAGCCGAAATCCCGCACGGGAATGCGGCTTTTTTCTTTGTGTCCGGCTGCGGCTCCGTTTCAGCTGCTGCCGGATTGCTCGGTGGCCGTGGCCTTGATGGATTCGAGCGCTTTCCGCAGGCGCTCGGGATCGTACGGACGCTGGCTGTCGTCGACGGCGTCGAAGACCTCGCGGACCGGTTTCGCGAAGACCGTCTCCGGAAGCTGCGTTTCGGTCTGCAGATGGCTGCTCAAAGCGTCGAGTCCGTAGTAGACCTGTTTGGCCATCGTGAAATCGCCGGCCAGCTTGCCGCCGCCAGCGGTGGCAAGGGCGTTGATCAGCTTCAGCAGTTCGGCTTTGCCAAGGGGTTTGCCGCGCAGTTCGCCGAGCGCGGTGTCGGTCAGTTTGCGAAGGTCGGCGGCGGCGCTCCGGATCGCCGGAACCGACTGCCGCGAGCCTTCGTGCAACTGCTTCAGCGCGGCATCCCAGGCGCGCGACGAGGGCAGGTCGAGCGTGCGCAGGATCAACGACGACAGCACCAGGTTGGCGTCGGCGATACGAAGCTGGCCGGGGTCCTGGTGGCCGCCCAGTCCGGCGTTCCAGCGCGGCGGCCGCATCGCGTGATGGCACGAGGAGCATTCGAAGAACACCAGCTCCGGGGTCAGGCCGTTGGCGGTCATCCGCTCGCTGCTCAGGCCGTCGAGCAGGAACTGGCCGGACACCAGCTGACCCGTGGCCCACACGGTGCCGCTGGCGGCGAAGTTCTTGCGCTTGCGGTAGTCGGCGTCAACCTTGAAATGCGCCGGCTGGATCAGCGTGTTGAAGGCCAGCTCGAATTCCAGCGGCGGGTGGCCGGCGCCCATCATGCGGTGGTTGATCGGCTTGCTGGCCGAGCCGAGATGGCAGTCCAGGCACAGCTTGGCGCGCACGGTCGGGTCTTCCAGCGGAATCAGCCCCTGGGCGATGTTCTGGGCATGGCTGTTGCCCGAGACATGCGGCCCGAGCCAGTTCTTCGCGCCGCCGTGGCAGGCCTCGCAGCCGACGCCTTCGGACAGCGAGAAATGCGGTCCGCGCTGGGCTTCGGCAACGTAATCGGAATGGCAGGTCAGGCACTCGGCCGCCTTGCTGGCGTCCTTGATGCCGAGGTTGTCGGCGATCCGCCGGGCGGCCGGCTTGAGCAGCAGCTTGAAGGCGTTCTGGTGACCGTCCTTCTGCTGCCAGATGAAGTACTCGTCCTGGCGTACCGGCGAGTTGCTGATCGGCCGAGACGAGCCATGACAGGTGCTGCCCGCGCAGGTCGCGACACCGACGTGCTTGCTGCTGTCCGGATTGTCGGCGTCGGCGATGGCTGCGAGCAGCAGGACCAGGGCCAGCGTGGTGCGCGAGAACATCGTGGAGGTGCGTCGCGAAGGCCGAATGCCCATGTCTGGTCTGTCAAGAGTGCTGGTGCCGTGGAAGAATTGCCGGGTCGCCGCCGGGGCTTGAGAACCACCGCTCGGTTGGCGCATCAATTCTTGCCCAGGACCGGTCGGCGAAGCATGCGGTTGGCATGAGTTTCGCCGATAATGAAACCGCTGTACTGCGACTTCGCGCACAGCGCGTTCGCCTGCGCTACCACCGTCAAACCGGACACACGCCTTGCCCGCTTCGCGCATCCTGCTTCTGCCGATGCTGACGATCGCCGCGCGCCGCGCGCTCGCGCGGCTGGCTGGTCGTGGCCGGAGCCGCTGACGCCCGCATGTCCAACTGGTTCGGTCGCTGGTGGCGTGGAAAGGAATCCCGGCTGGAGATCGGCGGGGTCACCCATCCCGGCCTGGTGCGCGATCACAACGAGGACGCCTTCGCCACCTTCCCGGAGCAGGCCGTGGCGGTGGTGGCCGACGGCATGGGGGGGCTCTCGAAAGGCGAGATCGCCAGCGCGCTGGTGATCGACGCGGTGACCGATGCGATGCGCGACCAGCGCACGGCGGCCGAAGGATTGCTCGATGCCCACCAACGCCTCTGCGAGCTGCGGGCGGCGTCCGCCGGCGAGCGGATGGGATCGACGGCCGTTGCCATCACCGTGCACGGTCAGCAGGCGCGCATCGACTGGGTCGGCGACAGCCGCGCCTATCTGTGGCGTGACGGCGAGCTTCGGCAGATCACCCGTGATCACTCGTTCGTCGCGGAACTGCTGGAAGCCGGCGCGTTGACGGCCGAAGAGGCGGAGACGCATCCGAACCGCAACGCGCTGACCCGCGCGATCGGGGTGCAGGATGTCGCCACGTTGCAGGTGGATTCACTGGATCTCGCGCTGCGCGGCGGCGATCGCCTGCTTCTGTGCAGCGATGGCCTGTCCGGTTTCCTCAGCCACCAGCGCATCGCGGATTGCATGCGCAGCGCCAGCAACGCAACGGCCATGGCCGAAGAACTGGTCCGCCAGACGCTCAGCGGCACCGACGCCGCCGACAACGTCACGGCGGTCTGCATGGTGCTGCCGCCATGAGCACGCTTCCGGAAGGCACCGTCCTCGGCAAGTACCTGATCATTCGCCACCTCGGCTCCGGCGGCATGGCCGATGTCTACGAAGCCGAAGACAGCCGGCTTGGCCGGCGTGTGGCGCTGAAGGTGCTGCCGCCGGAACTGGCCCGAAACCCGCAGTTCATCCAGCGCTTCGAGAGCGAAGTCCGCAAGGCGGCGTCGCTGAACCACGGCGGCATCGTGCCGGTGTTCGACTTCGGCCTGGAGAACGGCACCCACTACTACTCGATGCGGCTGCTGACCCACGGCAGCCTGCGCAATCGCATCGACGACGGGCTCGGCGACCAGGAAGCCCTGTCGATCCTGCGCGACATGGCGGACGCGCTCGGCCACGCGCACAGCCGGCAGCCGCCGCTGGTCCACCGTGACGTCAAGCCCGAGAACATCCTGTTCGACGAACAGGGCCGTCCGTTGCTGACCGATTTCGGCATCGCCAAGGCGATGGACGGCAACCGCAACCTGACGGCAACCGGCGTGGCCATCGGCTCGGCGCTGTACATGAGCCCGGAGCAGGCGCGCGGCAAGAAGGATCTCGACGGCCGGGCCGACCTGTACAGCCTCGGCGCGCTGTTCTACGAAATGCTGATGAAGGTTCCGCCGTACGACGGCGAGGACCAGATCTCGATCATCTTCAAGCACGTCACCGAGCCGATTCCGCAGTTCCCGGAGCCGTACACGCAGTACCAGGACCTGCTCGACGCGATGATGGCCAAGAATCCGGCCCAACGCGTCGCCTCGGCCCGCGACCTGGTGGCGCTGATCGACCCCTTGCTGCCGCAGCGCCCGACGCGCGGCAACGCGGGCGCGCGCACGACCGGCCAGACGCAGGGAGTAGGCGCCGGCGCCATCAGCGGCTCGGTGGAGCTCGAGCGGATCGAGCGCGAGCGGGCAGCGGCGCGAGCGGCCGAGCAGCAGCGCCTGCGCGAAGAGCAGG
>FRDC01000649.1_pt1 | contig 50826 bp, 46 predicted proteins | sample 1106171 | NCBI WGS metagenome assembly FRDC01 (sample SAMEA3930566, study PRJEB13176) | freshwater metagenome | biome: Drinking water system; feature: drinking water; material: water | place: Singapore | collected 2014-12-20 | reverse complement strand
GGCCGCGCGGCAGCTGGGCATCGGCAGCAGCAGCGGCGGCGGCGGTCTGGCCGCCACCGCCCACCGCTGGCGCTATGCCTTCGTCAGCCAGCCGCTGGGCGAACCGGTGCTGACCCTGGGCCGCGACCTGCATTACGCCAGCGACGCCGGCCTCGGCAGCCGGGTCACGCTGGCATGGCAGGCCGGGCGGGCTGCCGCCGCACGGATCGCCGCGCGCTGACGCGCCGATCATTCAGCCAACGCTCATCTGGCGCGCGCCACTCTCGCCGCGCCTGATGACGCCCCCGCGCATCGGCATCGGCCCGATCGGGGCCACCACCGGACCCTTTGACGCGCAATGAACATCAAGACGCTGCTGACCACCGCCGCCTTCCTCGCTCCCGTGTCCGCCTTTGCGCAGGGCGGGCCGGGCGTCGACCTGTACGGCTTCGCCGGCCTCAACTTCCTCGAATACAACGATGGCTTCGAGAAGGTGAAGCCGGAAGGTGCCGATCTCGGCGTGCGCGGCAAGCTGTACCTCGGCGACACCGGTCTGTTCCTCGGCGGCGAATACACCTACTCGGATACCGATACCGACTTCGCCGGCTCGAAGCTGACCTACCAGTCGGACGAGTACCGGCTCGGCGGCGGCGTGCTGCTGCCGATGTCGCCGGTGTTCCGCCTCGGCGGCTACGGCCACTACGTCAACCAGCAGGTCGATACCCGCTTTGAAGGGCTGACCACCCGCGGCGAAGCCAGCGGCTTCGATGTCGGCGCGCTGTTCGAGTACGACGCCACGCCGGACATCCAGACCTACGGCCGCATCGGCTACATGAACCTGTCGCCGGAAGGCAGCAATGACGATCAGGACCGCGTCGATGGCGTCGACCTGCTGGCCGGCCTGAGCTTCCGCGTCAGCCATTCGCTGAGCCTGTTTGGCGAATACCGCTACACGCACCTGGAAAACGACTTCACCGAGCAGGACTACAACTCGGTGCGCGGCGGCGTCCGTCTGCGCTTCTGAGGCCCGGCGGGCGCCGGCTGACGTAAGCTCGGCGGCATCTCCCTGCCGAGGCGTCGCCGATGCCCGCCCTGCTCCCGCCGCGCGAACTTCGCCAGCGCTTCGTCGCCGAAGCCACCGCGAAGTTCGCGCGCAACGTGCCTGACTTCGTTCGCCTGCAGCAGCTGATCGCCGCCCGTGGCGGCCGCTTCGTCAACGACCACGGCGCGATCCGCACGGCCGACCCGCAGCTGGCCGCGCTGTTCGTGCGCGCCGCCCGCGTGCTCGGCCTGCACCGCGACCGCGACTACCTGTTCCCGGCCAAGCGCCTGCGCAGCTTCGACCTGCAGGTGCCGGGCGACGACGCGCAGGCGTTCAAGATCTTCGTCAGCGAGGTCGACCTGGCCGCATTCCCGCCGCCGGTGGCCGTGCTGATCCGCGACGACTGCGCCACCCAGGCCGCTGCCGTCGACCACACCGCGTTCATCGCGCAGATCGGCAAGGCCGAGGCCGCCGGCGGGCTCGCCGAGGCTGACGCGCGCGCGTTCATCCGGCATTTCTGCGAGGTTCTGATGACCCGCAGCGGCCCGCCGCTGAAGCGCGCCACGCTCGACTCTGTCGCGGCGGAATCCGGCGAAGCCGCCAGCGCGCTGGCGCTGGGCCCAGACTTCAATCACGTCACCGTCGATGTCACGGCGGCCGGTTTCGGCGGCATCGAAGCGATGGCGGCGGCGATGCAGGCCGCCGGTCTGGTGCTGCTGCCGGCGATCCAGGGCGCGCCCGGCAGCATGCTGCGACAGACCGCGACGATGGCGGCGACGATGGCGACGCCGGTGATCGAGGCTGATGGCCGCACCGGCAGCGCCAGCACCGAAAAGCAGTTCGTCGAGATCATCGAGCGCGGCCCGGCGCGCGACGCCGACGGCGCCGTGCTGTGGACCGACGACGGCCAGCCTCGCACCTACCGCCATTTCCTGGCCGCCAATGCCGAGCAGATCTTCGGCGCCGCCGCGACCCGCAGCCGCCCATCGCCAGGCGGCTGACCGCAGCCCTCGCCGCCGCCGACGCGGCAGCCGACAATCCGCCCCGATCCCGAATTTCTCCACCCGCCGATGACGATGACCGCGCCCAACCGCAGCCTGATGACCCCTTCGCCCAAGCTCCTGCTGTGGGAACTGCGCGCGGTGCCGGAACTGCTCGGCAGCTTCCTGCCGCGGCCGTTCGCCGCCGAGCCGGCGCGCGGCCAGGGTCAGCCGGTGATGGTGGTGCCCGGCTTCGCGGCCGACGATCTGGCCGTGGCGCTGCTGACCCGGCGGCTGAAGGCGCTTGGCTACCACGCGATCAGCTGGGGCCTGGGCCGCAACACCGGCAACCTCAAGAAGCTGCAGCCCCGGCTGGTCGAGCAGGTGCAGCGTTTGGCCGCCAGCCGGGGCGCGAAGGTCAAGCTGGTCGGCTGGAGCCTGGGCGGCGCGATGGCCCGCGACATCGCCCGCGAGTATCCGGAGATCGTCGATCAGGTGATCACGCTGGGCTCGCCGGTGATCGGCGGCGCCAAGTTCACCGCCGTCGGCCGCAGCTACCGGAAGAAAGGCATGGACCTGGACCGGATGGCGCAGGCCGCCGATGCCCGCGAAACCGCCAAGACCATTCCGGTGCCGGTCACCGCGCTGTACGACCGCCACGACGGCATCGTCAGCTGGGGTGCCTGCATCGATCGCCACAACCGCCACGTGCGGCACATCGAAGTGCGCTGCAGCCATCTCGGCATGGTCGTCGACCGCAGCGTGTTCGGCATCGTCGCCGAGACGCTGGCGCGGCCGTGAAGCTCCACACCGACTACACGCAGCGGGTGGTGATCGACACCACGGCGATGGCCTGGACGCCGTCGCCGCTACCGGGTGTGGACCGCAAGCCGCTGGATCGCGACGGCGGCGAAGTGGCGCGCGCCACGAGCCTCGTCCGCTACGCGCCGGGCTCCGCCTTCAGCGCCCACACGCACGGCGGCGGCGAGGAGTTCTACGTGCTTGATGGCGTCTTCGAGGACGAACATGGCGCCTACCCGGCCGGCACCTATGTGCGCAACCCGATCGGCAGCCGCCACATTCCGAAATCGACCTCCGGCTGCACGATCCTGGTCAAGCTCTGGCAGTTCGAGGCCGGCGACAGCGCGCAGTTGGCGATTGATACGAATGCAGCCGAATGGCAGCCCGGCCGGGTGCCGGGCCAGCGGGAAATCCCGCTGCATCAGTTCGGTGACGAGGTGGTGAAGCTGATCGACTTCGCGCCCGGCTGCCGCTCGCTGGCCCACACCCACGGCGGCGGCGAGGAAGTGCTGGTGCTGGCCGGAACGCTGTCCGACGAGTTCGGCGACTACCCTGCCGGCACCTGGTACCGCGTGCCGCCCGGCTCCTCGCACACGCCGTTTTCCCGCGACGGCTGCCGGATCTGGTTCAAGGCCGGGCACCTGCCGCCACGGGCCAAGCTGCCTCAGTAGTGGTAGCGCAGCTGCGCGATGAGCACGGCACCATCCATCAGCTTGTAGACGATCCGGTGCTCGGCCGTGATCCTCCGCGACCACCAGCCTTTCAGCGCATGTTTCAAGGGCTCGGGCTTGCCGATGCCGCTGTGAGGATTTCGCAGGATGTCCTTCAGCAACTCATGGATGCGCTCGACGATCTTCGGGTCTGTCGCCTGCCAGTGCAGGTAGTCCTCCCAGGCGCGGGGGGCGAACGTCAGGTTCACGTGCCCAGATCGATATCGCCGTTGACGCCCTGTCCACGCTCCAGCGCTTCAATCGATTCCAGCAGGCGCCGGGCATTCGCCGGGCTCTGCAGCAGGTAAGCGGTTTCCTCCAGCGCCGAATAATCCTCGAGCGACAGCATCACGACCGCCTGATCGCGGTTGCGGGTGATGATCACGGGCGCATGGCTTTCGCAGACCCGATCCATGGTCGCCGCCAGATTCTCGCGGGCGGCGGTATAGCTGATGGCGTTCATGACGTACAGATTGCTGTACAGGTCATGCTGGCGTCAAGCGCGGCCTCAAACCCCCAGCCGCTCCGCGATCAGCTCGATCCAGTGCTCCACCGGCCGCTGGGCATCGCTGGCCAGATGGGTCAGGCAGCCGATGTTGGCGGTGGCGATGCGGTTCGGCTGGCCGGCTTCGAGCGCGGCCAGCTTGTTGGCCTTGAGCGTCGCCGACAGCTGCGGCTGCAGGATCGAGTAGGTGCCGGCCGAGCCGCAGCAGAGATGGCCGTCGGCGACCACGGTGGTGCGAAAACCCGCCACCGTCAGCAGGCGTTCGACCTGGCCCTTGTTCTTCAGCCCGTGCTGCAGGGTGCAGGGCGAGTGGAAGGCGATCGCCTCCGGCCTGGCCGGCGTGCGCGCCAGCGCTGCATCGAAGGCGGCGGCTTCGCGGCTCAGCACGGTGGTCAGGTCGATCAGCGCCGCCGTGACCCGCTCGGCGCGCGCCGCGTAGGCCGGGTCGCCGTGCAGGTGGTGGGCGTATTCGGCAACGAAGCTGGCGCAGCCGGAAGCCGACACCACGATGCCTTCGGCGCCGGCATCGAGTGCGGCACAGAGCCGGTCGATCGCGATGCGGGCGGTATCGAGCCCTGCGGCTTGCGCGTTCAGGTGGTACTCGACCGCGCCGCAGCAGCCGATCGCGACCGGCACCGCGCTGATGCCGATCGCATCCAGCACGCGGGCGGCGGCGCTATCGATGTCCGGCGCCAACGAGGGCTGCACGCAGCCGCCCGCGATCACCAGCCGCCGCGCGTGGCGCGCCGATGGCCAGGCGCCAGCTGGGCGCGGCAGCGGCACCGTGTCCTTCAGCACCTTCGGCAGCAGCGGCCGGAACAGCCGGCCGAACCACAGCAGCAGCCCGAACAAGGCCGGCTTCGGCAGCACTCGGCGCAAGCCCCAGCGGATCAGCCGCTGCGGCGCGCTGCGCGGCACTTTCGCTTCGACGACCTCGCGGCCGATGTCGACCAGCCGGCCGTACTGCACGCCGCTCGGACAGGTCGACTCGCAGCTGCGGCAGGTCAGGCAGCGGTCAAGGTGGTCGCGAGTTTCCTCGGTGACCGGTGCGCCTTCGAGCACCGACTTGATCTGGTAGATGCGGCCGCGCGGGCCGTCCAGTTCGTCGCCGAGCAATTGATACGTCGGGCAGGTGGCGTTGCAGAAGCCGCAGTGCACGCAGGCGCGCAGGATGCGGTCGGCCTCCTGGCCCTGCGGCGTGTCGCGGATGAAGTCAGCGAGATTGGTCTGCATGGGACGACTCAGAGATCCGGGTACAAGCGGCCGCGATTGAGAATGCCGGCCGGGTCGAACGTCGCCTTCAGCCGCTGATGCAGGGCCATCACCGCAGCCGCTGGCGGCTGGAAGGTCGCCGGACGCGGCACGCCGCGATACACGGTGGCGTGGCCGCCATGACGCGCGGCCAGCGCACGAACGGTGTCGACCGGCAGCATCGTGCGCAGCCAGCGCTGACCACCGCCCCAGTCGATCAACTCGTCGATGCCGTCTGCGGCCAGCGGCGGCGCGGTCGGCCTGACGGCAAGCCGCCACAGCGGCGCTTCGCCAGCGAAGAACGCATGCGTGTGCTCACGGATCGAAGTCCAGAACGACGCGGCATCTGCCACGGGGTCACCGCCGAGCTTGGCCAGCGCAGCACTGACCGCTGCCGGGTTGCCGGCCAGCCGGACGGTCAGACGGCCGTCGCGATGCACAGCTCCCGCCAGCGGCAGCGGCTGTCCGGCGAGCCGGTTCATCGTCGCGATGGACTCCGCCGCACCGGATGCGAATACCCGCGTTTCATCCGCTTCCGGCCTTGGCAGAACCTTGAAGCTGACCTCGGTGATCAGTCCGAGCGTGCCCATCGCGCCGGCCTGCAAGCGAAAGGTGTCGAAGCCGGCGACGTTCTTCATCACCTGGCCGCCGAAGCGCAGGCTTTCGCCGCGTCCGTCGATCAGGCTGACGCCGAGCAGATAGTCGCGCACCGCGCCAGCATACGGTCTGCGCGGTCCCGACAGCCCGCTGGCGACGCAGCCGCCGACGGTCGCGGCACTGCCGAAATGCGGGGGCTCGAACGGCAGGCATTGGCCGGCAGCGGCAAGCGTGGCTTCGACGTCGGCCAGCGGCGTGCCGGCCTTGACCGTCAGCACCAGTTCGCTCGGGTCGTAGCTGATGACGCCGCTGTGTGCGCGGGTGTCGAGCACGTCACCCAGCAGCTCGCCGCCGAAGAAATCCTTGCTGCCGCTGCCGCGAATCCGCAGCGGCGTGCCGTTCGCGTGCGCGGCACGGAGGCGCGCCTGCGCCTCGTCGATGAAATCGCTCATGGCGCAGTCAGAAGCGCGGCAATTCGGGATGCGCGGTCTTGCCGGCGTGGACGTGCATGCGGCCCATTTCGGCGCAGCGATGCAGGCTGGGTACCGCCTTGCCGGGATTGAGCAGGCCTTTCGGATCGAACGCAGCCTTTACCGCGTGGAAGGTCGTCAGTTCGCGCGAATGGAACTGCGTGCACATCGCATCGATCTTCTCGACACCGACACCATGTTCACCAGTGATCGTGCCGCCAACCGCCACGCTGAGATCGAGAATCTTGTTCCCGAACGCTTCGGCCTTTTCGAGATCGCCGGGCTTGTTGGCGTCGTAGAAGATCAGCGGATGCAGGTTGCCGTCGCCGGCGTGGAAAACGTTGGCGCAGCGCAGGCCGAATTCATCGGAGAAGCCGGCGATCTGACGCAGCACATCGCCCAGATGGCGGCGCGGAATCGTGCCATCCATGCAGTAGTAGTCCGGCGTGATCCGGCCAACTGCCGGGAACGCGGCCTTGCGGCCGGCCCAGAGCTTGAGGCGCTCGGCTTCGTCTCGCGAGGTGCGCATCGAGGTCGCGCCACTGGCCTTGAGCACGGCTTCGATGCGCTCGATCTCGTTCGCCACTTCCTCGGGCGTGCCGTCGCTCTCCGCCAAGAGGATCGCTTCGGCATCGAGCGGATAGCCGGCACGCACGAAGTCCTCGACCGCTTCGATCGCCAGCTTGTCCATCATTTCGAGGCCGGCCGGGATGATGCCGGCGGCGATGATCGCGGCGACGCCCTGCCCCGCTTGCTCGACCGACGCGAACGAAGCCATCACCACGCGCGCCAGTTGCGGCCGCGGCAGCAGCTTGACGGTCACTTCGGTGACCACGCCGAGCAGGCCTTCGGAGCCGACCAGCAGCGCCATCAGGTCATAGCCCGGCACGTCCGGCGCTACGCCACCGAGTTCGATGACTTCGCCATCGGCCAGCGCCACGCGGGCCGCGACGACGTTGTGGACCGTCAGCCCGTACTTCAGGCAGTGCACGCCGCCGGAGTTCTCGGCGACATTGCCGCCAATCGAGCAGGCGATCTGGCTCGACGGGTCCGGCGCGTAGTACAGCGCGTGCGGCGCAGCGGCTTCGCTGATCGCGAGGTTGCGGACACCCGGCTGCACGCGCGCGGTGCGCGCCAGCGGATCGAGTTCGAGGATGCGGTTCAGCCGCGCCAGCGACAGCAGCACGCCGCCTTCCTCGGGCAGTGCACCGCCCGCAAGCCCGGTGCCATGACCGCGGGCGACAACCGGCACGCCGCGGGCGTTGCAGGCGCGCAGCACGGCGGCAACCTGCGCTTCATCATGCGGCAGCGCCACGCACAGCGGCAGCCGCCGGTACATCGACAGGCCATCGCATTCGTACGGCCGCATCTGTTCAACCGTGGTCAGCAGTGCGCCTTGCGGAAGCACCTCGGCCAGCGTGGAAAACAGGGCGGTGGTATCGATCGGCGGTGGCGTCGGAGCGTTCATGTCGGGAGTGTAACGGTGCCCTCCCGGATGCGGAATTGGTTTCCGGAAGCCGAAACGAACAAGGCCCGCGCTCGGCGGGCCTTGTCGTGACCGTGCTGCGAATCAACGGCCGTAGCGGCGATCGTCCCACCGATAATCGCGGCGATCGTCGCGGTCCCAGCGGCGGTCGCCGCGGTGATCGTCATAATCGTAATGAACCTTCTTGACCACGACGACCTTGCGAACGGGACGACGGTCATAGCGATCGTCATAACGGTTGTCGTACCGGTTGTCGTAGCCATAGCCGTAGCCGTACGGGTTCGGGCAATACGGACGTCCGGCCTGACTCGGCAGCGCGATGAGCAGGGTCGCGGTCGCCGTGATGGCCATCAGGGTTTTCTTCATCAGCGGAGTCTTCAGCATCGGGTCATCTCCTCGCCCAGTTCGGGCAGCGCGCAAGTCGGCTTGACCTGCACGGCGGAGATTGCACACCGCGCCTTGAATCAGGCCTGAACCATCCGGTTCACTTGCGATTCAGATCGGCGATTCGCTGCGCAACCCGTCATCGCCGCAGGCAACTGCAGCCGTCGCGCAAGGCTTGCGGAAGATCGAGCCGCTGCGTGGCGGATGTCGATGATTGCCGCGTGGGCGACTCGGGAACGCGGGCTAGGCCCTGCGCGCCGGACAGCTCGTCAAGTGATCATTGACCACGCCCACCGCCTGCAGATACGCGTAGACGATCGTCGAACCCACGAACTTGAAGCCGCGCTTGAGCAAGGCCTTGCTGATGCGGTCGGACAGTTCGGTTCGTGCCGGAATCTGGCTCATCTCGGTCCAGTGATTGACCACCGGCCGGCCGTCGACCTGCTTCCACAGCCAGGCGTCGAGACTGCCTTCGGCTTCGCACAGACGGAGATAGGCCTGCGCGTTGACGATCGCGGCATTGATCTTGAGACGGTTGCGGACGATGCCGGGGTCATTCATCAGCCGCTCGCGATCAGCGTCGGTGTAGGCGGCGAGCTTGCGGGCATCGAACTGATCGAAAGCTCGGCGATAACCGTCGCGCTTGGCGAGGATCGTCGACCAGCTCAAGCCAGCCTGGGCGCCTTCGAGAATCAGCATCTCGAACAGCAGGCGCTCATCGTGGACCGGGCGTCCCCACTCGGCATCGTGGTACGCGCGCTCGGCCGCCGTCTTCATCGCCCACGCACACGTCGTCATTGCCTGTCTCCCGCTCGCCGCCGAGCGAGCCGCACAAAAAAGCGGACATCGTCATTGCTGACGATGTCCGCCCAAACCCGCTTGCAATCGAAGTTAGACCGTACCGAGTCGCGCCAGCGCTGCCTGCGTCAGATAGCGGTTGTAGACGTCCTCGCCTTCTTCGGAGAACTTGCTCTGGTAGCCACCGTTGATCTGCTTCACCTGCGAGATGCGGCTCATCCGGTTGGCCTGCACGTCGTGGCTGTGCACGTAAACCCACGACCAGTCCGGCTTGCCGCCGGCATCCTTCAGTTCGGCCTTGTCGTTCTTGTACTGCGCGAACGTCGGTTCGAACGACTTCCAGATCTTGCCTTGGCGATCGTAGGTCACGTACGCGACGAACATGCCGTTGCGGACGTCGATCCAGATGCGCTTGCGGCCCACCGGTGAACGCGGATACCCGGTCGGCTCGGCCTCCAGCACGATGCACTCCGGAATCAGTTCGAACCAGGTGTCGAAGAACGTCTGGTTCTGCGGACCGCCGTGCACGCCGCGCTCCCAGTTCGGGTGGTAGCCACCACGCCAATTCGTGCCGCTGATGGCACCCATCATCGGCTGACGGCCGATGACCTTGTAGTTGCCCCAGGTCAGCATCGGGTCACCGGCAGCCCAGGCATCCGACAGGAAGATCGTGATGCCCGGAACCAGCGGCTCGAAGCGCTGGTTCGCCGGGAACTGACGCACGCGGCGGAACTGCGGCAGGTAGCCGTACAGGTCCGGGAACTTGCGCTGGTCGTAGTACCACGTGTTGAGGAACGAGGCACCGGCCTGTTCCTGCGGCGACGTGAAGAACACCGACTGCTGGCGCAGCAGATCGCTGCGGCCATTGAACACCTTGCCGTCGGTCCGCGCGGTGCAGTTCAGCTCGCACCACATGAAATCGTACTGATAGCCGAGGCGACCGTCCGGGCCGATGTCCCAGTCCTTGATCGCGTACTGCGAGTATGTGTGACGACCCCAGGCCAAGGTCAGGTTGGCGATCGCTTCTTCGCCGCTCTTCGGGTCCACGAACGGATTGCCGCCGATCCACGGATCGCCCTTGTCGGTCACGATGTTGCCGGTCTTGTCGAAGCGGGCCCGACCCTTGTTGCGCAGGGTTGCCTCGAAGTACGGCGCGTTGAACAGCTTGGTCACGTCACGCGTCGATTCGACGACCGTGATCTTGCGGCCTTGCGACTTGAGCTGCGTGTAGGTGATCGGATCGAACAGATCCTTCACCGCGTCGACGTTGGCCGACGTGATCTGGTCGCCCGGCTTGATCTTGCCCTTGGTATACGCCTCGATCGACAACAGCTCGTCCGGATAGGCCTTGCTGACGTTGTCGGCCGAGTTGGCGATCATCGGCCACAGCGGTGCCAGAACACCCGCGCCGGCACCGGTCGCCACTTTCTTCATCAATTCACGACGGCCGTAATCGTGATCGTATTTCTTGATACGCATCTTTCACTTCCTCCCTTGCACGCGGGTTTGACCATGTAAGCGCTGCGTGCCCGGTTTTGCTGCACACCGGGCCACTCGCCGTTCTAACATCCTCTGGCGGTTACGCCAAGATCGGACGCCCGGATTCAGCGGCTCGACAAACGGTCGTGAACGCGGCCGGCAGGCAACGCGACGAACTATCGCAGCGCAGCAAAATCACGCGCTGCGATGCCTGCGGCGACCCCTTCAGTGCCGGTGAAACGCGATGCGCTGGCCAAACGCCTGCGGCCGCAGCGCGCCGTCTCGGTAGACCAGCTTGCCGTTGACCCACGTGGCATCGATGCGGGCCTTGAAGCGGTGGCCGTCGAACGGCGACCAGCCGCACTTGTAGCGGATGCTTTCCGGCGTGACATCGGTCTTGCCGCTCGGATCGACGATCACGAGGTCGGCGTAGCCGCCTTCGCGCAGATAACCGCGATCGACGATGCCGAAGCGCTCGGCCGGCGCGTGGCAGGCGCGTTCGATCACGGTCTCGAGCGACAGCTCGCCGCGCTCGACCAGCTCCAGCAGCGCCAGCAGGCTGTGCTGCACCAGCGGCAGGCCGCTCGGTGCCTTGAAGTAGGTGTTGGCCTTTTCGGCCGCCGTGTGCGGCGCGTGATCGGTGGCGATGATGTCGATGACGCCGTCGCGCACCGCGGCCACCAGCGCTTCGCGATCGGCCAGCGTCTTGACCGACGGATTGCACTTCAGTTTCGAACCGAGATGCGGGTAGTAGCTTTCGTCGAAATACAGGTGATGGACGCAGGCCTCGACACTGATCTGCTTGGTCTTAACATCACCCTTGGCGAAGAAATGCAGTTCGCTGCCCGAGGTCAGGTGCAGCACATGCAGCCGCGTGCCGTGCTTCTTCGCCAGCCCCACGGCCAGCTCCGTCGACTTGTGGCAGGCCGCGGCGGAGCGGATGTAAGGATGCTCGGAAAACGGTACGTCCTCGCCGTACTTCGCACGCGCCGCATCCTCGGCAATCTTGATCATCGGCGTGTCTTCGCAGTGCGTGACGATCATCACCGGCGCGCGCTGGAAGATCTTGTCGAGCGTGTCCGGATTGTCGACCAGCATGTTGCCGGTCGACGCCCCCATGAAAATCTTGATCGCGCAGGCCTCACCGGGCTGCAGCGCTTCGAGCTCCGCGAGGTTGTCGTTCGTCGTGCCCATGTAGAACGCATGGTTCGCGAAGGTGCGGCCGGCGGCGATGCGGTACTTGTCGGCCAGCGCCTCGCGCGTGATCGTCTGCGGATTGACGTTCGGCATGTCGAAGAAGCTGGTCACGCCACCGGCCACCGCCGCCGCCGATTCGGTCGCCAGATCGCCCTTGGCGGTCAGACCCGGCTCGCGGAAATGCACCTGATCGTCGATCAGCCCAGGCAGCAGCAATCGACCCTTGGCATCGAACACTTCGACGCCCTTGGGCGCGGTGATCTTCGGCGCGATCTTGGCGATGCGCTCGCCATCGATCAGCAGATCGGCTTCGAAGCGGCGACCTTCGTTGATGAGGGTGGCGTTGGTGATGAGCATGGTTTCAGATTCGGGAGGTCAGCGGAAAACGCTCGGGGTGCCGGATCGACTCGACGGACAAATCCACGTCGAGCGCCGGCCAGTACAGGTGATCAGGTGACGGCCATTCAACGTCGGTGATCGCCGCGACGCTGGCGGCACGGAACCACGGGAAATCGTCGAACGGCAGGAACAGTTCCTCGTCGCCCAGCAGCAGCCAGATGCCGTGGCGCGAGATATTGGTGACTTCAGCCGTCGAAATGGCGTCTCCAGGGATTGCCGATCTCATCTGCGCGCTCCTCGATCATCTGCTGCACGTCCCTGATCGCCGTCGTCGACAGGCCGTGGTTGCGAGCCAATTCGATGCGAGGCTCCATCCAGAATTTAGCCTCGCCGTCATCGGCCTGCACGCGGACATGCATGCGCGGTTCCTCGCGCGAGAAAGAATAGAAACGGAAACCTTTCTGACGGAACAGCGTCGGACTCATGACTGAAGTCTAGCCGAGGTCCCCCCACAGGACTTGCAACGCCGCCAAGGTCGCCACCCCGGCCGTCTCGGTGCGCAGCACGCGCGGACCGAGGCCGATGCCGACGCAGCCGGCGCGGCGCGCGGCGGCGATTTCGGCGTCGGACAGCCCGCCTTCCGGGCCGATCAGCAGCGCTACGCGCTTCGACATCGGCAAGGACTTGAGCGAGACCGATTCGGTCGGTGCCAGCACCAGCCGCCGTGCATCGTCAGCCGGTGTCGCGAGCCAGTGATCGAGCTTGGTCACGGCGGCCACATCCGGCACCACCGTGCGCCCACTCTGTTCGCAGGCGGAGCTTGCAACCCCACGCCAGTGTTCGAGTTTCTTGTCCCAGCGCTCGGCATCAAGCTTGACCACGCTGCGCTCGGACAGCACCGGAACGATGCGCGTCACCCCCAGCTCGACCGCCTTCTGGATCGTGTAGTCCATGCGGTCGCCCTTCGACACGCACTGCACCAGGGTCACGTCGAGCGGTGATTCGCGCTGGCAGTCGTCGAAGCAGTCGATGCGCACCGTCACGTCGCGTCGACCGACGGCAGTGATCGTGGCGCCGTACTCGCCACCGTGGCCGTTGAACAGGGTCAGGGCTTCGCCCACGCGCATCCGCAGCACCTGCGCGACATGGCGCGCGGCGTCGTCGGGCAGATCAAGCGAGGTGCCGACTGCCAGCGGTGCGGCAACATGGATGCGGGTCATGGCGAGGCGGTGGGGGTTGTGTCGGGTGTGCTCGGGGCGGCCGGAGTCGCGGACGGCTCCAGCGCGGCGGAGCGGGCGGCGGCGCTGCCATCGGCCAGACGCTTTGCGGCGGCGAAGAACGCCGGCCAGGTCTTGCCGGAGCGGTCGTACAGCGACGCGAACCCCGGCAGCCACTGGTGATACAGACCGAACGGCAGCAGCTTGGCGTTGTTGATCTCGCCATCGATCCAGCCGTCGTAGCCGCGATAGCCCTGCCACGCGCCGTCACGCAGCGTGCGGTAGTCGGCCCGCAGTCGTTCGATCTCGGCCTGCTTGCGCGCGCGCATCTCCGGCGCCGGCAGGCCGCTTGCGTAGAGCGCCTTCAGCCGCTCGCGCAGTGCGAGGATCAGTTCGGCGAACTGATCGGCCCGCTCGCTGCGCGTGCCGTCGGCCGGCGGCATGCCGCGCGTCGCATGCCACTGGCGCAGGCCCTGCTGCTCGACGAACGTCGCGAAGCTTTCGTTGAACCGGGTGTCGCCCTTCAGGTACAGCTTCTGGTGCGCCAGTTCGTGGAAGATCGTGCCGACCAGTTCGTCGTCGTCCCAGCGCAGCATGGTGTTCAGCACCGGATCGTCGAACCAGCCGAGGGTCGAGTACGCGGGCACGTTGCCGACGTGAACCTCGTAGCCCTGTGCCTTCAATCGTTCCACTTCTGCCTTCGCGCGCGCACCGTCGTAGTAGCCGCGGTAGGCGACACAGCCGGCGATCGGAAAGCAGTGCTCGACCGCGTCCAGCGAGAACTCGGGGGTCGCGAACACGTTCTGCAGCACGTAAGGGCGGCCGAGGTCTGCATAGTCGGTATAGCTGCCGTTGCGCGGCAGTGCGAGCTGATCGGACGCGAACGCGCGCGCTTCCAGCGCCAGCTTCAGGCGTGCGCGCAGCCTGTCGTCCGTTGTCGGATCGGCCACCAGCGTCGCGATCGGCTGGCGCGCCGCGAGCAGCGCGTACTGACCTGTCGCAAGGTGCGCGTAGTAGTCGATCGTGCTGCAGCCGCTCAGACACACTGCAGCCCCCAGCATCAGCACCCGCCCTGCCAGCCGCCGTGCGATCACGGCTGCCGGGCCATCTCGAAGTACGAGCCCTCGATCAGCTGATCCTTCGTCACGCCGAGGGCGGCCAAGGTCGCATCGACGAACGCGCGCTCGGCTTCGGGATCGCCACCGTCCGGTACCACCGCTTCGATCTCGCCGAGCAGGCCGAGGCCGTCGACCTCGTCCAGATGCAGGCGCACGTTGCGGCACAGCAGCAGCGTGCGGCGCTTGCGCACTTCGGCCAGCACGCCGAGCGTGCCGGCGAGCAAAGTCCGCATCGCGGCCGGATCAGGCACCGGCACCATCTGGTATTCGCTGAGCTGCAGACCATCCCGCTCCACGCGGCCGTAGCCGATCAGGTAGCTGCGATGGTCTTCCTCGCGCAGCTTGAGCTTGCCGGTGGCGACGACGAAGAACGTGTCGCGCTGGCTCAGCACCGCTTCCGGGCGGTAGCCGATGGCGATGGCAGCCGCCTGCGCGGCCGCGTGGTCCGGCAAGCGGAATTTCGCTTCGAGATTGAGCATGCGGCGACCAGCACTCAGGCAGCGGCGGCGACGGTCACCGGCACGCCGTTCAGCGCGGCATTGCCGCAGACGGCATCGAGATACTGATCGTCCGTCAGGTCGTTCGGGCTGACACCGGCATGCGCCTCGGCGATGCCAAGCCGCGTGCCGGCGCGATCATGGCCCCATCCGTGCGGCAGGCTGACCACGCCCGGCATCATCGCGTCCGAGGCTTCGACCTCGACCTCGACCGCGCCGACCCGTGACGCGACGCGCACCTTGGCGCCGTCCTGCAGGCCGCGCGCGGCGAGATCGTCCGGGTGCATCAGCAGACGGTTGCGCACCGGGCCCTTCACCAGCCGCTGCGAGTTGTGCATCCACGAGTTGTTGCTGCGGACATGGCGTCGCCCGATCAGCGACAGGCCAGCCGCGCTCGACGCGATCGACACACCTTTGATTTCGTTCGCGAAATCGGCGAGCGCAGCGATCATCGCCGGCGGCGCGCACAGGATGAACTTGCCCGGCGTCTGCAGCCGCTGCGGCAGGCAGGGCTGCAGCGCACCGAGATCGACCCCGTGCGGGGCCGCCTTCAACGCGGCGAGCGACAGCTTCATCGGATGTTTTCGCAGGCCGCCGTACGGGCCGATCTGCAGACCCATGTCGATGACTTGATCCGGCCGCGGATGCGGCGTGCGCTTGGACCCAAGCCGCGCCGCGATGCGATCGCCGAGCGCTTCGAAGATTTCCCAGTCATGCCGGGCATCGGCCGGCCGCTCGAACAGCGGTGCGCTGTAGCGCGCGGTGTTGCGCACGGCGAACGCGTGGAAGATCAGATCGTAGTGATCGTGCTCGAGCGTGCAGGTCGGCGGCAGGATCACGTCGGCGTGGCGCGTGGTCTCGTTCAGGTAGAAATCGATCGAGACCATGAAATCGAGCGCGTCGAGCGCCCGGTCAAGCTGCGCGCCGTTCGGCGTGGACAGCACCGGGTTGCCGGCCACCGTGATCAGCGCCCGGACCTGCCCTTCGCCATTGGTCAGGATCTCCTCGGCCAGGGCGGCCACCGGCAACTCGCCACCGAACTCCGGCAGGCCACGCACGCGGCTCTGCCAGCGGCCGAAGCTGCCGGGTTTCGAGGTCGGGTTGTCGATCAGATCGACCGCCGGCCGGGTGAACAGCGCGCCGCCTTCGCGATCGAGATTGCCGGTGACGATGTTCAGCAATTGGATCAGCCACTGGCACAGGGTGCCGCGCACCTGCGTCGACACGCCCATGCGGCCGTAAGCCGCCGCGCGCGGCGCGGTGGCGAAAGCGCGGGCGATGCGCTCGATCGTCGGGATGTCGATGCCGCAGTGCGCCGACAGCGCGTCGAGATCGAGCGCGCCGATGTCGGCCATCGCCACTTCCAGCCCGTCCTCGAAGCCGGACAGGCGGCCGGGCTGCGCGAGGTTGTCGCGGTCGATGATCTTCAGCAGTGCCGCGAGGAACGCGGCATCGGTGCCCGGGCGGATGAACAGGTGCTCGTCGGCGACTTCCGCGGTTTCGGTCCGGCGCGGATCGAGCAGCACCAGCTTGCCGCCACGCGCCTGCAGCGCCTTCAGCCGCTTCGGAAACGCCGGCACCGTCATCAGGCTGCCGTTGGAAGCCATCGGGTTGGCGCCGAGCACCAGCAGGTAGTCGCAACGGTCGATGTCGGCGATCGGCACCAGCAACTGGTGGCCGTACATCCAGTACGCCAGCAACTGGTGCGGCAGCTGGTCGACCGAGGTCGCCGAGAACCGGTTCTTCGTGCGGATCGTGCCGAGGAAGCGCGGACCGTGGGTCAGGCCGCCGTAGTTGTGGACCGTCGGGTTGCCGAGGTAGTTGGCCACCGCGTCCGGGCCGTGCTGCTCGACGATGCCGCACAGTCGATCCGCCACGAGATCGAACGCGGCCTCCCAGCTCATCGGTTCCCAGCCCGACTCGGTGCGGCGGATCGGCTGCCGCAGGCGGTCCGGGTCCTCGTACAGGTCCTTCAGGGCGACGGCCTTCGGGCAGATGTGGCCCTGCGACAGTGGGTCGGCGTCGTCCGGGCGGATCGACAGGATCTCGTTCCCGCGCACGCGGATTTCGAGGCCGCAGATCGCTTCGCAGAGATTGCAGGCGCGGTGGTGAATGCGTTCGTCGGCGGGCGACACGCTAGCGGCTTCGGTCTGGTTCATGGGGGTCTCCTCTCGGCGGTCACCTTAGCGCGTCCGGTGCCGCCGCGGCCACGAAAAAGGCCACGTCGTCGCCGACGTGGCCTTGGTTTGAATCGGCGAGCGACCGGAGTCGCGTCGCCGCGTTGCCTACGGCGCCGGCAGCGCGCCGACCGTCACCACGGTGAACGACCCGATCGTCTCGCCAACCCGCACCTGCGCCGCTGCAGACTGGCCGAGGCCCAGCGGCGCGCGCAGCCGCAACACGATGCGATCGCCGGCACGCGCCGTGCCCGCCGCGCGGGTGAACGGGGCACCGTTCAGCGAGTACTCGGCGGACGCATCGGCATTGACGCTGCCGAGGGTGATCGGCACCGGCACGTTGATGCCGGTGACGAAGCCTTCGATGCTGGTCTGGCGGCTCAGCGGCAGCACGTTGCGGGCAATCGGGAACTCGATCGGGTTCGGCGTGGTGTCGGCACCGGTGGTCACCGCCCAAGTCGAAATGGTCGGGCCGATCGCGAGGTTGATGTTCAGCGTTGCGCCTGCCGCCTGCGCCGAGACGGTCCGAAGCCGGACCGTGTCTCCGGGAACCACCGTGCCGGCCGCCTGCGTGAACGCGCCACCGTTGATCGAGTACTCCGCCGAGCTGCTGCCGCCGACCGAGACCGGCGATGGCGCGGTGATGCCGCTGATCGTCACGCTGTTGCTGCTGACGGTGGTGCTGAACGGCGCGTTGGTCAGCGGCACGAACTGCACGGCATCCGGCGTGAAGTCGACGGCCGCCGCCAGCGCCAGCGGCGCCCGGACAAAGCCGAAGCCGGAGTCGAAATCCGGGCCCGGCGCCAGGATGTCTTCCGCCGTGCTGCGCATCGCGTCGTAGATTTGCGTGGCGGTGGCGAACGGCGCCTGCTGGCGCAGCAGCGCGGCGACGGCGGCGAGGTGCGGTGCCGCAGCCGACGTGCCGAAGAAATTGTTGGCGCGGCCATCGGTGTCCTGACACTGGACGATCGGACGCGCCGACGCCGGCACATTGAACACCTGCCCGAAGAAGCTGGTGTTCGCACCATCCGGGCCGACGGCGTCCGGCTTCTGGCGAATGATCGGCGTGGCCAGACGAACGCCATCCGGCGTGCGCAGGATCGGCGTGCCGCCGCGTGACGAGAAGGTTTCAAGAATCGTCGGCCCGCCGTAGCAGGCGTTCGTGTTGAAGAAGCCCGCCGCGCCGGACGAAAAGGCGCCGGCCGCCGCCGTGTGGCCGAGCGCCGTGGCGCTGTTGGTCGGGAACGCGAACGGGATCGTCGACGTGCCGTAGTTGACGTACTTCACGCGGCCCGGCACCGGGCCGGAGAAGACATCGATGACGACGAACAGCGTGCGGGCGACACCGGTGTTGTTGGTGTAGTTCAGGAACTCGAACGGATCGCCGCCGACGTTGTTGGCGGCGCTCAGCGCAACGATGCCGCCAGCCGCGTTCAGCAGGTAGATGTCGATGTCGCTCGCGGAGCCGGGCGCGCCCGGCGCAATCGACGCATACGGTTCGTCCCACTGCAGCGCGAGCGACAGGCGGGCCCCGTTGGGAATCGTGACCTGCTGACGGGTGACCTGATTCGGGCCGGGATCGAAATCGAACTGGATGCCGGTCGAGCCGGGATCGATGCGGGCACCGGTGGTCGACGAGCGCCACTCGGATTCCAGCGACTGCCGCGCCGTATTGCCGGCCGACGAGAAGTACGGCACGCCGCGCGCGAACGCGGCATCGACCGCCTGCGCCACGATGCCGTCCTGGAACGACGGTTCGGCGAAGTAGCGCACGTCGTCGACGACGACACGGGCACCGGCGTCGATCAAGGCACCGATGCCGTTGGCGAAGTCGGCCTGACCGTCGAACGCGGTGTAGAACGACTGGCGCGAACCGGGGGCGACGTCCGCGATCAACTGCACCATCGCACGGCCTTCGTCGGTGCCGCCAGTGCAGCCCGGCAATTCCTTCAGCACGTTGACCGGATCGAACTCGCCGGCGGCAACATCGGCCGCGGCGTCCGGCTGCGTGGTCAGGCAGCCGAAGCTGTCGGACAGCACGCCGACGGTGATGCCGGCACCGGTCGGGCCTTGGGCGGCGACAGGCGGCCGGATCAGCGGCGCACGCAGCGCGAAATCGCCCTGGCTGACGAAGGCGCCGCGATCGGTCTGGGCCAGCACCGGGCGCGCTTCCAGCAGTTCCGGCATCAGGTCCATCGCGCCGAGTGCCGACACCGGCAGGCGCGCGCTGAGCATGCGGCCGTAGATCGAAACCCGGCTGGCTCCGAGGGCTTCGAGCGCCGCCGCGAGCGCGGCCGGATCGCGCTTGGCAGTGATGTCGAGCGCGACCATCGGCTGGCTGCCGCGCGACGACAGCGACATCTGCGGAAACGCGGCCAGCAATTGCTGCGCGGTCATCAGCGGGTGCGCGGCGAGCATCGAGCGCAGGCCCAGCAGGTCGCCGCCGAGGCGGGAGTTCTTGTAGACCGACAGCGGCAGCGTCGCGCTTTCAACGATGGCGGCACTGGCCGGCTGGTCGAGCGACGGGCTGTCGAGCACGCTGCCGACATCCGATGCCACGACCGCACAGGCGAAACTGGCCGCGATGGCAGCGGCCCAACGAGTTCCGATCATGACTTCACTCCCGTAATGTTCGCGTCCCTGCGTCAACCCGTCCGATCCTGGCGGGCAGCGGTCCACTTGTCATCAGACTGTAAACGTCTGCCAAGCGCGAACGCACGCCGCGCTCCACCGGACTTGATTGCGATCATCGAGCGACCGTTCGTCGCCATGCCGACCGACTGACCCCATGCTTCCGAAGCCGCTGCGCCCCGCTGCCATCACGCTGGACCTAGACGACACGCTGTGGCCGATCGGCCCGACGATCCGCGCCGCCGAGGCGGTGGCCAACGCCTGGTTTGCCGAGCACGCGCCGTCCGTGCTCGTGCTGTGGCCGGAGGCCGAGCGGATGCGGCTGCGGCAGCAGCTCGTGGCCGCGCACCCGGCGCAGAAGCACGATCTGGCGTTCCTGCGGCGAATGATGTTCCGCGCGATGCTCGACGCCGCTGGCCATGATCCGGCTCGCGCCGACGAGGCCTTCGACCTGTTCATCGCCGAGCGCCAGCGCGTGAGCCTGTATCCGGGGGCACGCGACGCGCTGCAGCGGCTGGCGGCGCGCTACCCGATTGCAGCGGTGTCGAACGGCAATGCCGACCTGCAGACCATCGGATTGTCAGACCACTTCCGGTTTTCGCTGTCGGCCAGCGACTACGGCGCGGCGAAGCCCGATCCGGGCATCTTTCTCGCCGCCTGCGCTCGGCTCGGCCATGCGCCGGACACCGTGCTGCACATCGGCGACGACCCGGTGACCGACGTACTCGGCGCGCGGCGCGCCGGCTTGCTCGCCGGCTGGATCCAGCACGATATGGCGGCCTGGCCGCATGCCGAGGCGCATCCGGCGCATCAGCCGGATATCAGCGCGAAGGGCTTCGTCGAACTCGTCGACGCGCTGCTGGGCGACTGATTCGGCGACAGGCCGGCGATTGCGCCGGCCCCGCAGGCGCGACTCAGGCGGACTTCGCGACCGGCTTCGCCGCCTGCTTGTCGAGCCAGACGCCGAGGCCCTGCGCGTTCAGTTCGATGTCGAATTCGAGCCAGTCGCGGGCGACGTCGTCGGTCACCGGCGCGGTCATCGCGGCCAGTTCTTCGAGCGCGTGCAGCATCAGCGCTTCGCTCAGGCGCGCATGGCGCTCCGGGGCATCGGCCAGATGCAGCGCGATGCTCTGGTAGTTGGCGATGCCGCCGCGCAGGTCCGCCGCCAGTTGCGGCACGTTGCCGACGCGGCCGTAGTGGGTCAGGAACATGTACGCAGGATCGGTCGCCATGAAGCGGCCGATGGTCTTCAGCCAGGCCTCCGGCTCGAACTGCACCGGCGTCGTCGTCGGCAGCAGGTACGGGCCGTTCTGGCCATCGAACACGCGATACGACAGGCCGAAGGTGTCGCCGGTGAACCAGCCGCGGCTCTGGGCATCCCAGATCGCGTAGTGATGGCGGGCGTGGCCCGGCGCGTCGATAAACAGCAGTTCGCGGCCGTTGAAGTCGAGGCGGAAGTTGTCCTCCGCGACGATCACGCGGGACTCTTCGACCGGCACGATGTCGCCGTACATCACCTTCATCGCCTCCGGCCCGTAGACCGCGGTGGCGCCAGCGATCAGCGCGGTCGGATCAACCATGTGCCGCGCGCCGCGCGGGTGGATCACCAGCTTCGCGTTCGGGCAGTGCTGCATCAGCAGGCCGGCGCCGCCGGCATGATCGAGATGCACATGCGTCGGCATGATGTACGCGATCTGGTCGGTGCCGATGCCACGCTTCGCCAGCACCGCCAGCAGCCCCGGAATCGACAGCGACGTACCGCACTCGATGAACGCGTACTCGTTGCCGCTGCGCATCAGGTAACAGCAGGCGAGGCCGGCGCGCTGCTGTTCGGTATCGATGCAGGTGATGTTGTCGGGGTAGTTGATCGTGGCAGGCAGCATGGCAGCGATGGCGGCGTCGGCAAGCAAATGGGCTGCCATTGTAAAGGCTGAGGCCGCGCGGCCCGACTCGCATGAGCGTGCTGGTGGCGATCGCCGGACAAGCGTGGGGCGCGGTTTTGTCGATGGACCGATCAACACCCTCCGAGGCCAGACCGTGCGCAGGTCGGCCAAGCCCGGACCGGCCATCCGTGGCCGGTCATCGAAATCCGCTTCGAGCCGTGCGGTTTCTCCGGCCAAGCAATCAAGGCCATCCCTGGCGAGACGGTGCGCATGTCGGCTGAGCCCGGACCGGCCATCCGTGGCCGGTCATTGAAATCCGCTGCGAGCGTGCGGCTTCTCTGGCCAAGCGATCAAGGCCATCCCTGGCGAGACGGTGCGCATGTCGGCTGAGCCCGGACCGGCCATCCATGGCCGGTCATCGAAATCTGCTGCGAGCGTGCTCGCAGCAGATTTCAATCCTGGCGCCACTTGAACAGTGCAGCGCCCACGGTCAGATAAACCGCGCTCATCGCGCCCATCGCCACCAGCGGATAGCCGAGCTGCGACAGCCCCGCGCCATCGAGCATGATCGCTCGTGCGGCCGACAGCAGATGGGTCAGCGGCAGGAAGTCGGCGGCGATCTGCAGCGCGCGCGGCGATCCGTCCATCGAGAAGAACACCCCGCAGACCACCATCATCGGGGTCGAGATCACGTTCAGGATGCCGCCGGCCAGTTCCTCGCTCGACAGACGCGCCGACACCACCAGCCCCATCGCGATCATCGAGAACGCACCGAGCGCGACGACGATCAGCAGGTCCAGATAGCTGCCTTCCATGCGCAGGCCGAGCAGCATGCGGCAGGCGGCGAACACGAAGATGTTGACGATCAGGATCAGCGCCAGCCGCGACAAAAGCTGCGCCAGCAGGAACTCGAAGGCCCGCAGCGGGGTCGCGTTCAAACGCTTCAGATAGCCATTTTTCCGATAGCGGACAATGACATAGCCGATGCCGAACAGGCACGCGAACATCATGTTCATGCCGAGCACGCCCGGCGCCACCCAGTCGACATAGCGGATTTCGCGGCCGGTGGTCGCCTGACGGATCAGCGGCTCGCCACCGCTGCCGGCGATCAGCCGTTCCAGCAGTTGGCCTTTCGGCGACTGCTCGTTGACCCAGTACTGCGGCGGCTGGGACGTGAAGTCGATCAGCAGGTCGATGCGATGGCGCTGCACTTTCGGCAGCGCGATGTCACGGCTGTCCTCCCGATAGAACTGGACCTGCGGCGTGCCGAGGAACGGATGCAGGCTGGCATCGAGCCTGGCCTCGGCCGGTGCGATCACCGCGACCTTGAACAGCGGCTGGCCGGGGCCGGAGAACACGAACGCGAGCCCGATCACCATCAGGATCGGGAACACGAGGTTCCAGCCGAGCGACGAGCGATCGCGGACGAATTCGAGGCTGCGCGCCCACGTCGCGGCGGCGATCCTGCGGAGCGACCCGTTCATTCGCGCAGCCCCCGGCCAGTCAGCGCGATGAACAGGTCTTCGAGCGTGCGCGGGCGGATGCGCAACTGCGCCAGCGACACGCCGCCGGCGAGCAGGGCGGCAACCGCGCCATTGACGTCGGCAGTCTGGATTTCCACGGTTTCTCCCTTGGCCACTCCGGCAAGCCCGGTCGCGGCGATCTTGTGCGCCTCGGCCGCCGGCACTTCGAGCATCGAGTCATTGAAATGCTCGGCCAGCAGTTGGCTCGGCACGCCGCGCGCGATGATCTGCCCGGCATCGACGATGACGATCTCGTCGCACAGCAGATAGGCCTCTTCCATGTAGTGCGTGGTCAGCACGATGGTGCGGCCAGCGGCCTTGATATCGGTGACCAGATCCCAGAAGTTGCGCCGCGCCTGCGGATCGAGCCCGGTGGTCGGCTCGTCGAGAAACAGCAGTTCCGGATCGTTGACCAGCGCAATCGCCAGCAGCAGGCGCTGGCGCTGGCCGCCGCTGAGCTTCTTGCTGTCGCGATCGAGGAATTCCTCCAGCCGGCACAGCGCGATCAGCTCGTCGATCGGCCGCCGCACCGGATACAAGGCACTGAAAAAGCGCAGGTTTTCGATCACCGTCAGATGATCCTGCAGCGCCGTCGACTGGAACTGGATGCCGACGCGCTCGCGATAGCGCGGCCCGAGCGGCTCGCCGCGGTAGCGGATGCTGCCGGAAGTCGGCGTCAGCAGGCCTTCGCACATCTCGATCGTCGTGCTCTTGCCCGCACCATTCGGCCCGAGCAGCCCGAAGCAGGTGCCGGCGCGAACGTCGAAGCTCAGGCCGTTGACCGCCTTGACCTGCTTGAAATGCTTGACCAGATCGCGCACTTCGAGCACCGGCGCGCTGGTGATGAGGGTTTGCGAGTTCATGAGCGGAAGTCTGCCGCAAGGTGATGACGACTGTCGGTAAGGCGGATTTTCTGACGCGGATTTCCCATTGCGGTGCGGGCTGGCAGCACCCATCCTCAGGCCAACGACAAGAAGATTGAGGAGACACCAATGGGCCTGTTCCGCCGCCTGACGCCGCTGCTCGCCGCTGTCCTGCCGCTGACCGTTCACGCCGTCCCGGAAGGCCCGGCCTATCCGTCGCTGGCGTGGACCCTGCGCGAAACGGCGAATTACGCGCGTACCTTGCAGGCACCGACGGAACAGGCGAGCAACCCGCGTTTCGTCGCCCGTCTGGCTGCGCAAAGCAGCGCCAACGAATTGCAGTGGCTGCTGCGCGGCATTGCCGACCCAAGCTGGCTGTCGCGCACGTCCGGCAACACGCAGCTCACGCCGCTGTGCACCAGTGGCATCGGCCCCTGCGCCGGCGATCCGTTCCGCTATCCGGGGGTCGATCCGTTCTACGACACCGAAGGCGAGGTGACGCCGGTCGTCTTCTACGACCGCGGCTGCGCCCGGATTTCCGGCCGGGTCTGGAAGCCGCGCGGCCTGGCACCCGGCGTGCGCCTGCCCGGCGTCGTCATCGAGACCGGCTCGATCCAGGCGCCAGAGCCGCTGTACTGGTGGATGGCGCAGGCGCTGGTCCGCAACGGCTACGCGGTGATGACCTTCGATGTCCGCGGTCAGGGCCGATCCGATCGCTTGACGCCAGCCGGCGAGGCCGGCAGCAATGCCAATCCCGCCGTGTTCTGGACCGGTCTCGTCGACGCCATCGATTTCTTCCGCTCCAGCGTCGCCGTGCCGTATCCGCACAACCTCGCCTGCGCCGGCCAGTATCCGACGGCCGTCACCGCCGCCAATCCGATTGCCGACGTGATCGACGCCACCCGTCTCGGCCTTGCCGGGCATTCGCTCGGGGCCACCGGCGTCTCGGTGGTGCAGAGCTATGGCGCAGCAGGTGCCGATCCGTGGCCCGGCGTGCTGGATCGCGAAAACCCGGTCGATGTCGTTGTCGCCTGGGACACGCTGGCGACCAGCGATGGCAGCGGCGGCCGGCCGCGGATCGTCCCGAGAGTGCCGGCCATGGCCCAGACCAGCGAGTACGGCATCGCCGGTCTCGCCTTCATTCAGCCGCCGGCACCGGACAGCCACCTGCGCGCGTTCAACCAGTGGCGCGCCGCCGGGCAACCGGTCGTGGCGCTGACCATTCGCGGCAGCACGCATTTCGAATGGAGCCTGATCCCGACGTTCCCGGCCACCAGTTGGTGCCCCGATACCCGTGGCGGCCAGTGCAATGGCGGCTGGGGCCGGCCGCTGGCCGAGCACTATTCGCTGGCCTGGTTCGACCGCTGGCTGAAACGCCCCGGCGACCCCGGTGCCGACACCGCCGATGCCCGCCTGCTCGCCGACAGCGACTGGCGCGAGCGGTACAGCTTCTATTTCCGCTCCGCACGCAGCTTCGTGACGCGGGATGGCGTGTCGCAGGTTTGTGGCGATATTCGGGCGGGATGCTGAGGGCACAGCTCTCAACCCCGATGAAGCGACCGACCAGCGGATTCACCTACCCGGCTTGTCTCCGCGCGTGGTTGAAGCAACGACGGATCATCTCCCAGCAGGATTCAAACTCCTGCTCGGACCCAAATGAACGCCGTGGGAAAACATGAAACAGGTAGCCGTTTATCCTCACAACGATCAAGTCGGCTGACCTTCCGACAGCATGGACGCCGGACCATTTATGCAGGCCTTCATTGACGTCCGTGCTTTCGTGTAAGCCGTCCGGCCCTATTGTGTAAACGTGTCGGCCGAGAACGCCACTCTTTCCGGTCGCCGACATCAAGACGACGGGAATCACGGCGATAAACTCAAACAGCATGCTGCCGATTCCGAGCAACACGGCTCCGATGGCATAAAGCGCAATGTAAACGGGAGCATTGCGCGTCGTCTCAACTGCCGTATAAACGGCATAGGCAAACGAGGCCAGCGCCACAATCACTGCCATTAGCCAGTTGGCCCTGGAGCGGAACAGGAAGTAAAGATTGAGCCTGACCAGATCAGAACGGCGTATATCCGTAACTATCTGCATAAAAAATGCTGGTCAGTGGTTGCGTCTGCCCCGACCCGAACCCGCGGTGGAGCATCTCATAGGCGATCGAGTAAACGGTTTTCAGCCTTTCTTTCCGCCTTGCGCGCGCATGCGGACGAGTTCGATCAAGTCCTCGCGGCGGTAGATCGCGAGCTTCCGGTAGATGCGGGTGGTGTGATTGGCGACGGTCGAGACGGCGATGCCGTACTGGCGCGCGATCGATTTCAGCGTCTTGCCGTTGCCGAGGGCTCGGGCGATTTCCTGCTCGCGCGGCGACAGCGCGTCGAGCGGCAGCGGCTTGCGGGCGTAGATCAGGTAGAGCTGGCCGGAACGGGTGACGCGCAGGTGCAGCGGGCCCTGCACGAACTCGCCGCCTTCTTCGCCGAGCACGGCCTCCGGCAGTTCGAACGGCAGGTGCGTCAGCGCCTTGCCGTCGTCTTCGTCGAGCATTTCGCGAAAACGTTCGCTGGCGGCGAAGACGCTGCCTTCGGAATCGACCATCGCCGCCGAACCGCGGTTGGCGCGGCCCATGGCCTGCAGCCAGTCGTCACGGCGGATGAACTGGCGAAGCGCGAGCGCACCGGCTTCGACCAGATGCTCGGTCACCCGCTTCAGCATGTCGCCGGCGGGCGGCTTGCGCTCGGCGGCAAACTGCACCAGCACGGTGCTGATCACGGCGGTATCGCGGTGGCGGAACTGCATGGCAACAGCGGCCTGGCCACGAATCACCAGTTCAATGGTTGCGCCGTGCGAGGTATCGGGGAATGGCAGCGCGCTGAGCGCGGCGACGTTCACGTGCGCCTGCGGATGCTGGCTGAGTTCGCCGCCATCGGTGCCGGAGCCCCGCGTCCACCAAGCCATCGACGAAGCGCCGACCTTCTCGCAGACCCGGACCAGCGCCCGGCTCCGGAAATCCTGCCACTCGTCCTCGACCGCCGCGCGGTACAGGCCATGTATCAGTTCGTCGGTGAATTCCATCGTCGAGAAGATTCCCTTGGGCCGTTCGTCCAGCGGCGACGGCTGATGATTCGAAGCTGCATTCCGTTGAGTTTAGATGGATAGCGGGGATCGATGGCAAGCGCCCCCGCGCGTGGCTGCAGGCCCGCTATCGCAGCGCGCAAACCGCTGGTTCGCAAAACGCTTGGACCCGCTGTCGGGCGCCCGGCAGTCGCGATGATTGAGCGCTTGTTCGTCGATGATGCGCATCAATGCCCGACACTGCTGTCAGCGTGGCGCTGCGCAACCGGTCGCGCGCGTCAAAAGCCGCGGCGCGGCAGCGCGGACCGCCAGCTCAGACTGCCAGCTCAGACCGTCGGATCAGACCGTCGAGTCAGGCACGATCGGTGATCGGATAGCGCTCGATGCGGCGGATGGCGTAGGCGAACAGCAGCAGCATCGGCAGCAGCAGACCGATCAGCGCCGGCACCAGCGGCGCGATCACGGTCGCGACCGATCCCGGCCGGTAGATGAAGCGCGGAAAGGCGTCGTAATCCGCCAAGGTCAGCGGCTCGTTGGCGAGCACCCGGGCGTTGAAGTACTGCTGCCACTGCTGGTGGAAGGCATCGACCTGCACCGAGAAATCGGCATAGCGCTCGTCGCCGGTGCCGGCGATCGTGTTCAAGGCGTCCTGCATCAGAACCGCCGGCGACAGGAAGCGCAACCAGGCGATGGTGCTGCGCTGGCGCGCGATCTGGCGATCGTAGACCGCCATGGTCGACGCGATCTGCTCGGCCGCCAGCTGCACCGACAGCACGCGCTTGCGGGCCGCTTCGAAATCCTTGTCGCTGACTGCGCCGCCGTTGCGGTCGGTCTCGTGTTCCAGCGCGTACTTCGCAGCACCGGCATCGGCGGTTCGTGCCGAGTCGGTCTTGACCGCGCGCAAGGTATTGATCATTTCGGCCCGTGACGGCACCGGGAACGACAGGTTCACCGCCACGCTGCCGACCGTCGGCAGCACCAGCACCAGCACGATCCAGATGCTGACCAGCATCAGCGCGTTGTGCGCCGAGCCGCGGCCGAGCACGGTCACCGCCGCGGTCACCGCGAACCAGAAGCCGACGTAGGCCGTCACCAGCAGCAGCCAGCCACCGATCCGCACCGGGCCGTCCGCTTCCAGGATCGGCGCGCCGAGCAGCAGCAGCCCGCCGAGCACGAACACCACCAGCGGCACCAGCACCACGGCCGCGCGGTAGCTCAGCTTGGCCCACAGCAGCAGCGCCAGCCGCACCGGGTTCGACGCGGTCATCGCCAGCGTGCCCTGCTCGCGCTCGGCCGACAGCAGGTTGTACGACAGCGTGACGATCACCAGCGGCAGCAGGAACACGACGAAGAACGCCAGATCGAAACGGCCGGCCAGCAGATTGCCGGGATTCTCGATTTCCTCGTTCAGCGCGAAGGTTTCGCGGCTGTCGGCCGACACCAGCACGTACGGCGGGTTCAGGTCGCTCTGGCCGATCGCGGTGATCGCCAGCGGCGTCGCCGGCAGCGCGGCATAGGTCGCCGCGTGGCGCAGGCCGACCCACAGCGGATTGCGCGGGTTCTGGAACGCGCCGGTCGGGGTGAAACTGCCGGCGTTCATCTTGGTCAGCTTGTCGCGCTGCTCGTCGAGGCGCGTGCTTTCCTCCAGCCGGGCGCTGGCCAGCAGCGAGCCCTGACGATCACGCCAGGCCGCACCATTGAACAGGGCGTAGGCGACGGCAGCGAGCAGGATCACGGTGATCAACAGCACCAGCCGCTCGGCCCGGAACAGGCGGCGTTCAAGCGAGATCGCTTCGCGGAACAGGGACTGCCGGGGCAGGTCGGCAACGGTCATGGTCGAGGCGCTCATGTCGGCTGCAGCCGGCGAACGGCGGTGACGGCCAAGGCGGCGGCAGCGGCGGCCCAGATCAGCAGGATCAGCAGGCTCGACAACTGGCCCGGAACGACGTCCGCGGCCGACGGCGGCGTGTACTCGAACGGCTTGATGCTGGACCACAGTTCCGGGCCGGCCACGTAATCACTGCTGTCATTCGGCCGGTTCTTGATCATGTCGCCGGCCATCGCCTTCTGGATGCTGCGGCGGTACTGCTCGGCGGCAGCGGCAAAATGGTTCTGCTGCGCGATGTCGGTGCCGGCCATCGCCATCGACCACGGCTGCAGCGCCGTCAGCGGAAACAGCACGCCACCGAGCGCCCGAATCCGCTCCTGTTCCTGACAGATCGCCCACAGGCGACCGTAGTGCTCGTCGTAGATCCGGTAGCCGCGTTCGTCGTCCTCGTTCAGCGACAGCGCGCGGAAGTTCACCGGCAGGTCTTCGAGCCGGAAGACGCCGTACTGCTTCAGGACCGAATCGCGGAACTCGATGAAGGCCGGGTGGCTTTCGTCGTGGCCGAAGTTCGCGCGCTTGGCCTTGGTCAGCGCGGCCTGGAAGTCGAGCGCGCTCGGCGTCGGCGCCAGCCGCGCGGCGAGATCGGTGATTGCACGCGGCGCGACGAAGGCATTGGCCACCCAGAACGCCAGCAGCACGATCAGCGCCTTGCGCGAGCTGCCGCACAGCGCCGATACCGCAAGCGCCAGCAGCGCGAAACCGCCGAGGTAGATTGCGTAGCCAGCCAGCATCAGGCCGCTGCGACCGAGCGTGTCGACGGCGCTGAGGTGGTGGTCATCGATCACCAGCAACAGCAGCGTGCCAAGCAGGATCGGCGGGATCAGCAGCATTGCCAGCAGCGCGCCGAGCGCCAGCAGCTTGCCCGCCAGCAACTGCGACGGCCGGACGCCGACGCTCAGCAACTGCCGCAAGGTGCCGCGCTCGCGCTCGCCGGTGAAGGCGTTGAACGTCAGCAGCACGATCAGCAGCGGCGACAGCACCTGCCAGACGAAGCTGATCGACAGGTCTCCGAAGCGGCGCAGGCTGGTGGCATCACGCGCCGGCCGGAAGCGGAACTCGTTCTGCTTGTGCGCCTCCATCCAGACCGTGGCGCCGACATAGGGATTGATGCCGGGATCGAGAAACGACAGCGGGCTCGCCGGCTTGAACGCGTACTGGCCGAAATGCGCCGCCGAATGCGGGTTCTTCTCGCCCTGCCCCAGCCATTGCTGGTAGGTCTCGCTGCGTGCGGCGGCACGTTCGGCGTCCAGTTGCTCCTGCTGCTGCCAGCCGAGCAGCAGCGCCGTCAGCATCAGCAGCGCGATCAGTCCGCCGGCCCACTTCAGCCGGGCATCGCGCAGCAGTTCGGTCAGTTCCTTGCGGGCAATCGTCGGCACCACGCCGGCCGACGGCGGTGGCGACGACGCGTTCGGCGTGACGACTTCAACGGTCGCGCTCATGCCGCTTTCCGCCCGTACGACAGATCCAGATAGATGCGTTCCAGCTCGGCATGGCCGACGTTGTCGGTCTCGAACGTCGCCGCGAGCACGCCGCGTTGCATGATTCCGACGCGCGTCCCGGTCTGCTTGGCCAGAAACAGATCGTGCGTGGTCATCAGGATCGCCACGCCGCGCGCCTTCATCTGCTCCAGCAGCCGCGCAAACTCGTTGGCCGCCTGCGGATCGAGACCCGAGGTCGGTTCGTCGAGCAGCAGGGCCTTGGTGTTCTTGGCCATGGCGATGGCGATGCCGACCTTCTGCCGCATGCCCTTGGAATAGCCGGCGACGCGACGCGGCGCGGCATCCGGTGCCAGACCCGCCTGCACCAGCAGATCGAGCAATTCGGCCCGCGGACGCTTCTGGCCAAGCGCCAAGGTCGTGAAGTACTCGAGGTTCTCGATGCCGCTGAGGCTGCCGTACAGCATCACCGTTTCCGGGATGTAGGCGATGTGCCGCTTCGCCTCCAGCGGCTGGGCAACGACATCGATGCCATTGACCCGGATCTGCCCGGACGTCGGCTGGATGAAGTTCAGGAACAGATTGATCGTCGTGGTCTTGCCGGCACCGTTGCCGCCGAGCAGGCAGAAGATTTCACCGGGTTCGACGTTCAGATTCAGCGCGTTCAGCGCCAGATGGTCGCCGTAGCGTTTGGTCAGGTCAGTGGCTTGGAGCATGGCTGGATCATCCGGAGTGGGCGAGGCAGGTTATCGCTTACGAAACTTGTATTCTTCTTACAACTTGACGATAGCTCAGGCGCTCGGCCGTTGAATTGACCGCGATCAGTCGCAAGCCGTCGGTTCCGGCACTGATGCGGCTGGATCGGTGCGCGCCGGAACGCTCTGCAGTCGCGACCATCACCGACGGTCAACCGGGATCTGAGCAATCGCCTGCGGCGCAGATGCGGCACAGCGCCCGTTTTCGTACCCGCTGCGCCGGCTGATCTTGTGCTGCCTGGTCGCGCTTGACGCAACTCAATGGAATCCCGGAAGCGCTTCCGTACGTTAATGCGAAGTAAGACGTAATACATATTCATCATATTTCAGCAAAAGGGGCGGGTCGATGCTTGGGAGGAACGTCTGGTGGATGTCGGCAGTGCTGGTCGGCGGGTCGGCGTGGGCACAGGCCGAGCCTGAGTTGCCGGCGGCACCTGAAGCGCCGGCAGCGGCAGCCGCGACGGTCGCGACGCCGGCTACACCAGTCGCCGCCAGCAGCGAAGCCGATGCCGACAACCCGGTCGAACTGAAGGCGGTGGTGGTCACCGCCACTCGAACCAACGAACGTCGCGAGAACGTGCCGCAATCGATCGAAGTGGTCTCCGGTCGGGATCTGGACAACACCCAGTCCGACTTCTTGAGCGACGCCCTGAAGAAAAATGCCTCGCTGGACATCGCCGATTTTGGCGGCGGCAATGCCGGCTTCGGCATCCGCGGCGAGCGCGCTGCCTCTTTCAACCTGAACACCGGCGTGCTGTTTCTGGTCGACGGCCGACCGGCCGGTTCAACCTCCTTCGGCACGCAGTCGCGCGACGGCGTCGAGCGGATCGAAGTGCTGAAGGGCGCAGCGTCGTCGCTGTACGGCGGCTCCGCGCAATCCGGCGTCATCAACATCATCACCAAGCGCTCGCACGGCAAGCTTCGCGGCTTTGCCAGCGTCGGCGTCGGCAGTTTCAATGCGCTGGACGCCCAGATCGCGTACGGCGGCGGCATCGGCTACGGCATCGATTTCGACGTCGGCTTCTCGAATCGCGCCGCTCACGATGATTTCACCACCGGCGGCGGTCGCCGCGTGTTCAACACCGAGTACGGCTACAACAGTGGCCGCGTTCGCCTCGGTGCCGATGTCGGCGACCGCTGGCGGATCGACGGCAGCTTCGACTACTACATCAGCAACGATGTCGGCGCGCCGGGCGCCACCACCTTCGACGACGGCAGCGGCGTCACCCGTCGCGAGGAAGACCGCTTTGCCGGCGATCTGACCATCCGCGGCGATCTTGGCGCGCATGCCGTGCAGATCAAGTACTACCGCACCAGCGAGTACACCGAGCGGCTGCGGATTCCGCCGGTCACGCCGGTGGTGCGTGGACAGTCGACCACCGACCTCGGCTATCAGGGCATCCAGGCGCAGGATGCTTGGACGATCCTGCCGTGGTGGAAGGCCGTCATCGGTGGCGAGTTCGAGGATTACAACGTGATCTCGACCACGACCAATGTCGCCGGCGCCTTGATCGGACCAAGCCGTCCGGTCGAAAACCGCAACACGACGGCTGGTTATGTGGAGAACATCTTCGATTTCTTCGACGAGCGCCTGATCATCAATGGCGGCGTTCGCTACGACTACCTGATCACCTCGACCCGCGCCACGCCGCTGCGACCGGACCTGACGCCGGGCCAGGCCACGTTCAATGAAGTGAATCCGCGTGGCGGTATTGTCTGGAAGTTCCTGCCGGCGTTCCGTCTGCATGGCAACGCCGGTCGCGCCTTCATTGCGCCAGCCGCCAACCAGTCCGCCGCGCTCAGCGAAGTCGTGGTCGGACGCCAGACCCGCATCCGGCGTGGCAATCCCAACCTGTCGCCGAGTTCAAGCCTGAGCTACGACTTCGGCATCGGCTTCGATAAGGGCCCGTATTCGGCCGATCTCACCTATTTCGCCAGCGATTTCAAGGACGCGATCATCGATGTGATCACGCTGGAAACGCCGACGCTGCGCATTACCGATGTGCAGAACGCCAACACCTCCAAGGCAAGCGGACTCGAAGGCCAACTGTCGATCGACATCGGCAGCTGGCTGGGCCAGCGGCGCAACGGCCTGACGCTGTCCGGCAGTTTCCAGCGCCTGTTCAAGGCCCGCGAATACCTCACGACCGGTCCGCGTCAGGTGCTGGACGTCGCCCGCTTTCAGGGCAATCTTGCGCTCGACTACGACAACGGCGGCGTGTTCTACGGCCGCGTGCTCGCCCGCTATCGCGGCGATCGCGAAACCCGCGACAACACCAACGGCCTGATCTTCACCGGTGGTCGCGGCGGCAACTTCGATTCGCCGGAAATCGTGGTCGTCGATCTGTCGGCGAATGCCCGGCTGACCCGGGTCGACACGCTGCGCGTGCAGATCAGCAACCTGTTCGATCGCGATTACTTCGATGCCACGGACTTCAATCGTCCCGGCCGCGCGCTGTACGCGTTCTATCGCCGCAGTTTCTGACACGGCCCTAACCGCTTTTCGAGAGACCTGCCATGAATCCTCGCAATCGTTGGATGGTGATCGTCAGTCTCGCGCTGGGTGCGCTGCTTGGCTTGCAGCCGGCAGCAGCCAATGCGGACCGGCTGCCAGTCTTGCCGTATGCCGCGGCCGGTCTCAGCCGACCGGAAGCGGCCGCGATCCTGCTCGATCGCTTCGCGCATGGCGCCCGGCCGGGCGAGGTCGCACTGGTGGCCGCACAGGGTCCGGAGCACTGGCTGCAGCTGCAGCTGCGCGGCACCCTTCCGGAACCGGCGCTGAACGAACAGCTGAAGCGCTTTCCGGCAGCGACGCTGGATCTGCCGGGCTTTGCCGCACGCTATCCGTCAGGCTCGATGGTCTACGCCCATGCCCGGCGGTTCTACGACCTGCTGCCGCCGCTGAACACGCCGTTCGACGACGAGTGGCGGCGTCGCAAGGTCGATCTGTTCCGCGCCCAGCAGGGGTTCATCGAAGACAAGTATCTGTACGACGAACTCGCCGGCCAGAAAGTGGTGCGCGCGGTGTACGCGGAGAACCAACTGGTCGAGGTGCTGACCGACTTCTGGCAGAACCATTTCTATGTCTCGTCGCGCACACCGCGATCGCGATTGTGGGTGATCCTGCATGAGCGGGATGCCATTCGCCCGAACGTGCTGGGGCGTTTCGAAACGATGCTGCGCGCCAGCACTCAGCATCCGGGAATGATCGAGTACCTCGACAACGCGCGGTCGGCACTCCCTACTGACGACAACACGCTGATGCATCAGCGCATCGCAGCACTTCGTCGCACGTCGGACAGGTCGGCGTCAGAGGCGGTGATCGCAGAAGCACAGCGAGAGCTCGCGGCGCTGGAAGCGGAAGAACAACTGGTCATCGACAAGAAGTTCCGGCCGCGCGCAGGCATCAACGAGAACTTTGCGCGCGAGCTGATGGAACTGCACACGATGGGTGTCGATGGCGGCCAGAGCCAGCAGGATGTGGTGAATGTCGCGCGGGCATTCACCGGCTGGGCCGTGATGCCGCAGGGGCCGACGCCGCAGTGGTTCGCGACCGGCCTGACGGCGTCGTCGAAGTTCGGCTTCGTGCAGGACGGAGCCTTCCTGTTCCGGGCCGATTGGCATGACGCCCTGCCGAAAACCATCCTCGGTACACGCTTTCCGGCCGGTGCCGGCAAGGAAGAAGGCGATCGCGTGCTGACGCTGCTGGCGCGCCATCCGTCGACCGCAGGCTTCATCGCCCGCAAGCTCGCCACGCGCTTTGTCGCCGATGAACCGTCCGATGCCCTCGTCGACCATCTGGCCACGGTATTCCGCAAGACCGATGGCGACCTGACGGCAATGGTGCGGGCCATCGCCGAATCGCCGGAGTTCTGGCTGGCAGCGAAGCAGCGCAGCAAGGTCAAGTCGCCGATCCATCTCGTGGCCAGCGCGCTGCGCGCCACCCATGCGGAGATCGACGACACCCGGCCGCTGGTCGAGTGGATCGCACGCATGGGGCAGCCGCTTTACCGCTATCTGGCGCCAACCGGATTTCCGGATCGCGGCAACTTCTGGATCAGTTCCGGCACCCTGCTGACGCGCACGCAGTTCGCGCTGACGCTGGGTGCTCAGCGCATTGCCGGCATCCGCTTCTCGCCGGAAACACTGTTCGCGCCGCAACCGCCGGAAACCCTCGGGGTGGCGCTGGACGTGGCCACGCAATCGGTGCTGCCGGCGCGCGACAACCGCGAAACCATCGACGGCCTGATGCCGGTGGTCACGGCACCAACGTTTTCGGCGGCACCCGGCAGTGCTGTGCTGGCCGCGCTGGACACGGCGGCGCGCACGCTGGCACCACGCGATCTCGACGATGCCGCGGTCGCCGCCGAGTCGGCCGGCATGGCCGCGATGGCTGCCAATCCCGGCATGCTCGCCGAGGCACCGGCATCTCCCCCGGTCGTCCCGCCGCTGGGCGATCCGGCATTTGACGGCGCTCGCGGCTACAGCCCGATCGCGCCCGCGCCGTCGTACGGAGCCGCGCCGCTGCCGGTCATCGGCACCGTACCGGATGATCCTGTGGCTCGGATGATCGGCCTGATCATCGCCAGCCCGCAGTTCCAGGTTCGCTGAATTCCCGTTTCCTCACTGATGGCTGCGCGGCTGCCGGAGATCGTCATGATGCATCGCAGAACCCTGTTGCAATCCGGATTGGCGCTGGCGCTCGGCAGCAGCCTGTCGACCGGGCCGATGACGGCGCGAGCCGACAGCCCGACGCCGGCCGCGCCATCGGCCGGCGCGCGCCGGAAGGTGCTGGTCATGGTCTTCATCCGGGGCGGCATGGATGGCCTGATGGCGGTTCAGCCCTACACCGATAGCCGTCTGACCGCACTGCGCCCCAAGCTGATGCTGCCGGCACCGGATTCCAGCGAAAGCCGGAAGCTGATCGAACTCAGCGACGGCTACGGACTGCATCCCGGCCTGGCGCCGCTGGCGCCGTTCTATGCCGATGGACGACTGGCGATCATCCACGGCGTCGGCAACCCTTATGTCACGCGTTCTCACTTCGATGCAGAGCAATACTGCGAATCCGGCACGCCGGGCTTGAAGGGTACGGCGACCGGATGGCTGGCCCGCGCGCTGATCGCGACCCGCCGTCCTGACGAGTCGCCGTTCCGCGCGGTATCGCTGACCGAATCGACGCCGCGCAGCCTGTACGGCAACTACCCGGCGCTGGCCACGCTGGATCCGGGCGAGTTCAGCGGCACCGGCGCCGGCGCGCTGGCCGCACTGCAGGGCACCGGGCTGGAAGCTCTGTACGCCAACAATCGCAATGCGCTGCTGCGTGCCACCGGGGCCAGCAACGCTGCAGCCGCGGCCTTGCTCAGCAAGGCCGATTACGCATCCCTGCTGTCACCGCTGGCGGCGAAGTACCCGCGCGAATCCGGCGAACGTGCCACCAAGGAATCGAACTTCGCCGGCAGCATGCGGCGCATCGCCCAGCTGATTCGCGCCGATGTCGGTCTGGAAGTCGCGTTCGCGGAATCCCGAGGCGCCTGGGACACGCACTCCACCGCGTTTGCCCCGAATTCGTTCCAGCTCATGTCCAGCGACCTGTCGCGCACCTTGGCCACCTTCTGGGAAGACCTCGGCGAGCGGCAGGACGATGTCACCGTGATCGCCATGACCGAGTTCGGTCGCACGGTGCAGCAGAACGGGTCGGCGGGTACCGACCACGGCCGTGCTTCGGCCATGTTCGTGCTGGGCCATCAGGTCAATGGCGGCAAGGTGTACGGCCGGCTGCCGGAACGCTTCGAGCTGGATGCGCTGGAAGATCAGCGCGACGTCCCGGTCACCACGGATTTCCGCGCCGTGCTGTCGTCCGTGGCCGGCCCGGTCCTGGGCTTCGATGACCGCGCCGGCGTGTTCCCGGGCTGGTCCGGTTCCGGGTTGCCGCTGCTGAAGGCCTGATCCGCGACTGCGAGGTGACGCCCGCCGGCAGCAGTGGCGGCAGCAGCGCGGGACGATCAGGCATGCTGCGCGGCTGGCCCCGCCCGCTGGCAGCCCGACTTGCCGATGACCGATCTCTTTGCCTCCCTGCACGCCGCGCTGACGGCTTTGCCGCCGCTGCCCGGCTGCTTCAATCCGTGGCGCGACGGCAATGACGACGATTCGGCCGACAACGGTCCGGAAGCGCGTCGGAGGCGACTGGCGGCGCATGCGGCGCGGCCGATCCGGCTGGTGCTGATCGGCGAAGCGGCCGGCTACCAGGGCTGCCGCGTGTCAGGCATGGCGTTCACCTCGGAAGCGCTGCTGATCGATGGCAGCATTCCGGGCCTGGCGGCTACACCGCGCCTGTCGACCCGCGCAAAGCCGTGGAGCGAGCCTTCCGCGCGCGTCGTCTGGCGCACGCTGTACGAGCAGCGTCTCGCCGAATCGACCTTCCTGTGGAATGCGTTTCCGCTGCACCCGCATGAACCCGGCAAGCCGCTGAGCAACCGCACGCCGACCCGCACCGAACTCGCCGCCGGCGAGCCGGTGCTGCGCGCTTTGCGCAACGCGCTGCCGGATGCCGTGCTGGCGGCCGTCGGCAACAAGGCGGCGGAAGCACTGACCCGGCTCGGCTATGCGCACACGGCGCTGCGGCACCCGGCCTACGGTGGCGTGCCGGAATTCGTGGCGGGAGTCGAGGCCTTGGCGCAGGGCCTCAACGCGAAACCGCAGGCAATCAGCCGAGCTTCTTCAGCCCGCGCGAAATCGCCAGGCCGAGCACGGTCTTGACCACCGAGCCGGCCAGCGGCAGCGCCGAATCGAACTCGATGTGCCAGGTGACCTGCGAGCGGTCGTTCGGCAGCGCGCGGAACGTCAGCCGGCCGTGGTGGCGCTTCAGCGGCCAGCCGCCGCGGCTGATCTTGTAGTCGATCGACTTGTTCGCGACGAGCGCGATCACCGTTTCCTCGATCGCCAGCGGCTTGACGCCGATCCGGCGGATCGAGCCGATGCCGTTGACGCCCGGTTTGCCATCGCGGATGCGGCTGACCGGAATGCCGAACACCGTGCTCAGGCGGTTGTGGTCGGCCAGCGCCTCGAAGATATCCGCCACCGGGCGGGAGAAGTCCTGAACGATTTCGAGATGCTGCATGGCGAGTCCTGGGCAGTGAATGGAGAACGGTAATCCCGCCCCACCGCATCAAGTCCGGCGATGACGGGCGTTTGTCGCGGCCGCGAGCGTACATCGCGAGGTGCCAACAATGCCGATTACTCGTTGACTGACGTGTTCAGGCTGCCGTCAGTAGGACCCTGCTAGGCAGTCTTGACCAGCCCGTCATCGCGTGTGCTCGGCAACCGTTCAGGTAGTCTTCCGCTACCGCTCATCTGCCTCGCCGACCATTCGTTCGACATGCGCAAGCTCTACTCCGGACTTTCCCGCAGCGACGCCACCGTTCAGGTGCAGGTCTGGCTGGAACCGGCTGCCGGCCGCGGCGTGATCAACCTGACCGCGTTCCGCGCGCAGGCGGAGATCGCCAACGAGCGTCATCCGATCGCGCGTGACGACGATCGCGGGCTGACCGAACTGGTGCCATCGCTGCTGGCCCGCTTCGATCAGCAGATCAAGGCACGCACGCTGCCGCTGATTCACTGACACATCGCGCATCCCCGCGCTTGATCGGACGGGCCTGCCGATCGGACGCCCGGCAACGACCGCCATCCATCGTCACGTTGACCACTCGATAAAAAGAAAGGCTCAGGGGCCCGCCGGAGGAAGCCCTCTCGTTGAGAGAGGGCGACCGGTCGATGCCTCCCCTGCCACGGCTGACGCGCGGCATCGCTTGCGCCATCCCCTATCATTCGCGCCTTCGCGGCAGCCGCCGCGGCCACGCAGCGGATGCCATGCAGATTGCCCTCGCGCCGATGGAAGGTCTCGTCGACGACGTGCTGCGCACGCTGCTCACCGAAATCGGCGGCATCGACTGGTGCGTGGCCGAGTTCATCCGCATCAACCAGCATCTGCTGCCGCCAGCGAGCTTCTACAAGCTTGCACCGGAGCTGAAAGCCGGCTCGAAGACGCCGTCCGGCACGCCGATGCGGGTCCAGCTGCTCGGCTCCGATACGCAGTGCATCGCCGACAACGCCGCGCTGGCCTGCACGCTCGGCGCGCCGGTCATCGATCTGAACTTCGGCTGCCCGGCGAAGACCGTGAACCAGTCGCGCGGCGGTGCGGTGCTGCTGAAGGAGCCGGAGTTGCTGCACGACATCGTGCGCACCGTGCGCCGCACGATTCCGCCGAAGATTCCGGTCACCGCGAAGATGCGGCTCGGCTTCGACAACACCGACAACGCACTGGTCTGCGCGCAGGCGCTGGCCGATGGTGGTGCTGCGTCGCTGGTCGTGCATGCGCGGACCAAGACCGATGGCTACCAGCCGCCGGCGTACTGGGAATGGATCGCCCGGATCGATGACGTGGTCGACGTGCCGGTGTACGCCAATGGCGAGATCTGGAGCGTGGCCGACTGGCGCCGCTGCCGCGCCATCAGCGGCGTCGACGACGTGATGCTCGGCCGGGGCGTCATCGCCCGTCCCGACCTTGCGCGCCAGATCGCGGCCGTGCGCGACGGCCGCGACATCGCGCCGATGGGCTGGGCCGAGGTCCTGCCGATGGTCCGCCGCTACTGGGCCATGCAATGCGACAAGCCACTGTCCGCCAAGTACGCGCCGGGCATGCTGAAGCAATGGCTGGTCTGGGTCGGCCGCAGCTACGGGGAAGCGCAGCGGCTGTTCGTTGATGTGCGGACCTTGACCGACTGCGACCGCATCACGGAGCGTCTGGCCGCCGAGCCGGAACCGGCGTCCGACGCGATCGCATCGTAGGTCCGGATTCCTCCGGCGGCGACACGCTTACGGCGCGGTTGCCGCCGGCTTCGCGCGCGACTTTCGAACGGCCTTGGCCTTTCGCGCCTGCGATCGCGCCGCCAGCCACGCGGCGGCCGGTTCCCAGACTTCCACCGGTGCTTGGCTGCCGAGTATCACGCCCATGTGGCCGCCGGCCGCCAGTCGATATTCCTTGTCGGCCGTCGGCAGGATGTCGATGATCCGCCGCGCGATCGACGGCGCGACGATGGTGTCCTTGCGGCCGGCGAAGACCAGCGCCGAGGCCGTGATCGCCGACAGATCGGCCACGCGGTCGTCGATGCGGATGCGGCCCTTCGCCAGTTCGTTGTCGATCGCGACCTTGACCACCATGTCGCGGACGACGCCGCCCGGGTAGATCAGCATCTTGTTCAGGTAGTTCGACGTGGTGCTGTGCGCCTCGACGAACTCGCGATCCCACAGCCGCGTCATCAGATCCCAATACGTCGTGATGCTGGCGACCGGGTTGGTCATCTTGAAGCCGAGCGCCAGCAGCCAGCCGGGAATCGTCAGCTTCAGCGGGTCGACCGCCGCGAGCCGGAAATCGCTGTAGCGGCGAATGAAGCGTGCCGGCGCATCGAGCGCCCCGGCGATGCCGGCCACGACGCCGCCACCTCGGAGGTCGATCGGGCTGGCCACCGTCACCAGATTGCGGAGGTGCCGGTCCTGCGTCAGCCCGGCGTGCATCAGGCTCAGCAGCCCGCCCATGCACCAGCCGAGCAGCGACAGGTCGCGCGAGCCCGAATCCTCGCGGATTGCCGACAGCGCCTCGCTCATCATGTGGTCGGCGTAGTCGGCCAGACCGAGCGAGGCGTGCTGCGGCGTCGGCCGGCCCCAGTCGATCAGGTAGACCTTGAAGCCGCGCGCCGCCATATGCCGGGCCAGCGAGCGATGCGGCATCAGGTCGAAGGTATCGGCCGTGACGCCGAGCGGCGGCACCAGCACCAGCGGCACGGCATGTTGCGTGCGCAGCACCGGCAGCTCGCGGCCGTCCGGCAGGGTGATCGTCGGCTCGTCCGGCGGGCCATACAGGCGCACCGACATCAGGTCGCCATCGTGGATCAGCTTGAACCAGGTCTTGCCGGACTGGATCAGACGATCGCGCCGGAACAGCCAGTCAACCGTGTTGACGACGCCATCGAGCACCCTGCCGTTCAGTTGCAGCAGGCCGCGCCGAGGGGCGTCCGGCAAGTCAGGCAGATCAGCCATGCGCGAAACGACCCTGACCGGTGGCCTTGTCCATGAAACGCTTCATCATGCGCAAGTAAACCCCCTGCTGGAAATGCAGGACATGATTGCCCGGAAACCAGTGCAACTGTGAGCCGGCCCAGTGGTCGTGCAGCAGCTTGACGAAGCTCGGCGCGGTGAAGCGATCGCCGGCGCCGCCGATCACCAGCAGGCGGCTCGGATCGATCAGCGGCTGCCAGGTCAACGGGCTGTGCAGCGCCATGCCGTGGCGCATCTCGGTGATGTCGAAACCATCGCGCCATTTCAAGAGCCGCAGCGCGGTGCCGATCGGCTGCCACTGCAGCGCCATGTCGATCGGCACCACCAGCGGCGAATTCGGAATGGCGAAGCTCAGGCGCTCGTCGACCGACGCGGTCAGCGCCGTCAGATAGCCGCCGAGGCTCAAGCCGGAGATGCCGACGCTCGGCGCGCCGGCATCGAACAGGTGATCGATGAAGATGCGGATGTCGTGCACCGCGTGCAGCATCGCCTCGTTCGCATGCGCCATGCCGCCGGCGAAGTAGCCGTAGCCGCTGAACGGGTGCCAGCTTTCGGCACGCGGCCCGTGGAACGGCAGGGTCACCATCAGGATGTCGTAGCCATGCTTCCACAGCCACGGCAGCGCGAAGCCGAGGCTGTTCACGCGGTAACTGTCGAGGGTATAGCCGTGCAGCCAGATCAAGGTCGGCCGCGCGCGGTCGCCGTGGTGCAGGTGCAGCGCCCGCGCCGTCCGGTTGCGGGTGGACTTGCCGTAAGCCGCCCGCAGCGCCGGATTCAGCGGCTCGAACGGACTTTCGAACGACCATTGCCGGCACGGAATGCCGGACGGCCGATAGTCGAACCAGCCGGGCTTCGATTCATCGATCGGCACCAGACCGGCCGGCCGCTGGAAGATCGTGGCGCGGTCGGCCTCGTCCGCATGCCGGTGATACCAGCGCAGCCGCTCGCGCTCGCGGGCGACACCCGACCGCGCGAGGTAGCCCGGCGTCATTGCGCCGGTCACGAGCGTGCCGAGGCCGGTGCGCAGCAGCCGATCGAGCCCAGCCGATCCGCGAACCTTCAGCCGGTTCTCGCGATCGACCGCCGTCGGCTCGACATGGCGGTAGTAGTCATGCGGCAGGGATTCCCACCAGCGTGCGTTGGTGCTCATCCCTGCCTCATGGTGTCCTGCGGGTTGCTTACAGCGTGCGCGCGATCAGTTCCTTCATGATCTCGTTGGTGCCGCCGTAGATGCGCTGCGCGCGGGCATCGATCCAGGCGCGGGCGATCGGATACTCCAGCATGTAGCCGTAGCCGCCGTGCAGCTGCAGGCACTCATCGATCACCTTGCCCATCAGGTCGGACGCCCAGTACTTCGCGGTCGCGGCGTCGTCGACACCGAGCTTCTTGTTCAGCACCAGCTCGATGCAGCGGTCGATGTAGACGCGGCCGATCGCCAGCTCCGCCTTCATCTCGGCGAGCTTGAAGCGGGTGTTCTGGAAGCTGGCCACGGTCTTGCCGAAGACCTTGCGGTTGCGCGTGTATTCCAGCGTGTGCTTCAGCGCGGCTTCGGCGCCGGCGATCGAGGTGATCGCGATCATCAGGCGTTCCCAGGCCAGTTCCTGCATCAGCATCACGAAGCCCATGCCCTCGCGGCCGAGCAGGTTCTTCTTCGGCACGCGCACGTCCTTGAAGAACAGTTCGCAGGTGTCCTGCGCCTTCATGCCGATCTTGTTCAGCGGCTTGCCCTTGGTGAAGCCCTCGCGGGTGGCTTCGACCATGATCAGCGAGATGTCCTTCGAGCCTTCGCCGGTGTTGCCGGTCTTGGCGACGACGATCGCCATGTCCGACAGATACCCGTTGGTGATGAAGATCTTTGAGCCGTTGATGATGTAGTCATCGCCATCGGCCACGGCGGTGGTCTTGACCGCCTGCAGGTCGGAACCGGTGCCCGGCTCGGTCATCGCGATGGCGGTCACCACCTCGCCGCTCGCCATCTTCGGCAGCCATTCGAGCTTCTGCTCCTTGGTGCCGAAGTTGTTGATGTAATGCGCGACGATGTCCGAATGCAGCGAGAAACCAGTGCCGGAATCGCCGGAGTAGGACTGCTCTTCCATCAGGATGACGCTGTACAGACGATCGCCGCCGGCGCCGCCGAACTCTTCCGGAATCGCCGTGCACAGGAAGCCGAGTTCGCCGGCGCGGTTCCACAGCTTGCGCTCGACGTGCTGCTGCTTGTCCCACTCTTCGCGGTGCGGCACGACTTCATCGGCGTAGAAGCGGGCGACGCTCTTGCGGAAATCGTCGTGTTCGGCAGAAAACAGGGTACGAGGGATCATCACGGGCTCCGGCCAAGCAGGCCAATCAGGGAAATTCGGCTGCAACTCCAGCCCGCGCCAGACGCCGCGGCGGGGTAATCGAAGTTACATACAGTCTGGACTGTTTTATATGAAGTCACAGCCTCCGCAGCCTGTCAACGCCGCGCCTGCTGCGCTGCGACAAGCCTTTATCCCATCAAGGAATTTGCCGACCCGCCCCGCAACCCCATTAATTGCACTAATTGGGGTCAGATACACATTAATTGCGCGGGTCAGCCTGCCGGCGTTGCCGCCACCGCCCAGATCTCGCCATTGCGGTTCTGGACGATCAGCGCCAGCCGCGCGCCGCGTTCGTCGCCGCGCAGTGTCTCGTTGACCGTCATCGGCTGGTTGTCCCAGCGGCCGATCGCGCGGATCGAGCGCACGACGTTGGTGTAGACGATGCGCCGACCGGAGTTCTCGCCACGCTGGATGTCGGTCGCTTCCTCCGGATCGAAGCTGACCAGATAGACCTCGCCACCCGCGTCCTTCTGCGCCGTGGTGCCGACGCTGACCTTGACCGACGCGCCATTGCGGACGATCGCCGACGCCACCGAACGCAGCTCGCGCTTGACCGTCTCGATGCCGCCTTCCACGCGTCCGCGCTGCGAGCCGACGACCGCGGCCTGCCCGTCGATCACCAGCTGCGGCGTGTACATCTGGAAGCCGCGGCGCTGCGAATAGACCTGCTGGCGCGCGGTGAACTGCGGGCTGGCGAACGGATCGGCCCAGCCGAGGTAATCCCAGTAGTCGACATGGAAGCCGAGTGCCAGCACATCGCCGCGCCCACCCAGATCACGCAGCACGGCATCCGCCGCCGGGCACGACGAACAGCCTTGGGACGTGAACAGTTCGAGCAGGATCGGCCGCGCCGCCGGTGCGGCATCGGCCGCCGTCGCGGCGTTGGCGCCGAACAGCGATCCGGCCGCCATCAGCAGGCTGCCGGTGCGCAGGAACAGGCGGCGGGGAAGGTTCGAGGACATGGCGGCAGCTCCGGACAAGGCATGGCGCAGCACGAACGCTGCACGATGTGATGAAGCTTAGGCGTGCGTCCGCCGAGCGACGATGCTCGAACGTCCGGATTTTGCGCTGCAAGCGTTGCCGCGGCGCGACGGCGCGCCAGCCATGCAGACGCCCTACTTGCCGCCCTTCAGCGCGTCGGCCAGCGCCGAGCCCAGCGAACCGAGCGGCGCGGCCGGCTTCATCGGCTTGCTGCTGCGCCGATCCGGCGCCCGCTCGCTGCCGCGCGTACCGGACACCGGGGCAGCCGAGCCATCATCCTTCTTCATCGAAAGCTGGATGCGCTGGCGCTTCAGGTCGACATCGACCACCCGCACCTTGACGATCTGCCCGGCCTTCACGACCTGGTGCGGGTCCTTCACGAAGCGGTCGGACAGCTGCGACACGTGCACCAGACCATCCTGATGCACGCCGATGTCGACGAACGCGCCGAACGCCGCGACGTTGGTCACCGTGCCTTCGAGGATCATGCCGGGCTTCAGGTCGGCCACTTCGTTGATGCCGTCGGCAAAGGTCGCGGTCTTGAACTCCGGACGCGGATCGCGGCCAGGCTTTTCCAGCTCGCCGAGGATGTCCTGCACCGTCGGCAAGCCGAATCGATCGTCGACGAACTGCCGCGGATTGAGCTTCTTCAGCGCGGCGCTGTCGCCCATCACCGCACGCAGGTCACGGCCGCAGGCGGCGACGATGCGCCGCGCCACGTCGTAGGCTTCCGGATGCACCGACGAGGCATCCAGCGGCTCGTCGCCGTCGCGGATGCGCAGGAAGCCGGCGCACTGCTCGAACGTCTTCGGGCCGAGCCGGCTGACCTCAAGCAGCGCCTTGCGCGTGCGGAACGCGCCATGGCTGTCACGGTGGAAGACGATGCCCTCGGCCAGCGAGCGGCTCAGGCCGGAAACCCGCGACAGCAGCGGCGCAGACGCCGTGTTCAGATCGACCCCGACGGCATTCACCGCGTCCTCAACCACGGCATCGAGCTGCTTCGCGAGCCGGAACTGGTCGACATCGTGCTGGTACTGGCCCACGCCGATCGACTTCGGATCGATCTTCACCAGCTCCGCCAGCGGGTCCTGCAGACGGCGGGCGATCGACACGGCACCGCGCAGCGACACATCCAGATTCGGGAACTCGTTCGCCGCCAGTTCCGACGCCGAATAGACCGATGCGCCAGCCTCGCTGACGATGACCTTGGTCGGCTTCGGGTCCGCCAGCGCCGGCAGCAGCTCGGCCACCAGCTTCTCGGTTTCGCGGCTGCCGGTGCCGTTGCCGATCGCGATCAACTGCACGCCGTGCAGCTTCACCAGCCGCGCGATCTCGGCCTGCGCACCGCGCACGTCGTTGCGCGGCTGGAACGGATAGATCGTCGCGGTATCGAGCAGCTTACCGGTGGCATCGATCACCGCCACCTTCACACCGGTGCGGATACCGGGGTCCAGGCCCATCGTGGTCCTGGCACCGGCGGGTGCGGCCAGCAGCAGGTCCTTCAGATTGCGTGCGAAGACATCGATCGCTTCGGCCTCGGCGCGGTTGCGCAGCTCGATCATCAGATCGACGGAAATGCTCATCGACAGCTTCACCCGCCAGGTCCAGCGCGCGACCGACATCAGCCAGGCATCGGCTTCGCCGCCGTCCGGACGAATGTCCTTCGAGGCCGCGATCATCCGCTCGACCGGCTTGTACGGCGCCAGGTCATCGGCATCGACTTCGATCTCCAGACTCAGCACGTCCTCGTTGCGGCCGCGCATCATCGCCAGCGCACGATGCCCGGCGACCTTGGCCCATGGTTCGTGGTGATCGAAGTAGTCGCTGAACTTGGCACCGGCATCGGCCTTGCCGTCGACCAGCTTCGCGCGCAGCACGCCGTGCTCGCGCACATACGCGCGCAACGCGCCGAGCAGCGCGGCGTCTTCGGCAAAGCGCTCCATGAGAATGTCGCGCGCGCCTTCGAGGGCGGCCTTCGCATCGGCGACCTCGCCCTGCACATAGGCTTCGGCGGCCTGCGCCGGGATCGTCCCGCGATCGTTCAGGATCAGGTCCGCCAGCGGCTCCAGGCCGCGCTCGCGGGCGATCTCGGCCCGGGTGCGGCGCTTCGGCTTGTACGGCAGATACAGGTCTTCGACCTCGCTCTTGGTCGTCGCCGCCAGCAGCTTCGCTTCGAGTTCGTCACTGAGCTTGCCCTGCCCGCGGATCGATTCGATCACCGCCGCACGCCGGTCTTCGAGTTCACGCAGGTAGCCCAGGCGCTCGTCGAGCTTGCGCAGTTGCGTGTCATCGAGCCCGCCGGTCACTTCCTTGCGATACCGGGCGATGAACGGCACCGTCGCGCCTTCATCGAGCAGATCCACCGCCGCGGCCACCTGTCGGGGCTGGGCGTCGATCTCGCTGGCGATCAGCTTCAGGATGTCGAGGCGAATGCGTTCGGCGGTGGCGGCAGCGGTCATGCGGGTATTCGGACGGATCAAGCGGGCGGCGACGATACCGTTTCGGCGTCTGGAAGACCAAGACCGGCGGCCGGATTCGATGATCGACGTCAGCGCCACGCTGCGCCGCGACGAGCCGCGGCGCTATGCTCGAAATCCGCCGTTCCCGCCCCATTCCCGCTTCCTTCCAGCATGATCGTCCCGACCGCCCACGGCCGCGCGCGCCGCCCTCGCACGCCATGATCCGCCCGGTGCTGAAAATGGGCGATGCCCGGCTGCTGCAGGTGGCGACGCCGGTCACGCAGTTCGACACGCCGGAGCTGCAGGCCCTGCTGCAAGACATGTTCGACACCATGGCCGCGCTGAACGGCGCCGGCCTTGCCGCCCCGCAGATCGGCGTGTCGCTGCGCGTGGTGATCTTCGGCGTCGGCCACAACCCGCGCTATCCGGATGCCGAACAGGTGCCGATGACCGTCCTGTGCAACCCGGTGCTGACCCCGCTCGACGACACGATGGAGGACGGCTGGGAAGGTTGCCTCAGCGTGCCCGGCCTGCGCGGTCTGGTGCCGCGCCATGCGCGGCTGCGCTACCAGGGCTTCACCGAACGCGGCGAGCCGATCGACCGCACGGTGAGCGGCTTCCACGCCCGCGTGGTCCAGCACGAGTGCGACCATCTCGACGGCATCCTGTACCCGCAGCGCATCCGCGACCTGCGCCACTTCGGCTATACCGACGTGCTGTTCCCCGGCGCGCCGATCGATGACGACTGAGCGCACGCGCGCCGCCGCGTCCGCCATCGCCTTGCCCTCTCACGTCCATCCATCCGAAACCATGAGCTACATCAGCCACCTGCGCGGCACGAAATCCGGCCTTCACTACTCAGCCGACGTGCCGATGAACCTCGACCCGGCCGATGGCAAGCCGGTCGAGATGGTGCTGGACCTCGATCGCCTCAAGCGCGAGTTGCCGGACCTTGCCTGGTATCACCCGGAGCGTCGGGACCTCTGGCGCTTCGGCGCGCTGATGCCGCTGGACATCGCCCATCCGGCGGATGCCGCGCACATCGTCGCGCTGGGCGAAGGCTGCACGCCGCTGCGCGAGTACGCCGAGCACCCGCTGGCGGTGCGTCACCGCTTCCGCCTGCAGGTCAAGGACGAAGGCAAGGCCGAGCCCGGCTACGGCGCCAACCCGACGCAGAGCTTCAAGGATCGCGGCATGGCCGTCACCGCCGCGATGGCCCGCCGCCATGGTCTGAAGAAGCTGGTGGTGCCGACCCAGGGCAATGCCGGCGATTCGCTGATGGAATACGCGATGGCCGGCGGCCTGCAGGTCGCCGTGATCATGCCGGAAGACACGCCGATGCCGATCCTCGGCCGTGTCGCCGCGTACGCGCGGCTCAAGCCCGATCAGGTCTCGCTTGATCTGGTGCAGGGCAGCATCCGCGAAGCTGGCGCCCTGATGCGCGAGAAGTATCTTCCACATGGCTGGTTCAACTGCGCCACGTTCCAGGAACCGGGCTGGCGCATCGAAGGCAAGAAGACGCTCGGCCTCGAACTGGCCGAACCGATCGATGGCAACCGTCACTGGCAACTGCCCGATGTCGTCGTCTACCCCACCGGCGGCGGCACCGGCGTGCTCGGCATGTGGAAAGCCTGGAATGAACTCGAAGCGCTCGGCTTGATCGATGCCCGCCGCCCACGGATGATCTGCGTGCAGTCCAGCATCACCCCGCCGATCGTCAATGCCTGGCGCGAGGGTGCGGCCGACACCACGCCGGTCGCCGGCGGTGAAACGCTGTGCACCGGCCTCAACGTGCCGGGCGGCGTCGGCCACTTCAAGGTGCTCGACATCATCCGCGCGAGTGGTGGCGAAGCCATCGCCATCGACGAAGCCGTCACCGCCACCACCATCCAGTCCCTGTGGCGCGACCGCCCGCACTGGTGGCTCTCGCCCGAAGCCGCCGCCTGCTTCGCCGCCCTCGAAAACCTCGCCGACCGCGGCGGCGTGAAACCGGGCGAGCGCGTCGTCGTCGTCAACACCGGGTCGATGGAGAAGTATCTGAATGCAGCGACGCGGAGATGGTTGGGGTAACTGTGCGCACAGCAGTCATCACCGGTACATCGATTGAGGGCGCCCTTTCTGCTCAATCGGTCAACCACCGGCCGACGTCCGAAGTGACGGCAGCACGTCATTCCTTGCAGCCGTTCGCGAGCTTCCTGTGCCGAGCGCGGCCAGCGTCTTCAGCGAATCGTGATCGTCATCTTCGGCCGCCAGACTGCGAGCACGATGTTGGCAACGCTGATGCCGATCAGCAGCACCAGGGTATTGCGTTCCGACTGAAGCAGCGTCGCGAGCTGTGACGGATCGGCAGCGGCGGCGAGCAGTTCCGACTGCCGACGGCTTCCGCCGACGGTCAGCAGCGTGGCTTCGAAAACGGTGAGCCCGAGCAGTGCCTTGACCCAAGCCCAGCCGGCATCATGGAAGCCGCGATTCGCGCCGATCGCCAGGAGTCCAGTGAAGAGCACGCCGGCAAGCGATGGAAAGACCACATAGCGCGCGATGGCACCGAAGGTCTGGCGCGCGACGACGAAGTGCTCGGGTGTCGCACCCGGCGCAGCGAGGTTGATGACAAGGCATGCCGCAAGGCCGCCACCGAGGCCGATCGCCGCAAGCTCATGCAGCGCCTTCAGGCTTCGTTGCCAGAATCGCGTCGTATTCATTGTCCTTTGCCCGCGGTCATCGAAGTTGATGCAGTATCGCGCACGTCCATAAGGGAAAACGCGATTGCAGCGTACAAGCGTCGTCGCTGCGCTCGATTGTTCGCACGACTTGTGTCCACGCGACGACCCTGTCCGAAGCAGGATCATCGTGCTGCTACCCAGATGGATTGGCGATCGTTGGCAAGGCGTCACCTTCCTTGCCGGTGCCAGCAGCGCTGCAACAGCGCCCAAGCCTCCGCAGCCGTCGCGGGCAGTGCCACATCAAGCGCCAAACCGGGCACCGTGACGCGATCATTCGATACGTAACCGGTGTGCAGCCGCGCAGGATCGCCGATCAGCTTGCGGTAGCGGCGTCGATGATCTCGGAAACGGTCGCGACTGACGATCGCGGCGCCGGTCTTGCGGGCTTGCTGCAGCAGCACGCGATCGGCCGGAATGCCGGAGCGCACTTCGAAGGCGAGTGACGGCTGCGCGAGCAGTTCGGCATAGACTTCGGCCTCGTGCTGAAGCTGGTAGCGCGCGCTGGCATCGAAGCACAGCATTGGCAGGTCGCCACGCGCGAGCAGCGCCGGCAGCAGCGCAAGCCCCACGCGTAGCGAGGCCGGTCTGCCGCACCAGTGCGCGAGGTTGAGGGCGTCGATCAGCACCGCTGCGACTGGCGCTGGCGCGGGGTCGCACTCGTTCATGCAGGCTTCGGAACGTTTCAGCGTGGCGCTGTGCGGCGGATCATCGTGCCCCATCGCCGCGGCCACCGGTCGGGCAGCTCGCGCCGAGGCGCGCTACAGACGCGCCTGCTGCAGGGTCGGCAGCGTCACGGTGACGGTGACCTGCGCGGCCGTTTCGTCGGCGACGATCTCGAGCGAGCGGGAATTGGCCGCCGACACCACCCGGCCGCCCTGCACACGCACGGCGTAGCCATCCGGGTAGTGCAGCACCGGCACATGAATGATGGTGATCGCGGAACGCGACGCCTTCACGCCCGACGCCAGCGTGGTCGAATAGCGCAGCGTGAAGCGTCCGCTCGTGACATCGAAGCCATATGCGAGCGGCACACCGGCAATCGCCTGCGGGAACGGGCGTTCCAGTGCCTTGAGCTTGGCACGCTGTTGGCGCTGATGGAAAATTGACCCACCCT